>Ga0210044_10002419_pt1 | contig 27830 bp, 31 predicted proteins | sample CryGey13umfilter_2_FD_183959 | JGI IMG/M metagenome (GOLD analysis project Ga0210044, IMG submission 183959) | Groundwater microbial communities from aquifer in Utah, USA - Crystal Geyser 4/9/14 3 um filter (SPAdes) (version 2) | ecosystem: Environmental > Aquatic > Deep subsurface >... | reverse complement strand
ATTCACTATTTCTTTTCGTGAGGATATTTCTCTTTAGCTGTTTTTGCATATTTTGCAATTTGCTCATCTGACACTAATTCGAATGTTTCTGTTTTTGTTTTAATCTGCGCCATTCTAATATGGCTTGTTCCTTCTCTGTCTTCACTTGATAGGTAAATTGCTGCAGATGCTAACACTGATGCATCTTCTATTGATAATTCATGTTTGTATGTTTTCTCTAAAAAGTCTGTTACTTGATCAGAGCCTGAACCAATTGCAATTGCATCATATGATATGTAAGTCCCACTTGGATCTGTAAGGTAAAGCTGTACATTATTATTTACGACTCCTCCTAAAATTAATGCAACTCCAAAAGGTCTCACACCTGCATATTGTGTATATTGTTGAGATTGGTCCGCTAAATGTTTTGCAATTGTTTCTACTTCTACTGCTTCGTCATAAATCATTTTATTACTTTGAGAAAAGAATCTTGCATTATCTACCTGACTTCTAGCATCTGGAATATAACCTGCAGCGGCTACTCCTATATGATCATCAATTTGAAATATTTTTTGAGCTACATCTGTCATCTGTAATTTTCTCGGTTTTTCTTCTACTGCAATTACGATTCCTTCTTTGGATTTTATTCCTACTGCAATGGTTCCTCTTCTTACAGTCTCAATGGCATATTCTACTTGGTATAATCTGCCATCTGGTGAAAATACTGTGATTGCTCTATCATAACCTTGTTGTGCAGGAAGCATTTAATTTCAATGCTTTGAAAGTTTAATTTAAGCTTTGGCGCCCTTTCTTGCCATGAGATTTGAAATTCAATTTTCTGGTCATGAAAATATACGATCAAATCATCAGAAAACAATTGAAATTACAAAAGAATCGCATCTTACTCCAAGCGGTAATTGCATTATTGGTGTTAATGCATCTGCAAGTTGTGCCGATTTACCAGATTCAATTAAAAAAAAACTACAAAATCCAAATTCCAAAATTAGCTTTTTAATCAAAGTAGGCTCACATGAATTTATTGTTGAAGGCAGAGGCCATGAGAATCTAATTCTTACTCACCTAGAAGATATTGTAATCAGAAAAAGCAACTTTGTATGTCCCAGAACATTGGCTGTACAGTGCGATAAAGCATCTGATCTTATGCCTAGAGAGATGATCTCTTTATTACAAAATCCTAGCACTAGGGGCACATTTACAATAATAATCGATTAAACATGTGACAATTTTATATGAAATCATTTAATCTACTGTATGGGCCTAAAAACAAACATTTTCATCATAATTCCATTGGCTATATTTGGCGCGATAATTTTTGGAACTGCATTATATATGGAAATTTGTAAAAATTCCAGTTTGGCAATAATTAATTGCTAGCACATGATATTTTTTTCATTTATTTTCTACTTTGGTTAATTCTGATTTAGCATGGATTTCTTAAACTACTCACTCTTACATATTTCATGCAAAAACCAGTGATTGAATTGCAAACATCAGAACAACCTACTGAAGTTGAACTAAAAAAAATACAAGAATATTTCAAAGAAATGCCGATTAATGATATTTTATCTGGTCTAAAATTTGCTAAAAATAGATGGTCTGCAAAAGACGCTGGAACATTAAAAGTTGGAAGAAAAAGCATCATCCAAAAAGAAGTTCATTCTGTAACATCTGAACAAGCTCAATGGAGACTAAAAAATTGGAAGATGATGATTGCAAATTACCGCCGTAGAGGATACAGCTATCCAACTATATCTAGAATTAAAAAAATTTTAATTCAAAAAAGTAAAAAGAAAATAAAATAACATTAATTTTTAATTAAATTAAAACATCTGATGTTTTTCTTTGGACTATGCCTTGTTTTAGAGTATCTGGTATGTCTGGTATTGATGATTTTGTTTGTCCTGCAATTACTGAATGTGCTTCTTCGAGAATTGCTAAAGTATCTGCATTGTTATTTGTATTTCCTATGCTCATCAAATCATTTCCTTCCATCGAAGATCCACTCATAACATCTCCTAATATTTGTGACAAGTCTTGCATGGATGATGTTGCTTCTGGCATTATTCCACTAAGTGAAGGACTTAATCCTTTGATTATTGACATACATGGACTAAGCGTAACTACCACATCTCCAAGTTCTGATACTGTGTTAAGCCTTAATTGAATTTGCTCCATTGATAGTTTTGCTCCACCTATCATGTTTTTCATTTTTCTAACTTGAACAAGCTCGTTTGCATATGCTTGAGCATATGCATTGTTATGTGATTTTTGAGCATTAACTACTTTTTCAAAAATTCCATCGTGTTTTTTCTGTAATTTTTCTGTAATTCCTTCTAATTTGCTAATTTGAAATTGTAATTTTCTTTGAGCTTCTTCAATTCTTAATTTTAATGGAATATCTGGTCTTACCCTTCCGATTACTCTTTGAGAAATGCTTTCTCCTTCTGTTTTATTCCATGAGTTACTTATCAAACCTTCATTTCCCCATTAGTGTTGTAGTTTTTTGTTTTAAATGAATTTGTCACTCTTCTATGTGTATCCACAGTAACACGGGGGTTAGGTTACATCTTATCCGAAAGTAAATGTGTATATTTGAAATCCAGGATCACTGATTCTAATTTCTAGTGTGTGTGATGAAGGTTCATTACTTTTTACTATGTTGTACAGTCCTGCGTCTGTCACTATAATCTGTCCGTCTGCATTAACACCTGTACCTGCATCCTTTCTAGATATTGGTAATCCATCAAGAAGTATCTCTAATTGAGCCTTATTTGCTGTGACTATGTTTACTTCTTTTGCATTATAATACAATTTGATTGTACCATTATTTGATACCATCTCCATACTGTCTTCTATATTCTTCCACTCTCCTATTGGGTAAAATTTGTGTAATTCCAAATTGTTTGGTTCAGAATATGTTACTATGTTGTTGGGATTAAATCCTTCGTTGCTTCCTAACTGATTTCTTCCTTGAGCAAACTTATATCCAAAATATAATTCAGGGGTTTTAAAATTTGAATGTTCCAACTCTTTAATATCAACTAATTTTTCTGTAGAATTAATTTGTAATCCTAAATGCGCTGCTCTTTCATTTAGTAATGTCTGAATTGTTTTTTCCGTTTCCTTATAATCTCCTTCCCCAATATGATCATATCTTATGTACCCTTCATCGTCCGCAATGTATTTTCTAGGCCAATATCTATTTTCAAATGCTTTCCATGTTTCCATATCGTTATCCATGACAACTGGATATTTTATTCCATGTTTGATGATTGCAGATTCTACATTTTCAGGAATTTTTTCAAATTCAAATTCTGGAGAATGAATTCCTATTATCAATAATCCACTGTCTGAATATTTTTCATTCCATGCTACAATATATGGAAGTGTTCTTACACAATTTATGCAACTATATGTCCAAATATCATACAGTACCACCTTTCCTTTAATTTCATTTGCCAATTTTTCTGGTGTAGTATTAAAATAATGTGTAATTCCAATTATTTCTGGTGCTTTTTTAAATTTTGATTTATCTATCTTTGTAATAGAATTTATTTCGTGTGTAGTTTCAGTTGTCTGTGTATCAAAATTTAATGATGATAATATTACACTGATTATTCCTACAATAATTATTATCACTATTCCAAAAATTATTGCATTTTTAATCTCCGTTTTCATCTAATCAACTCCATAATAGTAACTCATTTAGTAATGGAAAATTTGCAATGTATGCTAATTGATTTGTAAATACTAGTACTCCTAAAATAATTATGAATGTTCCTAAAATTATATTGTAGAATTTTAAATGTCTGCTCATAATTTTAATAATTTTATTTGCTCTTGAATAAAACACACCCATTAGAATAAATGGTATTCCTAATCCTAGAGAATAGACAAGTAATAAATTAAATGCGACTGACGGGGTTGTTGCTGCTAGTGTCAGAATTGTTCCTAAAATTGGGCCCACACATGGTGTCCATCCTGCAGCAAATGCTAATCCAAACACAAATGATAATGGAAAACTTGCTTTAGTTCGTTTAGGTAAGAATTTTTTTTCAACATTTATCTTAGTAATTTTAGTAGATAGTAACAGGAAAATTCCAAAACTTACAATTATAATTCCACCTAGTTGGTTTAATACGTCAATTACTTCCCCCACAGTATCTGCTAGAATGCTGTTGATTACTACCCCTAATGTAGAAAAAACAACTGAAAATCCAAGAACAAAAAATACTGAATTTAATACTATGTTTGTTCTGTTAATGGTGACTGTATTGTTGCCTTTATTTTGATTTAGATCGCTCAGCGTTGTCCCTGAAATGTATGCTAGAAAGGCGGGTATCATCGGCAATATGCACGGGGCAACAAATGATGCTAACCCTGCTAATGCGGCAACTGCTAATGTTATCTCTACCATGAATTCCAATAGTAATTTTTCTTTTAAAATATTGTTCCAAATCTATGTATGCATTTCGTTTTTATCTAAGCCTAAATTTATTGTAGTATGAACAAGCGTTTTATTCTTATAGGTATTGTCTTAGGCGTTATTGTCACACTTGCTGTTCTTATTGGGTCTCCTGCAATTGGTGGATTTGATATGTTTCGTTAATGTAATTGCAGTTAATTTGAATAATTCCAATAAAAAAATTTTAAACTAAAATTATTGCTAAAGCCTATTGACAGTTAAACTGGTTAAACTAATTATAGAATAGTTATTTTGGCAATGTTATTGTAAATGTAGTTGGATTATTTTTTACTGATAACTTTCCACCATGTTGTTCTATGATGTTTTTACAACTTACCAATCCCAATCCCGTGCCTGTTTGCTTTGTGGTGTATAGTGGCTCAAAAATTTTATTTATGTTATTTTCTTTAATTCCTGGACCTGAATCTATGATGTCTATAGTTACACAATTTCCATTTTCTTGACATTTTATCTCTATACTTCCTGGATTATCTCCAATTGCATCAATTGCATTTTTTATTAAATTTGAAAAAACAATTTCTAACTTACTTTCATCTCCAAAAATTATTGTGTTGTTTTCTGGACCTTTGATGTTTATTTTTTTTGTGTGTATTTCACTAACTACATTTGCAATACATGAATTTACTGACATTTGATTTTTTTGAAGTTCAGAAATTTTAACGTAATCAAGAACATCTTCAATCTGATTCGTCATTCGTAATATTGCATTGTTAATTCGTTGTATTGATACATTATTCTTTGAAGATAATACTTCTTTATTTTGTAGTAGAAATAGTTCTACTGATGTTTTAATTACACTTAATGGATTTCTTAAATCATGAGATAGTCTTGCAGCAAGTTCCCCTATGGCAGACAATCTTTCAGCTTTGATCAATTCGTTTGTTAGATCATTGATTTTTATATTTTTAAAATCAAGTGCATTAGTCAGTTTTGAATTAAGGATAATTATTATGCTGGAGAAAACAACAAGCAGCATTATTAAAACTAACGAAAAGAACATCATAAAATTTCCACTTTGTTCTAGGCTCCAAAAATAGTTTAAGGCAAAAAGAATTACAATTGTAGTGATTATTATCAAAACAAGTGCTATAGTTATTCCATATCTCATTAAATTTTTTGACTTGTATTGTTCTATGTTGTTTTGAAATTTTATAGTTTGATTTTTTTTCGAATTTTGAATTAATGTATACATTGTAAAAGTCCATGTCACATAACTAATCAACCATAAAATATCTATTGGATGTCCATCGAAATATCTATCATCAATTATTAATATTAAATACATATTATCAGCTATGATGAAACTTATAATTCCAATTAAAATCAAAATCCAAAAAGAATTTTTTTTAATCTGAAATGAAAACATTATTGCAATTATTGCTGGAATTATTAGTAATGCATCTACAATAGGATAAATTAATGCTACTGCTATTTCAAAAAAATCAGTTTCTGAATTTGCTTGAAATGTCATTATTAAAATTGGAATTAAAATTGATAATGATACTAAACTAGCAAAAATAATGTATTTTTTCTTTATTTGGTCACTTGAAGAATGTAAAAACATGATCAAAGAAATAAACATGAAAATTGGTGCTGAGATATAGAAAAAGTCTGCAATCGATGGATACGGATCAATATCTAAAACATGTTCATGTAAATTCCATGTCAGTTCAGCTGCAAACCATGAACAAAATGCTAAAAATAGAAAAATAAGTGATTTTTTTGAAATCTCTTGAATCTTATTTGCTCTTGATAATGCCCATATCGATATTATTATGAGTATTCCTGGAATTATCGTGTAAATTGGTAATGAAACATACTCTGAAAAATATTCGATGCTTACTATATTGTTAATAATGTATAATGTAACAAGAGCAAAAATTATGCAACCAAATATGATTTTATTATTTATGATTATTTTTTTTTCATTTCTTTCCAAATTTTTACTAATGTCCTCATTTTGAATTTGTTATGTTTTATGATATAATATTTTGGATGCAAAATATGTATAATTCATATTTTAAACTTTTTTCTAGCCTGATCAAAAATGTTCAATACCTCATTGATATTATTCTTCGATAACCATGCTGTAACTGATATTCTTAACCTAGCTTTGTTTTTTGGTACTGTTGGATATCTAATAGGCTGAACAAATACACCTTTTTCAAAGAGAAATCTTCCAACATCAATAGCTGTCTTTTCTTTTCCGACTATAATTGGAATTATGTGTGTCTTTGAATTAATTTGATACCCTAACTGTTTCAAACCATTTGTTAGAATGTTGGTATTTCTTTCTAGTTTCTTTCTTTGTGTTTCTCTATCTACTTGCATTCTTTTTAATGAATATTCAATTAAAAATGATGGAAGGGCCGAGGTATAGATGAATGGTTTTGATTTATTTATGCACAGATCTATTACATTTTTTTGTGATGAAACATATCCCCCAAATGATCCTAATCCTTTGCTAAGACTACTGATATACAAATCGATTTTTTTTGTAACATTCAAATAATTGGGAGTTCCCTTCCCATCAACTCCAACTGTGAAATCCCCATGTGCGTCATCTAAAACAGTAATCGCGTTTGATTTTTCTGAAATCTCTGAAATTTCTTTTAGTTTTGAAAAATCTCCATCCATACTAAACACACCTTCTGTAATGACAAATTTGTTTTTGCCTGATTGTTTGAGTTTTCTGGTCAGATCTTCCATATCATTGTGTTTGTAAATTAAAATTTTTGAGCCTGCAAGCTTACAAGACTCAATTATGCTTGCATGATTTAATTCGTCACTTAAAATCAAATCTTCTTTTTTTGTAATTGCAGTAATCGCACCTAAATTTGCCATATATCCTGTTGAATAAACTAGGCTTGCTTGCAGTGATTTGTGTTTTGAGAGTTTATCTTCTAATTTTTTATATATTTCATCATTACCTGAAACTAGTCTTGAACTTGATTGCATTTGATTTATTTTTACATTTGTAATTGGTATTCCTAAATAATCATTTGAACAAAGATTCAGTAATTTTTTATTCTTTATTGTGATATATGCCTGATTTACTTTGACATCTCTTAATTTTCTATATAGATTATTTTGTTTTATTTGTTCTAATTCTAAATCAATAAAACTCATCTTATGACTCATTTAATTGAAATTACAATTAATCATGGGTAAATTCTTTTCTTATTTTCTACTTTATTCTAGAATTAATATTGATATTGTGGTTTTTTGATTAATGTCTAATTCTTAGGCTTGATGTTATTAGTTAATTTTAAATCTTAATTCTAATAATTAAATACACATGGATAGTAAAATTGAAAGAATGTACGATGATCAAAGAAATATTGTAGAATTGGATTTATCTATTAAAAAATTAAAATTTAAAAGAAAGAAAAAAATATCTGTTAAAGTTTTAGAATCTTAAGTTTAATCTAACAAAATAATAAATTCTTGAAATATATTTTACACTTCCAATCCGATCTTTTTAATCATTTTAAAATCTTTTTCAGATTTGTTTCCTCCCATTGTAAGATATCCTGATGTAATTATGCCATTTGCACCACTTTGCAATAATTCTTTACCTGCATCATCCAAGTTTATTTCCCTTCCCCCAGATATTTTTACCACCGACTCTGGCAATAAAAATCGCATTACTGAAAACATTTTTACAATTTCAGAATTTTCTAATTTTGTTTGTAGCTCTAACGGTGTTCCTGGAACCGGTACTAGTATGTTTATGGTGATCTCTTCAGGATAAAGTGCAGCTAATTCCATTGCTAATTCTATTCTTTGTTTTCTTGTTTCTCCTAAACCAATAATCCCACCTGTACATAATTCCAATCCCGCATTGCGAGCAATTTGTAATGTTTTTAATCTGTCATCATATGTGTGAGTAGTACATATCTCTGAAAATTTTGATTTTGAAGTTTCTAAATTATGATTATACCTTTTCACATTAAGTTCTTTGAGCTTTTTTGCTTGTTCTGGTGTAAGAAACCCTAAACTGCATTCTATGTTGATACCTACTTTATCATTAATTTCTTTGATGATGTTGCAAACTTTATCAAAATCTCTTGATGATGGTTCTCTCCATGCTGCAACAAGACAGTATGATTCAGATCCTTCGTTTTTTGCTTTAGTTGCTTTGATTACTACTTCCTCTGCAGATGGTAATTGATAAGTATCAATTCCAGTGTCAAAAAATGCTGATTGACCGCAAAAGGAACAATCTTCACTACATGCATTTTTTTTTATATTGTTTAATTGCTCAACATCTACTTTGTTTCCATTGAAATCTCTGGTAATTTGATTTGCAGATTTAGCAAGATCTCTGATGTTTTCATCAGGTATATTGAACAGTTTTTCAGCGTCTTCACTTGTTATCCCAATGCCTGAAAATACGTTTTCCTGACATTCTCTGATGAATTCCAAGACGTCATTCATAATATTTCACTACAAATTCTATTAAAAAAGATTAATGACTTGAATATTCTCTTTTCATGCGTGAATATGTCATAATCTGTATTTGATTTTGTCTTGTTAGATTGATTAAAAATTGTAATTAACTGTATAGTGAAAAATCGGTTTTATTTATTATATCACTTTATTTTGTGCTGATTTAATGGTATCAATAGTTCTATTTAGTAGCGAATTTAATTCTTTTTCCGATATTGCTAATGGTGGTACAAGCATGATTATGTTTCCTAATGTTCTAAGATAAATTCCATGTTTTTTCCCTTCATCGAAGAAAATTTTATTTATGGATTTTTTTGGTTTAATTGGCGTTTTACTTTTTTTATCCTTAACTAATTCTATTCCCATGAGCATTCCTTTATGTCTGATATCCCCAACCATTTTTATATCTGATATTTTATCATAATACTCTTCAAAAATTTTTGAAGTTTTTTGAATTTTTTTAATTAAATTATTTTTTTGATATAATTTTAGATTTTCATTTGCAACTGCTGCAGATAATGGATTGCCAGTATATGTATGTCCATGAAAAAGATGTTTCCAATCATTAAATTCTCCTAGAAATGAATCATAGATTTTTTTATTTGCTAGAGTTGCAGCCATTGTCAAATATCCCCCCGTTAACATTTTTCCATACGCTACAATATCTGGAATACTTTTTTGTTCAGTATATTGTATCATAGAACCTAATCGCCCAAAACCAGTTGCTATTTCGTCTAACACTAATAATACATTGTATTTTTTACATAGTTTACTTATTTTCATTTGAAATTCTTTCGGAAATATTATTACTCCTCCTGCAACTTGTGCTCCACTTTCCATAACAAATGTTGCAATTTTATCGTCTTTGAAAAATTGCTTCTCGATTTTATCTAAACAAAAATTTTGATAGTCTAAATAATTATACCCTTTTGGAATTCTATATTTGTTTGGTACTGGAACTTGTATAGTTGGAAATAGATACTTTTTAAATTTGCCAAAAAATTTTGGTACATAACCTACTGCCATTGCTCCAAATGTGTCTCCATGATAACCATTTTCTAATGCTACAATTTTTGTTTTCTTTAATTCTCCAATATTGTCCCAATACTGCAATGACATCTTTAATGCAATTTCCATTGCAGATGATCCGTTATCTGAGTAAAACACTCTGTGCATTCCTGGTGACATTTTTATCAAACTTTCTGCTAGTTTCTCTGCAGGTTCATTTGTTAGATTAAACATTGATGAATGTTGAAGTTTCTTACTTTGTGTTGTAATTGCATTAATTAGTTCTGGTTTAGAGTGACCCCAAACGTTGCACCACATTGATCCAACTCCATCCAAAAAATTATTTCCATCCGAATCAATCAGATACATTCCTTTAGATTTTACAATCTCATTAAATGAATTCCATTCTTTCATCTGAGTATTTGGATGCCAAACGAAGCTTTTCTTTTTCAAACGATTTCTATGTTTTATTTGAACTTAATAATTAAACTATGATAAAATGAATTTAATTTCTTAAATATTAAAACGATGATTGACTTTAAGATCTTTAATTCTCTGTATAATTTTAATTTTTTACTTTATTAATTTAGGAAATACGATTATTTTTTAGATTCATCAAATTTTTCATTTTGTTCAGAATTGTTTGCACTATCTCTGACTTTTTTCATAATGCAGTACTTACGTAGGCTGTTTAGTAGTCCCATGCTTTTTTACCTCATGTCTAAACTTAAAGTTTTATCCCAACAATTTAGAATTGATATGCCTAAACGTTTGAAAACTAGTTTCTCACATCTCTTTTTTGAGGTATCTGCTGGATTATGTGCGTATTTTTTCAAAATAAGAAATGATTGTGATTTAATGCCTGATTTATTTGATATTGATTATTTTCATTAAAAATTCTGAAATAGACCGGTTCATATAGTAACAAAATTGAACTATATTGGTCTTATTTTTGGTTCAACAAATTATCAATGCAGATACTGTCTGTGGGCGCTGTGGAAAAAATGGAATGCTTACAGATAATGTAACTGGAGAAAGATTTTGCGGAAAATGTGGATATGTCATAACTGAAGTATTACAAGATTCTGGTCCTGAATGGAGATCATTTTCAAAAGAAGGCGGTGCAGATCCTACCAGAACTGGTGCACCAACATCTCTTACCATTCATGATAGAGGACTTGCTACTATTATCAATCCAATAAACCGAGATTCATCTGGAAAACCACTTACATCCGCTATGAAGAGTACAATTGAACGACTTCGAACATGGGATAGTAGAAGTAAGGTTCATGCATCTGCTGATAGAAATCTTCGTCAAGCATTAAGTGAATTATCTAGACTAAAAGACAAGCTTTCACTTTCTGATGCTGTCATTGAAAAAGCAGCTTACATTTACAGAAAAGCATTAGAAAAAGGATTAGTTAGAGGACGTTCAATTTCAGCACTAATTGCATCTGCACTTTATGCTGCATGTCGTGATACGGAAACTCCTAGAACTCTAAAAGATGTTTCTGATGCTGGAAATATTAAGAAAAAAGATATTGCAAGATGTTATAGATTACTACATCGAGAATTAGATCTAAAAATGCCTGTAGTTGATCCAATTCAATGCGTTGCAAGAATTGCAAGTAAGCTTGGAATTACAGAAAAGACCAAACGTTATGCCACTAAAGTCTTAAAAATAGCACAAGAACATGAAGAATCTGCTGGTAAGGATCCAATGGGCCTTGCCGCTGCTGCACTATATCTGTCATGTGTAAAAAATTGTGAAAATATGACTCAACGCGATATTGCTGAAGCTGCAAGTGTAACTGAAGTTACAATAAGAAACAGATACAAGGGTTTAAGATTAGATCAAACTGATTTATAATAGGTAAAAAAATGACTCAAACCAGACCTTTAATTGCAATAGTTAATGTCGTAGCTTCTGCAACAATAGATCAAAAATTAGATCTTGTTGATATTACAAAAAAATTTCCAGATGTAGAATATCATCCTGAACAATTTCCTGGTGCAGTCTTTAGACTTAAAAATCCAAAAACTGCAACACTGCTTTTTAGTTCTGGAAAGATGGTTTGTACCGGTGCAAAGTCTCAAGAACTAGCAGAAACAGCAGTATCTAAAGTTGTAGAGATATTAAGAAAAGGAAAAATTAAAATAAAAAATGATGCTTCTGTTACAATTCAAAATATTGTTTCATCAATTAATCTTGGAGGTCGAGTTAATTTAGAACAAGCAGCTAGAACATTACCAAGAAGTATGTATGAGCCAGAACAATTTCCTGGACTAATCCACAGAATGTTGGACCCCAAAACCGTGATTCTGATTTTTGCATCAGGCAAACTAGTTTGTGTCGGCGCTAAGCTCGAAAAAGACATACATCGTTCTGTACATCAAATCCACAGTATGCTTGAAGAGAAAAATTTAATGGTATACACATAGCATAAGAACTTAGTAAAATAGATCCTTATTTTTTAAATTATTTGATAAATTATGTTTGTGCTTATTATGCTAAATTTGCTCTTATGATGTCATTTCAATTTTTTATCATGAGTTTTTTCATGAATACGAACTTTATCGAAAGTATCTACAGTTCCTTCCCAATGAAAATTACACAATTTACAATCATATTTCATTTATTTTTCTCCATGATGTAGAAATTTTTTTAATAGTTTGGCATGTCAAATAAGACGTTTTAATTTTATATGCAATAAAATTCAATTTCAAAATTATTTTTTTTAACATGTGTAATTTAGTATAATTATACATATAAAGTCATGAATTTTTAATATTATTTTTTTCTAGATCATGTTTTTATTGAATTCTATAGAGTAATATGCGGGTATATATACAACGGAGATGAAATAACAAAGTGGAAAATAAACTTGTGATCACATTAAATGATTTAAGATCATGTGATAACTGTGGGAATGTCTTTCTAAAAAAAATGGATGACAAAATAACAAACCGTTGTCCAGCATGTAATGTGTGGAAAAAAGAAGCTGTTCTCTGATTGAAATAAAATAATGTCTATACACTGTAAAGTCTGTAATGCATCAAAGATTATCAATAATGATAAGATGGATCCTAATGTTAGATGGGAATGTCAAACCTGCGGCAATATACTTGATGTAGATGGTTATGTTATTTCATCAAATTAATTAACATTCTACTTGTGAATATGGTCTAGTTTTTGGAATCTTTTTGAAGTTGATTCATTGTTTTTTCTAAACTATCAAACTCATGCTCTCCTCCAGAACGTTCTTTTTCTAATTCTATAATTTTCTGTTTTAATTTTTTTTACTTTCATACTTTCAGTTTTTTGTGTTAAGTATTGTTTTATCGAATCAATAATTACATTTGTCACTGTCGTTTCACTTTTCTTTGAAAATTTGACAATCTGTTCATATAAATCCCAGGTAAATATTAAATTCACATGTTTTAATGGCTCTGATGTTTCTTCATCTTTTTGTATATTTGAAAAATTACTATCAAATAATGTTACCTTTGGTAAGTTTTTTGTGCTTGTTGTATTGTCTTTTATAGTTGGTCTGTGATGAAATTCCTTATTTTCACTACCTGATTTTTTGTTTTTCATTTTATTAAAATATAATCATGTTGTTGGCTTGATAGCTTTATTATCTCTGTCTCTTTTACAGAAACTACAATATTCGTCTGATGAATTACGATTTATCGGAGTTAAACAATCATGACAATACTTCATGATTAACTAATATCATCTCAAGTATATTAGTAAATCCGTTATCTACTTCTGGTATTATTGTTTCTCTATCTGTTCATCATGCTTTCTTTTACCGCATGATTCACAAATCCAATATTTTTGTTGTCTTTCATCTATGCTTTCTTTTCTTCTTTCCATTATTCTATAACAATCAAAACAAATCTCTGTTTTCATTCTTTTGTGTCTTTTATTGCCTGTCCACGTTTATACTGGTTGTAATATCCAATACACGCATTAAGCTCTTTTAAGAAACTATCATCTTCAAAATCCCCACTTTCCAAATCTTTCCAATATGTCACAATATCTTGCTTCAATAATGCTAGTGTTTTTTCTTGCATAGTACTTGATGATTTCTCTATGATACAAACCCATGTATGTGCTGGTTTTAATTAAAAATGCTATTTTTTAGCCAACTAGCAATTGAAATCAAAAAATATATCGTAAACTTGATGTTTGCTTAGGCTTAGATCTAATTTTAGAACTTTTTAAAATAAATTTATAAAATTGGGTAAATGAAAGATTAATCAATAAAACCCAATAATGTATTATTGTTGAATTCTCTATTTATCTCAGGAACTGACACTGACGTAGGAAAAACATATGTCACTGCAGGCCTTGCCGTTACTCTTAGAAAGATGAATATTGATGTTGGCGTAATGAAACCTTTTGCTGCAGGAATAGCGCAAAGAACTGGATTCAAATCTGAAGATGTGGAAATTTTAGCAACTGCAGCGCAGGTAAATGATCCTGAATTGCTTTTGAATCCACAATTTTTTCCGATCATGGCATCTCCGTATACAGCATTAAAAAACTTAAAAATAAAACCAAATATCTCACTTGTTTTAAAGCAATTCAAAAAATTATCAAAACTACATTCAATGTTACTAGTTGAAGGAATGGGTGGTATAATGACCCCTATACTTCAAGATTATTTTGTCACGGATTTGATAAAAGATATGAAATTATCCACAGTTATTGTTACTAGAACAAGAGTGGGAGCTGTTAATCACACCATAATGACTTGTATGATGTGTGAAAAATATAAAATTCCAATTAAGGGTATTATTATAAACAATTTTGATGTTGATGGTTATCGTGTTAAGGAATTAAAACGAGATTTGGAAAATTTGACTCCTGTATCTGTGTTGGGATCTATTCCGTTTATTGATGATATGAGTGATCACTCTCTTTACCGTATATTTAAAAAAAACATTGACTTTAAATCTCTTCTGAGTTAATTTTTAAATGCGTAGTATTTTAAATTTACTTTGACCTTGTACATTTACAAATTGTCCAATATCATAAATTATTTTTGAAAATGATGTATTTTTCTTTTTAACTACATATGTTTTATTTTGGAAATCTAATTTTTTTGAAAGCACTAGCCAAATATTATCATTAATAGGCTGGATTTTTTTTAACTTCTTTAGTTTCTGTTCAATTGTGTTAATATCATTAGTTTTTGGAATGTATATTATTAGAGTTTTTTTTGGATCAATTTCTAGCGTTTTTAAATTTGGTATGACTATATCTATCTCAATTCCATTGTATTTTATTTTTCTTTGACTATGTATCATCGCATTTGTTAAAAGATAATGAAGTAATCCTGTGGATAAAATTGCTAAACTCTCTTCTTTTTCTCCCATTGTGATTACTTTGTCATAACAATTCTCTAAAACATTATCAATTATTTCTGTAAATTTTGATTGCGATGTTAACCCTTGAATTTTTTCTTTGGATTTTATATAATCAAATAGAAAATCTTTAATTGGATTTGGCTCTTCTGACATTAGTTTATTCGTTGAATATATATCGTCTTTCGCCCCTAGATTCAGTAGTTGTGTTGACATCTACTAAGATAAATTCTCTTTTTGTATGAAGCATTGGTTCTTCTGGGGACAGCTTATTTTCATGTAATGTTTCATATTCTTGCAGTGTGAGTCTTCGTCTAGGTGCTAGCTCTGCTTCTATGTTCATATTTTTGACAATTTCTTCATACTGTGGTTGAATTAAACCGCTAAACACCATGGCACTACTTCCACTACCATATGAGCCAAATCCAAAACGTTTCCCATTCAAATCAATTCCTTTTTGATATTCAAATTCAAGACAACTTCTAAATCCTAAATATAATGATGCTGTGTACAAATTTCCAATCATTTTTGATGCAATCAATGAACTTGCAAGTTTTGCTTCGTACACTTCTTGAAATTCTCTTGTTTTTGTAAATGCTTTTGTAAACTCGTGATCTTTTGCCATGAATTCTTCATCTCCCAATACCGATTCTATGGTTCCTCGTGGATCTTTTGGTACTGGTTCTTGTATTCCTATTTCTTGGATTATTTTTTTCCATCTTGGAAGTTGACGCCATTCATGTCTTACTAGATATGCAAGAGCTTTTTTGCCCATGTTACTATATGGTAAGTGCATATTGAGATAATCCATATGATCTAAAATTGTCTCTCCTGGTTCTAATTTCATTAATCCTGATGATATCGCTTTTTTCTTGTAAATTTCAAGCGCTTTTCTTACTTGTATCATGTAAAGAAGATTAGAGTATTGCCCATGTACAATCGGTGTTTCTTTTCCAAATGGTCTGTAAAAATCATATTCGTCTTTAATTGATGTCGCTGTTACTTTAGGATCGAATGCTAATAATCTTGGTTCATCGTTAAGTAACATCACTACTGCCCCAGCTCCTTGTGTCATCTCTCCACTTGAACCCATATCGTATTTTGCAATGTCTGAGACTACGACGAGAGCGTGTTTTCCTTCTGCTTCTCCAGCTCTAATCCAATTAGTATTATCATAAAGAGCATAAGAACCACTAACACAAGCAAATTTTGTTTCTACGCCACCACAATGCTCAAAAGCACCCTGACCATAAACCTGCTCTAACATTCCAATGACATAAGAATTCATTGCCTTTGATTCATCAAATGAAGATTCCGTGGATACATACAATCTTCCGATATCGTCTGGTGAAAGTTTATTTTTTTGCATAATTTGTAAACATGCATTTGCTGCAAGACATGCTGGATCTTGATTAGTATCCACTATTGTCATTTGAGATACTCCTAATCCTTTTTGGAGTTTTTCAGGATCTAAACCTCTGGCTTTTGCAAAATCAGCTGCATCTATGTATAGTCGTGGTATGTAAATTGCAATGTCATCTATTCCAGCTGCCATCAATCTTGCCTCCTTCTGTACTCATATAAGGATATTGAGCTAATTCTATCTTACTAATTAGGGAATTTTTACAAATTTTTATATACTTTTTATAAAATGATCGATGATTTTTTTATTTTTCTAGCTCTGAATTGAAAATTCTCTCAAAAACATCATATGGTTGAGCCCCTCCGATCTTTGTTACTTTGTTATCAGGACCAATGATGAAAAATGCCGGAGTTCCAGTTAATCCTAGGTCTTTAGCATCCTGATTGCTATTTGCAATAATTGATGTGTGCTTAGAGTCAATCATACATTTGGAGAATTCCTCAGTATCTAATCCTACATCTTCTGCAAATCCAAGTAGATTTTTAGATGATGCCCATCCATTATTTTCACCATTCCAATTATTGTATAATGTATCATGATATCCCCAGAACATTGCTTGTTCATCTGCACAATGCGCTGCGTGAGCTGCAGAAACAGAGTCTGGACCGATAATCGTATAATCCTTGAAAATTACTTTTACCTTTCCTGTTTCTACATAGTTTTTGAAAATGTCATCTTCGGTGGTGTGGAAAAATTGGTTACAAAAATAACACTGGTAATCGCCAAATTCTACCAAAGTCACTGGTGCATTAGGATTACCTAGAATAGGTGAACCGTTCTCCAAAAACGTGGCCTCTGTAATTTTTGTTGATCCTGTTTCCTGAATCGTTGGTGTGGGTTTTACAGCAAGTTCGGATTCATTATTAAATACATCAAATGCCAAAAATGCTGTAATTATTGCGATTGATGCAATTCCAGCCCCAATTGTCAAAGATGGAACATGAATCATTAAAAAATAGTTAATTTTAGGACATTTAGTCTTTTGTACAATATGTTAAAAATAAATCTGATGAATTTTTTTGGTGTATTTTAATTAAAATTAATAATTATTGTTATTATACTGGATTGTTTCTACTTTAACATGATGATCATTTATGAGTAAAAAAGACGACGTATTGATTGTTGAAGACAGCATTGCAATAGGGATGTTAATAAAAAATTATCTAGAAAAATTAGGCTATACTCAAATTTATAATTGTACTAATGGGGCTACTGCTATTGAAACATTCAAAAGTCTTGTTACACAAGAAAAAAATCCCATAGTTTTGCTAGATTATATGCTTCCTGATATGGATGCACGATCAATTCTAACTCAAATGCTTGAAGTTCAACCTAATGCACGAGTTGTTATGGAGACTGCTACTGAAAAAGATGATGAAGGAATTAAAGATCTAATTCGGTTAGGAATATATCAATACTTGGAAAAACCTATTCGTTTTGAAAATCTTAAATCTATTTTTGAAACTATTGAACAAGAACAATCTTTTTTTAAAAATGAATCCACCCAAACTAAAATACTACGCCAAGAAATTAAAGAAGAAGAAGAAAAAATTTATGACCAAATTAACTTTATACTCGGTTCTTCAAAACAAATCAGCTTAAACATGTTAGAACAATTGCTTGGAGTTTCTACTCCTGTTTTTATTTCTTATCTTAAAGAATTAGAAGATAAAGGCAAAATAATTAGTATGGGTGATAAAAAAGAACTTGCTTGTAATCAATGTGACTCTGTAAAAATAAATCAAGCATTTTATTGCCCATCTTGTAAGAGTTCTAATTTTAAATCTGGCAAACTAATTGAACATTATGATTGTGGCAATATTTCAGAAGAATCTACATATGAAAACGATAAATGTCCTAACTGTGATAAGAAAATAAAAGCACTTGGTGTTGATTTTAGATTATTACAAAATCATTATATTTGTAATAACTGCAATGAATTCTTTCCAGAAATTTCAACATATTACTTGTGTCTAAAATGTGAAAATAAATTTCAACTTGAGGAAGGCAGATGGAAAACTAGCAAAAACTTCAAAGTAGTCAATATGTAATTATTTTATGATTTACTAGATATTCTATTCCACTAACAAAATCTGAATCTGTAATCTGGTCATTTGCCCACCATCCAGCATTGTTTTTAATCCATGATGGAATTTCTTTCTCTTCTACATTTGATGTATTTGTTTTTTCTGGAATTTTCATTATGCCTTCTTTGATCAGGTATTGTATGCCTTGAACAAAAGAGTTATCGTCGATGGAACCATTTGCCCACCATCCAGCATTGTTTTTAATCCATGATGGAATAATTATTGTTATTGAATCCAAATTAATTTTGTCAATACTTACAATTCTAATTCCATTTGATTGTAGTTTTTGAATTAATGATTCTAATTCATTAATTTGTTCTTTGTTTATTTGATTAACATAAGTTCCATTTTGAATTGTTGAAAATTCTTGTGGATGTGATGTAATTACTGCAAATCCATATTTTTTAAGTGAATTTATTGCATCTGAATATGTATCGATACTTGATATGCCTACAAATAGATTTTTCTCAAGACTATATTTTCCTGTGGTGGCATCTTGTGGAAACCTATACAGTTTTTCTCCTTCCAATGGATACGGTGGTGATTCTCCTAACAAAACACTTCCACTAATATGTGTGAATTTATTTTCTATTAACACCTGTTTTGTATCGTTATTGTATTTGTTTTGTGGTGGTATGAAAATTTGTGGTCTTATTCCAACACTGTTTAGAATTTCAGATATGGATTGTTTTACCAAATCCTCTTGCTCTTGTTTGGAAAAATCTGTAAATGGTTTATTTCCAATTCCATGACTGGCGATTTTTAGTTTGTTTTTACTTGCTGCATCTTTTATTACTTTTGTGATCTTTTGATCATTCCCAAATGAATCAGATATTATTCCTATTGTTAATGGAATCTCATTTTCTACAAATGTATTGATGTATGATATTTGTACATCATTTAACCAATAATCTTGAACATCATCAAATCTAAATGCTACACAATTACATGATGAAATTAATTCATTATTTTCTGTTTGTATATTGTCTATCACATCTGGAATTGTTGATGGTGGATTTTTTGTAATCTTAAACATGTTTTCTTGTCCTATGATTACCGCTTTTTTTTCTAACCATAAGGGATCAACAACTCCGTTTTTGAGAATAGTAAGTGAATACTCATTAGATGGAATGCTTGAAAAATATGCTTCACCTCTAATATTTACATTGGATTTCGCGATAATATTTCCAATACTATCTTTAAGTAAAACTGAGAAATCTCCATCCTGTTTTGTGACTTTTTCAAATTCTGTTTTGTAAAGAGATACTATAATCAAATCATTTACTATTGCTGGAATAGGAACAATGATTTTTTGATCTTTTGTTAATCCTGGAATTAATTTTATTTGTGTTAGAGTTGTTAAATATACTTCTCCTAAATACACATCTGCCGTATAGTAGTCGCTATCTTTTGTAGTTGATTGAATCCAATATCTTATTGTGTCTCCCTGATCATTGGTTTTTCCTAAACGCCATTGAGTTCCATCGTGAGATTTTATTGATACTGTTGCACTTTTAATTGGGGTTTGACCATCTTTATAAAAAACATTGAATTGTAAACCTCCTGATAATGGTATCGTTATGTTTATTTTTTCTTGATTGCTGTTTAGGTCAACATATCCTACATCCCCATACATTCCATTTGCATAAACTTCGATTTTATATCGATGATCTTTTGGTAATGAAACAGAATCTGGATTGTTCACCATTTCTTTTTTTAGAATTGGTTGTTTATTGTAATCTTGATATATTATGAGGCTCATTCCATAAAAATCTGCCCTATCTCCATTCGTATATTTTACTTCGATCTGAACTATTCCTGATTCTTGTGAATAGCCTAAATTAATTGGAAATACTATCGTCATTATTAAAAGAATCATTCCAATTTTAATGACGTTGAATTTTTTATTTAACACATATATTATACTGATTTGCTCTCTTATATGATTATTTTAGATAAATTCTTTTGTTCTGATTTTTCATGTTTCACTTTACAAGGGATGTATTAACATAAAATCTTAGAATTTTTATATAAAATATTCGTATATTTTTTTTGAGGTACAATCACGTAATGTATATTTTACACTCCTATTCTTTTTGCACTAGTCCAAACTGCTTTTTTCTTTTGTAAATGTTCGATAAGTGCTTTTAATAATAAAAAATCTACAATCTGTTTAAATCCAAAAACCAAAAATCCTGCATACCATAATATCTTTGGATCTTCATCATCAATTCTAATTGCTAAAGCAGACATGAGATAATGAACAACAGTGAAAATGGCTGAAACTTGTAGTACATACAACCCATCCCCTAATATTATGCCTAAAATTGCATTTGCTGTCGCAGTAAATCCAATTATTGGCGTAATCACCATTCCTAAAAATAAATAAGGTAATGATAATCGTTGTAAATAACCAAATCTTGGATTAGTTAGTGCGTCTGAATGTCTTTTCAATACTTGAATATTTCCACGATACCATCTCTTTCTTTGTGCAACAAAATCATGTAATGTGTTTGGTGCCTCAGTGTATGCTGTAGCTTTTGAACTTCCCTGAGTAATCAAACCTGCTTTTAGTAACTTTATGGTCTGATCAAAATCTTCTACTATGGTTTCTTTGCCATATGCACCAGCTTCTGTAATATATGATTTTTTGAACGCGCCTAATGCTCCTGGAACAATAGTGATTGAGCCAAATACATCGAAAGCACGTCTGACAATTTGAATTCCTGTAATGTATTCTAATGCTTGACATTTTGTAATCCAGTTGATTCTGTTTCTTACTTTGATATTACCTGCAACTGCTGCGACATGCTCGTTTACTTCAAAACCTTTTACTATTTCTTTTAATGAATGTCGACCTATGATGGTATCTGCATCCACAATTACGATGATTTCACCAGTTGCATAAACAATACCATAGTTTAATGCTGATGCTTTTCCGCCATTCTCTTTATGTAATATTTTAATTTTATCTTTATATTGCATTGCAATGTCTAGTGTTTTATCTAAGCTACCATCATCAACAAAAATAATTTCTTTTTTTGGATATTTTGTTTCTAATAATCCTTCTATGGTATTGGCAATTACCTTTTCTTCATTATATGCTGGAATTATTATTGAAATTAACGGGTATGTTTTAACATCTGGCTGAATATCTTCTCTATGTTTACTTACAACTGCCATGGGTACAAACAACATAGTTGACCAAAATGAAATTGTCATTGCCCATAGAAGAATTATTCTAACGGGTGACTCTAATAATGTATATCCTTCATAAGCAATTAATCCTCCAATAATAAATGGAGAGCCTAACAAAAATAATAAAAAAATTGATGGTCCACGTTTACCTGTAATATTTTTTGAAAATAATTTTTTACTAGATCCAATTACATGATAAATTGTAATGAGTCCACCTAATCCCATCGCAATCATACTTATTGGTCCTAAAATAAAATACACGGTAACAATCAAAAAAATAAAAATTGTAGCTGTAAGTACAAATTGAACCGGATCTTTTTTAATTTTTAATTTTTTCTCAGGTTTAAAATTTTTATTTTCAGATAATTTCATTGCTTGTTCGTTTGAAATAATTTTAAAACAGTTTGTGTGATACCATTTTTTTTGCTCTCTTGTAGATTTTTCATTTAATTCGATGTTCTTATTACATAAAGTACATTTAATTAAATTTGGATTAAGAAAAACAGTGTTATCTTTTTTTTCTGGATGTTTATTTTTTTTAATTTTATAAATATCATTAATATCGAATTCTGATTTTAAAATTTTCATCAAGTATTTCTTATCTGATTCAAAAATGGGGCTATTTTTGTTAATTTGTTTGAGAAGATATTGATTCCGTCCAATATCACCATCCCCATTTTTAATAATCTCAATTAATTTTGAAATAATGTCATTTTTATCCACTTATACCACTCAGTTTAAACAATTTTTGCTCTTAAATGTAAACTCGTTACGATTATTCGCCATTATGTCTATTTTTTTAATTATTTTGTTATTTTAAATTAATCTGGTATTTTCGTCAATAATATCATCTACGTGGATCTTGATTTAAGAATGAAAAATTAGAAACTCTGATATTCAACATCCGTGGTCCTTAATGCAAGTATAGCATTCATCATTACATTTTGAACATAATCATCGTGGTCTATATCCGGCCATACATTTATCACATGATGTTCCATTCATTATTTTTCTCAATTATTTTATTCAATTAAGCATTTAGAAAATAAAAAGAGTTCAGAGTCTAAGGATTTAGTTGCAAGTGCGCTAATCTAAATAAATGGGACACTCTTAGAAAAAATATGAAAAAAGTTTTTGTTAATGGCTATGGCTCAATTGGAAGTAGAATTACATCATTTCTAAAAGATGATCCTGAAATTACTGTAATCGGCGTAGGAAAACACTCCCCCGATGATGATGTAAATGTGGCAATTTCTCACGGATTAGATGTTTATGTCCCTGAACAAAAACTAGATAATTTTAAAAATTTCAAAATATCTGGAACCATAGAATCTGTACTTGATAAATGTGATTTGGTAATAGATGCATCCCCTGGAGGACATGGATTTAAAAATAAGAAAAATCTCTATGATCCAAAAAATCTAATGGCAATCTATCAGGGTGGAGAAACGACAATGGGGGATGAGGCAGTTTCCGATTTATTGTTTAATTCAAGATCTAATTATAATTTGGCTATTGGAAAAAAACATGTCATGCAAGGTAGTTGTAATGTTACTGGTATGGGACGAATTTTAGAACCATTAAGAGACAAGTTTACTAATCGTCTAGTTCGATTTGATGTAACTCTTGTACGCCGATGGGCAGACATTGAGCAAACAGAAAAACAAGTACCAGACACTATAGAGATGACTGAAGCGCCACATCATGGTGACGATGTAAAGACATATTTTGGAAAAGACGCCCCTCTTTTTGTTCGTGCAATTAAAGTTCCAACTAGACAAATGCATCTTCATATTATGGATATTCGTTTTAATGAGAAAGCACCAAATCCTTCAGAAATACATGATATTTTTACAAATGAATTTGGAGTAGCAACACTATGGACAGCTAAAGGAACTAAAGACATTAGAGACTATGCAAAAAATATGGGATTTAATTTTATAGATACAAATATGATTCACATTCATGCAAACATGACTGTGTCAATTGGAGATACGGTACAGATAATGTATTCTGATGATCAAACTGGAATTGTTATCCCTGAAAATCATATGTTGATGCAAGCAATGTTATTTAAAAAATCATATGATGATGCATTTTCACATACTGAATCAATATTTCATATGAAAGAAAAAAAGCAGAAACTAGAAGCATATTTTGCAAGAAAAAACTAATTTTATTTTTTTATTCTTTCTATTCTGATTTTTTCAGGTTTGTTTTTTATTACTTTTTCAACAATAATGCGAATATTGTCAATTTCAAGTTTATCGCCTTCTCGTGGCATATCTTGTAGTTTTTCATGTAATAATCCATTAAGTGATGAGTAATCATCTCCTTCTGGTAATTCGGATTTAAAAATTTCATTAATTTTGTAAATCTCAATATCTCCGTTTGTAATTATTGTGTCTCTGTCAACTGATTCAAATTCTTTTGGTGATATGTGATCTGTTTCATCTTCAATGTCTCCCACTATCTCTTCAATCAAATCTTCAAATGTGACTAGTCCTTCTACCCCACCATGTTCATCCATAACAATGGCCATGTGTGTTTTCCTACCTTTCATTTCTTTGAGCAGTGAGCTTACCATTTTTTCTTGAGATGCAAATACAGGTTTTCTTGAAACTTGTTCTAAGGTAATCATTTTGTCTTCTTTTTCTATATGTGTTAAAATGTCTCTTACATGGACGAATCCAACAATATCATCTTGTGTTTGTCCAAAAATTGGTATTCTGGAATGAGGATTTTTATTAATTAAAGGAAGAGCATCAAAGAGAAGCATTTTTGCAGGCAGTGTGAACATTTTTGTTCGTGGTGTCATTACTGATCTAATTACAGTATCATCAAATTCTAAAGCACTATGGACTAATTCACTTTCATCTTTTTCCAGAGCTTTATCTGCCAATCCCTGTTCTACTATCCCTCTAATTTCTTCTTCTGTTATTGGGGGACTATGATAACTACTTCCGGTTATTTTTACCAAAGATTTTGTAATTATTTCTAATACTTTCACTACTGGCCAAAATATATACCCAAAAATTATCAATATGGGTGAAAATCTTAGAGCAACTTTTGTTGCATTGGCATTACAATATGTTTTTGGAGTAATCTCCCCAAAAACTAAAATGAGAAATGTCATAATTCCAACAGCTATCGCCAGACCATCATTTCCAAATATTCTCAAGGCGGCACTTGTTGCAATGGCAGAAGATCCAACATTAACTACATTATTTCCAAGATTTACACTTGCCATCATCCAACCTGGATTAGACTTAAGTTTATGAAGTGCTTTGGCTCCTTTTACTTTCTGTTTTAATAATTGGTTTACTGTTGATTTTCTAGTACCAACTAATGCAACTTCTAGACCACTGAAGAATCCCGATAGAGTAATTAGCATAGCTAATGCTGATAATTCAACCCAAAGTTCTACCATTTCATACTCCGTAAAAGTTTGTTAGAACAATACTTGTTCTTCATTTTATTTTTTATACACCATCTCTTGGTTGTTAATATTTTGTAAACCCCTCTTTTAAGGATTAATACCTAAAAATTATATTTAATAAAATAAATTGTTTTAATTGAGGCTAATTCTTTGGTGGAATTGCGAATTTATTTTTTGGGTTATTGTGGTATTCTACTGGAAGCATTGCATCTTTTTGTCTACCTGTAAGAATTCCTACAACCACATCATCTTTTTTGATTATTTCTTCGCTTATCAGTTTTTTAATTCCAACAACTGATGCACCTGATGCCATTTCACAATCAAATCCATTCAAACCTACTACTGCCATACCATCTAACATTTCTGCATCTGATACCGTTGTTACAACTCCATTGGTAAATTCTAATGCCCGTAATCCTTTTAGTATATTTGCAGGTCTTCCAATTTGAATTGCAGTAGCTTTAGTTTTTGGTCGGATTCCTTCTTTATCTAAATGATCATAATATCTTGAAATTAATTCTGTATTTGTATTTCCTTTGTTCCATCGTAGTTCTTCTCCTTCAAATTTCCCATTATACAAATCAGATAATGTACTTGCTCCTTCAGAATTAATGACTGCAATACGTGGCATTTTTTTTATCCACCCCCATTGATATAATTCCATCAATGCTTTTCCACAACTAGATGTGTTTCCAAGAGCTCCTCCAGGATATACAATCCAGTCTGGAGCTTCCCATCTCAAATATTCTAATGCTCTGTATGGAATTGTTTTTTGCCCTTCTATTCTAAATGGATTTACTGAATTTACTGTATACCCATTATGGTTTTTTGCGTCATCAAGAGATTGTTTTAATGCATCATCAAAATTTCCATCGACTTGAATTATTTGAGCCCCAAATTGGTATGCTTGACTTAGCTTACCTGGTGCGATTTGACCTGATGGAATGTATACGTCACAATTAATGCCTTCATTTGCTGCAAACATACCTGCAGATGCAGAAGTATTTCCAGTTGATGCACAAACAATTTTTTTTGCCCCGACCATTTTTGCATGTGTTACTGCTGTTGCCATCCCGTTATCTTTGAATGACCCGCTTGGATTGTATCCTTCCGGTTGCAGCCATAATTTATTATTGGAAATTCCTATGAATTCTGCTACCTTTGACATTTGATATGGTTTTGATTGCCTCCCTTCAGAACCATCTAGTGAAACTAAATACTTTGAACACTCATTGATATTTTCCGTATCTATTTGACAAAAATTAAGTAATTCTCTAAATCGCCATACTCCACTTTCATTAAATATGTTTTCTTGAGAATCTCTTCTTTGATAAAATACCTTTTTTAGATTATCTGACGGTTTATTTTTATATTTTACATCTAATAGGTGACCTTTTTCACATTCTACATTGATACTCATTATTGGATATTCTAATCCACAATGAGGTTCAATACACTTTAGATATGCGTCACCTTGCATTGTCAGTTAGCGGAATTAGTGATAATTTAAAGTTAAGAGTAAATTCCGTCAAACTATGAATTAATTTAATTTCTAAACTTTTAGATTAGATCATTATAACCTAAAATTAATCATGGTAACTTATTATGACTATTTACGAGGAATACTGAAAAAGGTTCAAACTGCGTATAATACACTAGAAAAACTTGAAGATAAATCAGGTGATTTGGAGATTATTAAAAAAGAAATTTTGAAGATCAAGGGGTTCTTTCAGGTCTTCATTAACAAAACAGATAGTGAAAAAAATCAATTATCTGATTTTTCAGATCTGAAATCTAAATTCGAACATTATCTGGATACATATTCGTTTGAAAAGGAGATAGAAACAATGACTCTTCTCTACTCTGATGATTCTCACCGATTAAAAAATATGCGACTGAAAATAATTGAATCACTCTCTGACAAAAAACTAATGGATGATATAGAATACATGTTAGATAAAATGTAAAATCATGGAAGATAAAGATAAAAAGTGTATTTTATGTGGATGTAAGGATCATCGTTTAATTGGATGCTCACACCATTTAGCAAAAAAATGCGGTTGTTATGCTACGCATGGTTGATTTGAAATATGTTTAATTGAGACTTGGGCATAATTATAAACCAAATTCACCATCATGACAAGTCTGTTTAATAGAAAAAGCTAAGGATCACTCCTCTCTGGATTCATCGTATAAATGAAAACAAAGAAGACAATCCTCAGCAAAATAAAACATGAATCGTTCCTTATTGGCATTTTGTATTTGGTTGGCACATTATCACTGTATGAGGATTTCATCAGAAGAGGAAGACCGTATGTTTATCCAACCATCACAATGATACAATTACTCATAATCAAAACA
>Ga0210044_10002417_pt1 | contig 27853 bp, 29 predicted proteins | sample CryGey13umfilter_2_FD_183959 | JGI IMG/M metagenome (GOLD analysis project Ga0210044, IMG submission 183959) | Groundwater microbial communities from aquifer in Utah, USA - Crystal Geyser 4/9/14 3 um filter (SPAdes) (version 2) | ecosystem: Environmental > Aquatic > Deep subsurface >... | reverse complement strand
CTCCAATGCAACCTTGGCTTTGAATGCAGGAGAGTGATTTCTTCTTTTTGTCATATCGGTAGATCCCTTTCGTTTTAATGTCAGAATTCCACCTTAGCAACATGTCCGATTTTCTGGGACCACCTCTTTATCTAACCTCTACCAATCAATGGCGAACCATTCTTGATAGTATCAATATGTCATTTCCATTCTGTGATACAGCACTCGAGCGCGGTAATGAACTGGTTTTATTAAATATGGTAATGTTTCATTTGCGCGGGCTTGATGGTGAAAAAAATTACACCAAAGCCATAGAACTTATCGATGAATTTGCGTCTAAGTATCCCAATAAAAATGAGATAACTTCCTTTAAAGCGCCCATATACAGGCGTGGAGGGTATGGCGTTGAAAAAGATGAGCAAAAAGCTTTTTCTCTTTGGAATGAAGCCTATGAGAAAAATCCAGAAAATGCAGCCAGTGCCTGTCAATTAAACCTATATTATAGAAATGGGATTGGCACCGAAAAAGACCCTCAAAAAGCTGAAGAGCTGTTGAAAAAATTCAAAGAGAAAAACCCTAAGGGTGAGTGCAGCCATAAAGTTTTTGATTTTCTTTTCGAACCGTCTGGTCTTGAAAAAGAATTGCTCGACACTGAAGAATGATTTTCTTACTTTCTATTGTAAAGTTTAGCCTATATCCTTGATCGGAAAGAGTGTTGCGCTTGGTCATGGAATCTACCTTTCAGATTTTAGAAACATATGCTTTCTTTCTTGTGTTCAAGAGATTTCAAATATAACCTTTAAAAAATAAATTATGACAGATCATCAGGAACGAAAAATATTGCTGGGGAACAGCCGTCTGTTCAGGAATTTTGACGACGATATTATCGAGGCTGTATGCTCCCTGCTCACGCCCTGTTCTTTTGAATCAGGAAATCTGATTTGTTTGAAAGAGGACAGCTCCGACTGTCTGTATATTATTCGCGAGGGCGAAGTCGAGGTTTCTATTTCCTCAAGTGAAGGTAAAGTAATTCTTCTGGGTCTTCTATCACGAGGAGATGTTTTTGGAGAGGTCGGGCTTCTGGATAAAGGGACGCGGACAGCCACTGTCTCAACAAAATCAAAAGTATCGCTCTACCGTCTGGAAAGTCAGGACTTTGATAAAATCACCCCTTTATTTGGCGTTAAAGAATGGATGGCACTGACAGCCTATATCTGTTTCTTATTCCGGGGTGTCGTAAATAATCTTGAAGAGGCGGTCTTTCTTGATGCGGGCATTAGAATAGCCAGTAAAATTAGAAATCTTTACGAAACATCACCTGATACAAAGGACTCCAATTCTTTTAGCCTTAATATTTCTCAAGAAAATCTGGGAAGGATGGCAGGCCTATCACGGGAAGCTACGAATAAAGCATTGTCCGAGCTGGAGCAAAAATGCCTCATTGAGCGCAAATATAAACGAATTAATATTCCTGACTTACAGAAATTTCTTACGCTTTTCGAACCCGGATAAAAAAATCTGTTTATTTACTATGGATAAGTGTTTCATCCTAAAAATGAGTTTTCAATAAAACTTATTGACAGCATATTGAAAATAATTATGCTAACGATTGAAATTAAAAAATACATAATCACAACTTGGGGAGTTTGTCATGAAACAGAAATCCAGTATCTTCAATAGGCTTGTTGCCAAAAGCGCTGTCTTTTTTAAAGGCGATGATCTTATGAAGCAAACAGCGAGAGCCGCTGAAAAAGTTTCAGCGACCCAGACAATTGCACTGGGGATCGGGACAAGCGAATTTGAAGATCAACTATTCTCGGGAAATCCTGACTGCGATATGATGGGGGATCTTCCTCTGCCCCGAATTTCGGAAAAAGCTGAAAAAGTGTTGGGGGATATATTACAGAAATTTTCTGCTCTTACGGATGACTGGAAAATCCGTCACAGTAACGAGCAGGATATCTCGGAAGAAGCATGGCAGTTTGCAAAGGATAACCTGTTATTTTCAGTTGAAATTCCGGAAGAATATGGTGGTCTTGGGTTAAGTGCTTATGAACACTCCGTACTTGTTTCAAAACTGGCAACTCACAGCATTCCTGCTGCCTTAACTGTCATGGTTCCCAACTCGCTCGGCCCCGGTAAATTACTTGATGAATATGGTACGCAAGAGCAGAAAGATTATTATCTGCCGCGTCTTGCCATAGGAGAGGAGACACCTTTCTTTGGCCTGACGGAGCCAACCGCAGGGTCAGATGCCTTTAACGGTAAAACGAAGGGCATTGTGTTCCGTGATAAGGAAACAGGCGAAGCCAAAATTAAAATTAATGGCGAGAAACGCTATATTACACTGGCCGGTGATCGTGGCACATTAGGTGGTTTATCACTCGATCTGGAAGATCCGGGTAATATCCTTGGCAAAGGGACAAACCCCGGCATTACCTGTGTACTGGTCAAGCGTGGAACAGAAGGTTTTGATGTTGGAAAACGTCACAATCCTATGAATGTTGCTTTTCAGAATGGCCCCTTGTTTATGGAGGACATGGTTGTTTCTGCTGATGATATTATCGGTGGTTCGAAAATGGCCGGAGAAGGCGCATTAATGCTTATGAAATGTTTGGGCAAAGGGCGTGGCATCTCCCTGCCCGCCACAGCAACAGCGGCAGGCATAAGAACAGCCTATGCGGTTGGAGCCTATACCAAAATCAGAAAACAGTTTGGCTATTCCTTAAGCGATATGAAAGCCATTCAGTCCAGACTGGCAACGATTGCCGGAAATACCTATATGCTTAAGGCCGCCAGCACCGTTATGGCATGTCGTATTGATAACGGGGAAAACCCCTCTCTTGGCTCGGCAATTGTTAAAGCGCACACAACTGAAGCGATGGCAGAAATTATTGACGCCGGAATGCGTGTCGAGGGGGGAAAAGCCATTCAACAGGGTTCTCGTAACCTTATGGGGCAATTATCATCGGCACAGTATATTGCGCGTACTGTCGAGGGCGATAATATCATGACAAAAGCCCTGATGATTTTTGCACAAGGCTTGAACAAGGCACATAATTATATTCCTGATGAACTGACAGCTGCGGCAGCAGGAGATACCAGGGAATATAAAAATGTGCTGACCAATCATATTCAGGACGTGCTGGATAATAGAGACGTTGCCCGGAAAATGGGTAAAAAAGGACAAGGCGGAAACGTACCTGAATTTGCAACAGAAGATACTGCTGACTTATACCGGAAAATGAACCGTATGAGTGCTGCTTTTAACTATGCCGCCAATGTTACTTCTGGAATATTGCAAGCCAAATTGCAGGTTGAACAGAATGCCTCGGAACGGCTGGGTGATGTTTACGGCAATCTGGAAATGGCACAATCGGCACTCTGGTATTTCCACAAGGTACAAAAAAGTCAGAAAGAGTTTTTGCCGCTTGCGCGCTGGGTTGTCGAGAAGAAGCTACATGAAGCGGAAGAAGCGCTAGAGGACTTAATTGATAATTTCCCGATGAAAGAGGGTCTAAAAAAAGACATACTTCAACGAGAGCTTGAAAAAACTATTTTTCCGGAAGGACGAAAATACAAAAAACCTTCTGATAAACTTCAAGAGCAAGTGGCGGCCACTATAACTGAACCCGGTGCTGTACGCGACTGGCTTAAGGACAACATGCTTATTCCCGATGATCCGGCCAATGCCGTTCGGCATATTGGTGATGCTTTTGATTTTATTACCAAAAATGAAATCCCTGTCTTAAAGGCTTTAGAAAAAGAAGTAAATGATCGTGAGGCTTTCAAAAATCTTATGGCTTTGCCTACTGATGAATTTATTAAAGAAGTAGAAAACAGGAATGTTCTAACAAAAAGTGACATTAAAACTTTAAAAGAAGCTGCAAAATACAGAGCAGAAGTCATTGAAGTTGATTATTATAACAATACAGAAGATATGAAAGCCGGTATATCCGCAAATCCTTTAAAACCTCATTAATGATTTTCTTGACAAGATTTGGGTGTTGTGTGTATATATCAGGTTCTTAAAATCAAAAAACGAATGGTATAAATGATGTTTGCAGTAATTCGTACAGGCGGAAAACAATATAAAGTCGCCAAAGATGACAAAATTAAAGTCGAGAAACTGGAAGCCAATGAAGGCGATTCAGTGGATATTGACGTCCTTTATGCCGAAGGTGGCGCAAAAGCGACGGTGACAGCCAGGATTCTTGAGCATAAAAGAGCTGAAAAAGTGGTGATTTTCAAGAAAAAGCGCCGTCAGAATTATCGTCGGAAAAAAGGTCATAAGCAGCCTTTGACGGTCTTGCAGATTATGGATGTAAAAGCGGCATAACAAGACCATACGAATATAATAATAAATAACAAGGGCTTGGAAGGAGTATTCTAGATGGCACATAAAAAAGCAGGTGGTAGTTCCCGTAACGGACGTGACTCGGCAGGCCGTCGTTTAGGTGTAAAAATTTTTGGCGGGCAGTTTGCAACAGCCGGTAATATTATTATCCGTCAGCGCGGCACAAAATTTAATCCTGGCGTTAATGTCGGACTTGGCAAAGACCATACCATTTTTGCACTGGTTGATGGGGAGGTTCGTTTCTCATATGCGCGGAATGGCCGCCAGATGGTCAATATTGTTCCCGCCAATGATGGCATGGCAAAAGCTGCCGAATAAAGAACACACAGAACTATTTTTAAAAGGGGAAAGTCCTGCTTTCCCCTTTATTTATGGGTAAAGAATTAGAAAATGAAATTTCTGGATCAGGCGAAGATATATCTTAAAAGCGGTGATGGGGGGCCTGGATGCGTCAGTTTCCGGCGTGAGAAATATATTGAATTTGGCGGCCCTAATGGCGGTGATGGCGGACGCGGCGGCAATGTCATTTTTGAAGTTGTTGATACGCTGAATACCCTGATTGATTTCCGTTACCAGCAGCATTTCAAGGCGCAGAATGGTCAGAACGGGATGGGCTCGGATCGTAGCGGTGCCAAGGGCAAAGACTGTATTGTTAAGATCCCTGTTGGAACCCAGATTATTGATGAAGATAAGGAAACTGTTCTTGAAGACATGATTACAGTCGGACAGAAACTTGTTTTTCTCAAGGGCGGCGATGGTGGCTTTGGCAATGCCCATTATAAAACATCCACCAATCAGGCGCCGCGTAAAACGCTTCCCGGCTGGCCTGGACAGGAACGTGCGGTCTGGCTGCAGCTAAAACTCATTGCCGATGTCGGGTTGGTGGGTTTGCCTAACGCCGGAAAATCAACTTTTCTGGCAGCGGTTTCTCGTGCTAAACCAAAGATTGCCGATTATCCTTTTACAACGCTGCACCCGAATCTGGGGATTGTCAAAGCCGGAGATTATGATTTTGTTGTAGCCGATATCCCCGGCCTCATTGAAGGCGCCCATGAGGGTAAAGGACTGGGAGACCGCTTTTTAGGGCATGTCGAGCGCACATCTGTTTTGCTCCATATCATTGATGGTACAGTAGACGACCCTGCCCTTTCCTATCATACTATCCGCGAAGAGCTGAAATCCTACGGTCATGGCCTCGCAGAAAAGCAGGAGATTATCGCCATGAATAAATGTGATGCCCTCGGTGCAGAACTTGCCGAAGATCAGGCACAAAACTTCGAGAAGACCCTCGGAAAGAAAGTATTCCGCCTGTCCGCCGTTTCCGGCGATGGTACAGAGAAAATATTATTTGCTCTTGCCGAAGCGATTAAGGCGGCAAAATCCAGTTTATGATTTTACGAATTTATTTGACATACATTTGTGAGGACTGCTACCCATAGTTATCAAAACACACTTATGGGAGAAGTAGCGATGAAAATACAATTTTCAGATCACACAAAAGACAATCATTCTGATGTTCTCGTATTGGGCGTTTTTAAAGCTGAAAAAGGAGATGTTTTATTAAACGCTGCAGAAAGACGTGACCTCAAAGCAGCTATAAATTACAGCCTCACCGGAAAGACAATGCAAGATGAAGGGGCTGCCGAGAGTGATCCACAAACATATATTGATGATATCGTCCATAATATTTCTTGCGATGCAAACTTCAAAGGAGTCGCCGGACAAACACTGACTTTTGCAGCTCCTGTAAATTCACCCCATAAAAAAATCATCCTTCTCGGTCTTGGTAATAGACCCCTCACAACAAATGCCATAAAGCCCTGTGGTAAACCCTTGCATGAAGCCTTGAAAAATACAGGTTATACCAATGCGGATATTATCGTTCCCAAGCCAAAACAAAAAGGCATCCTGCCCCATTCAAAAGCAACCGCCGCTCTGGCCGATGCCGTCAATGTCGCATCCTATCGCTTTGATAAATATATTACGGATCAACGGAAGACAGACAATAAATCGCTGAATCTGAATTTTCTGACCAATGAGGTTGCAAAAACAAAACTGGATTACAGTCTCTTTGACGCTGTGACACAAGGCGAATTTCTGGCTGCTGATATGGGCAATGAACCGGGAAATGTGATTTATCCGGAAAGTGCCGCTGAACTTATTCAGAAAAAATTTAAAAATTTCCCCGGTGTAACCGTCAAAGTGCTTGATATGGCCGCAATGGAAAAAGAAAACATGGGTGCCGCCATTGCTGTCGGAAAAGGCAGCGAAAGGCCGCCTTGCATGGTTGTGATCGAATATGACGGCACAAACGGAAAGACAGGCAATTGGCCGCTGGCGCTTGTGGGCAAAGGTATTACCTTTGATACTGGCGGAATTTCCCTGAAACCCTCGGCGAATATGGGTAACATGAAGATGGATATGAACGGAGCATCCGCTGTCACTGGTGCCATGTATGCGCTGGCAAAACGTCGGGCATATACCAAAGTTGTAGCCATTTGTGCCTTTGCAGAAAATATGCCCGGTGGCAAAGCGACGCGTCCCGGCGATATTATTTTTGACCGTGCTGGAAAATCAATACAAATAGATAATACCGATGCCGAGGGTCGTCTTGTTCTTTCCGATGCTCTTGATTATATACAGGATCTATATAAACCAAAAACAGTGGTTGATCTGGCAACTTTAACAGGAGCGGTTATGGGCGCTCTTGGCCATACATATTCAGGTGTTTTTACACCACAGAACGCGCTATGGAAAAAACTTGATAAAGCAGGGCAAAAAAGCGATCAGCCCGGCTGGCGATTACCACTCCACAACGATTTTAATAAGGCCGTCAACGGAACAATCTCTGACCTCCGTAATACAGGCGGACACTTGGGAGGGTTAGCAGGTGCGAGTACCGCAGCCGAACTCCTGCATCAGCATATTAAGGCATCGACAAACTGGGCGCATCTTGACATCGCCGGCACAGCAATCCCCGCGAATGGTATTGCCAATGGTCACGGCGTCCGCTGGCTTGATCAATTTATTGCTGATAATTTTGAAAATCTGAATGACAACAAGCGTCCTACAAAACTACAAACACTAAAAAGATGAAATTTTTCTATTCCGCTTCATTTATCCCCATATCTTTGCTAGGATACGGGGATGAAAATAGAAACACCCAAAACGATTCACCTGAAAGATTATCAAAAACCATCCTATCATATTGATTATATCAATTTGGTATTCCAGCTTTTTGATGAAAAAACAATTGTTCGCGCCGTAGCTCAATATCGCAGGGCTCACAACGATAGAAATCCTATTATTCTGAATGGCGAACATTTGAAATTACTGTCTGTGAGATGTGATGGTGCAGATATTGCGTATGAGGTTGATGATAAATTTCTTACCTTCCCTGCTCCCGAACAGGATGAATTTACACTGGAAATTGAAACAGAGATTGATCCGGCTTCCAATACGCGCCTGGAGGGGCTTTATAAATCCGGTGGGAACTGGTGCACACAGTGTGAGGCGGAAGGGTTTCGTACCATTACTTATTTCCCTGATCGCCCTGATGTTATGACGATCTTTAATGTCAGAATTGAAGCCGATAAAAAGTCATGCCCTGTTTTGCTCTCAAACGGAAATCTGATCGAAGAAGGTGATCTGGCGGGAAATCGTCATTATGCGCTTTGGCATGATCCTTTTCCTAAACCCTGTTATCTTTTTGCGTTGGTGGCGGGAGATCTGGTTTATATCGAGGATCATTTTACAACGAAATCAAAGCGCGATGTTCTGCTGCGGATTTATGTCCGCGAAGGAGATCAGGCACAATGCCAATGGGCAATGGAATCCTTGAAAAACTCCATGAAATGGGACGAAGATGTCTATGGCCGCGAGTATGAGCTTGACCGTTTCAATATCGTCGCGGTGAGTGATTTTAATATGGGGGCAATGGAAAATACCTCACTGAATATTTTCAATACCGCTCTTGTGCTCGCACATCAGGATACAGCAACAGACAGCGATTTCGAACGGGTTGAAAGTGTCATCGCCCATGAATATTTCCACAACTGGACAGGCAACCGTGTCACCTGCCGTGACTGGTTTCAGCTATCCTTGAAAGAAGGTCTTACTGTCTTCCGGGATCAGTCTTTCAGCGCGGATATGAACTCGGCACAGGTGCAGCGGATCGAGGATGTCATGTCTCTGCGCCGGATGCAGTTTACTGAGGATGCAGGCCCTATGGCGCATCCTGTCAGACCGGATAACTACATGGAAATCAGTAATTTCTACACAATGACTGTGTATGAAAAAGGTGCAGAAGTCATCCGGATGCAGCATACATTGCTGGGCGCGGAGACTTATCGTAAAGCCACCGATCTTTATTTCGAGCGCCATGACGGGCAAGCTGTTACCTGCGAAGATTTTGTGAAATGCATGACCGATGCTTCGGGGCGGGATATGAGTCAGTTTTTCAACTGGTACGAACAAGCTGGAACGCCGGAGATCAAGGCAACTGGAAGCTATGATGAAGCAGCCAGAACCTATACCCTTTCTTTGCGCCAGAGTATTCCCGATACACCAGGACAAAAGAATAAAAAGCCGATGCATATCCCGGTTAAAATCGGACTCGTGGGGCCGAATGGCGATGATATGGCGGAAAGGCTGTTTGAACTAACAGAAGAACAGCAAAATGTCACTTTTGAAAATATAGCCTCAAAGCCGGTTCCTTCCCTTTTGCGTGGTTTTTCAGCGCCAGTAAAACTGGAAACGGATTTGAGTTCTAGTGATCTTCGCTTTCTGATGGTCAATGATAATGACGGATTCAACCGCTGGGAAGCGGGACAGACTTATGCCCTGCGTATGATAAACGAGATGCTGGATAATCTGGAAAAAGGGCAGACACCAAAAGTCTGGCCGGAATTTCTGGATAGTTACAGCGCCCTGCTTGATCAGGCGTTTCAGCCGGAAACCGATAAAGCCCTATTGGCGCTCTCTTTATCCCTGCCCGATATTTCCTTTGTCGGCCAGTTTAGAAAACAGATTGACCCTCGAGCCATTTACGATGTCCGCGAGATAATTCTGGATTCTGTGCGTGAACGGGACAAAAGTAAACTGGAAAAAATCTATCAGCAGAATAGAACAGAAAAACAATTCAGCAATGATTTTGCGGCACGGGCAAAACGGAGTCTGCAAAATACAATTCTCTATATTTTGGGATTCCAGGGTACGATCAGTCTGGCGAAGTCACAGTATGACAATGCCAATAACATGACCGACCGCATTGCCGCGCTCTCCTCTCTAACGCATACCGTTTCTCGGGAGCGTGAAGAGGCTTTTTCCGATTTTTATGAGCGGTTTCAATCATATCCTCTTGTTGTTGATAAGTGGTTTTCCTTGCAGGGCGCTGCTATTCGTACAAGTACACTAAATGACATTAACAAGCTGAAAAAACATAAAGATTTCAACATTAAAAATCCAAACAGGGTGAGATCACTCTATGCTTCTTTTGCCATGGGCAACCCTGTTTGTTTTCATGACGAAAACGGCAAAGGCTATGAGTTTCTGGCGGATGCTATTATCGAATTGAATAACCTCAACCCACAGATGGCCTCGCGCCTTCTTACGCCGTTACGGGACTGGCGGCGCTATACACCGGATAGACAGAAGAAGATGGAAATCCAGCTTGAGCGTATTTGTGATTTGAAAGATCTATCCCCTGATGTTTATGAAGTTGTTAATAAAACACTAAGGGCATAAGTCGATGAACACAGCGACTTGCGCGCAGGGAACCACGGAATGGCAACAGGCGCGATGCGGTGTTGTTACGGCCTCTAATTTCAAACTTGTCATGACCAAAGGTGGCGGAAAAACCCGTAAAGCCTATATGATGCGTTTAAGAAATGAAATAAAGACAGGCGAGCCAACGGAAAGCTACTGGAGCGATGCCATGCTTCGGGGGGCTGAGCTGGAACCCCATGCGCGCAGGGCTTATGAAGCAAAAACAGGCTATGCTGTCAGAGAGGTCGGAATAAATTTTCTTGATGAATCGCGGCGCGTGGGCGCCTCTCCTGATGGTTTGATTGATGCAGATGGAGGGCTGGAAATAAAATGTCCGCTTGTCAGCACACATAATAAATATTTGCAGAGCAGGCGCATTCCTTCCCAGTACATGCCACAGATACAGGGAAATTTATGGGTTAGCAGGCGGAAATGGTGGGATTTTGTCAGCTTTGCGCCCGAAAGACCTCCAGAAGAACAAATCATCATCTATCGCGCTTATCGTGACGAAGGCTATATTACCCGTCTTGAGGCCGAAATAAGGCGGTTTATTGAAGAACTGGACTCTCTTTTATAGGCGCGCAGAATGACAAACACAGCGCAATTTCCTGACTTTACTATCGAAAATCAGTATGACGGGCTTGTCTGTGGTATTGATGAAGCGGGACGCGGCCCTCTTGCCGGCTGTGTTGTTGCGGCCTGCGTTTATATTCCTGATGACATTCGGCAGCATACCTTTATCCAGAGCATTAATGACAGTAAGAAACTCACAAGGAAAAATCGTGAGACTCTGTTTGTGCAGATAATGGAGCATTGCCTTTTTGGAATTGCGCAGGTGACACCGGAGGAAATTGACTCGCTGAATATTCATCATGCCTCACTTCTGGCAATGAAACGAGCGCATGGTATTATGCAGGATAACTTTAAAATTGAACCAGAAGTGGCTCTGATTGATGGAAAATTCTCTCCTGCACTTCCCTGCTCTCCCAAGCCGGTTATCAAGGGAGATCGTCTTTCCCTCTCCATAGCTGCGGCTTCTATCCTTGCCAAAGTGACACGGGATAGAATAATGACAGAATTACATCTGGATTATCCGGTTTACGGCTGGGAACGGAATGCAGGCTATGGTACAAAGGAGCATCTAAGAGCCATTGCAGATCATGGCATCACCGCCCATCACCGTCGCTCTTATGCACCTGTAAAATCAGCAATATATTCAAGTTATTAGATTGTGTTTCTTAAGTACTTGAGGAGGGATTGAATCACGGATTTTCTGCCATATTTTCTTATTGGCAGCAGTTATAAGTCCGCCTGTAGCATCTGCAGGGTCATAGGAGGAGCCATCCCACTGCGCGGCATAGCCGCCAGCTTCCTGCATAAGCAAAGTACCAGCCAAATGATCCCAGGGTTTCATTTTCCAGTAAATAGAAAAATCTGCTTCCCTCTTCGCCATTCTGAAATATTCAAGACCGGAGCAGCGAAGAGTACTTGTAGAAATATTCTTTAGATTATCCTTAAATTTATAACCTGCATAGCCTGTGACCACGTCATGTGCTGGATTTTCTTTACTCAGCCTCACTTTCTGTCCGTCAATAAAAGCGCCTTTGTCTTTCTGTGCAAAAGCCATGCTGTCATTGCAGACATCATAAATCCATCCCATCCTGGTCTTGCCATCTGCCACAAGCGCAACAATGACACAGAATGTTTTACTGCCTTTGATAAAATTACTTGTGCCGTCAATCGGGTCAATAACCCAGATCATTTTTTGAGGATCATTTAAATATTCAAATACAGAGGGGTTATTTTCACTTTCCTCTTCACCTAAAATATAAGAATCAGGAAATAATAATTTGATTTGTCTGGATAAAAACTCTTCTGATATCGCATCGGCAACTGTCACTTCATTTCGGGGGTTACCGTTTTTGAAGCTTTTCTGATGTTCTTTAAGCGTGCCATGATAGGGCAATATGATGTCACGGGCGCATTGTCGTACCAAATCAGCTATTTTTTCAGGATCAATATTTGCTGTCATGAATTTGTCTTTTATTATTATCTTTTTGTTCCATGGGCTTATAAGGGAATCTTTCAGTGAAACGTCCGAAGTTTTCCTGTGTAATATCAACCGAAAGCACCATAAAACCGTCATCTTCGATGGTTTCAAGAACATGGGCATTCTGATAGAGCCATGCCATTGCTTTTCCTTCAGATACAGGAATTTTAAAAGATACAAACCTGTTTGACAATGTAAGACGATGCTCTATCAAAGACAGAAGGTCATCTGTCCCCTCTCCTGTGATGGCAGACAGCGGAACCACGTTCTCCATAAAATTTACTTTACTCCGCATGAGCTCTCGCTCTTCTGGAGGAAGCAGGTCAATTTTATTCCAGGCCTCTATAATGCGTCCATCCTGATCGTATGAAATCCCCAAATCTTTAAGTATTTCAATAACATTTTCCTTTTGTTTCATGTGATCTTCCCGCGTAATATCGCGAACATGGAGGATCACGTCTGCATATTGTAATTGTTCGAGCGTTGCCCGAAAAGCCGCAATCAAATGGGTTGGCAAATCGGCAATAAAACCCACAGTATCTGACAGAATAATATCCTGACCGTTGTCCATTTTTCTTTTGCGCATTGTCGTATCAAGCGTTGCAAAAAGGAGATCTTCGGCAAAAACAGCAGCACCCGTCAGGAAATTAAACAGAGTTGATTTCCCCGCATTGGTATAACCAACCAGAGCAACAAGGGGAAACGGTGCCTGCTCGCGGCTGCGGCGCTGAAGCTCGCGGTTTTTGCGGATGCCTTGCATTTCCTTTTTGAGGCGGATGATGCGCTCGCTAATCAATCGGCGGTCAATCTCGATCTGGGTTTCCCCTGGCCCCCCTGTCTTGCCAAGGCCGCCCCGCTGCCGCTCAAGGTGCGTCCATGACTTTACAAGACGGGAGCGCTGATATTCAAGCGCTGCAAGCTCTACCTGAATTTTACCCTCTTTGGTTTGAGCGCGTCTGCCAAAAATTTCAAGGATCAGGCCTGTTCTGTCAATGACTTTGGCGTTCCAGTCTTTTTCAAGATTACGCTGCTGAACCGGGGTGAGACTATGATTGACAATAACAACATCAGGCTTGAAATCATGGATAAGATGGCCGATATCCTGCCGATGCCCTTTGCTAATCAGATATCCGGCAACCGGTCTTTTTACCTGAAAACATAAGCCTTCAACCACGGTAAGGGAAATCGCTTCTGCAAGCCCAATCGCTTCTTCGAGTTTGTCTTCGGCGGTCGTCCCGTTAAAATCAGTGAGTTCAGGATGAATAACCAGCGCCGTTCCAGCGCCTGCTTCCTGCATATTCTTTTCGTTCTCGGGAACATGGATCATGAATTTTAATGATTATACTTCTTCGCCGTCTTCATTTTCTGAATCATAAAGCTGTAACGCCCCTCCTGGCATAATGGTCGAGATGGCATGTTTATAAACAAGCTGTACAGAAGAATCACGACGTAACAGCATACTGAAATTATCAAACCAGGTAACAACACCCTGTAATTTAACACCATTCACAAGGAAAACCGTCACGGTCATCTTTTCTTTACGGATTTTGTTTAAAAAAACATCCTGGACGCTCTGCATCTTTCCGGTCATTTTATATTATCGTCCTTATTATTTATTGGTTTTTTATAAAGCGGCATTTAAATATAATTAGCCTTTTTCCACTAGACGCTGTCTATACGAAAGAATAGAGTTTTGCAAGGCCTTGCAATCATCAAAAACAAATTCCGGATTGAATTCCTCGATTAAATACTCGTTATCATGGTGATGGCGCACAAGTATGGCTGTACAGCCTGCCGCATGCGCCGCGCATATGTCGGTTTCAGAATCCCCGACATACCAAATATCCTTGCCTGCTGTCAGGCCACATTCTTCAAGCGCCAGCAATAGCGGGTCAGGAGCAGGCTTGTCCTTTTCTGCATATCCTGCACCGATTGTTGTCTTGAAAAAATGATCCCAGCCAAGATGGGACACTTCCTTTCGCAGGAAATCATGTCTTTTATTACTGATAAGTGCGGAAGGAATATCCTGTTCCTGTAGACATTCCAGAAGTTCCAAAGCATCGGGCAAGATATCAATACTTTGGAGATGATTCTCGTCCATAAAAACGCCGAGTGTCTCCATTGCCTGCCCTGCCTGATCTCCATAGGCCGTGGCATAAAGCTCACGCGAGGAATAGCGCACATGACTTTTAAATTCTGACACACTCCATGGAGATAACGCCATTTGTTCACGCACATGGTTATGCGCCATTAAAAGAAAGGATAAGGTATTAACAAGTGTTCCATCCCAATCAAACAGAACAGCTTTTGGAAATTCATCATTCATCATTCATGCGCTCCACCTTAATTGTTGTCCGCGCAATCCTTCGACATACGCTCTATATTCTTCGTAAATCCTTAGCGTCACATCACCCGGTTTGCCAGTGCCAATGTTATGTCCATCAATCGTCACAATTGGCGTAATAACTGCCGAAGCACTCGACATAAAAGCTTCAGAAGCCTCATAGGATTGTGCGGGTGTGAAGCTCTGCTCCACCATCTCGATCTTTAAATCCATGCATATTTTAGAAATCGCTGTTCGCGTCACGCCGCGCAAAATATCATTATCAGCTTTACGAGTCAAAAGCAGTCCCTCTTTTGTAAGAATCCAGGCGTTACTCGCAGAACCTTCCGTAATATACCCCTCATCATCCAGCATCCATGCTTCATGAACACCTTTTTCGATGGCTTTTTGTTTTGCGAGCACCTGCGGCAACAAGGCAACGGTTTTAATATCACGGCGTTTCCACCTGATATCCGGAACCGTAATCACGCTCACGCCTTTTTCCATTTTCGGAAGGTTGTCATAGTGAAAAGGCCATGTCGTTAGAATTAATGATTGCAGTGTATTTTCTGCAGGAAATGCAAAATCACGTCGTGCTGAACCGCGTGTCACCTGCATATAAACAATCGCATTCTGGAGCCTGTTTCGGCGCAATAATTCTCGAATGATAAACCGGAGCGTTTCCTCCGGCAGAGGCATCTTCATTCCTACTTCTGATAAAGATCGTTTCAAACGATCCAGATGCCCGCGTTCATCCGCAAGATGGCCATGGATACAGGCGATAACCTCATAAACCCCATCTGCAAATTGAAAACCCCGGTCTTCAATATGGACAGACGCTTCCTTGTGAGGCAAATACGCGCCATTAACATAGGCATATCTTGGCATTATCTCTCCTAAAAAAGGTCAACTTGAACAGTAAAAAGATGCTCGACTTCTCTGGATTTGCCAGCTTTCGCCATTACGATAATATGATCACCGGGTATAATTTTTATTTCAGGTGCAGGCATCAGCACAACATCCTTACGAACAATAGCCCCGATCAGAACCCCATCAGGCAAATGCAGATCGGCCATTGTTACATTGGCAAGTGCCGATGATTCAAGAACTTCTGCCTCAATGACCTCAGCAACACCATCACGTAGCGTATGAACCGCTTTGACCCTGCCACGGCGCACATATTGCATGATAGTTGAAACAGTGGAAGCACGCGGCGAAACTACAGCATCAATACCAAGAGAAGTGACAAGACTACGATATGTCGGTTTATTGATAAGAGTGATCACCCGCTCGCAACCATATTGTTTGGCAAGAAGCGACCCGAGTATATTGGTTTCATCATCGTTAGTAACGGCAATCAGCGTCTCGGTATTGGCCATATTTGCTTCCTGAAGAATTTCATTCTGAAGTCCATCGCCATGAATAATAATAATATTCTGTAGTTCTTCGCTTAATTTCTGTGCGCGCGCTTCATTACTCTCGATAATTTTAATATGTATCTTTCTTTGTTCGCGCTGGAGCATTCTGGCAAGATAAAGGCCTATACTGCCACCTCCCATGATACAGATATGACGCGCTTTCTTTTCTTCATGTCCGAAGGCCGCCATAACACGTTGCAAATGTTCTGCGTCTGTAAAAAAATAGACTTCATCATTTTCCATGATCTGGTCATTATCATCCGGAATTAAAATTCTATTCCCCCGTAAGACAAGGGCAATTTTAATTGGTAAATCAGGAAAAAGACTGCTGAACTGGCGCAATTGTGTATTCAGAACAGGGCAGTTTTCCTTACAGACAACACCGGCAAGATGCACGCGCTCCTCTGCCAGTGAAATAAGATTTGTTGTCCCTGGAATACTAAGACGTTCATCAATAGCGCGGGCGAGCTCTACTTCCGGGGAAATAATGGCGTCGATCGGCAGATGAGAGCGACTAAAAAGGTTGGCCCAGACGGGGTCAAGATAAGATTGCGCCCGCACCCGCGCAATTTTTTTAGGGACATTAAACAGGGAATGCGCCACCTGACAGGCCACCATATTAACCTCATCAACATGGGTTACGGCAATGATTAGATCTGTCTCACTTGCCCCTGCCTGCTCAAGGACATCCGGAGTCGATGCATGTCCTACAATACCACTGACATCCAGCTCTTCGTTAATCTGGGCAATGAGGTGAGGATTAATATCAATGACAGTCACATCATTTTCTTCTCGGGCGAGATAGGCTGCAATGCTGTAACCAACCTGCCCTGCTCCGCAAATAATCACACGCATAATATCAGGCTCTTTCGCGTTGTTCTGCTTTAATACTCAAAAAACCGGAATCATCCGGTTCATCATTTTGCTTGGTCACAGCACAAATGCCAAGCTGTTTCATTTTCCGGTGTAAGGCCGAGCGCTCCATTTCAACAAATTCTGCGGTTTTTGAAATATTCCCTCCAAAACGCTTTATCTGTGCAGAAATATAATCTTTTTCGAAAACTTCCCGCGCCTCACGCAACGGCAAAGAAACCAGATCCGTAGATTTCAAAGCCCTTTTTGATTCAGAGAGAGGCACTTCCGTGAGTTCCGGCGGCAACTGGTAAGATTTTATTTGTTCATCATTAACCATGGGATCCATAATCATACACCATTCCACAACATTTCGTAACTGTCGCACATTTCCCGGCCAGTCATAAGCCTGCATTGTCGCAATCGCGGCAGGATCAAAACGGCAGGCGCTACGACCGGCCTGCTGTGAATAAAGTGCACTAAAGTGGTCAGCAAGAGCTTGAATGTCCTGTACTCTTTCACGCAAAGAGGGAATCTGAATGGGAACAACATTTAAACGATAAAACAGATCCTGCCGGAAATCACCCTGTTCCATTGCCTTTTGTAGATTTCTATTACTGGAGGCAATAATACGCACATTGGCCTCAACTTCTTCCTGCCCCCCCACTCTCTGAAATCTTTGCTCCTGCAAAACACGGACAATTTTCCCCTGTGTTTCAAAAGGCATATCCGCCACTTCATCCAGCAGGAGTGTTCCTCCATCGGCTTGTTCCAAAACGCCGATTTTACCGGATTCACCCATCACGCCATTTTCCGAGCCAAAAAGTTCAACTTCCAGCCATTCAGGTCTCATAATGGCACAATTAAGAACCATGAATGATTTATCTGCTCTTTGCGAATGACGGTGAATAAACCGTGCCGCCAGATCTTTTCCTGTTCCCTGTTCACCCGTAATCAAAACACGGCTGTTTGTCTGAGCCACCCTGATCAGGGTTTGCCGGAGCGTGATCATACAGGAAGACTCTCCAATCAGCTCCGATGCCCCCAGAACTTTTGTTCTCAGTTTTTCATTTTCTTTGCGGAGTTTTGCCGTTTCAAGCGCCCGTTCAATCATAAATAAAAGGCGGTCGAATTTGAACGGTTTTTCAATAAAATCATAAGCACCTTGCTTGATAGCACTAACAGCAGTTTCAATATTACCATGACCGCTGATCATCAACACTGGCAAAAAAGGATGGTCTTTCTTCAGTCTGTCAAGAATTTGCAGGCCGTCATCCTGACTTCCCTGAAGCCAGATATCAAGAATCACAAGATCCGGCACCTTTAATTTAACCTGTTCATAGGCTTTTTCATCGGTCGCCGCATCCCGTGCCTGATAACCTTCATCTTCGAGAATTCCTTTTATCAAAGCGCGAATATCGGCTTCATCATCAATAATGAGAATATCTGCTGCCATTATTATTTTATACCTTTTACCAATACATTGTTATCTACCGCTTCACGCGGCAGAACAAGCGAAACTGTTGCCCCGCCCAAATCACGCCAATCTTGCATTTTTTTTAGCCACTCAGGAACACCAAGAATAATCCGTCCCCCATGATCTTCCATAATTTTTTTGACGATAGCCAGACCCAATCCTGTTCCTTTGGCTTTGTGGGTTACATAAGGCTCTGTCAATCCTGCGACATCTATTCCCTTGGGCAGTCCGGAACCATTATCTATGATAGAAATCACAATTTCATTTTCTTTTTCACGCACAGCCAGAAGAATATCTATATGACCTTTTTGTATGTCATTCAAGGATTCTCCAGCTTTTTCAAGACGACTTTCTATAGAATCAATAGCATTTTGAACAATATTTGTCACGGCTTGCCTGATTTGCCGTAAATCAATGCAAGCATATAAAGGTGTCTGATCGGGGTCTATATTTTTTATATCAAACGTAATATCCGGATGCGCCTGTTGCTGAAGAACCAGCATATCAGTGAGTTGTACAGAAAGATTCTCTGTATTCATGACGGGCTCCGGCATACGGGCAAAAGCAGAGAATTCATTGACCATCCGTCCGATATCCCCCACATGATGAATAATTGTATCCGTACATTTGGAAAATGTTTCAGGATCATCCTTGATCTGGGACAGATATTTCCGTCGCAACCGTTCAGCGGAAAGCTGTATGGGAGTGAGCGGATTTTTAATTTCATGAGCAATGCGCCGCGCAACATCTGCCCAGGCCGCTTTTCTTTGCGCGGACTGCAACTCCGTAATATCATCGAATGTGAGTACAGCGCCCTTATCCTCTCCTCCAATCAATTCAATCGCAATACGCACCAACAAAATACGCTTGCTGTCATCTGCACGCATAAAAGGAATTTCAAACTGTGTGATTTTATCCGGCTTTTCATGAGCCTGTTTTAACAAAACCGTGAGTTCCGGAATAATCTCAGAAACATTTTTTCCGACGAGAGCATTTGCCTCTGTATCAAAAAGCTCGGCAGCCGATGAATTGGCTAATGTTACTTTCTCCTGTTCATTGACACCTAGAATACCGGATGACACCCCGGCAAGGACGGTTTCTGTAAAACGACGGCGTTGGTCAAGCTGACGGTTTGCCATGACAAGTTCATCACGTTGCTCTTCAATCTGGCTAGTCATCCTGTTAAAGGCAAGAGCCAGAACATCAAACTCGTCCTGCCGTTTGAAGGCCGGAACCCGCGCTTTCAAATCTCCGCTTCGGACACGGTCAGCTGCTGAAATCAAGGCACTGATTGGCACAATCAACTGCCGCGAAAAAATCAGACCAAACCAGACCGCAGCAAGCAGCAGCAGCAGTGCGACAACAATAAAGATCATCGTAAAAATCAGCAACAGATCTGAACGGTGCCCTTCAAGCTGCTGATAGGCCGCAACAGCCTTACGTGTATCTTTAAGGTTACTCAGCACCACAGGATCAACCATCCGCCCGACATAAAGATAGGCATCCTGCAGGCTATCGAGCTTTACGAGCGCCCTGACGCGGTCATCGCTTTCACCCGTCATGACAACAACATCCCCTTCCCCGGCACGAAGAATAGCATAGGAGGGTAATGCTTCGAATGCCAGTGTAAATGTAAATCCGGAACTGGCCAGAATGCGCCCGCTTTTATCAAACACAACAGCTTCAGAAAGATTTCTCAGCAAGGACTGCGTTTGCATAATTTTGTCAAAAGCTTCGGGATTCAGTGTCAAAAATCCTGCCTGGCGATCAAGATCATTGGCCATAGCCAGCGTATCTGCCTTAATAACCTGCTGGTGCTCCTCCAGATAGGCAATTGCGACAGCCTGTGATTTATTAACAGCGGTGCTGACTTGTTCACTAAACCAGCTTTGGATAGCAAAATGCAGAAAAAATGCAGAGAAAACCGTCATAATAATAGCAGGTGTTGCCGCCAGAAGGCTGAAAATAAAAACCAGCTTAACGTGAAGTTTTGACCCGGCAATTCCCCGTCGCCGTCCACTCCACAGCCCGACAATCCGCCGGGCAATCAGAGTGACCAACAGCATCAGGATAACAAGATCTATATTTAAAAGCCAGATGACTGTATTGGGATCATCACCAAAAGGTGGCGTTGCCGTTAAGGCGGCATATGTCGCTATCCCGCTGATAAAACCTGAAATAATAAGAAAAAGGGCAAGGCGGTTTCCTAAAACACTCCCCCCTCTAAAGAGTCTCCATTTACGCGGGCGTTTATAAAAACCATACATGTTGCTTGCCAGAATATTTAAAATTCTGTCCATAATGCGTGGCTCCGCAATGGCTATCGCGGCACCATCTGTTTCTTCAGTCTTTTTCCGATGATCTTTCCGCAAATGTGTAAACCTGTAGATTCTATCTGTTTGTGTCTCTATAATACCTGTTTATGATCCTTCAATTATTGTGACGCAAGATACTAAGCTATGGAAATTTCCGCAAGTTCAAAAAGAAAAATCCCGTTTTTCGTCCTGATTGCTGCTGCGGGTCACGGTTCCCGGCTTGGAGGATCAACGCCTAAACAATACAGGAAAATAAACGGAAAAGCCATTCTACGCCATACGCTTGATATGTTTCTCTCCTGCGCCGACCTCCAGATGCTTTGTGTTATTATTGATCCGCAACACCGATCCTTATATGATGACGCGGTTCAGGGGCTGTCACTTGCGCCTCCCATAGAAGGATCAGATAGTAGAAAATCAAGTATATATAATGGTTTAAAATATTTTTCTAATCTTGATAATAAAGATATAATTTTAACCCATGACGCAGCGCGTCCCTTTGTGTCACAGGAAAATATTATAGATCTTGTTAAGTCCGCCTATGAACATCAAGCAGCAACCCTTGCTATTCCGGTGACAGATACCCAAAGATACAAAAAAAGAGATTATATTGACCGTCATGATCTTTGGTCGATCCAGACACCGCAGGCGTTTCACTATGGCCTTCTCCGCAAAGCTCATGAACAGGCTGACAGTAAAACTCTCTATAATGATGACACGTCTCTGGTTGCGGCAATAGGGCATGATATTGAATTTGTTCCCGGTTCTCGTATGAACATCAAAATTACAACACAGGATGATCTGATGCTGGCACATAAATTAATGCCCCCTGAGTCCGAGACACGGACAGGTTTTGGTTATGACGTCCATGCTTTTGAGGAGGGAGATTCAGTAAAACTCTGTGGCATTGATATCCCTCATCATAAAAAGCTAAAAGGCCATTCCGATGCGGATGCGGGCCTACATGCCTTAACGGATGCCCTGCTTGGCACAATTGGGGCGGGAGATATTGGCAGCCACTTCCCCCCCACCGATCCACGATGGAAAAATGCGGATAGTACGCTATTTCTGCAAAAAGCGCTGGCGCTTGTTAAAGAAAAAGGCGGACGACTCGTCCACCTTGACCTGACTTTGATCTGTGAAGAACCGAAAATAGCCCCTTACAGAGACTCTATGCAAATGCGGGTTGCGCAGATTTGCGGATTAACATTTGACCGCGTTGGTCTAAAAGCTACCACGACTGAAAAACTGGGCTTTTTAGGACGGGGTGAAGGTATTGCCGCGCAAGCTGTTGCAAGCGTTTGTTTTTCTAGTCACAAGGATCAGAGATGCTAAACCGGATTTTGATAAAAAAACTTGATATGAAATCGCCCTCCCTCTGGCTTGCCACATGGTTTGGATGCGGGCTGATAAAAAAAGCACCCGGTACATGGGGAACGCTTGGCGGCCTTCCTTTTGGATTGGCATTGCTGGTATTCATGGGGCATCCGGCTCTAATAGGGGCCATCGTTCTTCTATTTTATAGTGGTTATCGCGCTGCAGCCAAATTTGAAATCATGACAGGAGAGCATGATTCCGGCGCGATTGTCGTTGATGAGGTCGTTGGAATCTGGATTACACTTCTTGCCGCACCTACCAGCGTAATCGGTATCCTTCTGGCTTTCCTATTTTTTCGCTTTTTTGATATTTTTAAGCCATGGCCTATTTCATATTTTGATAGGATGCCCGGAGCCATGGGCGTGATGATGGATGACGTTATGGCAGGATTTTATGCCGCTTTTTGTCTGGGAGGGTTGCTTTATGCTGGAATTATTTGAAATTCTGAGACAACGCGGCATGATGATCGTCACAGCGGAATCCTGCACGGGCGGTCTGATTGCTAAAACGATCACCGATTTTCCTGGGGCATCTTCTATTTTTGAACGCGGTTTTGTAACGTACAGCAATGAATCCAAAGAAGAGCTACTGGCTGTGCCGCATGATATCCTGACACGATATGGCGCGGTCAGTGCTGAAGTCGCCAGTGCGATGGCAGAGGGAGCGCTGGGAAACAGCCGCGCCCATATTGCCATAGCCTGCACCGGTCTGGCCGGACCGGGCGGCGGCACAAATACAAAACCTGTAGGACTGGTTTATATTGGGCTGGCAATGCCGGAAATAACCACGCAGAGCTTTGAACATCATTTTAAAGGCGACCGCATCAGCATACGGACACAAACTGTTGAGGCGGCATTCAGACATGTCAGGGAGCTTTTAAAATGAACAAAGTCACCTTCGTATCCGGCTCGGATCATAATTATTTCCCGATGTTGCTGGAATGGGTGTATTCAATCCGCGCCTTTCCGCAAAGCAAAGAGATGGATATCTGCATTCTTGATGCCGGATTAAAGCCTGAACAACTTGAAATAATCAGGCCGCTTGTGACAAAAATCTATAAACCGGACTGGCCATTCCCCATTCCTGCCTCGAAAATCCGAGGACGTGAATACCTCAAATCCTGTATTTGTCGCCCTTTTATCAATCAATATTTCCCCGGATACGATCTTTATTTCTGGATGGATGCCGATACATGGGTACAAAACTGGCGCGCTATCGATCTGTTTCTTGAAGGTGCAAACCGTAGAAAAATAACACTAACCGCCCAGTCCGACCGGACGTATCCACGGCAGATACGGGTTAAATGGTTCGGGCGCTGGCCGTGGAAGGTGCGCGGCTTTTATTTTTCCAATGCCCTCAAAGCCTTTGGCTTTAACAAAGCACGTGAATTGCTTCCCTATCATGTCCTGCTTGCCGGAGCATTTGCACTCCATAAAGAAGCGCCGCACTGGAGCCGATGGCAAGCACTCGTCAAGCAAGCCGCTGCAAAAGGAAAAGTCTTCACCGCCGAGCAACTATCCCTCGGGGTCATGTGCTATCTGGAAGGGTTCAAATTTGAAATCCTGCCGGCCTACTGCCATTGGCTCTGTGAGTTTAAACCTTTTTATAACAATAAGATAAAAAAGTTTGTTGAGCCTTTTCTTCCTCATGAAGAAATTGGAATTCTGCACCTGTCCGGCTTTGATGAAATGCGCCGTGACCGTTCTATTACCACTGATTTCCAAACAGTTGAGGGCAAAACAATACAGCTTTCCTATCGTTTTCCTGCTTTTAGCGGCGAAATTCTACATTAGCTGTACAAATCTTTTGCTCTATTTTCAAAGGCTTCAACCATTTTTTTAACAATTTTATCGAAGAAAAGACCCATAAGATTTTGAAAGAACCTGTTTTTAAACTCGAAATCAACATAAAAATCAATCGTGCAACCTCCTCCTTCTTCCGGTAGAAAGCGCCAGTGATTGGATAGATGCTTCATAGGCCCGGATAAATACTCCACATGAATATGATCCGGTTTCGATAGGGTTACTTTAGAGCTGAATTTTTCACGTGCCATTTTATAACCAATGATGAGATCCGCATAAAAAATATCCCCTTCCCGCTTTGTAATACGGCTGTCAAGACACCAGGGCAAAAACTGCGGATAACGCTCCACATCCGAGACAAGCTTAAAAAGTTGCTCCGGCGTGTAGGGTAACGTCCGTTTTTCAGCGTGAGTTGGCATGGAGACTCTATAAAATGAATGTGCAATCAGATAACAATTAAAGCAAATTTAACAATTTCGCCAGAAAACTTGTTTATTTATGCTCTGAAAAAATAATTGCATAAAACTGAGGTAGCTGATAATACCATAAATATGAACCACCGCATCAAACTGTTATTTGCAGGCATAATCCCGGCCTTATTATTATCTGCCTGTACTACGCAGGATGTTGAGACAGATCAGCAAGCACGGCCAGTTTTCCCTATTGCTCATGAAAACCGGGTTCCTGTTTCTACCAAAAAAGATGCCCCTTATGAATCAATAGGGTCTTCTGTTCTAAATCCTTGTACCGCAACCTATCTCGGTGATGGCTTTGCCATCACAGCCGCTCACTGTATTGAAAGAACGGTCAACAATACAGAAAAGGAAAAGCCGACAATCGCCTTTCGCTGCGAGGGGGACAAAATTCGCCCTAATGAAGAAAACTGTGACACGATTGCTGAAATCACGGAAATCTCTATTCCGGAAATGTATTTATTTCATATGCTTAAGGGAGGTGATGGCCTGGGCGTTGATATTGCATTTTTACGTGTAGAAGGGAAAAATCTTCCTGACGCACGTTTCTCTCTTTCAGATCAGTTCAATCTGGAGCCTATAAAAGTTTTGGGATACAATATTGATAAGGATGGTTTGACAGGAGATTTATCTTGTGAGCTTCTGCCGCGCCCAAATCTTCCTGCCGCTTCTTTAGATAACCCTGCTTATGATGCGTATAATTATCAGTTGAGAACAAACTGCGTGGCCGTTACGGGCGCCAGTGGATCCCCTGTTATTAATAAGGAGAACAAAATCATCGGAATCATTAAAGCAACCGCTATTAATGAGCAAGGGAAAATAGTCGAGTCATACGCAACGCCTATAACGCCTCAGCTAAAAACTGCATTTGAAAAATTCAAAGACGGTTCATTACAAAAAAAAGAAATTTTAGGCTCTCCTGTCTCGATTTCAACTTTCAAGTATAAGCGCCAGCCTATAAATCCGGGACAAATGTAGCACGATGCCCACTTTATCTTAAGAGGAAGCAGACAGTTTTACTTCCCGCGCCGTGCGCAATTTCGTAAAATCATCCCCAGCATGGTAGCTTGAGCGCGTGAGCGGTGATGATGAAACCATCAAAAATCCTTTGGCACGTGCCATTTTTTCGAGCTGCTGAAACTCTTCAGGTGTCCAGAATTTTTTAACCGGAGCATGTTTCACCGTTGGCTGTAGATATTGTCCAATGGTCAGAAAATCAATATCGGCAGCGCGCATATCATCCATAACCTGTCCGATTTCTTCCCGCGTTTCACCAAAACCAACCATTAAGCCAGACTTGGTGAACTGCGAAGGATCAATATCTTTTACACGCTGTAATAAACGCAAAGAACGAAAATATCGCGCTCCCGGTCTGATTGTCGGATAGAGCCTTGGTACAGTCTCAAGATTATGGTTAAAAACATCCGGTTTTGCTGCAATAACACGGTCAATAGCCCTGATATCGCCGTGAAAGTCTCCCGGAAGAATTTCAATGGTTGTCGCTGGCGCTTTAAAACGGATTGCGCTGATTGTTTTTTCAAAATGTTCTGCTCCGCCATCGGCAAGATCATCACGGTCAACTGCAGTCACCACAACATGTTTTAAGCCCATTTGCGCTACGGCAACGCCAATTTTTAGCGGTTCCATCCGGTCAAGCTCATTCGGCTTGCCTGTCGCTATATTACAAAAGGAACAGGCACGGGTGCACACCTCGCCCATAATCATAAACGTGGCATGCTTTTTATCCCAGCATTCTCCAATGTTGGGACAGCCAGCCTCTTCGCATACTGTATTCAGCTTAGCCTTATGAACAAGATCCCGCGTTTCCTGATAAGTTTTCCCTTGCGGCGCACGCACACGTATCCAGTCCGGCTTTTTCCCCATTGGACGATCCGGATTCTTCTGCTTTTCAGGGTGGCGCTTGGCCTTGTCCAGTAACTCTGAATTATAGGTCATGGTTGTTAAAGTAACCCAAAAGTTGATATTTAACCAGTCTTCTTCCCTTACAAAATGCGTTCATAACGAACAGACTGGCGCGCCGGATTATCCGGTGTCTTTTTTAAAAAAGCAGCAGTTTTCTTAAACCCGCACTTTTCCATCACCCTGATAGACCCATAATTACTCTGCGCGGCTTCCGCAAAAAGCATACGGACACCAAGATCTCCCGCTTTTTGTTTTATAATTCCAGATAAGGCTTCTGCTGCAATCCCTTGATGCCAGTGCTTCTTAGCCAGCCAGTAACCTGCTTCCCATTCATCACGCGGACGATGGTCATCTGTCCACGCAATCCCTGCATAACCAATCATTTTTTGGGGAGATTCTTTTTCATAGAGACCGCATAAATATCCCAGAGATTCCCTATGAAAAACAGAAGCCAGTCCGCACCATCCTTCTGCCTGAATGTTTGTAAAAGGCTGGCTGAAAACGCCAATATTGCCCGAAACGGCAGGATCAGACAGTAGATCATACATTGCTTGAGAATCTTCGGATTTCAAAGGTCGTAGCCTCAGACGCTCTGTTTCAATATCATTCATATTTTCATTATATAAATAGTTAAACTGAAATTATCAAATGATAAAAAATTGAACCCGGCAAATACCTTTTGTCAATAAGGCACATGAACATCCGGCTGGCTGCCATCAAAGTCTTTGGTATTGCGCGTGACCAAAGATACTGAAAACTCTTTGGCTGTCGCATAAATCATGGCATCTGGCAATTTCAGCTTTTTCAAGCGCCGTAGCATCAATGTTCTTTCATAAATGCTTTCTTCAGGATAGATAACATCAAAGACATCATTCAGGAATTCTTTTGCCTGCGGAATTTTTGGCTCAGGAATCCCTGTGAGAAACTCCAGCCATGTCACAACACTAATATAACGCTCGCTGCAGTTTCTTATAATTTCCTGTGCCCCTATATGGGAACGTGAAAAATCAATCAGAATATTGGTATCAAAGACCGCCCGCTTCATAAAATCGTATCTTTATCAATTTTATGAGCAAAGGGCGCCTGCTCCTTTTCATGCAGTCCCCAATAGCGGTTTTTTTCATCCCGTTGATCCCATTCAGAGCGTATATTCTGTTCGTAACCAAGAGAATCCATACCTTCAAATGCCTCTGGGCTATCATCAAGAAAACCGAAATATTTTTCAGTAGCACCAGCCGCCGCTGTTTTTTGGGATTCCAGATACATATCGACAGCCCGCCGCACCAGTTCAGCCCGCGAAACCTCGTCTTTTTTGCCGAGTAAATCAAGCGCTTTTACCTGATCCTCGGGAATATCTACAATTGTTCTCATTTCTTTATGATATCTGATAACGTCATCAGTCGTCAATACCTTTTTTCTTACACAAGCAAAAAACACTCAGACCCGCTACTTTATTGATACGAAAAAGCGTAATCCTTTCAATATCATGAAGAGTAATCAATAATACATTAAGCCATGCCGGACATAAAGCAAGATCACTTTTTGCTTTCAACATCCCGCCCTGTAGCAAAAAGTTTTTGAAAAGCCGAATCAAAGCAAGAACCGGAAACAAACAGAGGTGGTCCTACTTTGTTGGACAGGTTGGCGGCGTTTTTAAGGTGGAATCCCGTTTCAACAATTATGCCGCCATTGCGTAAATTTCTTCTACATTTTCATGTCCTTTCTGTAAAGCCATACTTTC
>Ga0210044_10002416_pt1 | contig 27855 bp, 24 predicted proteins | sample CryGey13umfilter_2_FD_183959 | JGI IMG/M metagenome (GOLD analysis project Ga0210044, IMG submission 183959) | Groundwater microbial communities from aquifer in Utah, USA - Crystal Geyser 4/9/14 3 um filter (SPAdes) (version 2) | ecosystem: Environmental > Aquatic > Deep subsurface >... | reverse complement strand
CTCGATACTGGGAGCACATGACGGTCAGCGCCATCCGCAACCTGTTCCCCATGTTCCCGCTGACGCTGGACGGACTGGAGGGCGCCGTGGCGGCGCTGGTCAAGGGCAAGCGACCGCCGCCGTCGGTGCCGTGACGCGCGCGGATCGGGGGAGGCACTCTGGAGTGCGGAGTGGAGCGCGCCCGTGGGCGCGAGCGGCGAGGCCTACCCCGCCACGTGCTCCAGCTGCTCCTCGGCCCGCAGGTAGTCGGCGATGGCGGCCTTGAGCGTGGTCTCGGCCAGGAACGCGCAGTGCTCGCTTTCCTCGGGCAGGCCACCCAGTCCCTCCAGGATCATCTGCTGCCGCTCCTGGATCAGCGCCATGGCATCCACGGCGTTGGAGGCCGACATCACGCCGTAGCCGTTGTCCTGCAGCAGCCGCGTCAGGAAGCTGACCACATCGGGCTCGTCGTCGATGACCAGAATACGCTTGTCCATCGGTTACCTCGTCGTTGTTGGTGCCACGCGGGGCAATGCAATTCGAAACAGCGATCCCTGACCCGGCGCGGAGCGAACGGTGATGGTACCGCCATGGTCCTGGACGATCTTGTGCGTCATCACCAGGCCAAGGCCGGTGCCGCTGGGGCCCTTGGTGGTGAAGATGCCGCGGAACAGCGCGTTCTGGGTTGCGGTGTCCATCCCGCACCCCGCGTCCTCCACCTCGAACACCACGCAGTCGGTGGCGTCCACCACACGCAGCGCGATGCTGCAGCCGGCGCGCGGAGCCGGGGAGCCACTCTGGAGTGCGGAGTGGAGCACGCCCGTGGGCGCGCGCCCGGACAGCTTGCACGCCTCGAAGGCGTTGGACACCAGATTCGCCAGACAGGTGTGCAACCCCCGGGCGTCGAACCACGCCGGGGCGATGCCGGGGCTGGGGCTGAAGCCGAACTGGATGCCGTTCTTCTCCGACACGATATCGAGGGGCTGTCCGACGAGGCGCTGGCGATCCTGCTGCACCACCCGTTCCCGGGGAACATCCGCGAGCTGGAGAACGTCATCGAGCGCGCGTTCATCCTGGGTCACGGCGCCCTGATCGGAGTGGAGCATCTGCCGGGCACGATGGTGGAGCAGTCGATGAATCGACAGCGGCGCCATCCCAGCATCACCGGGCACATGGCCGCGCTGCTGGATCCGCTACGGCAAGCCGAGCGCAAGACGATCCGCGAGGCGCTGAGGAGCAACCAGGGCAACCGCTCGCGCACCGCGATGGATCTCGGCATCCATCGCAGCACACTGATCCGGAAGCTGAAGCAGTACGGGATCCAGTAGCTGGCGCCCGTCGGCCCACGACACATCCCAGGTCATCGCCCGAGACGGTCGTTTTCACGCAACCGCCCGCCCATGGCGGCCGATAACCCGTGAACGAAATCAGGAGACGACAATGCGGACAACCACACTGTTCATCACGGGCGGTCTCATCGCGCTGGGCCTGACTGTTGGCTTGCCCTACCTGGCTCGCGTCCAGCACGAGCAAGACCTGCAATCCGGCCTGAGCGTCATCAACAACCTACAGCAGGTCCAGAACGTGCTCGACGCGCACGAACTGGTCCAGCAGGAGCTGGGCTTCCGGGCCACCTTCCCCAGCAAGCCTGAACGAACGCAGCTCCCCTCCGGCGGCTGGTTCTACCTGAACAACCATGAATCGGGCGTGTTCGGGGTGGCGGTCCAGAACATCCTCCCGTCGCGGGCCGCCGAGGACGTCCTGGCCGGCGCGCTGCAGGGCATGCTGGAGCGCATCCCATCGCATCAGATCCTCGAGCTGACGCCCTGCCTCGAGGTCCCCGGAATGCGCGGTGTGGACATCCACATTCAGGGCATCATGGACGGGTTCACGGTCCGGACGTGGTCGCGGGTGCTGGTCGGCCCCAAGCAGCTCTTCATCGTGAACGCGACCACCGACGACCTCGCGCTCGTCGACCGCTTCATCGGTTCTTTCGCGCTGCTGACGCCGTCGCGCAAACCCATCGTGGATCAGATGCCGCTCTAGACGCTGGCCGTGCTGGGGGTCGTCCCCGGGACCAGGGCCTGCAGCTGGTGCAGCGGGACCTCGGGGTTCATGTAGTGATCCAGCTTGCGCTTGAGGTACCCGCGACCACCCATGCCCACCGCCACGAAGCTGACCTCCAGCTCGCCCTGGATACAGTCCGGCTCCACAGTGAAGCGGGACCAGAATGACAGACCCAGCACCCGGCCGCTGATGCAACCCTCGCACCCGTTCCAGTCGGTGCGGGTGCCATACTGGGCGTTCCAGTAGTCGGTCAGGGCGCGCAGGCGTGCCGCCGCCTGCTCAGGGGGCAGGGCATGCGGATATCGATCACGGTAGTGTCCCATCCAGCAACCTCGAACAGAACTCAATATCCGCTCCACCCACCCACCCCACCGAACTGCACTATCAATAACCAACGCCGGGCGACGCGTCAACATTCCCGGGCGGACCCTCGAGCAACAGACGGTTCATGGCCTGTCGCACGCGTCGGGCCAGCTCGCCGGCGTCCTGAAGCGCCAGGCCCCGGGCCGCGATGGGGGCGCCGAAGATCACGTCCACGCGCCCCGGACGGAAGCGCCACTCCTTGGCCGGACACAGGTTGCGCAGGCCGCGCGAGACCACGGGCAGCACCTCCACCCCGGCCTCGATGGCCAGGCGAAACCCCCCGTCGTAGAACGGCCCGAGGCGTCCATCCCGGCTGCGGTGCCCCTCCGGAAACACGGCGAAGCTCTGGCCCCGTCGCAGCATGCCCAGCGCCGCGTCGTAGGATCGACGGTTGAGCTCCTTGTCCCGCCGGTCCACCGGCAGCTGGCCCATGATCCGAACGAAGCTGCCATACAGCGGGATGCGGAAGTGCATCGCATCCTGGAACGAGCGCGCGAAGATCGGGATCGACTGCGCCAGCACCGGCGTGTCCAGCAGGCTCACGTGGTTCAAGGCGAACAGGTACGTCCCGTCGCGCCGCAGCTTGTGCAGGCCGTGCTGCCGGACGTCGATCCCCACGCTGCGCGTGCCCAGACGACACACCAGGCGGGCCAGCCGGTCGATCCGGCGACCGGGCAAGACCGTCCGGTCCAGCAGCCAGAACAGGGGCAGCCACCCCGCCATCTGGGTCACGGCGACGGGCCACAGGGCGAGGCTCCGCAGGGAATCCAGGTGCGAGAAGGGGACCAGCGGATCCTGGTACAACAGCTCCTCGTGCTCGAACGAGGGTAAGGGCCGCTCGGACATCTGCCGCGCTTACCCCGGCAGCCCACCGCCGGTCAAGCGGGGTGTGCCGGGATCCAGCTCAGAGGGGTCCGATCGTCGAACTCCTCGCGGTCGTCATCCAGCAGCCAGGCCAGCACCAGCTCGTGGATCTCGGGCATCCGGCCCCGGTAGGGGTGCTCCAGGTTGAAGGCCCCGGACTCCGGCGCTCGTTGCTGACGTGGAACTCCACGTCTCATTCCCGCGATCCACATCTACCTTGATCATGGGCTGGCCAGCGCATGGATTCAAGGTGTCGACTCTCAAGCTTGCAGCCGGTCGAGTGAATCTACCCCGGCCGGCAGGACGGCGAATCACCCACGCCGTCGCCACAGCAGGGCCAGACCGAGCAGCACCAGCAGCACCATCGCCCCCGGCCCCCGGGCCCCGGGCCCACCAACCCGGCAGCAGCCCCCGTCCAGGCTGCCCTCGGTCGCGTCGCCTCCCGCGGCCCCGTCCCCCGAGGCCCCGTCGCCGATCGCCGGCCCCGAGCCGTCGCTCCTCGGGCCGTCGGTCAGCGGACCGCCATCGAGCGGCGGTGGAACAGGACCGCCCAGTTCGAAGTGGCCGACGTCCGGGGCGGTACCGGTGTAGCCATCGTTGATCCCGGGGATCACGACGCCCTTGTCCTTGGCCTTGCTCCCGCTGGCGATCACCAGCTTGGCATCGAGCTGTGGGTCGCCCCACACCCCATGGGCCTCACCCGAGGTCTTGGTCTTCCACCCGGCGAAGTCCACCTTCCACCCGGGACTGCCCCAGTAGACGAAGGGCTGCGACTCGGGCGCGTACCACAGGTCGTGGTCCATGTCCGGCTTGTGCACCCAGTCCTCCTGGATCACCACCGAACGGTGCTTGCCGGTGAAGATGTTGTTGCGGAAGAAGACGTTCTTGCTCGGTGTGCCGTCATAGAGGAAGAGCGTGGCGTTCTCGCCGTCGGTGCTGCTGTCGGTGCGCACGATGGTGTTGTGGTAGTAGTAGATGTTGCGGATCGTGCCCCGGCCGGTGGAGGTGTTGAACTTGACGGCGCTGCCCATGAAGTCCGTCATCACGTTGCGGACCCAGAAATAGGGGCCGGGCAGCGCGGGCGAGATGCTGGTGGGGGAGCCGCTGCGACCGAGCTGGTTACGGTAGATCCGGGTGTTGACGCATACCCCGTCGGCCTCGATGTCGTCGTCGCGCTGATCGACGATCACGTTGTCGTACACCTCCATGTCGTGCACGGGCCAGGTGGCCAGCACGTTGTTGTCGTTCTCCGACACCTTCTGCGTGTCCTCCTCGTCGGGGCAGGGGGTGATGCCGTCGTAGTGCTGGTCGATGCGATTGCCCCGGATCACGGTGCACGGTCCGGGGTTGTCGTCGTTGCGGATGCCATAGTAGGTCACGCTGTCGTCCCCACCGGTCTCGATGGAGTACGGGGTGTTGTGCTTCTTGTCCGAGACGTGGTTGTACTGGATCAGGTGGTACCCCGCCGCCGCCCCGCCGCTGTCGATCAGGATGTTGGCCCAGTCGCCATTGTCGTACACCTGGCAGTACTGGATCACGCAGCTCCTGGCCGAGGAGAGCCGGATCCCGCCGGAGTCGTTGTCGCTGAACTTCACATGCTCCACCACCACGTTGGAGGCGGTGATCATCAGCCCGGGACCCGACGCTCCCTGGATCGTGGGCAGCCCCGTGCGCTGCTCGATGGGTTTGGCCTTCTGCGCCGCCGGGATGTCGCCGCGGATCACGATCGGGTTCTGCGTCGTGCCCGAGACCTTCATCGTCAGTCCGCCGTTGTAGTTTCCCGGCGCCAGCAGGATCAGGTCGCCGGCCTTGGCCCCGGACAACGCGCTGGACAGCGCGCCGCTGCTGGAGACGTTCACCGTGCGCAGCGGGGCCGGGAGCGACAGCGCCCCCCGGGTGCTGAAGGACTTGGTGGTGACGCTGGCCCCGTCCACCACCTGCAGCGAGTAGGCCGTGCCGGGCTCGAGGTCGAAGATGCTGCTGGCCATGTGGCGCCCGTCGTAGCGTACGAGCGGGTGGCCCTTGCGGTAGGCCGCGTCGGACGAGCCCTTGATCTGCAGCACGAGGCTCGACCCGGCGGGGTCCTGGTCCAGGGTCACCAGCACACCCACCGTCTCGAAGAACGGATACACCTCCACCGCCGTGACCTTGGCCCGGGCCGCCCCGGGCCACAGCAGCAGCGCCCCAATCCATATCAAGTGTCTCAGTTTCATCGCTGCACCCTCCTGGAGTCTATCGTCGCGACTTCCCTCATGGCGCGCATGCGCACCGAAACCCGCTCCTCGTCCTCGAGCTGGATCACCACCGGCTCGACACCCCAGATCTCATCGGCGTAGCGGCGGATCCAGCCCGGGAATCGTCTCCGCCTCGAAGGGCAGCACCCCGGTCAGAGCCTGATAGCAGATGATCCTCGCCCTCGAGCAGCTCCATCACCATGCACGGGTACCCGTTGTCGGTGACATAGAAGTCGAGGACATCGGTGATGTTGGGATGACCGAAACGGGTGGTGATCTCCGCCTCGCGTCTGAATCGCTCGAAGGCCCGCTGGCTGCCACCGGCCATGGCCTTGAGCACCTTGATCGCAAAGCGCTTTCCCGGCAGACGGACGTGGGTCGCCTCGAACACCGCCCCCATGCCGCCCTCGCCGATGAAGCGCGTCAGACGATGGCTGTCGTGGAGCACCACCCCGAGGGACAGTCTCGGTCTCGGCGACAGACCGGAGGTGTGGGTGGTGGTAGAAGGTTGCTTGCGATCCAAGAGATGGCCTGCTCCCCATGGTGCCCCGGACCACGGCGGATTGGCAAGAGCCGCTGCCGCAGGTCGCTAGCGGGCCACCACGGCCTGGCCCAGCTGCACCAGCTGCCCGCGGGTCTGCAGCACGCCCAGCCGCCGGGCCAGGTGCAGTGTCTTCTTCAGCTGACCTCGAGACACGTTGGTCTGGGCCGCCAGCTCCCCCGCCCGCGCCTCACCGCCGGTTCGCTCCAGCCGCTGCACGAGGCGCGCGATCTGAGGCGTGCGATCCTTACCCGTGAGAACACGCCGCAGCAGCTTCACCGGCGCCACGGGATCGTCGTTGATCGCCGTGCCCTTGAGCATGATCGAGTCGGGACGCACCGCGAACCGGGCGTGTCGAATGTCCTGCAGGTTCGTCATGCTGGGCGAGCCGTGGGTACGCAGCGCAGAGAGGAACCCGGTGGCGTCCATCACCCGCTTGCCATGCTGCCGACAGGTCCGGGCGATCTGGCGCTCCGCGCGGTGCAGCGCCCGGGCGTTGCCCTCCAGCGCGACCCCCAGGTCACCGCGGGCGATCATCACCTCGTCCGCCCGTCGAACGATGGCGTCCAGCGACTTCGGCTCCAGCGCGCCAATGGTCTCGATCTTGGCCACCACCTTCACGTGGGGGGCGCCGAGCCGCGACAGCTCGCTGCGGATGGCGTCGATCTGTCCCGGCCGCTGGATCATCGAGGCACCCACATGGGTCGCCCCGTTCCGCACGGCGATGGCCAGCTTCTGGCGATCGTCGTCGGTCAGCTCGGGAAACGCCGGATCCTGGCCCATCAGCGCCAGGCTGGCCCGGCTGCTCAGCTGGCCTCCGGCGACCACCCGCGTGTGGATCTCCCCGTCGCTGACGCGTTCCACGTCCAGCACGATCTTGCCCTGGTGCAGCCAGATCCGACCTCCCGGCCGGGCGTACTGGCCGACGGTCACGCCGGGCGGGTTGTCGTAGTCGATCCAGGCGCTCCCCGAACTGGACTGCCGGCTGGCCTCGGGCCAGCGGTCGCCGTGGCGCAGCACGAAGCGCGTCCCGGCCTGCAGCGTGACCTTCTCGGCGTTGGCGGCCATCGGTCCGGTGCGAAGCTTTCCCCCGGGGAGGTCGCACAGGATCGGCATCCGACGTCCAGCCGCCTTGCGAATCGCGGCCATCGCCTCGGGCGTGGAGCGCTGATCCTGGTGCGCCATGTTCAGTCGGAACATGGAGGCACCTGCACGAACCAGGCGGCGGAGGGTGGCCGTGTCCGAGGAGGCCGGGCCGATGGAGGCCACGATGGAGATCCCCCGTCGGGCCTGGGCCTGACCGGACAGCGCCACGATCAGCCCCAGCGACAACAGGCGCGAGATACCAACGATTCGAGATTTCATCTGAACTCCTCAGCGCGCCGCGGAGATCGCGGCCGCCGTCTGCTGTGGAACCTTGTGTGTCTTGCCCACATCCGGCCAGCGCCGGGGCACCGCGCGCGCCGTGTGCGCGGCCACCTGTCGATAACGGGCACTTTGTGTCACCCGTGGGTCGTTCAGCGCCGGCGCCCGCAACTTCCGCAGCAGCGTCAGCCCCTGGGCTGCCTGCTCCAGCGGGAGTTCGAGTACGCGCTGCGTGTAGCGCAGCTCGAGCTCCGGATCCCGGGCCCGTTGCTGGGGCATCGCCCGCAGCTGCCGCACCAGCGCACGCGGCATCCTGGCTCCGGCCTTGAGGAAGCTCTTCACCAGCCGGGGCTTCATCCGCTCGACGTCGGCCCAGATGTCGCCCGGGTTGACCAGCTTCAGCCGTCCCGTGCGCCAGCCGATGTAGCCCTTGTCCTGATCCTGCACCACTCCGCTCTGCACCAGGTGGTGATAGGGCTTGCCTCGCATCTGCTTCCACACGTCGATCAACGACTGACCGGCTCGGATCGGGATCTTGATCCGGTCGATGTTGAGCGGTCCGTTGAGCTGGAGCGCCGCTGGCGAGTGCAGCAACGAGATATCGACGACCGTCTCGTCTCCCGGCCGATCGAGGAAGAAGCCATACCCGGCGTTGTTGTTGATCCCGCGCTTCCCCCGGGTGGGATCGCCCCGCAGGCGATTCTCCAGCGGGTGCTTGTGGTAGCCCAGTCCAGCCAGCTGTCGGGCCAGGCGTCCGGTCAACGTGCGCGTGGCGCGGCCGCGTGTGTTGCTGACCGCGAACAGATCCAGGTCCCGCATCTTCAGCCGCTGGAAGCCATAGGTCGCGTCCAGCACCGAGCGCGCGCTCCCTCCGACGATGTACACCGTATCGATGCCGAACCGGGAATGCATCGTGCGCTGGATGTCGGCGATCTGATCCGACAGCCGGGCCAGTCCGGGTGGCGGCGAAGCATCATGGGCCAGCACCAGGCGGGGGGGCGCGGCATGACTGGCCGGCCCGAAGAGCGACGCCAGCAGCAGCGCAGCGCCAAGCATCGTCGTGTGGCAACGTAGATGCATCGACCACCTCAATCTGTGTCTCGTGCTCGAGACGGTTGTGGCACGAGCAGCGAACAGGACCGCTGCCCGGTGCTGGACCATGCAGAGCAAGAGCCGTTCCATCCGTAACTACCGGGGATCAAAGGCCCGCGTTCCGTGCGGCCGTTTGATTGTCGGAGGGGGTGTCGATTTCCCGCAACCCGGACGACTGCCCGCTCGATAACTCCTGCAGAACCAACACGGAGACGCAACATGGGACGACGGATCGAAGGGGCCAGCATCACACCTCCACGCCTGCCGCTGGTCGCGAACCAACCCCGCGACGAGGGACAACAACGGCCGACCACCGAGCGGGACACGATCAACCTGCACCGCGGCAAGAAGGGCCCGGTGGATCTGCTGGAGCGCTCCGGTCTCCCCGCTCCCCGCAGCGGTCCAGGCGCAGGTGAGCTGGCGAAACAGGCAGGCTCAGCCCTGGGCAAGAAGCTGGCGTGGGATGCGGGCAAGGAGCTCACCGCCGGAGCGGCGATTCCGCTCAAGGCCGCCTACGACATCATCAACGGACTGAACAACATCGGCAAGGCCACCTTCGAGGGGCGACGCATCTCGGAGAAGCGCGCCTTCATCAGCGGGCTGATGGAGACCCTGCACCCCGCGCTCCGGGATCCCGCCCTCTCGCCCGAGGCGGCGTCGCGCCAGGCGTTGAACAGCGACGCGCACCGGGGGACAGTCGACGCGATCTACGCCTACAAGCCCGGCTCCAACTCCACGCGGTTCGATCACCTGAAGCGGCGCGTGGAGAGCTTCGAGGCTGGCACCCGGGTGGCGCGGCGGATCTTGCAGGGGTCCACGCCCGAGCAGCGAGCGGAGCTGCACCGGCACCTGCGCAACGAGATGGCCCACGCCGACCCGCGCTATCTGACCTGGAGTGCCGGGAACGAGAAGCAGGCGATGGTCGAGATGCTGCACCTGCGGGTGTATTGAAAAAGCCATGGACTACATCTTTCCCACCGAGGATCCGGTGCTGTTCTGGCTCGAGCTCGTCACCTTCGTGGTGTTCCTCGCGGTGGTCCCCGCGTGTCGCCTGTATGCCCGGGCGCGAGCCAGGGCGCGGGGTCAAGTCGTGGAGACGCGAGATATCTGACTGAGCCGGCTCCCGGGCCGCGGCCGATGGGGATTCCGTGGACCTGGCCATGCTGCTATCGTGCACCAGACGTGGCTGCGTGGATGGCTCATGAGACGGTCATCGATCCTGCTGTGGGTCCTGCTGCTTGCAGCCTGTGATGGCACCGGCATGGTGGGCGACGGAGCGCCGGATCTGGCGCTGGATCACGGGACGCTGGAGACCGGGTCCGACGGGCCCGGCCCACCGAGGACCGCACGCACTCCCTCACTGTCTACTCCCTGCTGAAGCGCCAGCCGAGCAACATCGAGTGGAAGGAGCTGCCGGGGACCTACACCGGGAAGGAGGCGTCGGTGCGCAACTCGGGGCCGGAGTACCCGTACGCCTACTTACTGGTTCGGCCGGTATTTCGGCAGCATCATTGCAGGGATGTGAGCCACCGCCGGACTGGCCGGCGGCCGCCGTAGCTCACCGCTCATGTGGAGTCAAATTCGTCCGATATGCTGATCAGGGATGGCTCTTTGTGCACCAGCTGCAGCTCTGGATGAGCTGACGACCATCGCGGGTCGTTACCGGGTCGAGAAGGTGCTCGGCAGGGGGGGTATGGGGACGGTGTACCAGGTCCAGGACCAGTCCACCGACCAGCGCCTGGCGCTCAAGCTCCACAGAGAATCCACATCGGCCAACGCGCTCTGGTTCCGGCGCGAGTACCACACGCTGGCTCGCCTGCACCATCCGGCCATCCTGGAGGTCCATGACTTCGGGGTGGACCCGACGGTGGGCCTGTTCTACACGATGGAGCTTCTCGGCGGGCAGGACCTGCGCAAGGTGTCGCTCCCCATGAGTCTGGAGCAGACGGCGCGCATCCTGTGTGATGTGTCCAGCGCGCTGGCGTTCCTGCATTCGCGGCGGCTGGTGCACCGGGATCTCTCTCCAGGCAACATCTGCAGCGCGGCAGATGGCCGGGCGAAGCTCATCGACTTCGGCGTACTCGCTACCCCCGGTGTGTGTCAGGAAGTGGCAGGGACCCCGCCGTTCATCGCGCCCGAGAGCCTGCGCGGGCTGCCCATCGACCATCGCGTGGACCTCTTCGGGCTCGGGGCGCTGGGCTACTGGATGTTGACGGGCCGTCATGCTTACCCCGCCCGCACCCTGGATGACCTGGATGGGCTGTGGCTCCTGCCGCTGGCCCCTCCCTCGGCGCTGGTTCCGGGCATACCGGAGGCCATCGACACGCTCGTGCTGTCATTGCTGAATGTCGAATCTGCCGGTCGTCCACAGAGTGCGGCGGAGGTGATCGATCGACTCACCGCCGTGACCAACGCTCCATACCTGACAGACACGGACGTCTCCACGGGGTATCTGGGCAGCGTGGATCTCGTGGGTCGGGTGGCGGAGGTGCGCAAGCTCCGCACCTACATCAAGGACGCTCTTGATGGAAACGGGCACGCGGTGCTGCTGGAGGCCCCGCTGGGGACCGGGAAGACCAGACTGATCCAGGAGGTGGATCTCGAGGCCCAGCTCGCGGGTGCCACCGTCCTGTCTGCGGGAAACGACTCGGCCAGCGAGGGTCCTCTGGGCGTGCTGAACAAGCTGGCCCGGGACGTGCTTGCCAAAGCGCCCCAGGTCGCGATGGCGGCCGCCGCGCCCTACACATCCGTGATCAGCAGAGTCGTTCCAGGTCTGAAGCAGGCGCCGGTGCGAAGGGTCCTGGAGGCCGAGGACCCGGCCGATGCCCGCCTGGAGCTGCAGACCGACCTCGCGAGATGGTTCGTGGACATCTCGGCCCAGCAGCCCCTGGTCATCCTCGTTGACGACATCCAGGACTGCGACGAGGGGTCCGCGGCGGTCCTCGCCGCGCTCGCGCACGGTGCCCGGTCGCACGCCATGCTGGTCGTGGTCGCCCTCAGCACCGAGCAACCGGCGGCGGCGGCGGCGGCGGCGGTCGCGTCCATCCGTAATTCATCGGTCCCCATGCGCCTGCGCGGCCTCCACCGGCAAGACGTGAAGGCCCTGATCCGCGGGTTGTTTGGTGAGGTGCAGAACGCCACGCGGCTGGCCGAGATGGTCCATCGCGTCGCCGGCGGCAGCCCCTTGCTCTCGATGGAGATCGCACGTCAGCTCGTCGATCGATCTGTAATCCGGTTCGTGGATGGAATGTGGGTCGTGCCCGACAACCTGCCGGAAGAGCAATTGCCGCGGGGTCTGATCGAGGCGATGGACGCCCGCGTCGATGCCCTGTCCCCCCAGGCCCGGGCCCTGGCTCAGCTGCTGTCCGTGCACGGCGGAGAACTCACCCTCGAGCTGTGCTCCCGCTCCACCGTGGGCCAGGACAGGGACACGCTGTTTGCGTCACTGGACGAGCTTCAGTTCGAGGAGATCGTGATCGGAGCCGGGGACCACTATCGGATCCGACACGAATGTCTGAGGGAGGCGTTCCTGCGACGCCTGGCCCCCGAACGTCGCCAACAGCTCCACCTCGCCATTGGCGAGGCCTGCTCGCCGATGGCAAGGTCACGCCGGAGATGGAGGCCAAGGTGGGCTGGCACCTGCTGCGCGGCGGCAAGCGGGAAGAGGGGGGCCTACACCTCCGCCGCGCCGGCATGCGCCTCTACGAGGCGCAGTCCTTTCGGGACGCCATTCCACCGCTGGAGGCCGCCCTCGAGAGCCTCGAGGCTGGTGGCGGCTCACCGCGCGAGTGCCTGGAGCTGAAGACCATGCTCCTCATCGCCGGCGGCCTGACGGACCGTGCCGTGGCGATGCGCTACATCGAAAGCACCGTCCACGCCTTGCGACGCCACTGTGGAATCGCGCTGGCCCATCGCTTGCGCCGGTTTGTCGGGCGCCACCTGGCGCTGGCCATCGGACTGATCGTGGCGTTCGTGTCGTGGATCGTCTCCCGCCCTCGACGCAGGGGACCCGGCCCGGTGGAGGCGCTGCGGTCGTTCTTCGTCGCGGCCAACTGGGCCGCGATGGTGTACTCGATCTCCCTGGACCTCCCCAGGCTGGCGACACTGCTGGAGATGCTCGAGCCGCTCGCGGTGTTCAAGCGACGCTTCTCCTACGCCATCGTCCTGCTGGCCAGGAACCTGTATAGCTTCCCCATGGGCCGACTGGGCACGGTCCGACGCAACTCCGAGCGGCTGTTGAAGATCATGCTCGAGGACCAATTGACGCCCATCGGCGAGATCGTCCGCCGCACGGCCGAGGCCGCCGCACGGTTCATTCTCGTACACATGGCCGTGGCCGAGGGAGATCGGGGCTACATGGACGAGCTCGGACGAATCCAGACGCTGAACCTGCGCCTGTACGAGATCGGCGTGTACCAGGCCCGGATCTGCTTTCACCGCTGGCGCGGCGAGGAGCAGGAGGCCAACCGGATCAAGTCCGAGGCCGAGTTGCTGTTCGTCAAGCTTGGCAACGTCTGGATCCTGGAGGCCTGGTTGCCCGTGGTGGCGTCCCACGCCTATGCCCTGACCCACGACGTGTTGGGCCTCAAGCGCACCATCGAGGAGATGACACACCTCGTGGAGCAGGGGTTCGGCCTGAAGCCCCATCTGGAGCTGGCACGGGGCGAGTACCACCGTGAACGCGGCGACCTGGAGCAGGCCAGGGCCGCGCTACAGCGGTCTCTGAGCCTGTTACCGGCGGGAGAGGGCCTGATCCGCGGCGCGGTCCTCGGCGCGCTGGCGGAGACCCTGGTCGGCCTGGGCGAGCTGGACCGGGCCAGGCAGGTGTGTCTCGAGGGCGCTGCCCTGGGCGACGATCCCGAGCGGACCATGGCGATCTACCGCATCCGCAACGAGCGCGCCACCGCACTGCTCGACGCCGCTGCCGGACGAACGGACGCCGCGTTCGAACGCCTCGAGCGCCTGGTTGCCTCGGCGCAGGCGTTCGACAACCCCGCCATCACCGGAACGCTGTACGAGCTCATGGCTCGGATCAAGCTGGAGGTGGGTGACCCCGAAGCCGCGACCAGCCTGAGCACCGAGGCGATCCGGCTGTTCAATCAGACGGGCAACCCGGTGCTCGTGGCCCGCGGCCACCAGCTGCAGCTACAGCTGCAACCCGACATCCCGCCCTTGCCGGACCAGGGCACCAGAGGTTCCACGGAAACGGTCACCTGCTCACCGAGGCTGCTGGCCACCCTCTCGACCCCTCTGTCGGGTCCGATATCCCTGCTGTCGGACTGCCGGGGCGCACCGGCGCGCGCCATGCGAGTGCTGGATCTGCTCCTGCGGGAGACATCCGGAGCCGCGGGCTACCTGTTCTATCTCGAGTCCGAGGTGATCACCCTCGCCGCGCCCACGGCCGGTCTCGAGCTTCCAGAGGGGGTGCTGCTGCCGCTGAAGCAGATGCTCGCCTCGGAGGAAACAACGGCGGTGTCCAGCGACGGCGACACCACCCTCACCGTGCCATGTGACGGAGCATCGCCGCCGGCGCCGAATGATGCGCAGTGGCTGTTCTTGGTATTGAAGGTGAGCAAGGGAGATGTCGAACACCCGGTCGCGGCGGCGGCGATCCGCGCCGGGCCGGGTGCACTCCGTACGCCGCAGCCAGACCGGATCGCAGAGCTCGCGCAGGCGCTGTATCAGGCGGGTGACGTGACCCTGTTCGACGTTCAACGCCCCAACAGATGAGGGAGACGCCGTGTTCATGAGAGGTTCGTTTGTTCCGCCAGAGGTCGATACGCTGCAGCAGATCCTGTGGCACTTCGGCAGCCATCGCGTGCTCACCGTCGCGGTTCGGACGGGCATCATGCGACGCCTGGCCGAGGGGCCAGCGGACACGGACCAGGTGGCACGCGAGCTGGAGCTGGATCCGGTGGCGACGGGCAAGATCGTCCGTGCGCTGTGCGCCCTGGGGCTGGTGGAGCGTGGCCGCGGCAGGGTGTTTCGGCTCGTTTCCGGGCTGAATCCGCTGTTCGTGCCCGGAATGTTCGACGTATCAGCGCTGATCGATCTGTCCCACGATCTGTTCGACATGTGGGGCGAGAACCTGGAGCCATGGGTCCGGGGCCAGCGGCAGCCGCTTCACGAGCTTTCCGACGATCAACTGGAGCGGTTCAGCGTGGCCATGGGGGCCATGACGAACCATCTCGCACCCCAGATCCTGGGGACACTGCGCGCCGGCAAGGCCCGCCGCGGCCTGGACCTGGGTGGCGGTCTCGGCGGCTACGCCGCCGCGTTCTGCCGCATGAACAGGGACCTCCACATGACCGTCGTGGATGTGGAGAAGGTGGTCGAGCTCGGCCGGTCCATGCTGACTGACCCGGCGATCAAGGACCGGATCACGTTCATCGCCGGGAGCTACTTCGAGGTGGAGCTGGGTGCGGACCATGACATGGTCATCCTCTCGAATGTCCTGCACCAGGAGCTGCCGGAGGCGGCCGAGCGGCTGGTCCGACTCGCCGCCGAGTGTCTGGCTCCTGGCGGGAGGATGGCCATCGTGGACTTCGCCATCGACGACCAGCGCCTGGCGCACAAGGCGGGGTGCCTGTCGGCGATCAACATGTTCGGTTTCGGTGACGTCTACACCGAGCCGACGATCCAGCGCTGGATGGAGGCCGCGGGGTTGACGGGGATCCACAGGGCGGATCTGTACCCGGTACACTGGCTGATCACAGGGCAACGGGGGAGCTGAGGACTTGCAAGCCATGTCCAACACGCCCGAACGCACCGTCACCAGGACCCTGCACCGACCGGCTCTTGCCGTCGAGGTCGCGGCCCACCTCGTAATCGTGGAAGGCAACAACATCGGCAAGGCATACCTCTTGACCGAACAGGCGACCATCGGTCGGAGCCCCGATGCCACCTTCCCGCTGGACGATCCGGGGGTATCGCGGTTCCACGCGCGCGTGTCACGCCACCCCTCCGGCGGGTTCGTGCTTCAGGACCTGGACAGTCACAACGGCACCTTCGTCAACGGCCTGCGGCTCAAGCTCCCCCGGCTGCTGCAGTTCGGGGACAAGATCGGGCTGGGGTCCTCCATCACCTTGATGTTCGTGTATCGCGATCTGATCGACGAACAGCTGCTGTTGTCGCAGAAGCTGGAGTCCATCGGACGGCTGGCGGGAGGGATCGCGCACGACTTCAACAACCTCCTCGGCGCGATGATCTCCGGGCTCGAGTTCGTGCTGGATCTCCCGGAGCGGCTGGCGCCGGACGCCCGGGACTGCCTGGGTGATGTTCTGGCCGCGGCCAGGCGCGGCACCGAGCTCACGTGCCAACTGCTCGGGTTCGCCCGTCAGGGCAAGCACCAGCCCGTCCCGTTCGACCTCTCCGGTCTGGTGCGAGAGGTGCTCCAGCTCGTCAGGCGGGCGTTCGATCCGGCGATCGTCATCGAGTCCGACATCACGCCCGAGATCTGTGTGCTCGGGGAGCCAGGTCAGCTGCACCAGGTCGTGATGAACCTGTGTCTCAACGCACGGGACGCCATGCCTGACGGGGGGACCTTACGGCTCCAGCTGTCCGCGACAGAGATCCAGCCGCGTGATGTGCCGCCACCACAGGTGGCGCCGGGCCACTACGCGACCCTGGTGGTCACCGACACGGGCCACGGGATGGACGAAACCGCGCACAACCAGGCCTTCGAGCCGTTCTTCACGACCAAGGCCGCAGGCTTCGGCACAGGGCTCGGACTCTCCACCGTCCACGGTATCGTCACCCGACACGGGGGCTGGATCAGGCTGGAGAGCGCGCCTCACGCCGGGTGTCGGTTCTGGGTCTATCTGCCCCTGACGCCCGACGATCCGGCTGCGGCCTCGTCCGATGTCCCGGGCACCGGACTCGGTCCCACCGGTGTGGTTTGAACCTCGGACGGATCGCGACGTGGGCCCTCGCGCTGTGGCCTGCCACGGCGCTCGCCGGAGGCTTCTCGCTCCCCGACCTGGGGACGGCCGCCCTGTCCCGCAGTGGGACCTTCGTGGCCCGGGCCGACGACCCCACCGCCATCTGGTACAATCCGGCTGGAGTGGCGCGGCTGCGGGGGACGCACATCCTGCTCAACGGCCACATCCTGGCGGAGCGGATCTGGTTTCGACGTCGAATCTATCCGGCGCAGACAGCGGATCCGTCGCTTACGGTCATGCCTGATCGCTACCCACACGACCCCTCCGTCCCGATCCCTGGAATCAGCAACCACGATGCCCCCGCTCCCATCCCGTTCCTGGCCGTCTCCTCGGACCTGCGGATCCTGCGACCCTACCACCTGCTGCTCATGGCAGGCCTGTTCGGGCCCAATGCGGCCCCCATGCGCACCTACCCCAGGTTCTGCAAGCCGGGCACGCAGCCCTGCGTCCCCTCCGACGACCCATCCGATCTCCCTGGACCCTCTCGCTACGACACCCTCGGCACCCGGATCACCGTCCTGCTGCCCACCGTGGGCCTGGCCTGGCGGCCGATCGACAGCCTGAGCGTGGGCGCCACGTTCCAGGCCGTCTACTCGCGGTTCATCCTGGAGAAGGTGGTGATGGCGCTTCGCACCAGACCCAACGGGCAGCCCACCGAGGACCCGGCCATGGATCTGAACACCCGCATCGACGCCACCGACCGCTTCACACCCAGCGGAACCATCGGTGTCCACTGGAAGCCAGCCTCGTTCCTCGAGCTGGGTGCATCGGCACAGCTGCCCATGATCCAGCACAGCGAGGGCGAGCTCCGCGTCGAGATTCCCCCTGGCCTGCTCAACGGGATCAACGTGGCCCAGGAGCCCTACCCGGCCGATGTCTCCGTGAATCTGACGTTCCCCTGGATCGTGCGCGCCGGCGCCCGCTACATCCACGATGATGCACAGGGACGCGAACGCTTCGACCTGGAGCTCGATCTGGTCTGGGAGTCCACCGGGAGCATGGAGTCGGTGGTGGCGGAGACCGAGGCCAGCATTCGTCTGAGCGACTTCCCCAGCCTCGATCCCATTCCGCTGGACTCGCTGCGGCAGGAGTACCACTGGAAGAACACGTGGGGCGTGCGGCTGGGCGGCTCGCTGCGACTGTACGACGTGCTCGGCTTCACCGCGATCCTGCGCGGCGGCACGTTCTACGAGTCCTCGGCGATGCCCGACGAGTACGTCCGCCTGGACTTCCTTCCCCTGGCGCGGATCGGGCTCACGCTCGGACTGGGGCTCCAGTGGGGCCGCTGGCGGTTCGACGTGGGGTACGCGCACCTGTTTCACTTCCAGCGCACCATCGCACCGGACGGGGGTGACCCGCGGACCGGTCAGTGCGCCGCCAGCAACGGCGCACAGGGTTGTGGAAGCAAGGCCGTCAGCGTCGTCCCCCTCTCCCCCGCCGATGGCACCCCCGTCGGAAACGGCACCTACGACATGTCGATCGAGATCGTGACCCTGGGCCTGTCCGTGGCGTTCGACGCGGAACCCTGATCGTCGCGGTCCAGGCCAGACCACACCACGGTGCCGCACCTGGTGTGTGCGTGGTACATTTCACGCATGTTGCACGGTGGCCACACGGTCGGTCGCATGGCGGCGATCCTGCTCGGGCTCAGCGCGGCGCCCGCCGGCGCGCTGGCGCCGTGCTTCGACGTCTGTCATCTCAGCCAGGGCCAGCCCCTGCTGCTCGTCGACGCGCGCCAGCTCTGGGTCCGGCGCCGCACCCCGAGCGAGCCCGTCCCCAGGGTCGGTGCACCGGCGAAGTACATCCTGGAGCGTGTCGGCCTCGACGGTCGCGTGCTGGCCCGCCTGCCAGACGAGTCGACCCATGACGACGACCAGTTCGAGGCCCGGCACTTGCGCGGCCACAAGGTTGTCGGGCTCGCGCATCAGTCGCCATGGAGAGACCTGACCAGGCCCTACCGCCACACGCCAATCGGCCACAAGGCGCTCACCCTGCGGCTGGTGAAGAATTCGCTGGTGTGCACCTCGGCCAGCACCACGGTCCGCCGTCCGCTGGGATGCGTGCCGACGAGCGTGTATGTGCTGGCCACCGGCATCGGCCGGGACAGCAAGCCGGAAGAGCCGTGGGGCGTGGTGGCCGTCATCGCCACCTGCAAACAGCAGATGCGTGAAGCCATCGCCATCTGCCAGTCCTCACCGTAGTGTTCGAATCCTTGCGGCAGGGCCCTAGCCCGCCTCCGGCTCCAGCGCGGGAACCCCACCCGGTTGCTCGACGCGCTCCTGCTCCTCCACCATCTTCGGCTGGTGCGCGATCAACATGTAGATCGACGGCACCACGAACAGCGTGAGCAACGTCCCCACCGCCATCCCGCCCACCAGCACGAGGCCGATGGAGTTGCGCGCGGCGGCGCCGGCGCCGGTGACCAGCGTCAGCGGGAAGTGGCCCGCGATGGTCGCGCCGCTGGTCATCAGGATCGGCCGCAACCGGGTGAGCGCCGCCTCCTGCACCGCCTCGCGCTTGGTGCGTCCCTGGCGCTGGAGCTTGTTGGCGAACTCCACGATCAGGATCCCGTTCTTCGCCACCAGCCCCACCAGCGTCACCAGCCCGACCTGGGAGTAGATGTTGAGCGTCGTGGTCCACCCCGCGGTCCAGAACGGGGTGTTGGGGTTGGGCATCTTGAGGAAGGTGAAGATCAGCGCGCCAAACACCGCCAGCGGCGCCGACCCGGCGAGGATCACCAGCGGATCCCGGAAGCTGTTGAACTGCGCCGCCAGCACGAGGAAGATCAGCAGCAGCGCCAGCCCGAACATGGGCAGGAACTTGTTGCCCTCCTTGCGCAGCTGCCGTGACTCGCCGGTGTAGTCCACGACGTAGCCCCGGGGCAGGATCTTCGCCGCCTCGTCCTCGAGGTAGCGCAGCGCCTGATTCAGCGGCCGGATGGCGACGCCGCTGATCGTCACCGCGTTGAGCTGCTGGAACCGATTCAGCGACCGCGGAACGGTGGTGTTGCGCAGCGTGGCCACGGTGCTCAGCGGAACCAGCTCCCCCGCGGGGCCGGTGACGTGCACGTTCTTCAGCTGCTCGGGGTTCAACCGATCCACGCGCCGGATCTGTGGGATGACCTTGTAGCTGCGGCCGGCAATGTTGAAGCGGTTGACGAAGCTCCCACCCAGGATCGACCCCATGTCCGCCCCCACCTGCTGCATGTCCAGCCCCAGGTCGGCCACCCGGTCGCGATCCAGCACCAGCTGGCTCTCTGGCTGATCGAGCTTGAGGTCGATCAGCGGCGGAAAGGCGAATATCCCGCTCTCGCTCGCCTTCTGCTGCAGCTGGTTGGCGAACTCCAGGATCTGCTGCGGCTCGGCGGTGGAGGCGATCACGAGCTCCAACGGAAACCGCCCGCCACCCGGGAGCGCCGGCGGCAGCACCGGGAACATCCGGATCCCCGGGATGGCGTGGAGCTTGCGCTGCACCTCGGGCAGGATCTGGAACACCGTGCGCCTGCGCTGGCCCCACGGGGTGAGCGCCATGCCGCCGAAGCCCGCGGTGGGGTACGTCACCTGGAACGTGAACCGCGTCTCCGGCACGCTGAAGAAGGCGCGGTTCGCCGCCGCCGTGAAGTGGGTCGTCTGGTCCAGGGTCGCGTTGGCCGGCGCCTCCACCACGCCGAAGATCACGCCCTGGTCCTCCGTGGGCGCCAGCTCGGATGGCGACATGACGAACATCGGGATCGTCAACAGCACGAGGATCACCCACACCGCATAGACCAGGGGACGCCGGTCCAGCGTGCGGTGGAGCAGGCGGCCGTAGAGCCCGCGGATGCGCACGAAGTCGCGCGAGATGCGCCCGGCGAAGCCCCGCTCGGTCATGCCCGGCCGCAGCAGCCTGGAGGCCATCATCGGCGACAGCGTCAGGGCCACGACCCCCGAGATCAGGACCGCTCCGGCGAGGGTGAAGGCGAACTCGCGGAACAGCGACCCGGTGAGCCCGCCCTGCAGCCCGATGGGGACGTAGACCGCGGCGAGGGTGATGGTCATGGCGATGATCGGTCCCACCAGCTCCCGGGCCGCGCGTAGCGCCGCCGTCATCGGCTTCTCGCCCGCGGAGAGATGGCGTTCGACGTTCTCCACCACGACGATGGCGTCGTCCACCACCAGGCCCACCGAGAGCACGATGGCCAGCAGCGTCAACAGGTTGATCGTGAAGCCGAAGACCTGCATCAGGAACAGGGCGCCCACCAGCGACAACGGGATCGCCACCAGCGGCACGGCCACCGAGCGCAGCGAGCCCAGAAACAGGAAGATGATCAGCGCCACGATGAGCAGCGTGTCGATCAGCGTCCGGGTCACGTCATGCAGCGCATCGTCGATGTAGCCCGTGGCGTCGTAGGCCACCTGCCCCGTGAGGCCGCCGGGCAGCTCCTTCTGGATCGACGCCATCTCGGCCCGCACACGCCGCATGACGTCCAGCGTGTTGGCCGTGGGCAAGGCGAAGATCCCCATGAACACCGCGCGACGACCCGAGAATCGCACCTCGCTGTCGTAGTCCTCGGCGCCCAGCACCACCTCCGCGATGTCGCCCAGGCGCACCACCGCCCCACCCTGCTCGCGCACCACCATGCGCCGGAACCCGCCGGCCGATCGCAGATCGGTGTTGGCCGTGAGGTTCACCTGGACCAGCGAGCCCTTGGTCTGCCCCACCGCCGAGATGAAGTTGTTGCGGGCCAGCGCCTGCCGCACCTGCACCGGGCTGACGTTGAGCGCGGCCATGCGATCCGGCTTGAGCCAGACGCGCATGGCAAAGGTCCGTGCGCCGATGATCTCCGCGCGCTGGATGCCCTCCACGGCCGACAGCCGCGGCTGCACCACCCGCACGAGGTAGTCGGTGATCTCGTTCTGCTTCAACACCTTCGAGGTGAAGCTGAGGTACGCCGCCGCAAACTGGCTGTCGGCGGAGGCGATGCTGATCGTCGGCACCTCGGCCTCGGGCGGCAGATTGCCCCGCACCTGGTCCACCTTGGAGGTGATCTCCGCCAGCGCCCGGGTCGGCTCGTAGTTGATCTTCAGGTGCGCCTCGATGGTGGACAGCCCCTGGGTGCTCCTGGACTCGATGTAGTCGATGCCGTCAGCGGCGGCGATGGAGCGCTCGAGCTGGGTGGTGATGAACCCACGCACCAGGTCGGCGCTGGCGCCGACGTAGACCGTGGCCACCGTGATCACCGAGTTGTTGCTCCTCGGGTACTGCCGCACGTTCAGCGTCCCCAGCGCCTGCAGGCCGGCGATCACGATGAGCAGACTGACCACCAGCGCGACCACGGGCCGGCGAATGAAGATGTCGGTGAGCTTCATCGCAGGCTCCGGCTCAGCCGTCGCTGGGGGCGGGGGCCAGCCGGAAACGCAGGCTGAGCTTGTTGTCCACCACCACGGGCTGGTCGTTGCGCAGCTTGAACACACCGCTGCTCACCACCTGGTTTCCCTTCTGCACCCCGCTGTGCACCGCGACGAAGTCCCCGCGCCGCTCCCCCAGCCGCACGAACTGACGGTGGACCGTGGGGTGGTCCGCGCCGCCGGCCCGCTGCTTCGCCGGCCGCACCACGAACACCGAGTCACCATATGGCGCGTGCAGCACAGCCGTCGCAGGGATCGCCAGCACCTCGCGCTGCTGCTGCAGCATCACCGTCACGTCGACGAACATCCCCGGTCGCAGGCGCTCCCCGGGGTTCGAGACGGTGGCCTGCAGCCCGACGTTGCGCGTGCTCGCGTCCACCTGCGGGTTGATCGCCGTGATCGTGCCGCTGATCTCGTCCTTGACCACGTTGGTCTTCAGGCGCACCACCAGCCCGGGCTGGACCTGCGCCAGCTGCTGCTGCGGCAGGGAGAAGTTGACGAAGATCGGATCCACCGACTGCAACGACACGATGGGGGTCCCGCTGGCGATGACCTGCCCCAGATTCACCAGGCGGATCCCCAGCCGCCCGGCGAACGGCGCGTGGATCGTTTTCTTGCGGATTGTCGCTCGCACCACGTCCACGTCGGCGGCGGCCTGCTCCACCTGGGCCCGGGCGTCGTCATGCTGCGAGACGGCGATCACCTTGCGCGCCAGCAGCCGGCTCACGCGGTCGAGGGTCGTGCGAGCCAGCGCCAGCCTGGCCTCGGCCGCCCTCAGCTGCGCGCGCTCGGACGAGGTGTCCTGGACCACCAGCAGCTGGCCGGCGCGAATCTGGCTGCCGGGTTTGAACGCGATGCGCACCACCTTGCCCGGGACCTCGGCGGACACCGTCACGCCCTCCACCGCCACGAGTGATCCAACCGAGGTCAACATCGATTGCCAGCGCGTCGTCGTCGCCGTGGACGTGGTCACGGTCTCGGGCGGTGGCCGGAGCTCGGCGGCCTGCGCCACCATCTTGTGGATCTGCAGCGCCTTGATCCCTCCCAGCACGACGAGGATCACGATCAGGGATGCGGCAACAACTGCGATCCGCTTGAACCTCGACATGCATCACCTCCTGGCGTTGGACAATGGTATATGGTCGCAGGACCGACCCTTGTCCAACGCCGGCTCGACGAGGAACTGGAACAGAACTGGCGGAGTTTGGGGTTCGGTGCCGTGGCGCATTGCATGTACCGCCGGCGGTGATGTGGCGCTCTTCCGCGATTCAATTTGGGGCGAATGGTGGTACATTGTGGTTGAAGGCGGCCCAGTACTCGTCTGGAGCAATAGCTTCATGAATCGCTCGTTCCTCCTGCTCGGCCTACTGCTGGCGACCCACTATCCAGCGCGGCCCGTCGCGGCCTATCCGTCGGATGTCCGCTGTGACGGGCTCCAGATCCTGCCGCTGGCCCCGGCCTACGCCCCTGGACAGACGGTCAGCCTGGAGCTCAAAGGCTCGACCGCCTCGGGCCCAGTCACCGCGCTCGCCGCCTACTACGCGTCGGCTACGAGCGATCTCACGCAGTCAGCGAGCTGGACGGCCGTGCCGGGGACGTTCAACGCGGCGAGCCAGAGCTTCACGGCGTCATTCAGCATGCCCGCGCAGGCGGGGACCTATATCCTGGTGGCCAACGTGACCAATGCCGCAGACGAGACCTGCGGTGGCAACCCGGGCTATGACTGCTGCCCGGGTGGTATCACTGTCGGCGGAGGCTACACCGTCGCGAGCAAGAAGCCTTGCCTCGGCTGCCAGCGCTCCTTTGTCGTCGGGCCCGTGGCGCCGCATCCAGTCGGCTGCAGCGCGATCACCATTGCACCGGGGAAGGACGTCTACGGACCCCAGGAGACGATCCAGATCGGCGTGCAGGGCGCGGCCCTCGACGGCAGCGTGACCGGGATCGAGGTATTCTTCGCCAAGGCGGACGCCGATCTGAAGAACGCAACGGCCTGGACCAAGCTGCCCGGGAGCTTCGCCGGCAGCAACTGGTCCGCCACCCTCAACACCTCGACCCACTTCGCGGACGTGATCGACACCAACACCGGTGGGTACAAGATGAACGGCGGCGAATTCATCCTCGCAGCGGTCGTGACCTCCAGCTCCGGCAAGCAGTGCAGCAGCAACTCCGGGTACGCTGCCGCGGCTTGTCCGCTCGGCATCGCCATGGGCGGTGGCATCAGCCTGTCGGACAAGATCCCGTGCAACGGCTGCCCTCGCGTCATCGTGGTCGATCCGCTCAAGGGGGGCAGCAACCCCGTCGACAGCAAGGCCTACTGGAACCTCACGCCGGGCAACGCCTGGCACTACAGCGGCACAAACTTCGCGCTCTCGCCAGCACAGACCTTCGAGGCACGCGTTGAGCTGGAGGCCCCTGCTCTCGTCTGCGGCCTGCCGACCATGCCGATGCGCTTCATCAAGAGCAATGTTGCTGGCTACTGGGGACCGGCGGAGCCGCCGCCCTCCACCTGGCAGGGCATCCGCAACCTGCGCTTCTTCACCACGGGCTTCCTCGGTCAGAACCGCTGGGATGGGAGCTACCTCGGCACCGTCGGGCACAAGAGCTACAAGACGAGCTTCACCGGCAGCGGAACCCCCCCATGGTACACCCTCGGCACGTTCTACAGCGCCACCGACCCCAACGTGCAGAGCTGGGATCACATGATCTACACCGCGCCGTGGGAGCAGCGTCACTTTCCACCGTACCTCCTCTCGGCGGGGCCGGCCACGAGCGACTGGTTCTTCCACCGCGAGGATGCCGCCTTTGGCAGAGGACACGACGAGGCTCAGTACTGCAAGGACACCGCCCCCGATCTTGACGTCGTGCGTGGCACACACGGTTGGAAGGCGGAGTATGCCGTCGTCTCGCGCAGCTTCGCCGCAGCGGGCCTTGGCACCGTCCAGGCGCTGCGCGTGAAGTACGTCGAGTACGGCGTGCCATACTGCAAGGGCTGGGTACTTCGTGAGGACTATTACCTGGTCCAGGACGTCGGGTTGGCCGAGATTGATGTCAAGCGCTTCGACGGTTTGAGTGGTGGATGCAGCGATCCTGACCTGGGCGCCACGACCCTATCAAGCCCGGCGGTGAAAATGACGCTCGTCGGCTTCTTCGATGGCAAGTCCATGGCCCTTCAGGCCAACCCGTCGTCGGTGACGCCGGGCGGCGCCGTCACCATCACGCTGCCCAACCACTACACAGGACGGATCCAGCGCGAGCAGTTGATCACCACGACAGGGGCAACCCAGACCATCGTGGATGACTGGCAGGGGATCTGGATCCAGGGGGGCGTGGTGACCTACACCGCTCCGAGCGACGCGAACCTGGTCTCCGTCCGTCTGCGCCTGCGCCCACCGATTCCGGCCAACCCCTCGGCCCACGAGGAGCTGATGGGGCCGGCCGAGACCCTCTGGAGCCAACCGCTGCTGCTGACGGTGGTTTCCCCGCCGACCGACGGCAGCGCCGGCGATGGGCCGGTCAGCGACGCGGCGGTTGGCGACGGTCCGGCCGCCAGGGACAGCGCCGCCAGGGACAGCGCCGCACATGATGGCAGCATGGAGACCTCGGCGGCTGATGGCACACCGCTCCGAGACCGCACAGCGAGCGAGGGTGCCGTGGGCGGGTTGACCGGCGGATGCGGTTGCCATCTCGGCGGGGTTGGCGCGTCGACGGGCGGGCTCGGTTTGTTGCTGTTGCTCGCGCTCGTGGTCGCTGTGCTGCAGCGCCGCAGGTAACAGCTGGATCCGGCCCGTCTCCACCGTGACCGTCAGATCTGCTTCTCCTCGCAGTCGCCCTTGCACGAAGGGCGTCGCAAACGCGTCCACCGCTCAGGCCGCGTTGAGCCGCTCTCCGGTGCTGAAGGTCAGTCGGTGCGGCGTCGGCTGCACGGTCACGGGGTAGGCCCACACCACCTCCCCGCCGGGTTGCGACAGATGAAGGTCAGATGCGCGGCCAGCTCGTCGAGGATCCCCCGCACGCGCTCCACCGGCAGGTCCACGGCAGCGGCCATCGCCTCCGGCGACAGGGGCCGGCCCTCACGCGGCAGCTGCCGCACCACGTGGTGGTGCACGGCGCGGTGCTCGTCGCTCATGAACCGCATGCCCTGAAGCGCCTGCCGTCGGGCGCGGGCGGTCTGTCGGCTCCACAGGTAGGGCGGGACGCCGATCATGCAACGCCAGAGCCCGACCATCGGTCCATCTCTCATGCTGCCTCTCCTTTCCCGGCCAGGCCGCTGTTTAGGTACTAAACGCCCGGGCCAAAAAAACCCGCCCGGCTCACTCCAGCCCGCCGAGGAATCGCTCCATCTCGGTGAGGAAGGACCGAATCACCTGTGCATCTCTCGCCGACAGCGAGGCCAGGTAGGTCGCATGAGCCTGGCGTAGTGGAGCCCGGTCGAGCTCGAACTGCGCCAGCGCCAGCTGCCCTGCCGCGGTGAGCGTGATCCGCAGCTCGCTGCCGTGGTCCGGATCCCGGTCCCGGGACAGCATGCCCTTGCGCACCAGGCGCGTGAGGGTCTGCGACACGGCGCCCTTGGTCACCGCCAGCCGCCGGGCCGCCCGGGTCACGTTCACCGGCCCGTCCTCGTGGACCACCAGCATCAGGTGGATCTCCGAGGGGTGAAGCTTCACGCCCCCGTGCTCGAGGATCGTCCGCTTCTCCAGAAACAGCAGCCGGTTGATCACCCGCTGCAGCTCGAGCGCGATGCTCGCCACCGGATCGGCCATGACCATTGTTTAGCTGCTAAACACAAGCCTGTCAATGGTTGTGGGGCAGCCCACCTGCCGACTTGCGGCGTTTGGCAGTAGTGTTAGTATCTCTGACTCTACAGCTGCTGGAGCAACCCATGGGCAGATCGATCATCGGGAGGGGATGCGCTGTCCTCGCCCTCATCGTGACATTGGCCGCCTGCGACAGCGGGCTCCCGCCCCTGCCGGACGGCGCCACCGAGGCCGGAACCACCGAGGCCGGAACCGACGGGGTGGCGACGGATGCGCCACGGGCGGACGGCCCCGTGACGGACGGGCCGGTGGCGGACGGGCCGGTGGCGGACGGGCCGGTGGTGGACGGGCCCACGGCGGACGGACCCACGGTGGACGGACCCACGGTGGACGGGCCGGTGACGGACACTCTGACCCCGACGGGGATGACGGTGTGGGGCGAGATCTGCAGCGGCAGCGTGACCTCCACCGGAGGCAATTATGTGCTGGGGTCCCAGCTCGGGCACTCGATGAGCACCCACACCGTCGCGGGTGGGACCTATGTCTTGCAGCTCAAGGCCGCCGTGGTTCCATAGGCGGCACGGATCATAAGCGAAGCGTACTGGTGGAGCGGGCCATATAAAAGGAGCATCGAGGGATGAGAAAACAACTGCTGGTACCCCTGATTGTCGGCTGGGCCGTTCTGGTCACGACCCACGCATGGGCGGTTCCATCGAAGGTGACCTATACCGGGCACCTGGTGCAGAACGGTCAGCCGGTCACCGGTACGGTCTCGGTGATCTTCAGCATCTTCGATGCCCAGACGGCCGGGACGCCGCTGTGGACCGAGACCCACCCCTCCCTGGCGGTGAACAACGGCGTGTTCACCGTCGATCTGGGCGGTGCGTCGGCGCTGACGCCCACGGTGTTCGACGGCAGCACCCGCTGGATGGAGATCACCATCGGCAGCCAGGTGATGTCGCCCCGGGTCAACATCGTGTCGGTGCCCAACGCCATCACGGCGGGCAACGCCACCGGCGACATCACGCCCAAGTCGGTGACCATCGGCACGACCCAGGTGATCGACGGCACCGGCAAGTGGATCGGCGACCCCAGCGGCCTCGTGGGGCCAACGGGACCCAAGGGCGACAAGGGCGACAAGGGCGACACCGGGGCCGCCGGAGCGACGGGCGCCACCGGGGCGATCGGGCCCAAGGGCGACAAGGGGGATACCGGGGCCGCCGGGGCAACGGGCGCCACCGGGGCGATCGGACCCAAGGGCGACAAGGG
>Ga0210044_10002414_pt1 | contig 27858 bp, 31 predicted proteins | sample CryGey13umfilter_2_FD_183959 | JGI IMG/M metagenome (GOLD analysis project Ga0210044, IMG submission 183959) | Groundwater microbial communities from aquifer in Utah, USA - Crystal Geyser 4/9/14 3 um filter (SPAdes) (version 2) | ecosystem: Environmental > Aquatic > Deep subsurface >... | reverse complement strand
CAGAAGCCAGCAAAAAAGTTTTCTTTTCCTTTTAGAAGAAAAAATCCGGCGCGCGCAAATCAGGAAAAGCGAAGAAAACTTTTTTGCTGGGTGGCGAGTGGTAACGAGCGGCGGCGGGCTGGCTTCCTTAGTTCCGTTCAAAGTAGGTTCGTCCAAAGTTCAGAATATCCCACCAGATAGTACTTCCAATTTTTTCAGAGGGGGTTGCCTCGCCGCTTTGCGGCTCGGCTTGGAAAAAGAAAAGGAAGCGGACTGTATATCTAAAATCCTAATTTATAAAATTATGCTCAAACCAAAATATTTTCTCTACGCTCGGAAATCAACGGAAGATGACGACCACCAAATAATGTCTATTGAGGCGCAACTTTTTGAATTGCGAGAATATGCGCGTAGAGAAAATGTGGAAATTCTTGCAGAATTTACTGAAACGAAAAGCGCAAAGAAACCCGGACGAGAAAAGTTTGCCGAAATGATTACCAAAATTGAAGCGGGCGAGGGCGTAGGCATATTGGCGTGGCATCCGGATCGCCTCGCCCGCAACTCGGTAGATGGTGGGAAAGTTATCTACCTCGTTGACACCGGCAAGATAGTTTCTTTGCGCTTTCCGACATTTTGGTTTGAGCCAACTCCGCAAGGCAAATTTATGTTGCAAGTGGCGTTCGGTCAATCCAAGTATTACAGCGATAACCTTGTTGAAAATATCAATCGCGGTATCCGCCAAAAACTCCGCCGAGGAGAATGGCTGACGCTCGCACCCTTTGGTTATGTGAATAATCCAAAAACGAGGACGATTGAACCACATCCTACAAAATCAAAAATTGTGGCGCGAGCGTTTGAGGAATTCGCCAAAGGAACGCATACGCTCAAATCTCTTTCGGAGTTTTTGGCGGAACCTGGTATTGAAACGCGACACCGAACGCCACTTGCCAAAGCGTCCGTCCACCGGATGCTCACCAATCGTGCCTATCTCGGCTTTGTGGCGCACAAAGGCGAATATTTTGACGGACGCTTTGAGCCAATTCTTTCCCTCGCAACCTTTGAAGCCGTGCAGGAAATATTGTAGCGAAAAGCAAAACCTCGCAAATCCAAACAGAGACACAATTTCCCTTTTACCGGACTATTCACTTGTGCCGAGTGTGGAAGCGCGATCACGGCGCAATTCGCGCACGGCAACGGCGGAACATATCGCTACTATCGGTGTACGCGGAAAAAGGGAAATTGTGCTCAAAAATATTTGCGAGAGGATTTGCTCGTTTTGCAACTTAAGACGCGGCTTCAAAGCGTTGCGCTTTGCGATGAGTGGACAAAGAAAATGTTAGCAAAAGTAAATGAATGGGAAAAAGAAAATGTCCACTCATCGCAAACATTCGTCCAAAATCTTGAAACGGAACAAAGCGAAGTTTCCACAAAACTAGATAAACTTGTTTCCACCTACATTGACGGCGATGTACCGAAAGAAAGCTACCTAGTCAAAAAGGAGGAACTGATGATGCGGAAACTCGCTTTGACCAATCAAAAAGAAGATTTTGGACGAACGGGAAAGGATTGGATTGAACCATTGCGGAGTTGGATTTTAGATATACAGAAAGCCAAAAAATTGTCGCAAAGCGACAATTTTGAGGACATTAAGGCATTTGTCCAAAAAGTTGGAACGAACCATCAACTTTTGGACAAATCCGCTTCCTTTTCTTTTTCCAAGCCGTGGGATTATGTGGCTTTGCGCAAGGCGCAAAGCCACCAAGCCGAGCCGCAAAGCGGCGAGGCAACCCCCTCTGAAAAAATTGGAAGTACTATCTGGTGGTGTTTGTTTGAAAAAGTCAGAACCCATTTTGCGGAAAATCCCAACGAATGAAACGGAAACAATGCGGACAAAGTTTTGCGGAATCCTTTCCCCAAAAAATTGTTTCCGCAAAACTTTGGCTGATTCCTTTTTTCTGAATTCGGATGTCGCAAGCGGAGGAGGAGGGGTCTGGGGAGGAATCCTCCGCTTGCTCCTCTTTTTTCTTCTGGCGAATTTCGGGCGGATTTTTTGACTATCTAGATGTTCACTTCTATTTTTTTGATTTTTTCTTGAAATTGCTTTCTTTCTCTAAAACCTTCTTCAATTATAGCACCAATACGATTTTGTTCTTTAATTGGAGGAAGCAGAACAAGAACATTCAATAAATCAACATCTAACAATGACGGAATAGCCGCACCTGTTCTAAACCGAAATACTTGGTCTAAGAAATTTTTCGATTTTAAATAATAAAGTAAATAATATGGATTTACTAATTTTTCATTTGGAACTAAAACTCTAAACCCATTAGTGCAAATATATCCGTTATATTCTTCTGTAACAAAAGCTGAAGCGTGATTATCTGTTCCTATTGAATTACCAGCAACGGAAGTTATTATCTGTCCTTTTTCAATTTCATACGAAGCTCTGCTTGGTAATTCATGAACAACCATCTCTGTTGCGTTTATAATCTCATTATATTGAGTACTGACATCTGATAATTCAACATATTTAACAACTAGGTCTTTTTGTTTAAGTTTATTTGATTTTGATTTTTTTATTTTTACTAGATCACCCAATCTATAGGCACCTTTTGAAGTTAATATTTTCGCTTGTTTTCTATAACTCGGCTTATAAAACTCAAAATCTAATCTTGCGTACGAAAGGTCTTGTTTATCAACAAGGAACGAGTTTTCTTGTTCTTCTAGAGTTTGCTTGATTTTAAATTTTAGATAGGAACTTACAACATCAGATATATCTTCATCAATTTGTAACCCGCCAACTTTATTTTTTATAGTATTACCTATTTCATCTTTTTTATAAATTAAAGATCCGTTCTTATTTCCAGAATAACCAAGTTTTGTTACTTGTGAGAAAAAAATCTTTTTTATTTTGTCTTCGCCATTTTTTTTCTTTAAAAAGATTATTGATGTTTTAACGCCAGTCCCAGACGGGATAAATGTTTCTTGAGGCAATTTAATTACTGCAAAAACTTCTGCTATCGCTGCAATATAATGCCGTAAATAAGCAAGACTCGAGTTTTCAAAATCACCATTAGGCAATACCATAGCCATTCTGCCTCCAGGCTTCAAAAACTTCAAACACCTTTCTATAAACAATATTTCAGGTACTTGTCCGTTTAATTGTTCACTCGTTTTTATATATTGACCATCGACTTCATCCCACTTATACCCAAGATCAAAATTTCTTAAAACAGATTTATCGGAAATCTTTCCTTGTGTTCCAAATGGTGGGTTAGTAAGTATAATGTCAAAGAAATTTTGATAAGTTTTATTTGTCTTGCCATTTGTTCTGTTTAGCTCAAGATCAATACTGCTCCACTCTGACAATGAATCATGCTGGGCAATATTAGAAAAACCATCACCATCCAATATCATTCTCATTTTTGCAATCTTCGCAGCTGTACGATTTATCTCAATTCCATAAATATTCTCTTTTGCAAATTTTTTAGCATGGTCGGCTTGATTTATTGAAACATATTTTAAAGCAGAACTAAGAAATCCACCACTACCGCAAGCAGGGTCAAGCACAACCTCGTTAGCTTGAGGTTGAATTATTTCTACACATAAATTTATCACTTGTTCTGGGGTAAAAAACTGACCTCTACCTACTCGTTGTGAAGTGTGAATAAATTTTTGAAAAGCTAACCCCTTCACATCATTCGATGAATTTAAAAGATCTATATTTTGAATTTTATTTACAACAAAACCAAGCGTGCTATTTTTTAATTTGATTTTTTCGCCCTTTTCAAAAAGATTAGAGAAAAAATCAAAAGTTGCTTGTTGCAAGTTTCGTAATCTATCAATAAACTCTTGATCGCTCTTTCCGTCTAATATGTTTTTATATTCTGTTGGGGATATTTTGAATCCAAACTTTTTATTTTTCTCGTCAAATATTTTTAGAAATAATATCTTTATTGTTTCATCTAGTGCCTGTTCGGGGGATAAACCATCATTTGCGTATATATGATTATGTATGTCCTCGAACACTCTTAATAAGCCATCATTTTTTTCTAAAGATGGATTTTCGGCGAAGTTTAAAAGTGGTAATGTTGATTGGCTCATATGTGTCTTTAATTATACATGACACATCAATGACATGCAAATGACACATATGTGTATAACTCTACCTATTATCAATCTGTGATTGATCTATTTTTCTATAAATAGGATTTGTTTGAGTTACACAATCCTCAATGTCTGAATACCAAGGAGCTTGAATGATAGGCTCACTTTTCTTTCCTTTTGCAAGAATATCAATTGTGTAATTTTGATATAAATGTTCTGGTGATGATGGCGAATGACTAATTTCCTCTCCATTCATAAATACAAACTCATGTTTGCCTGTTCTTAAAAAAAGATCAACACTCATGATATTAAAATCATAGACAAGTGGAGCCGCTTGGTCTATGCCTGTCTTAATTCCCACTCTTTTACTAGGTTGGTGGGTTTCCAATATAGTGATAGCTCCCTCTTTTTTTCTATAAGCTTCTTCTGTAAACGAATCTTTACTTAATGAATTGACCCACAATTTTAAATCTGCCTCATCTTTCCAAATATTCTCTAAATTATAACAGTCTGGTCCTGGAAAATCCTTACTCCATTTAAACTCGGGGAATGTCTTCCCTGGATTTCTTTTTTCCCACAATTCTTTAACCTTTAAATAAGTCGAGTGTCCTTTTTCATAGATAGTCTGTTTAGTTTTTGTTGCGTTAAACACTCTACCCCTTAAAAACTTGAATACTTTTTCTGGACTATCTAATTTTCCACCGCGAAATTCGGAATTACTTTTTAACCCCTTACTTTCAATAACCAGCCATTTGTCCTCTTTGCTATTGTTTTTGCGGATATAGAAATCACCCCTAGCTTCAGAACTTTTTGCATTATTACCGCCACTCGGTTTTTCTTTGATTCGTATAACCTCGTAATCCTTTGTCTCAAGGTATTCTTTTAACAGCACCTCACTAATTGCACCCGCAATATAACCCTGTGCACTAGGGCTAGATTTAAGAGCTTCAAGAAAAACTCTCTCGTCAACTCCAAAATGTTTTAATATTGAATCGTTTATCATAATTTAATTAGTCAACATTTCATTTATGTTGATTTTTAACGCTCTCGCAATTTTCTCTATATTTCCAAGAGTAATGTTTTTTTCAGCTCTTTCGATCATTCCAATATATGTACGATGAACACCCGCTTTTGCAGCGAGTTGCTCTTGTGAGAGATTTTGTTTAAGCCTTTCCTCTCTCACTTTTTCACCAAATTTTACTAATGTTGATTTATTCATAATTTGATCGCTAACTATAGTATAGCCACTTGCTAATTTTAGTGCTACATACTATAGTTAGCATATGCATATTTTGTTTATTGAACTTCCTATCAAAAAATCCGCCCGAAATTCGCCAGAAGAAAAAAGAGGAGCAAGCGGAGGATTCCTCCCCAGACCCCTCCTCCTCCGCTTGCGACATCCGAATTCAAAAACAAATCAGCCGAAGTTTTGGCAAATCCTTTCCCCAAAAAATAGTTTTGCCAAAACTTCGTCCGCATTGTTTCCGTTTCATTCGTTGGGATTTTCCGCAAAATGGGTTCTGACTTTTTCAAACAAACACCACCAGATAGTACTTCCAATTTTTTCAGAGGGGGTTGCCTCGGGGCTTCGCCCCTCGGCAACTTCTTTAACAAATTCGGAATGGTGGACCTGAAGGGATTCGAACCCTTGACCCCCTGCTTGCAAAGCAGGTGCTCTAGCCAGCTGAGCTACAGGCCCTTATTTCTTTAGCTTAGCCTGTAGCGAAGCTGGCGAAATTTACCAGCTGCCTGTCCACCGAAGTCTGCAAGACGAAGGCGGAAGCTACATGCCCTTAACAATGTGCCGATATAGTATAAAATTCCTGCAAATATGTCAACGATCTGCTACAATGTACTGGTATGAAAAGACTATTCCTGCTTTCTAGCTTGTTTATTCTAATGCCGGTTATGGCATTTGCAGCTCAAGACGAATCAGACCAAACCAGAATTTATTTAATTGATAGTGACGATAACATCCTTTCGTCTTTCTCCCCTTTTGGAGAGGATTACCGTGGATCGATGGATTTATCTGCTTATGATCTTGGAACAGATGGCACCCAAGAAATAATCGTCGGCGCTGGTGTTGGTCTGCCACCGAGTGTCAATGTATTTCGTCAGGACGGTACAAAAATTGCAGATTTCTATGCTTATGCACAAACATTTATGGGCGGAATAAATGTTGATGTTTGTGATGTTACCGGTGACGGGATAGCTGAAATTATTACAGGCGCTGGGTTTACCGGCGGACCGCATGTCCGAATCTTTTCAAACACCGGCGAAGTACTAGGACAATTTTTTGCCTATGACAAAGATTTCCGTGGTGGCGTTGATATAGCTTGCGGAGATGTTGACGGCGATGGTGTTGGCGAAATAGTGACAGCGCCCGGGATAACAGGCGGACCGCATATAAAAGTTTTTGAAACAGACGGAACAATGATAATGGAAAAATTTTCCGGTGGCGGGCAATATGATAATTTTGGCGCTCGAGTTACAACAAGTGACTTTGATGGTGATGGCGACGATGACATTTATGTTGCCCGAGCTGGATATGATACAACCTATGTGACATCGCTTGAGTCACTTGGTAGTAGTCTAAAATATATGGCGGGAGTTGAAGTTTTTACAGAAGAATCTTACAAAAACGGACTTGATGTTTTTTCATATGACTATTCAAGTTTTCCAGGATATGGAGTGGGCGTTAGTATGCGCGGCGGGAATTCCAGCAAATACATGAACATCTTTGATGAACAACAACTTTTTGATGATGGGCGCGATCGAGGACTTGTTATTGATGCGATTTCAGAAAACAATAATATTATTTTAGTGATCGGCACAACTGAACCACAAGTTGCTGGAAGTGACGAAGATCAATACATTCTCGTTGATATCACCGATCAAACATTGCGCATTTATCAAAACCACTCTTTAGTGAAATCATTTTTAGTTTCGACCGGGGTAACATATTATCCAACCCCACTTGGGATTACAACTATAACTGACAAATTTCTCTGGCACGATTATAGTTGGTACTACGGCGAAGGTGATGCGAGAAATTATTCCTTACCAGATGTTAAATATAATTTGAGATTCAGAAATCATTTTTATCTTCATTACGCATACTGGCACAATAACTTTGGGAATAAAATGAGTCACGGTTGCGTGAATATAAGTTACGAAAATTCAGAATGGATTTACAACTGGGCAAACATCGGTGCAACAGTTGAAGTTGTAAATTAGAAATAAAAAAACAAAATTGTTAATAACTTTTTGCTTTTTTATTTTCTTTTATGCAAAACAAGGATATAATTTACAAAGAAACTTTTTTTAGTTTCATTTGTTACATTGTGAAGGGCACGTGCTCGTAATGTAATAAATAAATTATGCGTCTTTGAAAAAAATATTTTTGTGTGAAATTTTTCACGGGTCGAACAAAATTTTCACAGATGACACAAAAAATGAAAGGGGGTGAATTTACATGCCTGCTAAGAAAAGAAAACCAGCTAAACGAAAAGCTGCTCCTAAGCGAAAAGTCGCTAAGAAACCAGCAAAGCGAAAAGTAGCAAAGCGAAAGCCTGCTAAACGAAAAGCTGCTCCAAAAAAGAAAGCTGCTTCTAAAAAGCGCAAAGCTGCTCCTAAAAAAAGAAAAGCTACAAAGAAAAAGAAATAAATTTTTTTTAAAAAATTCCCACCGTTCCTTGAGGAGGTTACTCATCAAGATGACGTGCGGGGATTTTATTTTATTGTTCGCTTTGAAAATTTGCGCCTGTCGTTGTCAGAAAATCTGCGCTCTCCTCACCGTACCTATTCAGTACGGCTCGTCGGTGCTCGATTTCTTCCTAGCCAGTCATCAAATTTTCTTCGCTCACCAAAAATTTTTTATATCAATCTGTCCTGCCTTATCGCAGGCGGTGGATCAGATTCTGAAAAGATCTTGACATCTCCAAAGATCCCGTCGTAGCCTGGTCGAATATTCATCTCACCAGCTCGCATTCGCCTAATCGCTTCGGCAACTGCTTGGCCTGAACTCTGTTCAATATCAGCAATCGAGCGATCTAATAAAATCTCAAACTCAGTTCCTATTTCTGCAATCATCTTTTCATACATCACCTGAACTTTTTTACTTGCTGTTGATTTTACTCCATAGGATTCCGCAATCACCTCTTGCAGTGGCACGATTGATTTAAATGGAACATGATTAACAGGTATTTTGCTTATTTTCCTGTCACCCAAATCTGATACGCGTGAAAGCACGCCTACCGTCATTAACTTTTTACAAACTTTACATCTGCCACCTAGCTTTTTTGTTTCGGCTGGCAAGCACCAAAACTTACAATTCGCACAACCATCGGCATGATACTTTCCTTCTTCCGGATGAAACTCAATTGTATATTTAAACTTTGAAACATCTTTTTCTTTTAAAATTCTGATGAACTCGTCGTAATAAATTTCGTCAGATTCGAGCTCAAATACATTCGCCTCGCGGCCAAAGTTGCGCGGACTATGCGCATCCGAGTTTGAAATCAACATTACATTATCAAGCGCAGATAAAGATCGGTTCATTAATGGATCTGATGATAGTCCAGTCTCAATCGCATAAATAAACTCTGACATCTCTCCAAAACATTCTTCAATCGTATCGAACCCAGACTTTGAGCCAAAGATTGAAAACCACGGCGTCCAGGCGTGAGCTGGAATCATAATTATTTTTTCATCGAGATCTTTGAGATTTTTATAAAGTTCTTCAGAGTCAATTCCTAAAATCGGCCGACCGTCTGATTTAAGATTAAAACCCCGGTCTGTCATCCAAGAGTTGATTTTTTCCACCGACTCTATCGACGGCGCCATTACGATATTGTGAATTCGACGCGTTCGATCATTTTTGCGATAGATCTGACTGAGCTCAGTCGTTAGCATATAGCGCATACTATCGTGCGCACCCGACTTCAGGCTATACATTCCCTGCTCAGCCTCAACTAACTTTTCTTTGATTTCCGCAAACCATTTTGGATGCGTAAAATCAGCCGTGCCCAAAACATTAACGCCCTTTTTCTCACACCACAAAGCATTATTCTCCAGTGTCAGCTCTTTTGAGCAGGCTCTGGAAAACCGCGAGTGCAAGTGCCAGTCAGTGATTATTCGCATACAAATAAAATGTTACAGGATATAAATAAGATTGACAAAAAACATCTACCATGATAATTATTGTCTGTCCTCGTTCTCAGGGAGAAGTACATGGAAAAAAGACAATCCGCCAAGTGGCGTGCAATCGTTCAGACCATCACCGCCTATGTGAGCAAGTACCCCAACATCAAGGTCAAATTTCCCCTTGCTCCCACTCTGAGCGGTGAGCCTGGGGATGAGACCTTCGCCGGCGAGATCGAGTTCACAGTTCGAGGCCTCACAACCGTCCTCGGGCTCAGCTACAGTGTCGAGGATGATGAAATCTACACGCTGAGCGGCGTTTATATCGCAGAGACGTATAACAGAGATACTCTCGCCATCGAATGGCGAGACCGCATGAAGAAACCAAGCGTAAAGGGAGGGAGGGATGCCGACCCTGCTCGTGTCGAGAAGTTCTGCAACACACTCGTTGCCATAGATCTGGGCCGGGACAACCAAACGACGATCGAGGAAGTCCTCGAATACATTGTTCCGTTGCTCTGACCACGACGATCTCATCAGTGCTTTCCCGACAAAACTTGACGACGTCACTACGGTGACGTCGTTCGCATTTGGAAACAAATAAGAGCCCTGGTGGTAACCAAGGCTCTTTTCTCATTATCCCAATAATTCTTCGGCAGCTTCCAGCTCCTCTCTCGTATTCACACCAACCACTTCAAACGGTTCAGCGGTAGCAGTTACAATATCATGCCCTTCCTCAATTGCGATCTCGATTAAATCAGTTAAATAATACTCTTTGCTGGCATTTTTATTTTTGATTTCCGGCAAATGCTCCCACAACCACTCAGCATTAAAGGCAAATAACGCCGGATTTATTTCTGTAATTGCTAGTTCTTCTTCGGTCGCATCTTTAGCTTCCCGAATAGCTATAATCCTGTGAGTGTCGTCGCGGATTATCCGTCCCCATCTTTCAAAATTTTTATACTTGCCTTTGAAGTTTGGTACTTTAGTTGTAATCATCGAGATCATCGAATCTTCCGATTCGTGCAAATCATTTAATTCATGAATTGTCTCGGCAGAAATAAAGGGATGATCCCCGTAAAGCACCAGGATATTTTCGGCAGTACTGGCAGCGTCGCGAGCTGACATTACAGCGTGGCCGGTTCCAAGTTGTTCATCTTGGACCGTATAGTCACAGTCTCTATCGCTACAAATTTCATTAAATTGAGTCAAATTATCAGGAGCAACAACTATAATTGGTCTCTCATCAATCTCACTATCAGCAACACTGTCGAGTAAATGCCTCACCATCGGTCGGCCGGCAATTTCTACCAATGGTTTTGGAATATCTGACCCCATTCTTTTTCCCTTTCCTGCTGCCAAAATGATTATTCGTGTACTCATAATTGGGTTTTAATTAGCAAAACTATACGAAAATTAGGGGTTTTTGTCAATCAAAAGCGCCTGCCTGCAGGCAGGCGCTTTTCCGCATCGATTTAGTACATTTCATCCAAATTTGAGACGGCTTCATAGGCATCTTTGGCAGAATAATCAGCGGAAGAATCAATCACAAATCCATAATCAAAGTGGCCGAAAAAGGCATCACTAACCAATACAATATTATTTGTCCAATCAGATCCATATTGTGATCCGGCTGGAGACTCCAATGCTTGCGCAACCGCCTCGTTGGCGATTCTTCTCAAAGCGCCTGTTTCACTAACCGCATAAATGGCATTTGCCGTATTAAACTTGATAAACTGCGCGCCCGGACGATATGGAACAGCGTCCCCGAGCTCGAGCTCGGCCATATAATCATCATCGACCTCGATCACATCGGAAAAATCATCATACCAACCGAAAAACGAACTTTCGTTCATAAATGGGTGGCGCATTCCTTCAGCATCCAAATAGTAAACCGCCTTACAGGGATCATCAACCGCCTCATCACCAGCGCAATGCATTTTTATCAAAGCGCCGTCTGCAAAATTATATTTGTAAAAAGCGCCGTTATTATTTCTTCCGTCAGTATATAGATCACTTAATCCAAAACCATAAAGATCACCGGACCCGTCATAATGCAAATCATAAATCTTATCATCCGCATACCAAGGTTTTGACGCATCCAATGCATAGAAATTTGCCAACTCCCAGTTCTTACCGCCATCATCTGTTAAATACGACTCACTGAAATTTGTTGAAATCACGCCATTGTAATAGTTGTAAAAATCAATATCAACGATGGTAATTTCTTCCTCCCAATATTGGTAAACATCAATAGCAAATTGATCTTGTAAATCAGCTACTTCCACCCATTGAGAGAAAAAGTCAGACAATGTTCGACGATAAATTTTGTCTTCCGTTGCAACGACATAGAATATAAACGAGTCGTCAACAATATCGATTGTCAAAATATCTTCACTTAATGAATCGAGTTTAGACCAAGTCATACCTCCATCTTTTGACATAATTGCAGTGCCTTCATCACCGACCGCGATCACCAAACCATCATAGGCATCCACATCGACCAAATCATTATTGGTTGAAGAATCAACTTTTGTCCATGTCTGACCGCGATCATTGGTGACCACCACAAATCCCTCTTGACCAACCGCCACCGCGCTTTTGTCTCCGGTCTTGACCATTGCGTAAAATTCAATAAAACCGTCAAAAGCACTCTCAGCGACAACAACAGAGCTGTGATAAGCGCCATACGAACTTGACTGCCAAGTTAAACCTCCGTCCGCAGAATATACAAAGACGCTATCACCCTCTTGATAAGTATATGAAATGTCATTTGAATAAACTCCAGTAGCAACGAGATGATTTTCATCAAATACGACTAAGTCAGTAAAATCGATCGGCTTGTTGATGTAACTACCCAAAGTCGCGTAACCGGTGGCACCGTACCAACTTAGACCACGGTCAACTGTCTTGAAAACTGATCCCCCACGGCCGACCGCGTAACCGACATTGACATCGAATTCTCCGGCACGCCAGTCAGATACCGGTGGATGCTCAATCGCACCCCAACCGGAGGCAAATGAACTAATCGGTAATAAAAAAGAAAAAACCGTCAAAACGGCCAGCAACTTTACTGAAAATGTATTTTTCATATGCTAAAAATATACGAAAATTAGGGGTTTTTGTCAATTTCCAACTCTATTCGTAAATACTAAGAACAACCAACCAATCCATAGCCGATTCTCTGATAGATCTATAAAACCTAATTGAGTATTTTTGCAAAAAAGGCGTTTTTGACCTATCTATACTATTTGATAATTCCGCTGGGAAAACGATCGAGTCGATTTCATACTTATCACATTGATATAACGACCTCGCTGCGTGAAATTTCTGAGTTATCAATATTACTGACGAATTCTGATAGTTATTCTGAATAAAATCACAAGAATCCGTCGTGATGACGGCATCACCATCAAAAATAATATCCTCTTTTGCAACGCCACTATCAATCAAGTAATCCTGCATAACCTCCGAAGCTACAAACGTATTTGAAACAACTAAAAATTCTACCAATTCATTTTCATATAACAAAATACCCGCCTCTAATCTTTCTACTAATAAAGGAGTCGGTTGCCTGTCTTCGGTTACTCCAGCACCTAATATCACCGCAACGTCTGACACTTCTATATCCGAAATGCTATCGACAACACGTGGCTCATTAATTAAAGTTATAATTAAATTGGGAATAAAAAAAAGAACAACCACACCAACGACTACGAATAGAGCGATAATTCTTTTCATACAAAAAGATTATAACAGAAATCAAAAACACCCGCCTAAACGGGTGCTTTTATTACAATCATCAATCTTTTAAAAATCCGCATTGTTCCCCGGCACCACCTTGGGTGCGGGGCGGGCTGGCGATCATTTAAGATGAGAAGAAACGATCGAAAAGAATCTTCTGTAGCTGTGCAAACTCCTTGTCCTGCACAATAAAACCAAAAATAGTATCAGAAAAACCTAAAACAGCTACTTTGTCAGCGTAGATATAAGTTTCGTTCTTTATAGGCTTGAGCTCCTTTACAATCTTTGTCTGTCTCAACTCCCGCCGATCATATTTTTGCAATAATTTCGCGCCGCTGGTATCAGAAGCTAAAACATACGCTTTAATGCCCTTGCGTACTCTTTCAAGAATGAAATTGTCATGCTCACTGGCGGAAAATACTTTTCGCTCGGCATTTTGATTTGTGAAAATACGAACCTCCTTATCTGAACTTAATAAAATATCCTGAGTGATTCTTCGCAAGGACTTTCTTCCAGAAAATGACTCCAAAACCACTCGCCGATCCTTTGCTTGGTAGCTAGCCAACAACTCACCTTCATCCTTATGAATCTCCTCGGCAAAACCTATAAATGCTTCGGCGCGTTTTTTCAACAAACGTTCTACAATGTCTGGCGGACTTGCGATTACCCGCTTAACTCCATCTGTTACATCTTCCTTCATCAATCCCGCATCTTTTAATTGTTCAACAGCAAGATACGCTGATGACCGATCCATAGACAACGCTGATGCAAGTTTTCCAATCGTTGATCGGCCGACTTCAAAACTCAACATATACAGTTGTCTTGCATTATCTGATAATTGTAAACTTTCCAGCCCTAGCTTTAATGATTTCATAGAATAATATTCTGCAAGTAACTCATCTCGTAAAATTACTTATTAAATAAGGTCTTGTATTGTAGAAGACTATTCTACAGCAGAAGACATTCTTTTTGCAAGAAAACGATTAACTTTCTATACTGAACTCGCTAATTCTATGAACGGGATCGTCCAATATACAATTCTTCGAAGGAGTTATCAAGCCATGGATATGGATGAATTTCGAAGGCTTTCTGCCCTGCCCATGTGGTACCAAGTAGTAGAGTCCGTACTGACATACCAATATCCACTCCCAAGAGTGCAACAACTAGGCAAACGTTGGAGGACATTCTGGAAAAAAGCCGCTGAAAACCACATCGTGGATGAAGAGCGAGCACCGTACACTCTCATCGATGGAATTCCTAAAAACGAGCTGTACGAACTGGATGGGTTCTGGTGTGCAAAAAGTCCGGAATCACACATAGGGCCATTCGTTAATGCCATCGACTTCCTCATTCCTGATGGAACACCTGTATTCGCTGCCCAAGATGGCATCATCGTGGAGGCGGTGGATCAAAACACTCAATGGGGTGATGACGAAACCTTCCGTGACGACCTCAACTTCATGAGTATTGCCCATGATATCGGTACCACCCCGCAAGGGAAAGCTATGGTAGAGACCACCCAGTACTGTCACTTGGAAGCTGGGTCGATCAGGGTGCAGGGTCTGCGAGTTGGAATGCGCGTAAACCAGGGACAGCAGATCGCTACCGTAGGCAAGTCAGGGTGGACTGATCGTGATCACCTGCATTTCATTGTATTTGAGACAGATTTCCACTCACTGAATCCGTTCGGCTTCCAAAGCCTCGTTCCCCGCTTCCGCCGCTGATCCTCACCAGGACAGCGGCGTCCTGTTTTTTTAAAACAAAAAAATATTCATTGTTCCCCGGCACCACTTTGGGTGCGGGGCAGGCTGGCGACCACCTACTCTCGCGCGTATGCACTACCATCTGTCGGCTACGCCTCCAGATGACCTGCGCTCGCTCGGAAACAGAAAAGTAAACTTTATCTGTCTCCTCACTCGCTTGGGCATCGGCCCTGCTGGCTTAACCACGAAGTATAAACTTTCGTTTAACTTCGTGGCAGGCTTCCGTGCTTTGCCCCGAACCGAACAAAAAAATTGAGTGTATTGATTCCGGCACACACCTACTCTCGCGCGTATGCACTACCATTGGCCCTACAGGCTTAACTTCCGTGTTCGGGAAGGGAACGGGTGTGACCCTGCAGGAAATTGCACCGGAATCAATCAACTCAATTTATTTTTTTGTTCTGGTTCGGGGTTCGGGAAGGGAACGGGTGTATCCCAACAGGAAGTATCACCAGAACAATAAATATTTTTATTCAATCAAGACGCTAGAGAAAATGTTTGAAATTGCATCGGTTGCTAGGCGTCGCGAGGAGCGCAGTAAGCTGTACTGATAAGTACAGCGTCGAGCACCGGAGCGACAACAACGCAGACGATGTGATTTCAGACATTTTCTAGATCTCAATAATGAGTGGAGAGCTTCGACTTATTAGTACACCTCGGCTTAACTTGTTACCAAGCTTATACCTAGTGCCTATCAACCTGATAGTCTCTCAGGTGTCTCAAACGAAGATTAATCTTAAGGTCGACTTCCCGCTTAGATGCTTTCAGCGGTTATCCGAACCCGACGTAGCTACCCAGCAATGCCGCGGGCGCGACAACTGGTACACCAGAGGTCAGTTCATCCCGGTCCTCTCGTACTAGGGATGAGTCCTTTCAATCTTCAACGCGCGCAGTGGATAGGAGACCGAACTGTCTCACGACGTTCTGAACCCAGCTCGCGTACCGCTTTAATAGGCGAACAGCCTAACCCTTGGGAGCTTCTTCACCCCCAGGATGCGATGAGCCGACATCGAGGTGCCGAACCTTGCCGTCGCTGTGGACGCTTGGGCAAGACTAGCCTGTTATCCCCGGAGTAGCTTTTATCCGATGAGCTTCCGCCGTCCTATATCGAACGGTCGGATCACTAGCTTCTGCTTTCGCAACTGCTCGGCGTGTCAGCCTTGCAGTAAAGCTCTCTTATGCGCTTGCACATTCAGCCCGATTTCCATCCGGGCTAAGAGAACCTTTGTAAACGCCTCCGTTACTTTTTAGGAGGCTACCGCCCCAGTCAAACTACCTACCAGCTACTGTTCTAGAAACCAGATTCATGGTCTCCGGTTAGAATTCACACAACACAAGGGTGGTATCTCACTGGCGCCCGAAGGCTCCCACCTATACTGAACATGTGAAACATGAACCCAATAGCAAGCTATAGTAAAGCTTCACGGGGTCTTTTCGTCCAACTGTGCGTAGAGAGCATCTTCACTCCCCTCGCAATTTCGCCGAGTACATTGTTGGGACAGTTTGCAAGTCGTTATGCCATTCGTGCAGGTCGGAACTCACCCGACAAGGAATTTCGCTACCTTAGGACCGTTATAGTTACGGCCGGCGTTCATCCGCGCTTCAGTCGTCAGCTTCGCCCCGAAGGACTAACCAACTTCTTTAACGTTCGGACACTGGCCAGGCATCACCCCCTATACATCATCTTGCGATTTAGCAGGGAGCTATGTTTTTGATAAACAGTCGCTTGCAATCCTTAGCTGTGGGTCTTCTCCTCCCGGAGAAAACCAGGCCTTATCCCGAAGTTACGGCCGCTGTTTTGCCGAGTTCCCTAACAATGTTTCTCTCGTACGCCTTAGTGCTTTAACACCTATCTACCTGTGTCGGTTTTAGTACGGGCACGTTATCCTTAACCCTAGAGGATTTTCTTGGTTCGTTCTCACTTCCTCTCTCCCGCCGAAGCGGGATTGCGATGACTCAAAGTCTTATGACGAGCGGATTTGCCTACCCATCAACTTCGAGCCCCCAGTGTCATAGCCATAGGACACAGGAAGATAAAACAAACGTCCCCCCATCGGAAAAATAACGTGGTGCAGGAATATTAGCCTGCTGTGCATCGACTACGCCTTTCGGCCTCGCCTTAGCTCCCGACTAACCCACAGTCGATTCTCGTTGCTGTGGAAACCTTAGATTTTCGGCGGACAGGATTCTCACCTGTCTTTTTGCTACTCATGCCAACATTCTCACTTCCTATCGCTCCACCGCACCTTACGGTACGACTTCATCGCAATAGAAACGCTCCTCTACCGCGTAATGACTCCGAAGAATCATTACACCCTCAGCTTCGGTACACTACTTAGCCCCGGTATATTTTCGGCGCAAGGAAACTTGACCAGTGAGCTGTTACGCTATCTTTAAAGGATGGCTGCTTCTAAGCCAACCTCCTGGTTGTATAAGTTTCCTCACCACCTTTTACACTTAGTAGTGATTTAGGGACCTTAGCTTGAGATCTGGGCTGTTTCCCTTTCGACCAATGGAGCTTCGCCCCCATGGTCTGACTGCCAGGAACACGTGTTAGTATTCGGAGTTTGGCTAGGGTGGCTATCCGAAGACGCCAACCCCAATCAGTGCTCTACCCCCAACACGCTATTAACTGACGCTATGCCTAAACATATCTCGAGGAGAACCAGCTATTACCGAGTTCGATTGGAATTTCTCCGCTAACCACAGCTCATCCCCGCATTTTGCACGGTGCGTGGGTTCGGGCCTCCACGGGCTGTTACACCCGCTTCACCCTGGCCATGGTTAGGTCACCCGGTTTCGGGTCCTATGTATGCTACTAACGCCCGTTAAGGCTCGCTTTCACTCTGGCTCCGTCCCTTAGGACTTAACCTGCAACACACACAGACTCGTTGGCTCATTCTTCAATAGGAACGCCGTCACCCCGCACCTTTCCCAACATAATATGTTGAGACCGACACGTCGAAAGGCGAAGTCGTCTAGCGACTCCACTTTTCTTTATCCGACCAATCCATCTTAGGAAAGGTGCGGGGCTCCGACTCCTTGTAAGTATACGGTTTCAGATGCTATTTCACTCCCCTCTCGGGGTTCTTTTAAGCTTTCCCTCACGGTACTCTTCACTATCGATCAAAACATGTATTTAGCCTTACCGCATAGTCGCGGCAGATTCCGACAGAATTTCACGTGTTCCGCCGTACTCAAGCAAACATATCAAGCGTACTCGAACTTTTTTCGCGTACAGGACTATCACCTTCTATGGTTCTACTTCCCAGTAGATTTCACTAAAAGACGAATATCACTTCCCATGCTATCAGACATGGACATATGTGCTTACAACACCTACTAAGCAACGACTGATATCTTTCGTTTCGCCTACACCTCTCTGAAGAGAAATTTCAGCGGACTTCACTTAATAGGTTTGGGCTGTTCCCATTTCGCTCGCCACTACTCTGGGAATGAGAACAACTATTGTCTCAGCTTATAGCTGATAGCTACTAGCTTATAGGTCGCCCTAAAAGCTATAAGCTAAAAGCTAATAGCTGAGATAGTTGATCCTTCTTTTCTTTTCCTCCAGGTACTGAGATGTTTCACTTCCCTGGGTGCCTTCCGTACACCTATGTATTCAGTGCACAGTGATTGGGCATTCCCCCAATCGGGTTTCCCCATTCGGAGATCTTCGGGTCAAAGGTTGTTTATCACCTCACCGAAGCTTATCGCAGATTACTACGTCCTTCATCAGCATGTTTTGTCAAGCCATCCTCCGTATACTCTTGAGTGCTCTCCACTCATTATTGTTATCTAGATTTTGCTAGAAAAATTTTTCTAGCGCTTTGTTTGTCTAATTGAAATTATAAATTGTGAATGATCACGCTAATAAAAATAACTGCCCGCTACACTAGTTTTTCAGTTATTGAATACGTTTCCCGAACGATATTCCTTTACGTACTCGCTGAAGTCTCATCGACCCATTGCCGTTTAGAGACAAGCGTAGTTTGCAGTTTTTTATTGCTCGAAGATTGTACAATATGGTCGAAATGCTGTCAAGCATGTTATAAAGGTGATATTAACAACCAATCTATGCTCTATTTAACCTTTATTTCATTGGGTGATTTGCCTAAAGGTGCCTTTTCCGAAATAGCGGATAAATTCCACAAACAGATGAGTCCTTATGTTAAGTTTTCGCACATAGTAGTTGCCGATGAATCCAAAATCAAAGCTCAAGTGCCGGACGGTGACTTTGTCATTGTGCTTGATGAGGCTGGAAAGACAATGAGTTCACACGAATTTGCCAAACTAATTTCTGATTTTGAAGATGGCGGACAACATCTGACAGTTATCCTGAGTGATGCCAAAGGATTAAGCGACCAAACAAAAAAAGCGTCTGATTTACGGCTCTCGCTTTCGCCAATGACAACCACGCACGACTTGGCTCATTTATTTTTCCTTGAACAACTTTACCGCGCTATGACGATTATTCGGGGGAAGGAGTATCATTATTAGGGTCTGAGGTCATTGAAGTGATTGAAGTCATTGAGGTCATTAAGGTGGTTGAGGATATTGAGGTGATTGAAAAGATTTGGGTTGTTAAAAAGATTAGATGAAATGTTATCTCAATTAAACCTTACTCGCCTCCCACATAAATCGCCAAACCATTTTTAGCGTTGTGGCAATCGCGGAATTTTTTATTTCAACGGCGTATTCTTCGTGTTGCGTGTAGGAAATAAAAGCAACCGTATCGTCGTATAAAAGCACTTCGGCTGGAAAATTATACAGATCGGCATTCACCAGTCTGCTCTCGCGAAAATTCCGGTTATCTTTTGCTCGAAACTTTTTTCCGGCCACATTATCCGGCACAAGAAGCTGTCCAAACACGTTTCGTTTCTTCCGTTCATTCTTAAATTCTTCATCCCAAAATGTTTCGAGGACAGTCGTTTTTGAAAGTAAACTCTCAACGCCAACAAACGCATAAAGCTTTTGCTCTTTTGAATGGGTGGCGCCAAGATAAACCTGTTTAATTCCTGCCAATCCTTCGTGGAGCGTTACGGACGGCTTTGTTGAACCTTGTGCGACCAATGTTTTGAGATCGGGTAAAAGCTTTTCGAATTTTTTCAATTTTTGTGTGAGGAGAGCCTGCAGTGCTTCGGGTTCACGCGCGACAAAGCGTACTTTTTTCCCACGCACGCTTTTATAAACAAGACCTAACTCAATGAGCGAATCGACGACTTCATAAAGCATGGAGCGATTAATACCCGAATTTTTGGATATTTCAAGAATACTCGCCGACCCCATTTGGAGCAGGGCAAGGTATGTTTTGCTTTGATTTGCGTCTAGCCCGAAAGGCGAAAGATCAGTTTGTTTCATAATGTTGTTGCTAATTAACAACAAAAATATAGCATATTTATCACTATTTCGTCAATATTTAGGCATTTTGCATATTTTGTAATAAAACATCTGTATGTAACTAGTGACAAAAGTACTAATTTCTGATATCCTGCAATGTTCAAAGTCGGAACAGGTCCGATGGAGAATGAGTTCCAAAAAAGGACACGACCATGAAGATCCTCGTCATTGACGACAATCCCATCCACCAGGACGCCGCCCGGAGGCAGCTCGGTGGGGAGCACAGCCTGGTAACCACCGATAGCTACGGCGAGGGGCAAACGATCCTTCGTGGTAAAGGAGACTTCCCTGAAGGATTCTTCGATGTCGTCCTCGTCGACCTGCTGATGCCGGCATACGGATATCCGCTTGCCGATGAGGGCTTGAAGTTCGCGGGAAAGGAGATGCCGGTCGGCATCTTCCTCGCGCTTCTCGCGGCGAAGAAGGGTGCGAAGTACGTCGCGGTCCTCACGGACAGTGACCACCACTCTCACCCCGCCTCGGCCTGCTTCGACGCTTTCAACGAGTCCGAGAGCAAGCCGACGCCTCTCTTGGTTGAGAACGCGCGGGTGCTCCTGTGCAACAGCCGGTACTTGGTACAGCTCGATCGTACCGCGCTCACTCCCGAGGAGTGTGCGGTCGCTGAGGACTGGAATGCACCGCGGGAGAAGCGCGAAGAGCTCGACGGCAGATGTCCGCGCATCAAGCGCTGGGATCGGTTGCTCAAGTATCTCCTCTCTCCCTCGGACAACATCTAGTAGCACGCGAGTCGCGTCCGACCGATCCTCGTAACGATCGGTCAACCTCGGCGCAAGCGATTAGGAACCCCCTTTCGCTTGCGCCCTCTGCCAGAGTTGTTGAGCAATCAACACCTGTGGCAGGGCAAAAGGACAAACCGCAATCCCGCGGAGTTCAAACAAGCCCGAAAGGAGAAACGAGAATGAAGAATCATTTTACGATCAAATTTCCTATCAACGTGATCGTGGATGGCGCGATTCGTCTTCGAACGATGTCCTCTGTCGAGATGGTGCAGGACGACGATGGAGAGTGGAAGTTTCGAGAGCTTCCTTTGAAGATGGAGTAGATGCTTGCGGTGTCAGTATCGAGGTGGACGATCAGCGGCTGGGGCACTACCTGGATCTCCGAGAACCGGAAAGCTTCGTGGATTCCCTGACCAGTGATCAGATCCACGAGATTCTGGAGCGCTTCGTTCGAGGCTAACCAACTCCCCGCCCGAGGGTACATAAATATCGGGCGCTTTCTTGATGTGACCACGCGCTGTGATCACATCAAATAAGACACACAGACAAACAAGAGGAAGAAATCATGAAGTACGCCTTTGTTCGGTTCAATGAAATCCATGAAGAACCGCACCGTGTGAGTACCGGTGTCCTCCTCGTGAGCGGCGTGCAGGCCGAGAGCCCCGAAGCATTCGTCACGGAGTGGCAGGAGGGTAACGGGGTTACAGTGAAGACCCTCGACTGGTGCGAGGTGCCGGAGAACTGGGACAATGTTTCCTCAGGTGGAGTGGTGAACGATACCCTCGAGGCCATTCTCGCGCTCGATGCCCTCGGCGAAACCCCGGTGGTCTCCGACCTGCTCGCCACCATCTTCGCAGAAGGCTACAAGCTCGGCCAGAAGAAGGGGAGTGATCTCGCGACCGCACTTCGAGCACTTCTCGAGAGCTGACCCCTCGTCGCCCTCGGAGCCGCTTGCTTCGGTGGGCAGATCGCCCTGTACCCAACGTGGTGCAGGGTTCTTCTTTTTTACCTGTTGTTGAAGAAATATTTCAGCTCTCTAACCGGCAATTAAAAAAACAACCCCCGAAAACAGCAACGAATTGCAATCAACGGGGGCGGGGAGAAGAACAGCAGAACTATTTGGCCGCTTGAGTAACCTCTGCCGACTTTTTCGAGAGAACAAACGGCTCGGCCGGTTCGCGAACATCTTCGAAGGTGAACCTGAACCTGAACTCCTTCATTTCTTTGCTCGAAGACGACAACCCCGCGCAAGCTCGAACATATCCCTCATCGAGACGAAGGCCTCGAGACGAGGAAAAAGCGTCCGGTGCATCACGAACACGCCAAGCTTGCCGGCGATGGACGATTTCTTTTTCTTGAAGATCACGGAAAGCGGTCAGAACCGCGGCCGCGATCACAACCGCCTGCGAAGACTCTGGTGCCGGGATTTGGCCGTCATAGCTCCCAAGGCCGGAATAGCTGTAAGAGCCGTCCAATCGAACAATCAAAGTAATCATCGTGCCCTCCAATTTTTTGCGTTCCTTGATTTGGTTAGTAAGAGACCACTCCCTTCGGTGATACAACTTTTTGTCGATCGTAAAAAAGTTGCACAAAAGGAGTTCGTCAAACACTAACCAAGATTCTGCCAAAGCGCTTCAAATATCATCTGTTGGGTTGATGCAATCGCCTGGTCATCAATCACCACGCAAAATAATCTTTCTTTTTCATCAGCTGCCACATAAGCGGTTTTGTTGCCATAGATGAAAATGTAGGTTGGCGCTCCGCCCTTGGCTTTGGAAAGCCAACGACGCTCATCAAGTCCGACAGTTTTTCCACCTTCATCAACCGATACCGCTTTGACGCGAACTTTAACCGCCTTGCGCCTGGCGTTGTACTTTGGCCAAGCCGCCAAAATCAAATCACGAATGCCGGAGCTGGAATACACTCGATAGGTTTTTGTTTTTGTCCTGCTAGTAGTTGAAAGAACATCTTTTAAAACATCTTTTACTCCTGCGTCGCCTTCAAAGTATCTAACAGCTGGCCGATGGCCGGCTTCGCCAATGATATTTTGGAGCTCAGGCAAAAGATCGTCGAGCGTTTGTCGCGCCTCCTGGAGAGCTACCTCGCGCCTGGTCGCAAGTCCCCGCAGTTTTTGCGGATCTTCGGCTACAAAGTAGCGGTGCGATTTGGCATCAACATAGCTAACCAGGACAGCGCTCTTGAGACGCTTCAGCGAGTCATAAGCCGTAGCGCGGCTTAAGCTACACTCGGTTGCTATTTTACGCAAGGGAGCAGAGCCAAGCCGGAGCAGAGCTACATAGACTTCCAGGTCTTTTGATTTAAGACCAAGAAGCTCAAGCGTCTCTGCATCTAGAATAATTTTTCGCTTCATATACGGCAATTTATTTTAAACAATTTTGTTGATAAGTAAATATTAGCACGAAAGTAAGCGTCTATTCAATGGTCAATTTTTGTCCGAATCGAGCCGACAATTTGTCCTAAACTTATCGCCACCGAGTTACAGCCAAAGCCATAATACGATATTTAGGCTGGTGGTAACTCGGTGGCTATACGAAAAGATCAGAGATCGAGGACGAAGTGACGATCAGATCCTTCAACAAGCTTGAAACCCATGCGCTTGTAAAGAGCGCGAGCCGCTTCTCGAGCAGGCTCGGAAGTCAGCTCCAGACGATCGACTTTGATGCTTTCTGCATCCTTGAGCAAAACTCCCATGAGATACTTGCCCATTCCACGACCACGCCAGTCGCTACGAACCAGAACGTATTCGATCGTACCGACGTAGCGACGCAGGGTCTGCCTGCAGGCGATCATACCCGAGGCAATGATGTCCCAGTCATCCTCGTCAGTGGTGATCAGAACGATCGTCGTCATGCCGGCGTAATAGCGAACCGACCCTTCAGGATCGATCGCCTTGATCGCGCCGTGATCGAACACGCGATTCATCGAATTCTGGTCGAGCTCCGGCAAATCGCCGGTACGAAGCAGGTCGCCACCGTGCTGATTGTAAAAAGCACGGATCTTATCATAGTCTTCCCTCACAGGATTCATGCAACGCAGCTGCATTTATACACCTCTTTCTAAGATGAGCTTTATCAGCTCCTCGAATGAACCTATGATCGGCCACCCATTGGACGATCCCGTAGCTAGCTGACTGTCACAGCGATTGATCTGAACACCATTAACCCATGGCGCCATTTCTTTGACTTGTGACAGCCAGTTTTCATCGTCGTCAATGAAGTACACTACTTGATCAGACGATGTTTCGCGCACAAAAATCTCTCCTTTACTCTGACCTTTGTGCGCGAAAAACGTCTTTTCAAAAAATGGATGAAGCAAGTGCAGCTTTTGCCATTTTGCTTTTTGAAACTCTTCGTCACCAAACGTTAAAAGATACAAACAAAAACCAAGATTTTGTATTCTTTTAAGAATAGGCTCCACATCTGAAAATATATATTTGCTGAAATCAGCAAAATATTTTTCTGCTTCTTTTTCACCCATTCTTGCTGTATTGACTGACTCGCCTAAAAAAATCAAATGATTCTTTATTGAATATCCACTACGTCTTAAAATATTATAGGAAGACACTACCCCCTCCATTTTGTGACCCCGACGCGCAATCCAAATAAGTAAATCCTGAATATATTTATTCGTATCTATCTGCGTTCCATCCATATCGATAAATATTTTGAAGCTATTTTCTTCTCGATTTCTCATATCGAAATAAATCTACAATCAAACCAAATATCTGCCAACAAATTTCGTCATTTTTAATCGATAACTAAAAAATCCCCGAACATTGGGAAAATTTTCTTGTACTTCATTTAAACGAATTCGGCCGACAATAATTCTAAAAAGACTTCGTCCGCCCCAGGAGTTCCCGGGGCGGACGCAAGACGATTTGTCACTTGGACTGACGCTTTTCGTTCGACACAGAGCGAGAAGTACGGTCGAGTACGAAACATCCGCCCTCCAGCGGAGAAGTGTCTTCAACCCAGAGAGTCGGACCGAGCTGAGGGGTTTCGGGTTCAACTCGACGGACAGGCTGTGCTCTACGATCGGGTTGACGAGATTCGGACATGCTTGTCTCCTCTCAGAACCACGTTGGTTAAGTCGTAGTTCAATCAAAGAGATAAACAAAAGCGCCGTCCGATTTTAATCGGACGGCGCTTTTGTAATCTTCTTTATATCAAAGCATCACCATCCGAATGGCTAAAGAAGAAGAAAAAGGATGCTGTGCTTAAATATCTCATAACTGAAAAAATAATTGCTAATCCTACTTAACCGTCAAATAACTCTGTGAGTTAATTTAAACCCTGGTAATGATCATCGAGCGCTGAGTCTTCTGCCACCTTCATTCGTCTGGCTGTTTCAACTATCGCCTGGATACGCGAATCGATTTCCAAATTAACACTATCGCCTTTTTTCTTTAAACCAAATGTCGTCCGCCTCATTGTTTCCGGAATCAAATGAACTTTAAAAGTTGATGTCAAATCGTCCGCGTCAACAATCGTCAGACTGCAGCCATCAAGTGCGATAAATCCTTTTTCAAAAATATAAGCTGTCCAAGCCGGATCATGTTTGAATGTCATCACAGTCACATCGCCACGAATTTCAATCTCAATAATTTCCGCCGAATCAATTACATGACCGGAAAGAATATGCCCACCAACATCGTCCCCTGCTTTAAATGAAGGCTCAATGTTTATCTTGTCACCAGGATACAATGAATCTAGCGTTGTTTTAATCAGAGACTCTTCCATCACATCAAAGGTAAGTACAGTGCCTTTACGCTCGGCAACGCTTAAACAAACTCCAGAAATAGATACGCTAGCCCCAATTTTTGATCTATGAAAAAATCCACCGGCAAAATTATGAGCATCAATTTCAAAAGTAATGAGACGATCTCTTTCTCGTCTTGAAATCACATCTCCCATTCCGCGCACAATTCCAGTAAACATATTAGCTTTCAATATTTTGATACTCGTCTGGCAACCCCTCACCTGGATCAACTACTATTTCCAAATCAACTAATTTTTGAATTATCTCCAGCAAAATTGGATACTTCTCTCCCATGTAATGCCCCTCACCATCACGATCAACCAAAGTTGCCTGCAAAACATCAGCGTACTTTTTGGCGTGGTCTGCTGGAATTTTGTCATCGTCTTTGGAATGAACCACTACAAATTTACTAGCCTTCCACATCAACACATCAAAATCGAGTTCTGAAAGAAAGAATCCACGGAACTGTTCGCTTTTTATCATCCAAGGCGGAGCAACCAAGATGCAAGCTTTTGGAGTTGAATAGGCTTCGGCCGCTTCCAAAAATCGCAAAGCCGCGGCCGCGCCAATGCTGTGACCAAGGATTATAGTCTCATCGTCAATCGCTCCAACCTCTTCAACCAAAAATTTAGTCCATTCTTCGGCATCAGGCTCGGCCGGATTTGGCAGAGCCGGAACAATAACATCGTGACCCTTTTTGCGAAGCTCATCTTTTAGCCAAGGAAAGAAGTTTGATTCCGGGCTGGCTTCAAAGCCGTGTATTAAAATAATTTTCATAATGATTTAAGTATATCATCAGCTTATTGTTAGTTAGACACAATGTCAATGATTATTGACAAAAATGGCAAAATTTGATTTAATACTGCGTCGCGCAAATGAATCGCGTTGATATTGCGCCAAAAGCGCAGGGAGCTGAAAATGCTGAAGCTGGAAGCCCGGCCCTGGTGGCCGGACTGTGTGGCCCTCAAGGACGCTCTGTCTTTGAGGGAGCTGAGTGTGCGCTTCGGTGCTACTCCAGCGACGATCGCAGGCGCGTTCAAGCGCCGTAACATCGAGCGCATCCCGATGCCGCCCGGAGCACGCGAGCATCGCTCGCCCGAACGCAAGGCGGCAGCGGCGACGGCCCTGGGGTCGCTCGAAGCGACCGCCGCGCCAGCAGAGCTTGCCAGCAAACCGATCCAGATGGAGGCGCAGTTCGCCTTCCTGGTGGTCTGCCAGGACGGTAGCGAATGTTACACTGTCGCCACCAATATCGCCGATGCTTCAGAGAAGGCGTTCGCCAAGCTCGGGTCGATGGTGCAGGTCACTGAGATCAGGCTCTACGGCCTGGCCATTCGGCAGATCGCGGCCTAGCCATCGGCTCGTGAGGCGGAACTTCCACTTGTGGAAGTTCCGCCTTTTTGCTTTTTAAAAACACAAAAGGGTCCCGAGGGACCCTACGACTCAGTGTTTAGTCGACCAGGCGCAGTGGCGCTGTTCCGACATTACACATCTGACAATTACCTTCTAGCCAGACCAAACTGGCTAGACCGCCGTCGAAAATGACATGCAACTTCGGAGAGTCAGGCTGAGTCTCCGTACGAAGCAGTCCAGGCGGAATCTCGACGCGTGCCATCAGTACGATAGCCGCTACTATATATGCCCCCGCACGCCCGCACGCATGCTTAAGAGCAAGTAACCCTTGGTAACCAACTGTGACAGTCTCTACCAAGAGAACACGCTTGCCTTCAAAAGGCTCAAGCGCGCGCATACTCAGGCCGTTTCCCGCCTTGTACTGAAACGGCCAATATGGGCGAGGAATCCCGACTGCCGGCAAACCCATCGCGCTGGCAACTGCCTTGGCAAAAACTAGTCCGCTCGAACCAGTCCCGGCAACCACCTGGTAGTCACCTTTTGCGCTTGCGACTTGGGCCACACCCTGAGCGACAGTTTCCCGGGCCCACTTTACCCGACACAGTCTCCTACGAGAGAATCCGACACCAGCGTGAGTGCCGTCGGGCAACTTATAGTGCCCATAGCGGACAACGCCGGTCTGGAAGAGCATCTCGATCAGATCAGCGTGTTGCTGATCTAAAAAATGCACTTCTTCATGATTTGTATCCAACATCACCTCCATATTCTGACTAAGTTAAAGGTACTGCTAATTCTATTTATTGTAAAACTACAAAACAAAAGTACCCCGGTTTCCTGGAGTATTTTTGGTG
>Ga0210044_10002412_pt1 | contig 27864 bp, 35 predicted proteins | sample CryGey13umfilter_2_FD_183959 | JGI IMG/M metagenome (GOLD analysis project Ga0210044, IMG submission 183959) | Groundwater microbial communities from aquifer in Utah, USA - Crystal Geyser 4/9/14 3 um filter (SPAdes) (version 2) | ecosystem: Environmental > Aquatic > Deep subsurface >... | reverse complement strand
GGTCTAGCGCTGCACGGAAACGCTCTGCGATGGCATTACCTTCGTACTCGGCCTTGAGACGCTCTGAGAGCCGAATAAATCGGGCTCGACGATCTGCCAAACGACGATGCAACCCAGCAAGAATATCAAGGTCGGGGGTGTCTTATTCATTTGCGAACCTTAATTAGAGCTAATGCTCAGATATTTTCTCAGCAATCCAGCACAACAGGCTCTCCATTAGAGCCGAGTCGCACCAAAATTTGAGTGATGTTGCCCGGAGAAATGCCAAGCGACGCTGCGCTTGAATTGCATCGCTCCAAAAAATTATTCTCAGCAACCGCAGAATCAATTCCGCTGTGCTCTGATGCCGGAATTTTAAACAGAGCCTTCACTTTGGTTCGACAATCTTCCTGTAAATATACGCATGAGACATTGATACTTTTCGATGAATCGTTGTTTTCAACACCGAACTTCATGGGCACAAAATGCAGATGGCTGCAGGCGATTTCTTTTGCATGGCGATATTCTGCATGCTTCAGCATCCATCGGCCTTTGCGGTTTGCAGGAATGATTGTGATGACAGTGCAATTTTTGCGAGCAAGACACTTGTCGCAGACGGCAACGAAATGCCCGTCGTCTACCGGGCTATAGAAGACCAAATAGACAATATTTGGATCCCACTTTTGCCCAGGGATCGGCCGGATCGAAGCTTGAACGTAAATGCCATTCTTAAGGAATGACATAACCTCCTCAGGGGACATGGTGAGGGAGACTACACCCTCCTCACTCTCTCTACTGCGTATGCGCTCGATCGCGTGGTCTGTGAAAATGTATTCCACGTTGTTTTCTCTCAGTCTCATATGACATGGAAATCATGCCATTTCTCAGAGGATTATACCGTGAGCGCACACGCTTGTCAAACAACCTCCAGCCTGCTACCGCTCGGCAACTTTTTATCCACCACAGCGCCCGCCTTCGCTCGCTTACCAGAGCAATCTTGGTAAGCCTCTTCGATCACATGCAGAACCTTGCCAGCAGAGCTCATGATCCGAACCTTAGGCCCAGGCGCGACAGTCACATCGACCAAGTGGTCACCTTCCTTCAGATTCAGCAGCATCACGCCCTTGCCACCACCGGCCAGCGTATTGAACTCAGCCAACTGGAACATCAGGAATCGACCGTCCTTGGATAGCACAGACACCACAGACTCAGAAGTCGGCGTGAAGAGCACGGGCTTCATGATGTCACCAGATACGGTAACGAACTGCTTGCCCGCCTTGTTGCGGCCAATCATGTCCTCGATAGCGCACTGGAAGCCATAGCCACCATTGGTCGACATCAGAACCTTGGTCTCCTTCGATCCGCAGAATGCATGAACGATCTTGGCACCGGCCGCCACGTCGGCGAATGTTGCCAGCGGCGCACCATCTCCCCGTCCGGAAGGGAATTGAGAGACAGCGACACTGATCACCCGTCCGTTGTCGCAAACCACGATGCACTGATCCGTAGAACGGCACTCGAAATTGGCCACGACGCTATCACCATCCTTGAATGCAATGGTGCTCGCATCTACGTTATGCCCTTGGCGTGCACGCACCCAATTTCGCTTCGAGACGAATACGGTGATCGGTTCATCGACGACTTGGGCTGTCAGTTTGACCGCGGCCGCTTCTTCAATGAGGGTGCGGCGCTCATCGCCGTACTTCTTGGCATCCGCCATGACTTCAGCCATAACAACCTCACGCAATGCGGCATCACTACCCAGAATGCGATTGAGCTCGGCGGCCTCGGCGTTCAGCTCGGAGATCTCTTTCTCGATCTTGATGCCTTCCATGCGAGCCAGTTGGCGCAAACGGATCTCAAGGATATCCTCGATCTGGCGCTCGGAGAGGTTGAACTTCTTCACCAAATCTTCTTTTGGGTCATCAGAACTACGGATGACGGCGATCACATCATCGATATTCAAGAACACGATCATTCGTCCAGCCAGAATATGCAGCCTGTCGTTCACCTGCCCCAACCTGTGTTGGCAGCGGCGCGTGACGGTTGCAAGCCTGAAAGAAACCCATTCACGCAGGACTGATATCAATGATTTCTGTTGCGGCCGGCCATCAATACCAATCATGGTCATATTGATGGACGTAGATGTCTGAAGACCGGTGTGCGTCAATAAGACAGCCATCATGTCATCAGACGATATCTTCGCGCTCTTTGGCTGCAGCACAAGACGGATAGACTGGTCTTTATCTGATTCGTCGGCCACAGAATCCAGAACCGACAGGATGAGCTGCTTTGTTTGCAGCTGCTCCGGCGTCAGGGACTTCTTGTTGGTCTTTATCTTCGGATTGGTCAGCTCGCCGATCTCTTCCAGCACCTTTTGGGTGGAAGTTCCATGGGGTAGTTCAGTTACAACGATCTGCCATTGGCCACGAGCAAGCTGCTCTACTTCCCATCGAGCACGCAGCTTGATTGAGCCACGCCCGGTCAGATAGCACTCGCGGATGTCTGCAGCCGAAGAAATGATCTGCCCGCCGCCGGGGAAGTCGGGGCCTTTGATTCGATCAAGAATCTCGGCATCAGGCGTATCAGGGGCTTTAATGAGAGCGTAAGCCGCTCTGGATACCTCCAGAAGGTTGTGTGGAGGGATCTCGGTCGCCATACCCACCGCAATGCCGGATGCACCGTTGAGTAGCACCATGGGCAGTCTGGCGGGGAGCATGGCGGGCTCTTGGAAGGCGCCGTCGTAGTTCGGGATGAAGTCCACTGTCCCCATGCCCAGCTCCGATAGCAACAATTCTGCGATAGGGGTGAGACGCACCTCGGTGTAACGCATGGCAGCCGCATTGTCGCCATCCCGGGAACCAAAGTTACCCTGGCCGTCCACCAACGGGTAACGCATAGAGAAGTCTTGTGCCAAACGCACCATCGCCTCGTAGGCTGAAGAATCGCCGTGCGGGTGGTACTTACCCAGCACATCACCCACTACACGGGCTGATTTGACGTGTTTGCTGGTGGAAGAAAGACCCATCTGCTGCATGTCGTACAGAATTCGGCGCTGAACCGGTTTTTGCCCGTCACAGACATCGGGAAGCGCACGCCCCTTTACGACAGAAATCGCATACTCAAGATATGCTCGCTCGGCATAGTTCTCAATATTGACCTCATCCCCTTCAGGAAGAGGAGCAAGAGGTTCGAATTTTTGGATACAACCAGTGGATTCTTCCATTATGACACCCGTATGTTTGAATTATGCATTGCGCTTAATCGATCTCACTCTGATCGGCCGACCTGCCTGCCACATGCAGATAAGCTGGCCACATAGCCATGAATGCGCCGACCGCCAAGAGCAGCACACCAACAACCGGTTCGTTGATCAACGCCAACTCATGGATGCGTATTTCCAACTGCGACGCAGGGTCGGCCAGCATAATGCCAGCACCGCCGACCACCCCTGACGCAAAAAGCCAACAACCAAGCAGAAGAATACCCAATGCGGACGGACGAGCCTTACTGAAATTTTCAACAAGCTTTTTCATTGTCACTCCGAGCGGAATTGCTTCAGCGAAGCTTGATAGCTTCTTCTTTTTTGGTCTCGAAGGCCGCTTCAGTCCGATCATCGATCACGATATCTATCTTGGACAGATCCTTCTTCGGGAAGCCCAAAAATCCCATTACAAAACCTTTCGGTATCGTATTGAGCTCTGCTTCATACACCTGCTTCTTATCCAGCAAAGTTCGTTGTGCAACCTCGAAGTCTTTACGACCAGACTCGATAAGCTGCTGGACCTTTTTGTATGGCGACGAGTCGTAATCGATTTTTGCATCCTGCAGCCACTGGAACGCAGCCTGGGAACCTTTATCGCCATATCGCGCAGAAATGGAATCACTCATTTGACACTCCCTAGCAAGAACTGTCCCGTCATCACTTGCGGCAACTTCACCTGGATCAATTCCTGGCTCAGCACGCCAGCCATATCCATGCGCAACTGGCGGATGCGGCGAATGATCTCTTCCAGTGCGGCCAAATTCTCTGGCGTCGCCGGGATGTACGAAACTTCCTTTGGGTCGCCCAGATAGATGCTGCTATCAATTGTACCGGACATACCCATGTAGTCGAACTTCTCCTTCGTAGAGCAAGCCTCAGGGAAAGGAGATAGGCGATTACGACTATCGATTGTCACCGGCTTGCCATTGACGGGGTGTATTCCGCGCTTAATGTGGCTGTATGTGACGTTGATGCCGCCACTACGAGGATTCATCGCGCCCTTCACCTCAACGCACAACCAATCCTCCCATTGCACGCCAAGCATCACCAGAGACTTGTCGGACAGCACAGACTCCAACTTTTCCTTCAGATCGTTGATATCGACCGCCTCGACAGATTCGTTCAGCGCAGGGCAATCGGCACGGAACTTCATGCCAGCATCGCGTGTATCGCCATGTACCAGGAACACCTCGACCGGCTTGCCGCCGTCAGGCGCATTGAATGTCCAATCGAAGACTTTGCGGCCTTTATGACGTTCGCGGGATGCTGGATTTGTATTGAGATTTGACATGGAGGCCATTATAGTCGTGTGCGCTCACAGCGTCAAGAAGAACACAATTTCAGCATGTGCATCACCACTTATTACTGGTTCTTGGTAAAGCGCCAGTCTTGCCGCCACGTTCTTTACTCTTCTTCACTTCATCGACGCTTCCGAACGCCCCCATGAAAAGAAAAGGATTGAATTTGTCATACACCGCAATGTCGTCATCACGGTATTTGTTCTCTGAAAAAGCTTTGGTGGCTTTACTGAGATAGCCGATAGGCTCTCGATTGTCGCGTTTTTCGATATCACGCTTTGCCTGCTCAAGCTGCTCCATCGTTTTGAGATGAGCCTCTTTTTCAAGCCTTACGTCTTCGCGAAGCTCCTGGATCTCAGACTTAAGCTTCTCAAGCTCGATGTTTTCTGATGAATCCAAAACCAGTTTCCCAGACGGGTCACGCCGAAGGCTTTCAAAAGTTTTTGATGACTTCACTTAAACTCCTTAGTCACGCGTTACTTCATTGCGAATGATTATTTCACCAATGACACTACTGCCACTAGATACAAGCGCACATCCCATATCTAATTTCTTTAAGAAATCCCGGCTGACTGGATTCGTTTTCTTGGAACCAATCGCCCGCCAAAGCCATCGAGGAGACGGCACGACTTGAAGGTATCGACTGATGATCGCGGCATCGACACCTTTGGGTTGGCGGGAAACAACCTTAATGAAGGTATTCCCCAACACCATCTCGGTCACATCATCATCAGATGAAATATCAGAAGAACCAGCCACATTGAACATCAATACGCATCGCGCAGAACGCGCCTGCTCGAATGCTCGCGTAAAGAAAGGAGGAGTGTGCCCGTCCACGCCACTGAACATGAAGAAGAACACATCTTTTTCTTCATCAGAAGCCTGTCGCTCAGAAATGGCGTCCCTTACCTCCTTTAGGATATGAACGTAAAGGAAATCCACTTCACTTTCTCTCATGCCCTGCTGGTCGATCGTCAAGAAAAGGAGCTTTGATGACTTCATCGCATCAACCACCACATCCATTGAGAATCCAGACATCAATGGCGAGCTGATATTGAAATGAATCACATCATCTTTTCTACCAACATCTTCCGCACAATCACCCAGCGGACCGAAATCAGAATCGCGCTTACTAACCACAAGCATGCCGAGGCCATTTTTAATGTGCTGGCACAAAACAGAATTGACCACTACGCGAATTCCAGATCCATTAGCCCCGGAAAATAAAACATGCCTAGACAGATCTTGATATGACAATTCAACTGGCGCACCAGATTTTCGAGTGCCGAATTTAATGCTTTCTTGCTGATCCATCACGCTCTCTCCGCTTTAATTTTCTTGTTTTTGACATCCTCTCACCCCTGAAGGAGTGAGATTCCTACTGTACTAGACCGCCAGCCCTTTTGGGTTGGCGGTTTTTCTCAGCGCCACCCTTTTCTATAGAACCATCCGTTATCCCGCCAAGTAGATTCTTCATGTCAAAAGAAAGATTGGCTGCTTTGACGATAAATCGCTTCTTTGCCGCATCGAAATAACTGGGCTTTTTCTTCAGCAATACTTCAATATACTCAACACCCAATGGAGTAACGACATAGCTATCAGAAACCAGCTTGTAATCAACAAGCTTTTGCATCACCTGAGCACTTAACTTTGCATCCGATCTCAGCAAACCAGAATGAATCAGAACCAACTTCTCCTTTTGGTTGTGAGTGAGTTTGAAATCGCCGATTTTCATGATTACCTTAAATATCCGCCATCACTTCATTGCCGTGGTATTCGATCCACGAACGACGAGCAGCAGCCTCTTGCTTGCTCATCAACATAGTGAATTTGCTCATCGTCTCGCCAGGGCCACCAACCTTTGAGATCACTCGCAACGAGCGGCGCGTATCCGGATTGAGCGTGGTGTCCCATAGTTGCTCGGGACTCATCTCACCCAGACCTTTGAATCGCGATACCGACCAGCTGCCTTCGCGGTATTTGTCCTTACGCAGCTTGTCTTGAGTCGAGGTGAGCTCACCCTCATTGAGTGCGTAGATCTTGTGGGCTTGCTTCTTGCCCATGCCCGGCACGTCGATTCGATACAAAGGCGGCTGAGCTAGATAGATATGCCCTGCCTCAACCACGCGGAAGAAGTGTGTGTAGAAAAGGGTTAGCAGCAGCGTGGCGATGTGGGAACCGTCAACGTCCGCGTCAGCCATGATGAATATCTTGTCGTAACGCAACGTGGACATATCCACCGTGTCGACGGGCGCATGCGGGTCGATACCGATCGCAACCGCGATATCGTGAACTTCGTTATTGGCGAAGAGGCGGTCTTTCTCGACCTCGAAGGTGTTCAGCACCTTACCTCGCAGTGGCAGGACGGCCTGAAACTCCTTATTGCGACCTTGCTTGGCAGAGCCACCAGCGGAGTCACCTTCCACTAAGAACAACTCCGTACGAGAAGTATCGGATGAACTACAGTCTGTGAGCTTGCCCGGTAAGACAGCGACGGACGAGCCTTTTTTCTTCTCTACCTTCTGCGCCGACTTCAATCGGCTTTGGGCCTGCTGGATCGCTAACTCCACGATCTTTTTGGCAGCATCGGTGTTGTCATTTAGCCATAGCTCAAGCGGGTCTTTGAGCATAGTGGAGATCAAGCGGAGTGCATCACGCGACACAAGCTTGTTTTTGGTCTGGCCTTGGAACTGCGGATCAAGGACTTTCGACGACAGGACAAAGCTTAGACGGGAGAAAGCATCTTCCGGCACCAGCTTGATGCCCTTCGGCAAGAGACCATGCAACTCAGCGAAGGACCTCACTGCATTGAAAACTCCGTCACGCAGGCCGGCTTCGTGAGTACCGCCGGAGAGAGTTGGAATCAGATTCACATAGGATTCACGCACAACAGAACCTTCAGAAGACCACGCCAGCGCCCAGGCGCCACCCTCCCCGTTCGAGAAGGATCCGTGATCCTTTGCGTATTTTTCCTGAAACAGGATCGGCGTCGCCAATTCGGATTCTGCCAGTGCCTCGGCCAGATAGCCTCGCAAACCATCAGGGTAAGTCCACGACTTGATATCGCCGGTCTTTTCGTAGGTCAGTGTGATTGTGGCGCCAGGCAGTAGAACCGCCTTAGAACGTAGCGCACGCTCCAATTGATTCAGATTGACGTTAGGCGCATCGAAGTATTTTGGGTTTGGCCACGCACGAACCATGGTGCCGGAGATAGATTTGTCGCAAGCGGACATCTTCTTGAGCGGAGCCTCTGCCTCGCCTTCAATGAAACGCAGAAAATGCTCTCCGCCGTCGCGTTTAACGGTGACCTCAACCTTGGTTGAAAGTGCGTTGGTGACCGCCACGCCGACACCATGCAGACCACCAGCGAATTTGTATGCCCCATCACCTTCTTTGTCGAACTTGCCGCCGGAGTGCAGCACGGTAAAAGCGACTTCGACGACAGACTTCTTCTCTTCAGGGTGAATGCCAACAGGAATACCGCGGCCGTCGTCACTGATCGAAATGGAGCCATCAACGTGAGCCGTAACCACGATGTTCTTGGCATGCCCAGCCAACGCTTCGTCGCAGGCATTGTCCACAACCTCGGCGATGATGTGGTTTGGGTTGTCCAATGTGGTGTACATGCCCGGGCGCTGTCGCACCGGATCAAGTCCGCGAAGGACTTTAAAGCTTGATTCGTCGTATTTGGTTGACATAGGCTTTTCGTTTAAAAAATAATGTTTTCGCAGAAAAATCCACAAAATTAAGGACGCGACATTGTAGCGCAAATTAACAATAATTGCAATTGAATCAATTTTGCGAATGAAATATCGCCAGGAGAAGCGTCAATCGAAATCGATCATGCTATGAAAAATTTCCTCTCGCCGACTCTTTAACCAGGAATGCTGCTGCAAAAAACAATCCAAAGCCTCTTCCTTTGTCTCGCCGGACAAAACTCGATTGAGCCATTGATCATAATCCCATATTCTGATTTTCCACTCCCGCATGATTAGTAATCCTTAGCTGCTAAGACTCGGCGATCGATCTCCGCTTTCGCTTGCAACCAAAATCGCGCTTGCAGAATGCTCAGTGTCTTGGGGTGCAGACAAAAGATGGTTGAAATTCATCTCGATCTCGCGCTCTTTTGCTCTCTTGGTGGCAGGGAATCTGACTGTGCAGTTTCGATGATTTAGCGAGGAGCCATCTTCCGGGCTCCATGTAGCGACAACTTCACCAATTCTCCCGGATAGAAGGGTTTTGATGTGGGCATACACAGGCGAATCTGGCGAGCAATCGACCATCACTTTCTCACCGACATGACGAATGGGATTTTTAATTGCCATTTTCACTCCACGACAGAACATTAAAGATGGCGCATTATAGCGTGTGCGCTCACAGATTGCAAGAGATTCCTGGACAGAAACAATGACAACAAAAAAGCCAGCATCTCTGCCGGCCTCTTTGTCACTCACCCCAAACTGGGAATGCTATCGATTTTGCCTCGCACGAAGCAAAAATTTCACCAGCCCCGTAAACGCGGGAATACGTTCAGATTGATTCACATTTCCTGAAGGTCTTACTTCAACCACGCGAGCACAGGGAATACACTATGCAGAACTAAATTCTTCTCATTTCCATCCTTCAACCCCGCAAAGGCGAGGAATACTGTTTTCGCGTGCGTCCAGTTGCTCAGGTTACCCTCAACCCCCGCGAGCACGGGGAATACGCAGCCTTCATTTCCCATGCGAATGCGTGCTATCTTCAACCCCCGCGAGCACGGGGAATACTTTCTATCCTACATCGCAGTGTGTCGAAATACTCTTCAACCCCGCGAGCACGGGGAATACTCAAATTTGAAGCTATATGGACTGACGGACAACCTTCAACCCCGCGAGCACAGGAAATACTTGGAGCTCGTCCCGCACGAGATCACGCACGCCCTTCAACCCCCGCGAACACGGGGAATACGCAGCAGAGAACTTGATCTCATCGAAATCCTCACTTCAACCCCCGTGAGCACGGGGAATACAAAGCTGCCACAAGTGCAGCTTCAACCACAAACCTTCAACCCCCGTGAGCACGGGGAATACTCGTTTAAGAATTCGTGAGCTTGCTTTGGCGTCCTTCAACCCCGTGAGCACGGGGAATACCCTTCATGCCGATAATTCAATCGCCAATACTTTCTTCAACCCCCGTGAGCACGGGGAATACCAAATGTTCCCTTCTCGATAGCCTTTTGTTTTCCTTCAACCCCCGTGAGCACGGGGAATACTGCAAGACTCATTGCCGACTCCCCTCTCCTTTCCTTCAACCCCGCAAGCGCGGCCATACCGTGCGCTCTCAATCTTGAAATCGATATGAGCCCATCAACCCGCTTATCCGGGATGCTTTATGAATTTTCAAATTGTTAAAGAACTGCCTAAATCCCAAGCGGGAATGCTATACCGAAACCGCTCTACGGGCCCCACTGGAATTTCAACCACCTCAAACAAGAGGTGAATACAATTAACATCGCCTTAAACAGCGAAGCTAACCTACGACGCCGCACCTGCGCTTTATTGCTTGCCTTTCCTTCAACCCCCGCGAGCACGGGGAATACGAGGATGCGTTCGTGGACGATGCAAAGTTTTATCTTCAACCCCCGCGAGCACGGGGAATACGCACGCTTGCGTGCTGGTGAAGATGCTGAGGACCTTCAACCCCCGCGAACACGGGAAATACCGAATGGCGTTTAAAGCAGTTTACGATCGCATCCTTCAACCCCGCGAACACGGGAATACTGCTGTTCTGCACGTTTTTGCATCATTTGAACCCTTCAACCCCAGCGAGCACGGGGAATACGCAGGTGTAAAAATTTGCGCACCAATTCATGACCTTCAACCCCCGTAAACACGGGGAATACACGGGCTAGCCGAATCACCGCATGGCACCTATCTCTTCAACCCCCGCGAGCACGGGGAATACAATCTGGAAGATTTCAGATGAGACTGCTTTCCTCTTCAACCCCGCAGGCGCAGGGAATACATTCGTTTGGGCTGTAAAGCTCCGCATTGATACCTTCAACCCCCAACAGCCTTAAGGGAAATACAAATATTTTGAGGCAGGACGTGTCGGATTGTCTCTTCAACCCCCGCGAGCACGGGAATACGCTTCGCGCCGCAGTAAACCATCCCGCTCCATCCTTCAACCCCGCGAGCACGAGGAATACGTTATTTGGCATTGGTTCGTGCCATTCTCAAACCTTCAACCCCCGCGAATACAGGGAATACACCGGAATTCTTTCTTTTGTATCTTTTCCATTCCTTCAACCCCGCGAACGCGGAAATACCATATCCGTCAAACTTCCATAGGCGATTCACGCCCTCAACCCGCTTACGCGGGATGCTTTATGAATTTTCAAATTGTTAAAGAACTACCTAAATCCCAAGAGGGAATGCTATACCGAAACCGCTCTACGGGCCCCACTGGAATTTCAACCACCCTCAAACAAGAGGTGAATACAATTAACATCGATTTCAACAGCGAAGCTAACCTGCTTCAACCCCATCGAGCACGGGAAATACGGCTGGTCTCCACCTAATCTCTTTTGGACATATTTTCAACCCCGCAAATGCGGGAATGTTTGGCCAGTCAAAATTCGGCTGATCACACTACTCTTCAACCCCGCAGTAGCGGGGAATACATCAACACGAAGCATGCTTGCTTTGTGAATATCCTTCAACCCCCGCGAGCACGGGAAATACGGTGCGGATCTGTGGCCCATTTTGAATCTGTTCCTTCAACCCCCGCGAGCACGGGGAATACTTGTTTAACCCCTTTTGAATTCCCCAAGAGGGCCTTCAACCCCGTGAGCACGGGGAATACTTCTTCACCGTCGGCACGTTCGACATTGCCATCCTTCAACCCCCGTGAGCACGGGGAATACTTGGAACCAAGGCCATCTTTGGCCACCAAATGCCTTCAACCCCCGTGAGCACGGGGAATACGCGAATCGGAATCACTTCGCCTGTTGGCTTAACCTTCAACCCCCGTGAGCACGGGGAATACGACCGTAGCCATGTCCCTCACCACCTGGCCTACCTTCAACCCCCGTGAGCACGGGGAATACATTGGATACCTAAAGCGATATGAACAGCTTACCCTTCAACCCCTGTGAGCACGGGGAATACTACACTTGAAAGGTGAATATCATGAAAGCCTATCTTCAACCCCCGTGAGCACGGGGAATACGTTAAGTGCGCAGCCTGGCGATATCGTGGTTGCCTTCAACCCCCGTGAGCACGGGGAATACAACTGATCAAAAGCCTGGCGCGCATCAGGCCTCCTTCAACCCCCGTGAGCACGGGGAATACAGACTGAACAAGAACCTCGAACTAAACTGGTACCTTCAACCCCTGTGAGCACGGGGAATACAACCCACTTGCCGAATCGGAAGCAAAGGCATTCCTTCAACCCCCGTGAGCACGGGGAATACAGTGGTGGCGGCAACTGGGCCGGTCCTTACCAACTTCAACCCCCGTGAGCACGGGGAATACGCAAAGACTGCTTGACTACCAGTTTCACCATACCTTCAACCCCCGTGAGCACGGGGAATACATTTTCCTCGACGTACCAATCGCCCATACATTCCTTCAACCCCCGTGAGCACGGGGAATACAAAATCTGTTGATGGAACATCCGGTGTGGTCACCTTCAACCCCCGTGAGCACGGGGAATACGCTGGCTTCGCACCGAGCTGCGGGCGGGTTTGCCTTCAACCCCCGTGAGCACGGGGAATACAATGGCATCTCGCCAGCCTGGTTTCCCGCACTCCTTCAACCCCCGTGAGCACGGGGAATACAGACGACCAATAACCTTGCTGGAATGACTTTCCCTTCAACCCCCGTGAGCACGGGGAATACTCACTTGCAGCCTGTTCAGAACCACCGCCCTGCCTTTAACCCCCGTGAGCACGGGGAATACGCGAATCGGAATCACTTCGCCTGTTGGCTTAACCTTCAACCCCCGTGAGCACGGGGAATACGACCGTAGCCATGTCCCTCACCACCTGGCCTACCTTCAACCCCCGTGAGCACGGGGAATACATTGGATACCTAAAGCGATATGAACAGCTTACCCTTCAACCCCTGTGAGCACGGGGAATACTACACTTGAAAGGTGAATATCATGAAAGCCTATCTTCAACCCCCGTGAGCACGGGGAATACGTTAAGTGCGCAGCCTGGCGATATCGTGGTTGCCTTCAACCCCCGTGAGCACGGGGAATACAACTGATCAAAAGCCTGGCGCGCATCAGGCCTCCTTCAACCCCCGTGAGCACGGGGAATACGCAAGCCTCCGTAGAGGTGAACGTGGATCACACCTTCAACCCCGTGAGCACGGGGAATACCCTTTAAAAATTAATTTTTAATTTCATTAACTTAAGATGACTTTGCTTTTACACCAGCTTTTTTGATGAATTTCACCAGCGGCAATCCGTAATTATCATCCACACAATATTGGTGATTCCCGCTTGTTATGATGTTCCATCCAAGTTCGTTTCTTGCAGGGAAAGCTAAAAAAGCAGCATCCAGTTTTTCTGCTACAACTTGCTCCCAAATCTGTTCTGTCGATCTCTTGGAAAGCGACGCAATAAGAACCACAACGGTTTTCCCAACAGGAATAACCGTTAAGAAATCTTTCTCCGCCAGCACAAGCTGATGCCCGTCCTGTTCGAGAACTCCTTTGTCAGCATAGACAATCGAGATTCGCTCAGAGACGGGTATCGGGTGCATTAATTAATTGCTACTGAGATGTTAAGACAGAATGGTTGGGCAGTACGCCTTCCCCTTATTTTCAGCAGCCCAGTAGGGAGGTTTCCATGCAGCCTGGATCTTCTCGTCGTCTTCACGCATTTGCCATGGGCGAACACGAACATTCCACATATCAGCAGCTTCTGGACAACTTTCGATCTTCACTGACTTAACAAAACCATGTCCGGCACGACGGCGTGCACCGAGGTGAGATACATGGCCACTATGCACCAGCCAATCCTCGATCGCATCACGATCACCAACACACCATGCGACCAGAGATTCAACCTCGGTCAATGGGTAGAAGTCGAGCATGTTGCGGAACGGGCCTCGCGCCGAATCGATGCTGTTCTGATAAGGCTTCATGTCAGCACCAGGCGGGAGGCTCTTGTCTGGCTGATAGCGACCCATCTGCACCACACCGGAACCAACAAGGTCTGCGTATTCAGCTTTATCCATGCGCTGAGTAAAGAAGCGAGAAGTGTGATTGATTCGACCTTCGGCCATCAACGCACTCGCCTTCCATACCCACTCGCCATCCTGCTCGTATTTCTCGAAAGGAAGGTCGCTCGACATTGCTCGCAATGAAACAATATCTGTCGGCAATTCAGGATTAGAAGGATCCAGCCCAGCCTGCGTGACCGCATAAGCGATCAACGCATCCAGATGAAGAGGATATGGTGGCGGCACGAAACCGCCACTGACCTCAAAAGTGATCTTCAGCGGTTCCATGATTATGCCTCTGCCTGCTCTGCCGCAGCTTTTTTGGCCTTAGCCTTCTTCTCAGCTTTTTTGCCGGCGCTGAAATCGATGAAGTAGCTCTCCATTTCAGCAATTGTCAATTGCGACAGGCCTTGATCGGCTGCATCGAGCAGGCGCTGAACAATAGGGTCTTCCGGCAGGCTGAACTGGTCTGCTGGCCCCATATCAACACCATTCACTTCGCCGCAGCCAAGCGTATCGCCAATCTGCACTTTCAGCGCATCGACGCGATATTGACCCAGACCCAAGCGACCCATTCCGCCCAAAGAGTTCTCGCGGATCATGTCGTTCAGAGCGTAAAGCATCAGACCGAGTTGAGCTTCAGAAACGGCGCTGGTCAGCGTGAGGCGCAAGTGCATCTGAGTACCAGTGGCAAGGGTCTCGAACGTCATCATATTGGCCACAGACTCCTTGGAAGCCGTGCCTTCTTTGCGATCATCGTTATTGCCCATGATGAATTCCTGGTGCGCAGCAACACTTTCCTCGGGGGAGTTCAGATATTCCATGATCTCGTCCGGGCGCATGACGCGCGCCACATCATCAACTCGGATCATGTTCAAAATGCCTTTGGTGAGCATCCATGGGTCGACATAGGCCGCATTTTCGGCATCATCAGTATGGCGAGGCTTTACGCGCTCCGCGCAACTATCCGGCACCACGCCGGCATCCAGAGTGAATTTGAGAACCGGGTTCAGATCGGAAGCACGGTATTCGGATTGCAACATACGGGCGCCACCACCAAAAACACCCATATACACATTACGTCGCGCACGCAGCAGCTCTTCTACCGACAATGGCGTGCTGTCTGGGTTTCCAGTAGAAGCGCCGCAGGTAAGACCCAGGTAGAGCGGAGTTGGCACACCGCCTTCCGGCTTCAATGCAGCCATAACGCGAGCAGCCGCCGCACGACGCAGACCGCCACGGAAGCCATTGGATGGAACGTAAGGGATATCAGATTTCTCAGCATACTTTTCGTTCGAAACGAATACCGGCTTTTTGACAGTACGGCAAATCTTGCCACTACCAAATTTCTCTTGGTTATCTGGATATGCCAGATACAGCGGAGAGGTCAGGGTGATGTTCAGATCGATTACATGGTTATTGTTGCTCATTATTTGTTTCTCCTGTTTAAAAATAGAAATTACTTGGTTACGAGTGGTTCCGGCTTAACCGGTGCATCATGCAATACTGCGTTCAAAGCCCAAGCTTCAGCACCGTTGAGCACGGTAAGAGGCCTGAACTCTTCTTCGGTGATAGCTCCTTCTTCCAGCAATTTCAGAACCCACCCCTTCCAGTTCCCACCGGACGCGGACTGGAATTTCCAGTCGTTGACGAAGGGACTTTCAAGCTTTGCTGCAGTCGGACGACCGCCGCGCTTTTGCTCGGACTCAGCGCGTTTTTCATTCAGTAGGATCGCAACTTCACGAGCATCCATCAGATATTTTCGACGGATCCGAACCACTTGCTCACCAACACGAATGAGGATCACCTCTTTCGACAGTGAGACCGGCGCACGCCAAACGATGTGCTGCATTCGAGCGTTCTGAACACAAACAGCAAAAGGCGGCTCGGGCGGGTTAAGCAGGAACCAAGCACGGTTCTCACCCTTCATGATCGAGTAATACCCGTCTTCACTGAAGATCGCAGTAGCCAGGCCCATCTGGAAGTCGCCCCGCGTCATCACCGCCGTACATGCACCGCAACGGTACTTGTTGTTCATGTAAGCAAGCGAAGAGTGGTTTGTAAAAGAAGGCGGCAACACCATCTCGTCACAGATTTCGCCAGCCGCGATAGGCGCACCACATACGGCACAGATTTCATTTTCCGGGCAAGGCATAGTGCCTTCCGGCTTCAAACCCAAACCAGCTACAGCCAAATGAGAGGGGGATTCGATCATTTGCCACCCCCGTTCCATTCACCTTGCTTGATCAGGCGACCATGGCCACGGGACGGCAGATTGCCCACTTGCCACATACCTTTCAGATTGAGGTGCATGCTGACTTCGGCATTCACCAGCGTGACGTATTCATTGGACTTGCCGTTACTGGTGCGAAGATGCATGCCCAGCTCACGGATATTGTGAAAAACGATATTGAGTCGAGACGCCACCGGCAGATCGAAACCATGAGTACCTGCGATGCGCGCCAAAGAACTTTCGATACGACGGCGCGCAAGCTGTTCTGTAGGCTCATTGCGGAGCTCTTCGGTACGACGCTTGATCGCCATGTCGCGCAGGTAATACATGACAGGGTATTGCACTTCTTCGAGCGAAAAGGCCTTGGATTCGATGGTCATGGGCAGCGGCCGCTTGAAATGACCGGAGGCCACACGCACCGCAATACCGGCAGCCTGATCGATAAGAGGCGAATCAGCCGTCATAGAAAGAATGCCAACCCACGACTTTCCGCCCACAAAACGAATATCCGGGTCAGTTGAAGACAGCGGACGACCATCTTCACCATAATTAAAAAAGCTCGACGGGAGTAATGCAGAGCCATCACCGGCCTTTGCCATCATTTCCCGAAAATCCGAAGCATGAAGTATCGGCTTTCCGTCAGGAAGTCCGATCTTAAGTAGAGTTTGTTTCTTTTCTTTTGACAAGTTTTACTCCTGTGAAATACAACATTGACGATTTTACAGAAAATTTCTATAATTGCAATACCTAATCACAAAAAGATTAAATTAAGTAGATTTTGTCTCTTTTCGTTTGACACGTTTTCCTCTTGCGAGATATAGTGTTGACGATTTTACGAAAAATTTCTATAATTGCAATACAAATTCACAAGAAAGTAAAAATGCCAACAATCATCATTCCAGACTCGCTCTGCTCGTCTATTCATCCGGACTACAATGGAGACAATTCCACCAAGGAAGTTGTCGATACGATTCGCCTAGCTGTAAAGAAGATGATCGAGGGCGCAATTCGGGATGAGCTGCAACCCGCCCCACTGCCGGCAGTCTCTGAAGCCGGGCTCGCTCAAAACATCACATTCCCTGCACTTGAAAGCAGAATCATTCGCGCCCTGTCTAAACAGGAAGGGATATCTGAAGCCTATGCGGCAAAGCGATATCTCTTGGCGGCGCTGGCGCGTGGAGATGCGCTCGCTCAAAGGAAAGACCCGATCTCCGAAGCTTTCCAAGTATTTTTGGACGCAAGTAAAAAATCAACACGTCACGCTCAGTCCGTCTTCTTTGATTGCCTGAATGATTCGCTCGAAAACGAAAAGGTTGGCCTTATCGAGGGCGCAACCGGCATCGGCAAAACGCTGGCCATGATCGCTGCAGCCACAACCTCTCTACAGAGAGTGTCCTTTGGGCGTGCTGTGATCACCACCCCGACTATTCAGCTGATGCGACAATTCGCCGGACAACACCGAGAACTGGCAAGTCGAATGGAGATGCCGGAAGGTCGCTTCATTCTGGGTCGGCAAGAATTCGTTTCCGACCAAGCTTTGCGGCAAGTGATCAGTGAAGGGAAGTTGACGACGATCGACCCGCTTCCCATCCTGGAATGGCTTGATAAAGGCGCTTTGGCCGTTGGCCAGAACGCTATTTTTGAACATCGATACCTTGCAGACTCCCTGTCCACGATCTCGTCAGAATTCCCTTTAGATGTTGTGCGTCTGACCACAAACACCGACACATCAGATCCGGGATTCATCTCCTACAAAGAGCAGTTTGCTCGCGAAGAAGATGCTTCCAGTCAGGTTCAAGAGATCATCTATTGCACACACGCCATGATCGCGGTCGATATTCGACGCAGGATAAGTCGCTCATACCAAGGTTGCGATACGCTGAACCAAGAGTCCACCAGTAAAATGGTCGCAGCAAGAAAGAATATGAAGGACGGTGAAGAAAAGACGGCGCTCGGAAAAGAGATTCGTGACGCCATCATGGAGGACCAGGACAGGATCGCGGAATACGCAAAATCGGAAGACCTGGGACATCTGCCGCCATGGCAATTCATCTTGGTGGATGAGGCACACCTGTTCGAGCAGAATCTCGCCACCGCCCTTTCTGATTACTTCTCTGTCGCCTCATTCATTTCGGATCTCAAAGAACTCGCTGGTAAAGGACTGATAACAGCCACTTCAGTATCCAGAGCGAAGGCCGCATTTGGTGTGTTGCAGCAGTGCGCCCCGACAGGTAAGGACGATATCGATTTGAGCCAAGGTTCAACCAACGCACAACAAGCTAAGATCGCACTGAAAGACCTGATTGATTCGATCAAACTGAAGAAGAACGGGAAGGATGGGGTAGTTAATCCGCTCGTCGATCGCATAAACAGGACTGTTTCCAATTTGCGTCGCGTCTTGAATCAATCACAGCCCAATTCGGCATGGAAATGCATGGTCAAATTCTCGCCGGTACGACAGTATCCGCAAGTCTATTTCGGGAAAACCAGCATCAACTCCGAGCTGTACTTCCTATGGGCAACAGCACTTGGGGCGGCCTGCGTATCGGCTACGCTCTATATACGACGCATGGATACAGACTCGGCGTCTTTCTACCAGCGAATCCTTAACATTCCCGATGTCCGCGTTCGCGAATATCCGCCGATCCGTCCAGCATGGGTGGTCAAGCCGGTAAAGGAGCTATGGTCGCCAGAACGCATCAAACTAGATACTGGGGCACTTTGGCTGTCCCCTCCTTCGCGGATGGATAAGCTATCAGAAAGCAAACACAAAGAAGCCGAGTCTGTTTGGCTCGATCAGGTAGCAGAAGAAGTGAAATCCATTCACGCTTCGGCAGCCGGTGGCGTTCTTGTATTGATGACCAGCTACGATGCAGCAGATGGACTATCGTCTCGAATCGGCGACACGATTCCTTTCAAAGTTGTTGCGAGCACAGGGAATCCGCTGTCATCTCAAAAGCATCGGTTCATACAACTATCTCAAGCCGGGGAGCGGCCATTATGGATCGCCTTGGGCGGCGCCTGGACAGGACTTGATGTAAACGGCGCTGAACTTGGAATTAAACCGGAAGACGACAATCTGCTGACCGACCTCGTTATTCCTCGCATCCCATTCTCGCTGAACCGAGCGATGACACATATCGCCAGGATGAATTCTCTAAGCAAGGTGCCATGGGAGCTACTTGATACCGCGATGCGATTCAAGCAAGGGATTGGTCGACTGGTTCGCCGAGAAGGGCTGAAAAATAACCGCAGGATCTTCATTTTGGACGGGCGAGTCAATGACGCTAGATTCACCGGCTACCTGTCTTTGCTTCAGCGAATGATGAACATTTATACAGTAAAAAAACTCATTAAGAAATAAAGTCGACACAAACAAAAAAGCCAGCATCTCTAATGATTAAAGCAAAAATATCAGAACATGAATCATCCTTCTCCAGATTGAATCGGATGGGGATTGTTGCATGGGAGCAAGTCCTTCTGGTGTTGCCATACGAATACAAAGATTACACAAAAGCGATCACATCACTCCCAAGTTCGCCACCCGCATCACCCGATGGGAAAGCCTGCTACCAAGTAACAGTCACATCAAGACCTAAAGTGGCAGCGCACTCCTCCACACCAAGGATATCGCTTGAAGTATCTGACGGAATACGCAACGCCACATTGACTGTTTTTGGAGATATATGGTCATGGAAAAATCTATCTGAAGGCGAAGAGATAACAGTTGAATGCCAGATGGCGTCCTGGCAAGGCGCTTTGCAGATGAAAAACCCTGTGTTGGTACAAAATGTCAAAAAAGGCAAGCTACTGCCGATCTATCGCGGGAAACGCGGCGCGAACAAAGATACGACCGTCACCCCAAAATTCATGTACGAAAAAACGCGTGAGGCATTGGCTAGTCACTTAGATGAGACAGCATATTTCATCATGCTGCACTTCCCTGTTATGGAAGAAAAGCAGCTCCTCCGCCGGGCTGGTGTGAAATTCGAATCTCTTCAGGAAATGCTGAAGTCGATCCACAACCCAAAAACGAAGCAAGAAGGCATGGAAGGATTGGCTGCCGCCCGTGCGATCGCCGCCTTTGAAGTCGTTTTCTATGCAGAACGGCAAATGGTTCGGAAGCCAAATCCAGTCGCATCGATACGAGTCGATCTACAGCATATTGAAGAACTGAAATCGAAATTCCCATTCAATCTGACAAAACACCAAGATGACGGCATCACAGATATCGTCACGGACCTACGTCGCCCATACAGGATGAATCGGCTACTGAGTGGTGACGTAGGCTATGGAAAAACAGAAGTGGCATTGATTCCAGCTATCGCAGCAAGAGCGGCCGGCGCTAAGGTCGCCATCATGTGCCCCAGCCTGCTGATCGTAAATCAATGGGCAGAGAAGATAAAAGGATACGGCTCAAAGATCCCGGTCTGCGTGATTGCAGGTAATGGCAAAGCATCTAAAGCCGAAAATATCACTAAAGCTAAATTGGATTCAAACCCAATCATGGTGGGGACTACCGCCCTTATCACGCGCCTACCTAAGCTGGATTGGACGCCAGATTTCGTCATCTTGGACGAGCAACAAAAGCACGGCAAAAATCACAAGGACACCATAACCGGCCCAAACACCAATCGATTGGAAGCAACGGCCACCTGCCAGCCAAAGACCAGCGCAATGGTCAACTACGGCGGTATGGATGAATCTATATTGAATCAGTGCCCAGTGGATAAGCAGATAACCACCAGAATCGTGCTCAAAGAAGATAAAGAGCGCATGTTCAGTCACATCAAACGAATCATGACGGACATTAAGGACTCTCAGATAGCCGTTGTGTACCCTTCAGTCTCGCAAGAAGATGAGAAGACTAGCTTGATCGCGGCATCTGCGACATGGGAGAAACTATTCCCAGGTCAGATTGGCGTTCTCCATGGCGGCATGACGGATGACGAGAAGGTGGAAGTGATCAGAAAGATGCACAACCTGGAGATTCGTATCTTGTGTGCGTCCGTGTTGATCGAGACCGGCCTTACCCTTCCATCATTGCGAGGAATGGTGGTGGTGTCTGCAGACCGGTTTGGTGTTTCCGCGCTTCACCAACTTCGAGGTCGTCTCGCTAGACATGGCGGCCAAGGCTATTTCCACATGTACGTCCCGGACGAAGACATCTCTCCAGACACAATCAGCCGGTTGAAACTACTGGAGAATCACACAGACGGATTTGTGCTGGCCGAAAAAGACGCTGAGATGCGAGGATACGGCTCAATATCGGAAGACGATGATGACCAGAGCGGGGTCAGCAAAAGCACGCTGTTCTACAACCTGAAGCTGATGCCTAAAGACATTGAGACAGTTGCTCGAAATCGGAAATTGCTCATTTAAAGCAAAGTTTGCGTATTTATTACCCTGCCCTTTGGCAGCATTGGATCTGCGACCTTTTTAATGCGATTGATATCCCTATCTGCAAACGAGCCATCATCGGCCTCGTAAGTAGAGATATCCACGGGCTCAAATGGATCATTACTTTGTGAGTAATACAGTAACAGATTGTTTTAATTTAATTCATACTGCGAAATTAGACATTGAATATTAAATATTTAAAAAAAACACCGCCGTCTCAAATGAGCGCAGCGGTGGTATTGCTAAAAACTATTAACGGATCTGGAGATGTTGGAATCTCATCATCCATGACATATTCGCCAAGATCCTCATCAAGCCTGGCTCCATACTAAGAGCGATAGACATCGAGCGTTTCACAAGGAAGGATCACATTTCGACCCGAGCCATAACGCACTCCGTGAGAAACAATAACCTCGTCTCGCTTGCTATGCTCGTTGTACTCTCGCATTGTGATCAAGACGATCATCACACCTCCACAAGAAAGATATTCTGCTCGAACGCCACACCAACTGCCTCAGCTTTGGTCTTCATCCAGGGCTGGATCATGTCCACGCCTTTGGCATCAACGATCCTGCAAGAACCGGTAATGCGAGCGCCGGTCGTGCGAAGATCCTCTTGGGTATCGTATTTCAGATAGCCAACTCGGATGTCTTGAGCGATCAGCTTCTGGCAATCCTCTGGAAGCTCTTGGAATCGAATACGACGACCAAGATGCTGCCCAGGAACCGCCGAACAATGCATTCCGTACCCTTGCGGGTGGAATGGGTGCTCAGACATGCCTACAGCACCGTAAAGACCGCCCCGCTCTTCATCCTTCATGAATACCGCAGTGAAACGGTCGAAGGTTTTGCCGCCATTGTCGTAAATGCGAACTACATCTTTGTTGCTTGCCATCATTTTTCTCCTTAGAAGAACATTATCGTTCAAGAAGAAGATGGGGGAGAAGAGCCAATAAAAGCTAGAACCGGTTTGCAGGCGAGCTATCGCCTTTACCTTTACCGGACGATAAAACTGCCGCACCAGTAAGGTGCAGCAGTTTTGGTTACCACGAATAGCCTGTTCCTTCCAAAGGTTCACTACGAAGAAGGCTGCCAATACCGAGAATGGTGCTCATCAACACATCCTCGCATCCTTTGTGTGAAAGCGTCCTAGACAAGCCAAGAGGAGTTTGAGTCCTCCATACCGCCCGATCATCTGCATCACATCGGATCAACTCTCTCACAACATCCGGGCGATTTGCCTCGACCGCGCGAAAGATCGGCGTAGCCCCTTCCATATCAACCACATCAGGATCAGCCCCATAATCACTATACAAACGAACCAGTGAGGAATATGGGGACTTGTGAAGCAATGTTTGCCCAGTGCGATTCTTTTCTGTGACATTACAACCTGAGGCGACAAGATAGGTCATGAATTTGCAAAACCGCTCCTCAATGAAATTCGACATATCGAACTCATGCTGGATACGCCAATGGTCCGCAAAAGTATCAACCTCATACCGACCAGTCTGAACGAGCGTTTGTAGCGCCCGGACATCACACTCTTCAAAAGCGCGACGGATGTCGATCTCGTTATTCGCTATATCCACCATTTTCTACTCCTTGTTAAATTGACTAAATAGAAGATGCGGATGCGCCGCCTATAAAAAATCACAACCTATCGAAGATGATTTGCAATTCCAGCGCCAAACAAAAACCACCAAGCCAAGAGGGATGGTGGCTTAGATCATTGCTTGCACTTGAGGTAGACCTCGGCGACGATATTCGCCCGGTCCTGGCCAGACAACACCGCGCCAGAAGCCTTGACGGCCGCATCGACGTGCATCTCGATAGACGGCCCCATCCCTACATCGGGGCAGGCATCCTCGAATTGCTTCCGCCAGTATGCGGCATCAGCGAGAGCAGCAAGGAGCATGTGCTTCATCGGGCCTCCTTGTACTGAGAGAACCACTGCTTGGCGGTCGCTTCATCCTCTATCTCAACACGAAAGGACGGATCGATAGTTCCAACACGAACCAATCCCCCCATGGCATCGCCGGGCACGTTCATTCGCGCCACCGTAGGGTAACGATGGAACAGTCTGCCGGCAGCACAAACGATCCGCTCGTGACTGTCATGAAGGTTCGGCGCGCCGTAAAGATTGCCTTCGTAATAGATTTTGACATCACTACCAGACGGCACGCCAACGATGGCTGAACCAGGACGAATGTCACGGAAACCTTTTTCAAGGTCCGCCGGGACGTAGATATCAGCAGACTGCTTGTCCGATGACACATTGACCTTGAATCGAGCATTGAAGCGCTCCTGCTGCACGGCAGTCATCTTTTCATCCCAGTCCAGGATGCCAAGCGCTGAATCGATCTCCCATTGCTGCTGTTCCGGCAGCCTGAAGTAATCGGCCGGTCGTTGCATCACTTGTTCAAAGATGAGTCGGGTCAAGGGATGATTTCAAATCTCGTTATCACTCGCTTACCGTATGGTGGCCGAGACAGCATTAAGGCCCATGTTAAGCAACGCCAACTTAAATCCCAGGGGCGGAGTGACGAGGAAATCAAGGCGATCATGCATGTCATGTACGCCTCTGCAGCTCGCCGCAAGATGATGCAGGGCCTTGGTCGGCCAATCCGCTCATTCAAGGATAAGTGCGTGGTGTTCATAACGGATCCACGTTTCCCTTTGGTCGACAAGCTCGAATCCAAGATGGAATTCGGTATCCCTAAGATCCGTACAGAAGCATCTTTCCATAATTGCGTTCCTCGTCGCTTCAGGAATGCTTTAAGGGATGCTGCAGTGATGCGCAAGGATGGCACTATCTTCTTTTGACATCAAATGAAATATCTGTATAATTCAATACATCAACACCGCAGGGTGCTTCCGTCAGGTTGCAGCTTGAAAGCTTCTAAGTGTAGTGGGAGTTTGCGGGAATAGATTACACCGGCAGCGATAGCGCCAAGTGATAGAGCCATCCGAAAGGGTGGTTCTTTTGCGTTGTGCTGTTGTTTTTATCGTCCCCGCGTAAAACTTCGCCCTTCAGGGAGGAGATGTAAGCGTGAATCAGCATAACTTCCTCGTTACAAACAAGTGCAATAGTGATAATATCCTGAATCATGTCTCAATCCATCAAACTCTCCGCGTCCGCGTTAAGGATAAGCACGCCAAAATGCTGTCGCAATGGGCGTTCGAGGTGAATCAGGTGTGGAATGCAGCGAACGAATTGACCGAGGAATACGGCTGGGTGTCTATCCCGGAGCTGGGCTATGTCAATCTTCAAACTTCGTTAAAACACAACTGAAATACAAAGCGAATGCGCGGTCAGTTGTGTATCTGGAGGTTCCAGAAAGGAACACCACCCAGACCTGTTCGAGCTGCGGAATCATCTCCGCCAGCAGTCCGAAAGGTAGAGCAGGTCTTGGAATAAGAGAATGGATGTGTGAGTGCGGTGTGACTCACGACCGCGATATCAACGCGGCGAAGAACATTCTCGCGCTCGGACTTGAGCGTCTCGCAGGAGGAATCCCTACCCTTTAGGGCGGGGAGGATGTCAATGGATGCATGGAGTTGTTTTCTTGTTGGAATCGGCAATTACTATCCAAATATGAGTAAGATTCTGGAGGCGTTTGGATTCTCTATGGATTCTGATGACGACATCCAAAGCCTGTCGAACAGATGACTGTTCAAGAGGTTGAAGATTGGGTGAATGCTGCGATTTTTGCCCATGACAGTACCGATGGCGCTGAGAACTGGGGTAATTTGCATTGCCATAGCGACATGGAGCATCACTTGTCCTGGCTGCAGAAATACAAGGCTAGAAACAATAGCAATGGCTTCACTGCCGCCGAAAATGAAAGGATTGACGAGTTGGTCAGAGATGATGGACTTTCATTGAACGAGGCGGTAGCTATTGTTTCGCGAAACAGATAACACAAAACCACCCATTCTTTGGGTGGTTTTTTATCGTTCCCAAATTCCAATCTTCGCTACAGACGTTTCATGTCGCATTCCGCGACAGCGTTACAAGGAGAAAATCTATGCACACAATGCTTATCAATAAATGCCAGTTGGTCGCATTTCTGTCTATCGCCCCAAAGGATGACGTTCGGTACTATTTGAACGGCGTGCTTCTGGAGGTGCGTCACAATGAGGTGGGCCGCCTGGTTTCAACGGACGGTTTTCGCGTTGTTGTCGCTCAGCTCACTCAAAGCGAGTCTTTGACTGGGGTGAATGCACCGGCCGACGACTTTGATGTCATTATCCCGCGCACCTTGATCGAGACCTTGAAGAAGTCAAAATGCAAGACGGTGAAGCTGCAGTTCAGTGCGCCGCTCAAGGAAGGTGAGCTTGTTCGCAACATCACTGCCATTACGGAGTTCACCCAAACGATGCCGAGTATCGACGGAGTGTTCCCGGATTACCTGAGAGTCGTGCCGATGTACTATTCTGGTGCTCCTTCGCAGATCGATCCTTCCTTAATGGATGGTTTGACTGAGTTCTGCATGACCTATAACAACGATTCAAAGAAGAGGTATCTGAACAACGTTCCTGCCGTTACCTATAACGGGAAGGGCGTTTGCAAAGTTACCTTCAATCGCGGCGACTTGTTTGGCTTGGTCACGCCAATGCAAAATGAGCCGGACTTCAGAAATCCTGAATGGATCAATCTGCCATCTTCCAGATCCAGTCGCAAGTTTGCCAGTGACAAGGAGTGGACATTCTGGAATTATTTGGGCGAAGCTACAGCCTATGCCGAACTGAATGCCGTAGATGTTTACGGTGTGCCTTTGCAAAATCTGGAGGAGGTGTTATCCGAACAAGCCTTTGGTGCGGATGTCCAATATCTCACCCCAGGCGGGCGATTCAAGATCGAGCCGGTGTCGATTAAGGATGAGCGTATCGTCTTTGAGGTCATTGCGCAGTTCACGTTTCCTAAACAACAAAAGGTGGCTTGATGGAGTGACGCTTCAGATTCATGCTGCAATAATCCAAGGTTTTACGCCTGGGCGACATCGCTTAACCAAGAAACATGACCACATCTCCTATGGAGGTGTGGTTTTTTCTTGCCTTGAATTTTAATTTTCACTAAATAATGTTCAATGTGTAATTTCGCAATATGAATTATTTCAAATCAACAAGTTGCATGGTTAGTATTCCGTGATTTTGGTGTTTTTCAATGTAAATCTGCAAGACGTGGTATGAGCAACCGCCTAGAACTTGAGGTGATGGTTTTCTTTGTTGCTCTTATTAACAATTGGCGATACTATTTTAGCTCAATCTCACGAGATATCAGCGATATTAAGCCGGTAAGCGACGAAAGGCGGCAAACCTTCGGAGTCATCGTTATTCCCGAAAGAATTACCTGTTCATCATGATGATGAGTCTACCTCACCCCCAAAACCGTCGTCATCGTTAAGAAGCGGCGGATTATTCCTCTTCCTGGAGAAGGTCAGGCGTGAGCCTGCTGGAGACTGGTTTTTTATTGAGACATATTTGACATCTTCTTGCTGATTCATCATCGCCCGTTCCGGGCTAATCACAAGGAGATTCAAAATGAATGCAGTGAATGCAGTAAAAATCAACGCAGAACAGCGTCATTTCGTCATTCCATGCGGCGAAGGCTATTCGACCCACGGCTTCGACAATGTGTATGAGACCCTGCAGCAGGCGATTGCAAAGCTTGTCGGCAAGGGTGTTCAAATCGCTTCTGAACGTTTGCAGCGTGCATCGTCCGACGCGATCGGCACGATGGATCAATACGCAGCTTATAGAGAGGTCATCGAAATGATGCGGAACTCGAAATTCAAGTTCGGCACCTGGTTTAACCCGAAGACTCCAAAGAAGGTTCAGCGCATCCTGGATGAGTATCGTCGTTCTGGCGAAATGCTCCGGGTCTTTTACGGAGATGCCGAAACCGGTCGTGACTGGATGGAAGAGTACGACATGATTGGTACGATCGGTCGCTCTACAGGTGTGATGCAAATCCCGCTGTTGGTATCCAAAGGGGAGGGCGGTGGTCCTGGTCTGCTGGATGATTGCATCATCAGGATCATCGATGTCGAGTCTGGCAAAGAGCTGTATCGTCACGCCAAGTACCACCAGCCGGAGATGGAAATCTGTGCATCGGGCGAGGCAGGCTACACACACTCAGTCAAGGTGGGTGGCAAAACGTACTCAAACCACAGGAGTTGCGGCAGTGCAGCGGCGCTTGTTGCATTCTTGTCTGGTGATAGCATGTGCCAGCCTTCATAAAACCAGTGTTAAAGAGTAGTACGCAAAACCATCGATCCTTGCTGGGTCGGTGGTTTTTTCTTCTGTTTGAGAGATACCATTGCAGATACTTGCAAAGTGTCGGTTTGACATCCTCCCCGCCCTAAAGGGCAGGGATTCCTCCTGCGAGACGCTCAAGTCCGAGCGCGAGAATGTTCTTCGCCGCGTTGATATCGCGGTCGTGAGTCACACCGCACTCACACATCCATTCT
>Ga0210044_10002411_pt1 | contig 27865 bp, 30 predicted proteins | sample CryGey13umfilter_2_FD_183959 | JGI IMG/M metagenome (GOLD analysis project Ga0210044, IMG submission 183959) | Groundwater microbial communities from aquifer in Utah, USA - Crystal Geyser 4/9/14 3 um filter (SPAdes) (version 2) | ecosystem: Environmental > Aquatic > Deep subsurface >... | reverse complement strand
GCCGGCGAAAAACGCCGGCTTACAGCCTACTCTATTCAAGAACTAGTGCGTGATTGCGGTCGTCGGGCCGGCTTAACCAAAAAGGTTACCCCACACACCCTAAGACACAGCTTTGCCACCCACCTCCTTAACAACGGCGCCGACCTACGGGCGGTGCAGGAAATGTTGGGGCACAGCTCGATTACGACTACCCAGATTTATACGCATGTTAGTAATAAGCGGCTTAAGCGGATTCATCAGCATTATCTTAATGACTAAAAAGTCAGCTGATTGACTACCACCCCTCCGATAATTGACATATGTAACAATAGATATGATTGGAGCTCACGTGGTGCAGTCGGATCATCTATAACCGCATTAAGGTGTGAGTCACTTAATGGATTGGCCATTAGTGCAATTAAGGCCTTGCTTAATTTAGGAGTACCGGTGATAAAAACTGTATATTTAGGAAAAAACTCTGCCCTTAAAAGTGTTAATGCTTGCTCTTCGGTTAAAGCGTTGATGGCGTTGGGTGTTTTCTTTTTTTCTTCTGCGATCATTTGGCGTAATACCTCCTGACTCTGATCCGGATTCAATATGTCAACCTGTTCTTGTAAAGCTTTTAGGGTGGGATTCTCACATAATTTTGTTGCTAATTCTATGAATTTCGGATCTGGTTTTGCAGGTACGTCTACGAACTTTATAGATCCGCTAGCACCCTCTTGTATCTCTAGGTCTGTGGGAAATGGTATCGATGGGCATGGCTCTGTCGTGTCTGCTGTTGCTTTTAATGTTGCCTCCACCCGAGCCGAAATAGCCCTCCGCGCTTCTGCTGCTTCCGGAGTTGGTGACTGATCAGATTCACACCCACCACTACTGGCAAGAGCTATGAGGGCAGCGGTAAGTACTGTAAGGTGCGGTGGAGTAGGATATTGTTTTCTTTCCATAATCGTATTATTATAAATTTGTGTATTAGGTTACCAATCAAACCTATGTACGTCAATATTTCTGTAACCTTACATTATGTTAATTTTATTCCACAAAGAAGAATGTCCTTACTGTGCCAAAGTTCGCACATTTATGTCGGACAGTAGCGTGAGCTATGTATCGTTAGTTTGTCCAAACGGCTCTAAGTCACGGGCTATTTTGGAAAAACTGGGTGGCAAACAGCAGGTTCCCTTTTTGGTGGATACCGATGCCGGTGAAATGATGTACGAATCCGATGATATTATTGAATATGTTAAAGCGAATCACACTCGCTAGTTTAGTGGGTGTTTGTTTGATATCCATTGGCTGTGCCGGGCAACAACCGCAAACTGTTACAAAACGGGTGCGCCCGGCAACCAGCAGCTATCGCCAGTATAATGAAAATACACTGGTAAGCTTTATGTACCCGCCGGAATGGGAGGTTAAAGCTGAAGGAGATAATATTTTATTGATCGATCTAAAAGATAAAACAAATAGCGCCGACCCTGTTCAGATTAAACTGAAGATTTGGCCGGCGCTAAGTGATGTAGATCTGGATCAATTTAAGCAGGTGGTGACACCTGTAGATGAGTATTTGGGAGAGAATAGATGGCAGGTTTTTCGTGATTTTCCCGGAGTTTACACTCTGGATCTTTGGTTCTTGCCTTATAAGGGGGCAATGCTGGAAGTGGACAGTATTTCGACTACCGATGCCAACTATGCCCCCCAAACTCAAACAATTATCAGATCAATTACTACAAAGTAAAGTGAGATTCCATAGCAAACAACATACGAGCAATGTCTTCACGAGTCATTGGTTCTGTTGGATTGAATTTGCCGTTAGCTAGGTTTAAATAGTTGTTTTTAACTAGGTAACAAGCGGATGTTTCCCAATATGTGTCGGCAGCAATGTCTGAAGCATAATCGGCATCACAGGCACCGTCTAAGTTAATACCTAGAGCACGTGTAACCATCACAGCAAATTCGGCACGGATTACCGTATTACTCGGTCCAAAAGTGCCGTTTGGATAACCGGTAATCACACCGTTGTCTTTGCTGGCTTTAAGGTACTTCATATACCATGAGCCTGCGATTGTATCGCTAAAGCCACCATTACCGGTGTTTGTGTATGCACTGAGGTTTACTTTTTTGGCAACATTAAGAATTTTGGCTGCTTCAGCACGTAATACACCATCACTGCCACGGAAGTTGCCGTTACCGTCGCCGGTAAAAGTGCCTAAATCATAGTTAAAGTGAATTGCGTCACAATATTGGTATGTTTCCGGTAGGTCGTTGTGAACACAAGTTGGATCACCCGGTAATACTATCGATCTATTATAGGTGATTGTATAATTTGCCTTAACTAGTTCGGTGGCATCTTGTTCGGCAATTCTAACTTCTATTGTATTGGCACCTTCGGCTAAATTAAGGTCATGTGTAAAGCTGTCGTTACCTTGTGCAGTCATTGTAATCCATGTTGGAACAATGGCGGAAGTAACACGAAATTGAACTAATTTTGAAATAGGATTATCGTATTCTGCTGTTGCTTTTACAGCTAATAGATAGGTAGCCACGCTTGATGTCGTGGCGGAAGTCAATTCCAAAGTATAAGTATCCAACGGTAGAGTTACACTTTGATGATAAGTAATCGTATAGTTTGCCTTAAATAATTCAGTCCCATTATTGTCAGCAATACGAACTTCTATTGTATTGGCACCTTCGGCTAAATTAAGGTCATGTGTAAAGCTGTCGTTACCTTGTGCGGTCATTGTAATCCATGTTGGAACAATGGCGGAAGTAACACGAAATTGAACTAATTTATCTGCAAGATTAGCGGCGGTTGCTGTTACGGTTAATGGGTATGTACTAAGCGTGGAGGAAGTAGCGGAAGTTAATGCTAATTCGTATGGGATGTAATTAACGGTCATAGTATCTTCGCTAGCTACGGTACCATTAGCGTATAGGGTACGAACCGCAAGATGATTAACGCCGTCGTTTAAACTGCTTGTTGTAGCTGTGTAGTTGGCTCCATCTTTTGCCATATCAATCCAAAGAGCCAATAAACCGGCTGAACGGTATTGCACTTTGCCTAAAAAAGGTACTGAATCCACATCAACTAAAAATGTATAAGGACTCATAGAAGTAGTAGCATCAGAAACCAAATGGAAATTGGCTGTATAAGCTACAGTATAATCACTTTGAACCAAAGTAGAGGCAGCAACATCGGCAATACGAACGGTATAAAGATTGTCGCCTTCGGCCAAAGTTAAATCACTGGCCAAATAATGGTCAGTTTGTCCGGAATCTTGAGTCATAGCTGCCCATGAACCGGTTTGTGTGCGATATTGAACCGCCCCATCGGCAGGGACGCCAACGGCTTGTACCTCTAAAGTGTAGATGGATTGTGTCACCGCTGTAGCGGAAACTAAGTTAAGAGTTGAAAAAGCTAGACCGGTTAGAGGCAGCACGCCAGCTAACATGAGGGCCGTTAAGCCACTGGCAACTACCTTAAGTAATTTTTTGGACATGTTGATATGTTTAAATAATATTTTATGCGTTAACATATACGCATAAGTATTACTTATGTTACAGAAAAGTGGTGCTCCGAGCAAACTACAAATCGTACCCTACCCCAAATTCGGAGACGGTTACGCCGGTGTAGTCCAATTCTTCCAAGATTTCCTTAAAGGTTAGGCCTTGGCCTTCTTCACCATGCACAAGGAAAATTTGTTTTGGCTTAGGATCAAAATAGCTCAAATGATTAATGAGGTCACTGCGATCGGCGTGGCCAGAGAAAGCGTCCATAATTTCCACTTGGGCATTGTTTTTGTAGCTTTTACCAAGAATTTTCACAACCTTTTGACCTTCGATAATTTGGCGACCGAGTGTGTAAGCTGCTTGATAACCCACTACCATAATGGTGTTGGCCGGATTTTCGATATTATTTTTAAGGTGATGTAAAACACGTCCATGCTCCATCATGCCGGATGCAGAAATAATGATGGCCGGCTGTTTCAGGTTATTTAGATTTTTGGAATCTTGAACGTCGGTAATGTATTTAAGACGATCAAAGCCGAAGGGGTTATCATTTTGTTTGATAAATTCTTCGTAGATTTCTTTATCATAGCATTCCGGATGGGATTTAAAAACGGTGGTGACATTACAGGCAAGTGGACTGTCGACAAAAATTGGGATCTCGGGGATGCGTTTTTGATTCATCAATAAATGTAGGTGGTAAACAACTTCCTGCGTGCGCTCTAGGGCAAAAGCAGGAATGATGACTTTACCGCCACGATTGACCGTTTCGTTAATAACGCGCTCAAAATGGTCATCTACGTCAACAATGTATTTATGAAAACGATTACCGTAGGTACATTCGGAAATAATAAAATCGGCTTCGCGAATTAGTTCCGGATCACGTAAAATTGGAAGGCCTTTGCGACCTAAATCGCCGGTAAAGTATAAGGTTTTGCGCTTGTTATCGTCATCGTGATCATCAATTTCCAAATAGATTTGGGCTGATCCCAAAATATGGCCGGCATCGTAGTAGGTTAGCCAAACGCCCGGAGTAACCTCATGGCGCACGTGGTAGCCAATTGTGGCAAAATTATTAATTGTTTTAGTCACATCCTCCATGTTGTATAAAGGTTCGATAAATTCACGTTTGCGTTCGGTTAAATATTCGGCTTCACGCTCTTGAATGTAGGCGCTATCAGCTAACATATAGCTGGAAAGGTCACGGGTTGCATGTGTAGAAATAATTTCATTGGCGTATCCATTTTTCACATAAGTTGGTAAGCTACCGGTGTGATCCATGTGTGCATGCGAAACAATAATATGATCGATACCGGCCGGATCAATAGGTAGGTTGTGATTTTTTTCGGCAGCTTCTTTACGTCGTCCTTGAAACATTCCACAATCTAATAAGATTTTTTTGCCGTTAACTTCCAGTAAATGTTTAGACCCGGTTACTTCACGTGTTGCGCCATAAGAAGTTAATTTCATGTTTATTGGTTAGAAATATTTAAGGTTTCTACTAAAGAGTTTACATCAATGTTGAAGCCCAAAGGGTAATTTGCAATTTTGCTACCGGCGTTTTGCAGTATAGCTAATTGTTGAGCCGGTGTTGCTTCCGGGTTGTAATGTTTTACTGTTGCTAAAAAGGCTGACACGGCGGCGGCCGCTTGGGACGTTCCTTCCTTTACAACTAATAGTTTGCCGTTAGTGCTATAACTTAGCATTAAGCCTTTGTAACTAACATCGACTTCGGGGCCGTAATTTGAATAATAGGTTTTGTCGCCATTGTTTGTGACGGCACCAACACCAACTACCGAGTGGTAGGCTGCCGGATTTAACACAAAGGGCTGATTGTAATTGCCTGCGGAAGCCACAACGGTAATACCTTGTTCTTCAGCATTTGCTAGAATTTTTTTGAGAATTAAACTGTCTTGTGTTGAACCAATACTTAAATTGATCACGTCGACATGCTGGTTAATTGCGTAATTTAGGGCGGCGATTAGGCGATCCAAGGTCACGCTATTGCCGGCATCTAATGCTTGTAAAGGCATTAGATTGGCGTTGGAAAGGGACATTACAATACCGGCCAAATGGGTACCATGGCCGTTTAGATCATCAACTTTGCCGGTTTGGGTTAGGAAGTTCCAGCCGTATTGGTCATCAATGTAACCATTGTTATCATCGTCGATACCGGGTTTGCCGTCTTGTTCGGTTTTATTAATGGCTAGGCGGTTCATGTAGCTTTCGGTGGGGCCAAAACCGGAGTCAATGACTGCGACGGTGGTTGTGGCTGGCACTTGTTCAATTAAGGTGGCGTAATCAGAAGGAAGAGCAAGATACTCTTGTACTCCACTTAAACTATTTGCCTGAAAAGTATAATTCTCTTCTATAACTACGTCCTTATTTTGTAGTTTATGGAGAAAGTTGGACTTAGGATCAACAGTGACTTTAACAATGGCACCGGAATCTAGGCGCTCAAGGACATACTCGTCGCCACCATTAAACTTTTTGTGAGTTGGTGAACTTGTTAGGTTAGCTAAACCGTAAATGTTGTTATTCTGCCAAAATGCTCGTGTTGAAATAATTGGCTCCATCTGAATTTCGCCATTGGCATACGCATTCGCAAAAATGCGATCCAACTCTTTAGTTTGCGCCGAATGGCTGAGCGAATTTTGAGAAATAACACTAGCAACAAGACCAAAAACAAATACAGAAAGCAAAATCTTAGAAAATTTCTTGGGAATATGCATATATCGTTTAATAAATCTTTTAATAATAGCATAAAATGGCTCCCAAAGCAACCTTAACAACTTACAAAAAAAAGGCCGAGCTAAGTTAATAGCCCGGCTAAATACTTAAGAAATCTATTAACGAGTGACTGCAATGGCCTCACCCAGTTCGGCTGTAGGGGCGGCAACAGTAATGCGGTCGTCGGCAGTTTTTATAACTGTGTAACCTGTATTGTAGTCTGTACAGTCTGTATAAGTGGCTGCGGCATCCGTTGGATCAACAGGAAGGGCAGCAATATAAGTTGGCACAAGATCTGAACAAATATCGATTAGACCCACGCCACTACCCATGTCTGTTGCTACTGCAGTAATTGAAGCAGGCAACGCACCACGGTTGTCAATTGCGTACTGGTGGATACCATTTAAAATGGCCGTAACATCAGAACGTCTTTGTGTATTATTGGCCTGAGAGACTTGACGTCCAGGATTAACCGCAATCAAAACAATTCCCGCAAGAATCGCAATAATTACAATTACTAACAAAACTTCGATAAGGGTAAACCCTTTAGTACGATTTTTCATTTTTTGTTTAATAAATAGTAACGAGAATTACTGTATCACTAGTTTTGAAGCCTTTACAAGGGCGTTGTATTTTTGAAAATTAAGTTGAGGCAAAACTAATTCAATTTGTTCGACGCTATCAATTTCAAATGACGAGCCATATCGCTTACCGGTAAACCAAATACTGAATATTGTCGTCTCGATAAGAAGGACTAAGATTAAGACTAAAATGATAATAGGGTAGTTGGGATGTTCTGTTGCCTGATACATGGTTTATTGTTGGGTAAAGATGTCGAAAATAATTTGATGCGAAGCCAGTTGATCAAATGCCAATCCTTCTTCAGTCACTGAGTTAATACTTTGGATCTCTGTATAAACCGGTAAATTGTTAAGCATTTCCAAATATGCCAAAAGCTGCTTGTTGCTACCGTCAAATTTGGCTAAATAACGGATATAATCCAAATCATCCTGCTGTGGAATGTTGGTAATCTTAGCATCAATCCTTAGTTTTTTGCTGTTAATATCTATATTTTCGAGAATATCAATAATTTTGGTGGTTGCGGGAAGAAGTTGTTGCAAATTACTATTTAGGCGAGTGTATTCTTGTTGATACAACTCTAATACGCCCTCAAAATTTAATTGAATATTACCACGAGAATTCAACAAAGCTCTTTTATCTCTCATTTGGTCTGTAACTTTGCCAAATGACCATAGACTTATAACAGTAAAGATTACAGAAATTGCGGCTAAATATAGGGCAATTCTGATAATAAAGTGGTTCTGTAAAAGTTGTTTTACACTCATGGTTTTGGTTTAACGAGCTTAAGAATAATTTCAAACAGAATATCTTCACTGTTGTTAAAGTTGGATAACGGTGAGTCTAGTTGTTCCGGTTGGGCCAGGTCTTTTAATTCGGTTTGATAATCGAGGAGATTTTGCCGATTTTTGGCAATACCGGTAATTTTAATAACATCGGTAGTACGGTCGTAGCCCAGTGTGTTGATTGCAATACCTTCAAATGGCGCTAGGGCAATTTCCGTAAAGGATTTGGGAATGGCATCGATTTGATTTGCGAGAAGATAGAGTTGGTCGATGGAAGCATTAAAGTTGGTGATGTCTTTGCGAATAACGTCATAGCGCTTACCGTAAATCAATTTTTCAAAATTATTTGTCTCTTTTTGAAGATTGTATAATTCCAAATATTTGGTTGAAAGTGAGTATGCGTTAAAAAAGATTAAGGCAATACTAACCGTAATAATCAAAATACTAACTCGATAAAAGTTACTAAATAATAAGAGTGTCTTCGCCTTTTTGCGTAGTTCAAAAGGTAGCAAATTTAATGTCTTTAACGAAAGCATTTTACTGATAAAGTTGTGACCGGCTGCAATAACCAAGCCAAAGTCAGTAATATTTTTGTTAATTTCCACTACGACTTTCTTATTGTTCTGAAAATACTTATTTAATTTAATAGGTTTCCAGAGGACTTCCAATTTTATATTAATATTTAAACGTTTGCTTAAATACTCAATAAAACCGGGAACCCGCACGGCAAAACCCCAATAATAAACCCCTGTAAGACCTTGGGAATGACACATTTCTGTACAAATCGGTTCAAATGCCGCTCGGTATTCTTCAAAATGTTTTTCGTAGTTGATTGGTTTAAGTACATCGGTGTTATGTGTACTTAACAAATCGTTAAGAGTGGCAACATCAATACCATTAATTTTTGCCCACTCTTCCAATAGTCCATGGAGACCAATTTCGGCGGTCTTGGTTTGAATTAAAATGTTATCCTGAAATAAGTGAAAATAAGTTTTATAGTGATTAAACTCGATGATCAGCGTGTTATTATTTTTAGCTAAGTTGTGTTCTGATTGTAAAATCGATTTATAGACTTCGGCAAAATTGGTGAGGATGATAATTTCCTTATCTAAATTGTGAAACAGTTGAATATAATTATCGGCAGTAGTTTTAGGGATAGCTAGGAATTGAACCTTTTGTTTGCCACTTGTGTAGCTTTGGACACTGTGGTCCCAATAAATATCGTTACTGCTAAATGGAATTGCGTTTTCGGCTTCCAGGGGGATTACATTTATTAACTCTTTATCCGACAAATGTGAAGTAAACTCGAACACATGCTCAAAAGTAAGTTGATCGTTCACAGACAAGATCACATTGCCCGCCTCAAATGTTTGCGGATAACTATGGCTTAACAAACTGCCCATAAACTGCTGCAGGGCGTCTAATTGTTGAATTTCACCATTAATGATTAAGCCAGGTGGCAACTCTTGATCGACGTAACCTTCCAATGTCAACTTGCCTAATTTAAAACTAAATTCAATAGCCGTGATGGAATAATCACGGATGATCATGCTAATAAATTTATTGTTGCGGCTTGCCATTTTAATTGAAAGTTTTAGATTGCAACGTAAGTCGTGTAATTTCGGAGGTTTGGACTAGCTCTATAACCGCTTCCAGATTGGCATAGTATTCATCAAAAACATTTGCGGTAACGTTAATGGTTTTTTGGTCGCCACCATCATCGGTTACGGCAATTGTACAGAAGCCGTTGGCAATGTTCAAATCAGTTCCTGAATAATCGGGGTTGCTGCGTAATTGAATTAGGGTGTCCTCGAGGCACGAATCGGCAACGTAATAGGCTTCGGTGCCTAGACGACGGGTTAATGTGCCCTCACCTCCGGTACTTGTTAAGATGCTAGTACTTGTAATCATTATTAGTAAAACGGATATAATAACCAAAATACTAATTAAGGCAACCTGACCACGATGTTTTTGAAAAGGGTTTAATCTCATGGAATGAAGTTAGTGGTGCTGCGCAAGTTATACTGCTGTGCAAAATCGTTACTAAAGGTAACTGTTACCGTAAAAATAGGGATAGTATTACTGGGATTAATCGGTTCAATCAGAAACTGCTCAATATTGAGATTGATAGAATGGGTATCAACTGCGGCTCCCCCATTAATTGATTTTTGGAGAACGGATGTAACTTGATCGACCTGGTAATTGATGAGATCGCCGTTGTTATTAGTAAATTCAATACTGGAATAGTTCTGGCCTAAATCGGATTGATCGAGATCAATTGTTTTGCCTGCTCGCATGTCGCGCATTATTTCGTTAAATGTCATCCCGGCCTCCGCTACCATCTGGTTACGGACATATGTGGACTGATCATTTGTGGCAACCAAAATGCCAATGCCGCTTAAGGAGCCAATAATTAAGCCGAAGAGAAACATGTATAAAACGATCTCGATTAATGTGAAGGCTTTATGATGGCTTTGATTATTCATATTTGATTGTTACTTCTTCTAGGGCGGGGCTGGAATTGCCGTCGCTGGTCATTTGGACTTGCCACTGAACAAACTGTTCGCCGCTACGGTTGGGGTCGAGAGTAATGGTGCTGGGAGTGGCGGTGTAAAAGGTGGCGGTGGTGCCATCGGGGCCAACAAAGGTGGCGGTTTCAATATTTTCGCTGCTATCGGCGGTTCTTAGTTGAAACTGGATGGCGGTTCCGGATGGGGTGTTACCAATCCAGCTTAAACTTTGCAGATTTGGGCTGCCCAAGCCGGTGTCATGAACCGTGGAAACAAAACTGCCTACCGAGGCAACTTCCAAAGCAATTGTGGCAACCATGGCAATACCCTGATGTTGCGTATCGGTAGCAATAAACACGTAGCCTTCGTCGGCGTCTAGTCCTTGGCCTTTACCTTGAATATCAATTGTTGTGATTAGTGATGGATTAATAGGGTCATTAAGGCTGTAAACATTTAAACCAGCGGCATTGTTGTCAATTGATACATATAAAATGCCATTTAAAATGTCGGCATCGTTGGCGCCGGCAACCGCGGCTAAACTGGTCACAACAAAGGGATTTGCGGGGTCGGCAATACTCACAACTTCGACGGCCTTACTATTATTGGCGGTTGCTAAATAGAGATAGTTCCCCATTTGACTAATACCGTTGGCGTCGGCATCCAGGGCTAATTCGGTAATTTGACTTGGCGAATTCAGATTAGAGATATTATAAACGATCAATTTAGAATTGTCGGTTGTTAAATAGGCGTAGTTTCCATCGACAATAACAGCTAGACCATCGCCGGTGGCTGATTTTGAACTAACGACAAATGGTGAGTTTGGATTTGAAACGTTAACAATAATTAAAGCGTCATCATCTTCGCTGCCGGCAATAAACAGATGGTTATTTTGAATGGTTAAATTGATGCCTGCCTCATCAATGTCTAAGGTTTTGACCAATTGCAAATTGCTAGGATTACTAATGTTAATTACTGCTAGCCCTTTGTGCTGATTTTGGACAAGCACGTAAGCGTAGCCATCGTCAATTACCAGGGCAATCCCTTGGCCATCAATGTCCAAACAATCATCTACAGTGGGGTTGGCGGGGTTGGTAAAGTCGATACTGCAAAACCCCTGATTGGCTTTGGCAACTGCGGCATATAAATAATTACCGTCTTTTACGGCAACATCTTGTGCACGCTCCAGCACGTCGACTGTATCAAAATAAACAACGTCTTGGTTAGGGATTTCGATAAGCTCAATGGCGCCGTTATCGGGGATTGTTAAGTCGGACTCTACTATTATTGTGTCGGTAGAAGTGCCATTATTAAATTGGGTTTGGGTGGTTTGTAGCCAAATTGTACCAGACCAGTCACTAAAATATTCTTGTAACACAACACTATTACTGCGGCCAAATTGGCTTACCCAACTAACGGTTGACGTAATTTTTTTAGTAATACTATCTAGGTTTGAGCCGTTTAGATCGATTTTGTTGGCATCGTCGCGGTAAACGTCATCGATAGTAATGGTGCGGCTATAGAGGTCGACTGTTTCGCTAAAATCAGTGACTAAGCTGTAAGTATCACCAGCTAGGCTCAGTCCATATGTGCCGTTGGTGAGTGTGTAAAAGTTTTCTTGTTTTATGTTTTTAACAATTTCTAACCCCTCTAAAGCATAGTTGTAGGCTTGCTCTTGTTTTAGGGTGTTGTCGATTGCATTGCCATTCATAAAATGCAAAGTAAAAATGGCACCGCTGGCAATAGCAAAAATTGTTAAAGCGAGGAGAATTTCGACCAAGCTCATGCCACTATGTTTTTTAAACAGTTTGAATTGCATTAGTTGAAGTTAGTAGATACCACACCGCTACTACTGATTGTAATTGTGGCACTTTTATCATTCGCCCCGGTTAACATAATATTGCCACTAGCAGAAGGGATGCCTGTATACTTTGCAAAATATAAAGGCGTAGCGATGTTAATCTCGGTAAAGGTTAGCTCATTACTAAAATTACCGACTTTGTTATTAGGATCTTCTTCATCAAATAAATCGGCATGAAATAGCGTATATTTATTGGTTTCAAATTGGATGCCGCTTGTCACATTCATATAATTATTGCGGCTGTAGTTTTGTGTAACCAAAATATCTTGCTGCAATTCGTTAACCGCACTCTGAAAGTTGGCACGGGTAATACTGCTGTTTGTGTAGGCAATTGTAAGCCCGGAAATTATACCCACAAGCACAACCACCAGCATGATTTCGATTAATGTAAAACCGCGTGATTGCATTAGCGTGATTGGATTAAATTTGGCAGTTGGTAAATTGGCGTAATGATGGAAATAGCAATCCCTCCAACTAAGGCGGCCATAACAATTAACATAAGTGGACCTATTAAGCCTGAAATTATTTTAATTTTTTCGTTTACTTCTTCCTCATTTAAGTCAGCGATGACGTTGAGGGTGTTTGCCAAACTACCGGTATTTTCGCCCAGTTTGATTAGCTGCGTTTCTAGGTCGGGGAATAGGTCGGGGCGTTGCTCCAAATAGCTGGAGAATTCGCCACCGGAATGCAAGTAAAGATCAGCTTTTTTGATATAATCGCGATAAACTAAGTTTTTAATGACGTTGGCGTTTATCTGCAAGCTGTTGACCAAAGTAATCCCACTAATAAGTAACGAAGCGGTAATTCTGGTTAATTGGGTGATCTGAATTTGTTTGGTTAGTGTGCCTAGTACAGGCAACTTTAGCAAAAGTCGATGGAGCATTTTTCGGGTTGATCGAACTTTTAAGAGGAAATAGTAACTGGTAATTAAGGCGGCTGTAGCACCGATTAATAACCACCAATAAGATTTCAAAAAGGCTTCCGCCTGAATTAAGATCCGCGTTGTAATTGGCAACTCTACCTTAAAGGTGACAAAGATTGCCGTGATTTTTGGGACAATAAAGCGAATTAATCCAATTGAGACCACAATAATCAAAACAAAAATGACAATTGGATAAATCATGGCGCCGCGAATTTTTTTGCGGAACAAATTGTCGCGCGTTAAAATTTCTTCTAAGTATTCAATGGTTTCGGGCAGACGTCCGGAGGCTTCGCCGACTTCAATAAGATTTACGAAAATCTCGGAAAAGATTTTAGGATATTTGCGCAAGCTGTCATTAAATGACTGTCCATTTTCAATACTTTCGTGGATTTCGGCAATAATCTTGGCAAAATAACTATTTTTAATTTGAGTTTTGAGTAGCTCAAGGGCCCGTTTAATTGTTAAACCTGCCTTTAAAATTGTAGACAAATATTTAAGAAAAATAAGCTTTTCCTTATAACTGACGCCGCCAAAAGATTTTTGCCAAAAATGGACTTTTTTCTTGGCCGGCTGAATTTTATTAACAACAATTTTCTGTTTGTAGAGCGTTTGTTTGGCGACTTCTTCTGATTCACTAAAAATGGTACCTTTAATTTTTTTACCATCGGGATTTTGAGCTACATAAGCAAATAGGGGCATAATTATTCTTTAAGAACACGGATAACTTCTTCCAAACTTGTATCGCCGGCTTTAATTTTATAAATTGCATCTTCTAGCAGCCGAACAAAGCCTTGCTGACTTGCCGCTTCTTGAATTTCGGGAGGGGAGGCTTTGGCGAAGATTAGATTTTTAATTTCGTCGGTCACCTCGAGAACTTCCGCAATGGCTAGACGACCTTTGTAACCGGTATTGTTGCATGTATTGCACCCTGTGGGCTTATAAATTTGTGAACCGGTGGGTAAGAATTGATCCATATCTTTCCGCAGCTCCTTTTCAAAGCTGGAATCGTCGGAGATCAAGGCATTAAGAATCTTGTCGTCGATGACCATGGTCTGCTTGCAGTTTTTGCATAAGGCTCTAATTAAACGTTGAGCAATAACTACGTTAACGGTAGAGGCCACTAAATAGGCTTCGACGCCCATTTCTAATAAACGTGGTAAGGTATCGATGGCGGAATTTGTATGCAAGGTTGCTAAGACCAAATGCCCGGTTAAGGAGGCATTGATTGCGATGTTAGCGGTTTCGGCGTCACGAATCTCCCCTACCATCACAATGTCGGGATCTTGACGTAAAATGGATCGTAAGCCGTTGGCAAAACTGAGTCCGGCTACTGGATTGACCTGAATTTGATTAACACGATCCAAACGGTACTCAATTGGATCTTCGACTGTCATTAAGTTAACATTTTCGTTATTTAAAAGTTTTAACAAAGTGTAAAGTGTGGTTGTTTTACCGGATCCGGTTGGGCCGGTTACCAGCAGCATGCCGTGTGACTTTTCGCTATTACTGTAGATTTTGGCTTGGTTTTCTTTGCTATAACCCAAATCTGCCAACTGCAGCTTTTGCTTTTGTTCGCTTAAAATTCTCATTACAATCTTTTCGCCCTGGTAAACAGGAAGGATCGAAACACGAGTTGTAATTTCGCTATGATCGGATAGCTCTAACTTAAAGCGTCCATCTTGCGGTTTTTGATGTTCGTCAATGCGCAACTCTGCCAAAACTTTAATCCGTGAGGTAATAATATCGGACAATTCAATGGGCAAAAGAGCGATATCTTGTAGTTCACCATCAATACGAAAGCGGATTAGTAAACGCTCTTCGTGTGGTTCGATGTGGATATCGGAGGCGTTGTGGTCGAGGGAACTAATTAAAATCACATCCAGCAATTTGGATGAGCTGCGTAAAGTTTCAAGACTTTGAATATCGGCACCCAGACCGCCAGTTTTTAAGTTTTCGATTTGTTGTTTGAAGTCGATTTGTTTGTCTTTAAGCCCTTGGGTAATCTCACTTGGATAGGCAAAATAGAACTTAATTGGCTTGTGTATCTTCTTTTTGATGGCATTAATTAATTCTGACTGCTCGGGATGGGCGATTGCGATACCTACTTCGGTTTTGGAATCACTAATTACAGCGATTTTTTGCGAATTGGCAAAGGATAAGGGGAAATATTTGACCGTTAAACGCATCACATCAATCGAAAACTCGGGTACGGCCTCTAGGCTGTAGGCACTTAATATTGCCTGCTTAATTGCACTTTGGTCAACAGAAGAGATTTGCGATAAAAGGTCTATAACATCGACTTTTCGCTCCTTAGCCTCTGCTAAAATAGCTACTTTCTCTTTTTTAATTTGAGGCAAATAGGGAATGAGACGGTCTAAAAATTGCTCGTTTGTGGCCATAATTTAGGTAAATCAATCTTGTAATTATACCTTATTTATGGGGATTTAACAATGAGTAACTGGCTTAATGTGGCATTATATGTTAGAATAATTTGATTTGATTTCAAAAAATGCGTAATTCAGAAGTGATGAATGCAGCGGTAAAGCTGCAAAAGAACTTGGAAACCAAGGGATTAAAATTGGCAAAGGGCCCAAAATACGTGAAAAAAATTGATAAAATTCTTAATGATTTAATCACAATTAACTTTGACGAGAATGATGAAAATCTGGCTATTAAAAGGAATAATCTGATCGAGAGTTTATCGCATTTGAGGAATATGATTGCAACAATGTCGGAGGTGCCGGACGTAGAGAATAATGATGAATTATATGCGAATGCCGCAATGAAGATGGAAAAGGATTTAAAAGACTTATTTTTGGCGATAAATACTGCGCCACAGCAGAATCTGGAAAAATTTAATCAAACTTTAGGACAGTACTTTAAGGACATGGAAGCTGCATCAGCATGGGATGCGGATAAACATACGGAACGAACAAATAACCTAATCGAAGAAATTGACCAACTGATCAAAGTGCAACCATCCCAACTCAAACGGCCCCTCAAAGAATTTAAAGCGGCCTTACTAAATGTAAAAGAATATTGGGTAAAGATTGCTAGCCTCCCCCCAGATGTTGATGCAGCAGCCGATGCAGTTTATATGAATGCAAATGACACTTATAAAGAAACCTATCCGCGCTTAATGGCTACCGCCGAGAACGCCTGGCGAAAAGTGGCTTCAATGCAAACGGAATAAACGGCAAAACGGCGAAGATTAAGAAAGCGTTGGCGGAGATGGCAGCATAAACGGCTCCGGCAATTACAGGAATAAACCCGTTACTACCTGCCATAATCGACTCATCCACACCAGCAATTTGGCCTTGTTGTTTGTGGTCCACGCTTGAGGTGAGCATCGCTTTAAAAGTGGGAATACTAAGGGAGATGCCAAGATTGGTTAAGTACATGATTGCCACAAACCATCCAATTGTGGGGTGAAAAAACAGCAAGGAAATACTAATTGCTAAGACAACCTGACCAATATTGAAGGTCGTTTTATTTGATAATTTTTTGGCGATCAAATTAACTAAATAGGCTTGATTAAAAATGGCAAAAATACCGATAAATAACATCAAAAATCCTAATTGCTTGGCGTCGAGGTTTAAACTATCTTTGGCGTAGAATGCAAATGTGGAGCTAAAGGCCCCCATGGCCAAGGCAAAAAATAAGCGTTTAATAAACAACTCCTTAATATGGGTATTGGTGCTAAATTTTTTAATTTTTTGGAAGACGTTGATTTCTTGCCAAAATTTAATTTTGAGATTGTGTGATAAGTCTTCGTGTTTTAAGGACTCGGTTAAGTTTGTAATGGTGATAACAAGGGTAATTAAGGAGATGATGGCGGCGGCAATCGTTGTACCTAGGTAGCCAATGGCGAACGAGGCGGTGAAACCGCCGATGGCGGGTCGTTGTACCTAGGTAGCCAATGGCGAACGAGGCGGTGAAACCGCCGATGGCGGGTCCAAAAATAAAGCCGAAGCCTAGGGCGGCCCCTAAAATTCCGTAATACTTTGTGCGTTCGGAGGGGGCGGTAATATCGGCAACGTAGGCATTGGTTACGGAAACATTGCCACCGGTGATGCCATCCACAATACGAGAAAACATGATCACAATAATGGGGAGGGCAACGGGTCCAATGGCGATATTGGGAACAAAATAGGCGGCACCAAAAATGATCCAACTTAAAAATGTACCGGCCTGACTTAAAATTAAAGTGGGACGACGACCAAATTTATCACTTAAGGAGCCAATAAGCGGTGCGGCTAAAAACTGAAACAGTGAATAGGCGGATAACAAAGCCCCATACACCAAAGGCCCTTCGCCGTATTTTTCGGTCACAAATGGTAAAACCGGAATCAAAATCGAAAAACCAATCGTATTAACGAAGGTCAAAAGAATTACAGGAATAAAACGCTTGTTGATCATCAAAGAAGGTTATAGCCGACGTATAGTAGCTAAATCTTTAAGAGTTCACAACTATCCTTTTAAATTTTTGAATAAATAGACGTGATTTTCCTCCTTATTAAATCCTCTCTTTCTAAAGAATTTTAGGGCATCCATGTTTTTGGGTGATGTGTCTGCCATTAACATGTTGGCGCCATTGCGTTTAAACCTTCTAATCAAACTATTGTATAATTTTTTACCAATGCCCATGCCTTGAAACTTTTCATTAACCCCCATCCAATTTATATAACCATAGGTCCAACTACTTTTAGGTTTTTTAATGACTGAACCAATGATAAAACCGGCAAGCTCGCCATTTTCGTCTTCGGCTAATAAACAAAACTGACTGTCTGACATAAAGCGATCCAAAATTTCGTACTCGTCCCAGTTACGGTAAAGAATAGGGAAAGCGCTAGCCCTAAACAAATGGTGACCGAGTTGAAAGACGGGTTTTAAATCATCAAATTCCACTTCTCTGACCTTTATCATGGTGTATAATAATTACTGTACGCCTTAATTATAACAGATTTTTAAAATATGCAAAGTGGAAATACCAGAATAGAAAATGACTCAATGGGCGCTGTTTCTGTCCCTGTAGATGCCTATTATGGTGCGTTTACAGTTAGAGCGGGAGAGAACTTTCAAATTTCCGGTCAACAAATGCCAGTAAGTTTTGAACGGGCACTAGGACAGGTTAAATTGGCTAGCGCAGAAGCAAACCACGAACTAGGTCACTTAACTAAAGATGTATTTGAGGGAATTAAAAAAGCTTGTGATGAATTTATTGCCGGTATGTACAGTGATGCCTTTTTAATCGATATTTACCAAGCTGGTGCGGGGACTTCGGTAAATATGAATGCCAATGAAATTATTGCTAATCGGGCAAATGAACTGTTGGGTGGGGGCAAGGGTGACTACACCTATGTTAACCCCAATAATGACGTGAATATGTCCCAATCAACAAACGATGTTATTCCGGTGACAAGTCGCTTAGCGATTTTGCAACAGCTCCCTCTATTACTAAAAGCACTGACTCACGCTTATGAAACTACCGATCGCTTTGCGCAAAAAAATCAAGATATTGTAAAAGTAGGACGTACGCATTTACAGGATGCCGTACCAATTACTGTGGGACAGGCCTTTGATTCGTATAGTCAGGCACTAAAAAAAACTAAACTAAATTTGGAAACGCTAAGCACGGAACTATACGAAATCGGTTTAGGTGGAACGGCTGTTGGTACGGGGATTAATACCCACCCACAATATCAGACGACAGTTACTACAAAACTGTCTAAGCTAACGGGGATCCCTTTTACGGCAAGCAAAAATAATACGGAGATGGCAAATAATATGACTGCATTTTTAAACTTTAGTTCTGGGTTACGGGCATTGGCGAGCAATCTGATTAATTACTCCGAAGATCTAAAACTAATGGCTATGGGCCCTAAGGCGGGAATTAATGAGGTACTTTTGCCAACCGTGCAACCGGGGTCATCAATTATGCCGGGTAAAGTTAACCCATCGATATTAGAATGCTTGGATATGATTTGTTTTAGGGTATTGGGTAATGATCAAATTGTAAATTTAGCAAGTCACCGTAGCCATTTTGAGCTAAATGTGTACTGTCCGATTATTGCAACATCGATTTTGGAATCGATGCAAATTTTGACAAATGGCTTGGAAATGTTTGCCAAAAAATGCCTGCAAGACCTGCATCTTAATCAAGAAATTGTTGAAACTACATTTGAAAAAAGCTTAGCTGTTGGAACAGCATTGGCTCCCCACTTGGGGTACCTAAAAACGGCCGAAGTAATTAAGAAGGCTTTGGCTGGGGGTAACTCAATTAGAGAACAAGTATTATCAGAAGGACTACTGACCGAGGAGGATTTAGATATAATTTTGGATGTGGCACGATTAACAAGACCCACTCGCCAATAACGGTGGGCCTTGTTGTAAAATTATTATTGAACAAACGGAGTCAAATCATCACCCGGATAAACAACTTGGTAAACTTTGAAGGCGTTAGACATGGCTTCTTCTTTAGTGGCGCCGGTTGCAGACACAGAAACAAATGTGGTGCTATCGGGAGTTGGTAGTGTAAATACTTCCATGTAATAGCCGTCGTTTACAACGTTTTGAACGAAGGTTACAAAGTAGCTACGGCCTCCGGATAAATCTTCTTCAAAACCAACATCGTCGGTGGCGGCAACTTGCGGTAAATAGCCTTCAAAAGTTTTTTTAGAGAAATCTCTTAAGGTCATTGTAGAGTCTGTTAGCATTCCGTATTTAATATAAAGGTCTTCTCCGGCAGACATACGGCTTAATTCTTTCCAAGTTGATGCATTGGCTTCGTCTTTTTCAAGGCCTGTTTCAACTGTTTGTAACCACTCAGTTGGTAAATTTGTGGCAAAAGCGGGAACACTTACTTCGGCGGTAGGCTTGCCGGCACAGCCAAATAAAAATATTGCCAATACGCTCACAATTAAGATCGATAAGATTTTTTTCATTTTTAAAAGTTATGAATAATTACTGAACTAGTCAGCTGTTTCAAAAGATACAATAAAGTGTTTCTTAGCTCAATCGTTTATTTAACCGCCCAACCACCATCTACCACCAATACTTCGCCATTCACAAAATCTGACTCATCCGAGGCTAGGTAAAGCGCTGCGTAGGCAATGTCATCGGGGACACCTAGGCGGGGGTATAAAGTTTGGCTTTCAAAATTTGCTTTGGCGGCGGGATCGGCAAGCATATCGGTAGTCATGGCTGTTTGAATAATCCCGGGAGCGATACAATTAACATTAATCCCCTTGGCGGCGTATTCTACGGCCATTTCACGCGTTAGATTTAAGATGCCACCTTTAGATGCGCAGTAAGCGGCGATTTGATCAAAGCCTAAAAAGCCGGCAATCGAGGTAATATTAACAATTTTACCTTTTCCTTTTTTGAGGAATTCGGGCAAAACAGCTTTGGAAACGAGAAATGTACCTTTTAAATTTACATCAATAACTTGGTCCCAATCGGCTTCGGAGGTTTCGTGCATGGCGCCAAACTTAACAATACCGGCGTTGTTTATTAAAATATCGATACCGCCAAATTCGGTTAAACAAGTTTGGACAACCATTTGAATGGCATCAGCATCAATCACATTCATAACTTTAAAAAGGGCAGTGCCGCCGTCTTGCGTAATTAGATTTACCGTTTCTTCGCAACCGGCCTGATTTACGTCCGTAACAAATACTTTGGCGCCTTGCTTGGCAAACATTACAGCAGTAGCTCTACCAATACCGGAGCCGGCACCGGTAATAATCGCAACTTTATTTTGAAGTCGCATGGTTTAAGGGGTTATTGATCAACGTGGTTAGTTTAGCATGAAATGGGCGAGACGGCATTAGATTACGGTTCCATGGGATAATGCGCACGGCGGCAAAGGTATTTTCATCAAGCTGCTTGCCGATTGTTTTAATGAAGACGCCTTCCTGAATTTCCGGCCTTACTGGTGGCAAAATGATGATCCATGTATGCTGGTCAAAGTCGACTAAAGTGAGATTTTCAACACCGTTAATGCCAATGACCTGACCGGCAAGCAAGCCGCGCTCGGGATTTTGCCAAATTGATTCAGCGCGATCGTTCATTAGCATACGATGAAAAGCTGGTAAACGATCAAAGGCCAAACGGTCGATATCTCTTCCAACCCCCAAAAAGTGCATCATACCGCCTAAAACAACGCTTACAACTAAAAGGGCAATCACAATTACATTAAAACGATATTTATAGCCCATGTTTGTGTGCTTAAATTCAACAAAGGCGGCGCTAATACAAATCACCGCTAATAAAAGCCAAAAATACGGTATTGATCTCAAGAAAAATCCGGGTAAGCTCTCACCGAATTTGTCATAATAATCAAAATCGCTCATTTTGATCACAAAGATCATCACGGCGCCGGCAACGGCAACCGCTAAAACTGTTAGAGCTAATCCGGTCCATAGAGCCATTTTTTTAGCAACAAAAGCCCACCGTGGTGACGGTTTTAATTTTTCCTCTTTGATTTTTCTTAGCGTTTCAAGGCTAATTTTGGCTTTGTTCATGGGCGTATTAAGTTAAATCGTACTGTTTGAGGGCTTCTTTAATTTTGTTTTTGGCCCGATTTATTAAGGTCCCAACTGTGGCAACCGGTTTTTTGATAATATCGGAAATCTCGTTGTAGTCTTTGTCTTCGAGGAATTTTAAGACTAGGACATCGCGATACTTGCTGTCTAAATCAGAAATTGCTTCACGAATTAATTTTGCATCAATTTTTTGAGCGACTGCTTGTTTAAGGTTTAACTCATCGGCAATGTTGAGGATTAAGGCTTCACTATCTTTGTCGGTTAAGTTGGTTGTGTGCTTTTTGTTTTTGCGAAAGAAACTAATCACTTGGTTGTACGTAATACGATAAACCCAAGTCGAAAATTTGAGATTAAGATCAAATCCGTTCAAATTTTGATAGGTTTTAATAAAAACTTCCTGCAAAATATCCTCCGCCTCACCGTTACTAACGTTAATGATGCGGTTAATATAAGCCAACAGCCGCCCTTCGTATCTTTGCATAAGCTCAAGGAATAAATCGGCATCTTTTAACACCAACTTTACAACCTGTTCGTCTGTGAGTTGGCGGACTTTGATTGGGATACAAATAAATTAGACTCTATCTATTTTAGTATACGCAGTATTGGGGAATTTTCTTTCAAAAAAGGGGAAGGCAGTTGACATCGTTTGTGTACATGCTATGGTTTAATGGCTGTTAATTTTTTTTATGGATACTTGCGAAGAATCTGACTTTGGCATTATTACAATAGATGGCTACGGTACTGGTATTTTCGATGATGCATTTCATTGTCTAAAAGAAGCTAACGAAAGATGGCAGGCTGCCGTATACGTTGCAAATGCGGCTCAATCTTGTCCTGGTACTAAAAGGCAAGATCTTTCACTGGTTGCTGGCAAATTACGAGACGTGATTGAGATGGTAGCTCATATTGACCAAAAAGGGAGAGTGGAGGAGTTTGAACTTAAACTAACGCAAATTGAAGTAGCCCAAAATTTTACATCTGCTCAACTTAGTAGGATATTATCAGGTCGAGAAAATAAGGATTTAAACAGCCCAAACATGGCCCCCTATTTTAGTGTTGCTAGTATTTTACGTAATCAATATGGCAAACCAAATAGAAATAATCCGGATAAAGTTGTCCATGAGATGATGCTCTTAAATAGTAGATTGGCGGCTGTATATCTGAGAAAAAATAATGTGCCAGCCCTATTCAGGTCTAGATATAACAATGGTACAATAAAATATCACAGCCATGCAGACATAGATTCAGAACAACCGATAGAATTGTCCTGTACGTCGCCACTAAGGGACTCCGTACATAGATTTAATCAACGCATTTTGTGTGCAGTTCTAATGGGACAACCTATACCTTTTGATGAAGTGGAAATTGAAGCTGAGGTAAAACGTATAAATGAAAAAAATGAAATAAAACAATATATGAAATCACCCGCAACTTGTAAGAAGAAAAAAACTCAGAATAAACCAGCTTTTAACTATGCTAATTTAAAAAACGGTAATAGTTCTTATAAGCATATGTTTGTCCCTGCATATAACCGTAAATTTACAAATTGCCACTATCTACAACTGCTTGTGGACTGGAATACAAAAATATTTCTAGAGACACCCACTTATAAAGTCACCGGCAATAAGGATACTGGATTTGAAGCAACATGCAGAGTTGAAGCGCATGATCAAACGTTTAATGCAATTTCCGAAGTACCAGCTCCAAATGCTCGACTAGCCGTAGAAATGGCGGCAGCGGCAATGATTGAAATGATTTTCTCTTAATCCTCATCCCCACTAGGCAATTCCAAAGATTTAATCGCCGGAAGTGAAGCGCCAACAATCCCCTGTAAGTCGCCGTACATGCCGGTGGTGCTCATTACTACTCGTTCAATTTCCTTTTCGCGCTTGCTCCAGATGCGTTGCATGGAGCGTTTTTCGGTTTCTAGGTCACCTTTCATGCCCGTAAAGGCGGAGACGATGTTTTCCATGCGGTTTCTAAATTCGCTGCCGGAAAGGTAGTTGTAGAGGAGTTCCATTTTTTCGTCTTTGCCTACAAGTGATTGTTTGACTTGGCTTAGTTGGGTTAGGTGGAGGCGGAGGGCGGCAACTAAAGATAATGCGGAGGCGTAGCTGCAGACCCAAACGCCGCCTGCAAACTTAAAGTCTTTAACGCCGTCCGGTAAGGTTTGGGATACTAGGATGCACACATCGGCTTTAACTAGGGCTTGGTCGTCTTTGAGTTTTTTGAGCCAGTCGTCACTCCAGGCTTTGGTGTTTTTGGATTCCCACAAAATAATTCCCGCTTTATTGCCAAAGGAGGTGTTGACGGTCTGCACCAAATCAGCGCCTCTAATGCCGGTGGGCACGTCTTCCACGTTGTCTACCGGGAAGTTGTGTTGAAGCATGTTTTTAAGGTCATCCTCCTGAACATCGCCTTGGATTTGCATGGAGCCTTGCTCACTTTTGCGCTTTAATTCCTCAACGGACTTTTTCATCTGCTCGAGCTGTTTGTCCTTTTCGGCCATTTTTAGACGCATTTCTTCGGTGGCATCTTTTTTGGCTTCTTCGGCAACAGTCTTGCGTTGTTCGTCGAGTTTGCGCTCCATTTCCAGCTCCAAGTTTTTTTCTTTTTCTTCGATTTCGCGTTTTTGCTTTCTTAAATCGAGTTCCTGCTCACGCATTTGCTGCAGTTGCCCCTCTTTTTCTTCGTTGGCTTTTTTTAGGTCTTTTAGTTCGACATCAATTTTTTCGGCGGCCTTTTCTTGCGCTATTTTCCACATCTCCCGCTTATCGGTCTCTAGTTTTTCTTTATATTCCTTGCCAAGCTCCTCCTCAAGCTGATGCCGCATTTTTTCGGTAAGGGCATCACTAAGGGGGATTTGGGTGCCACATTTGGGGCAGGTGATTGTTTGGTCGGTCATGGTGGGTGGTTGGGTGGTTAGGTGGTAGGTACGCCGATTTTCCATATTCCTTTTTCCATAAAGGCTTCTATGGTCTGGCGATTAGCCTTGTTAAGTAAGTTGGAATGGGAGAGTTTAAACTGTTTCGCATAATCAGAGAGAAGCATTATGCTCGCGCCTTCCAAATATGCCAAGCGCTTGTGATAACTATTTGTAATGGCTTTGCCAACTATTTCTTCCATAATACCGGTCGCCTGTTTTTCGTCAAACTCCTTAAATGCGTCATAATACAGGTTTCGATCAATAAATTTGATGTTAATGGGAACAAAGCCTTCGCGAATCAGTAAAAAGTTATTCATCACCCGGCCAATTCTGCCATTACCGTCTACAAACGGATGAATATGCTCAAAGTTTAGATGTAATAGAGCGATACGGCGAATAATATGCTCGGAACTACTGGCATTGTATTGTGCTAGCGTTTTTTCTAATCGATCCGTGATCTCCTTTGGATTAACTGCAATATAACTCCCAACTCTCACCCATTCATTTTGGTTTCTAAATCTGCCGGCAACGCCATCGTTAATGTTAGACAAAAGCATTTTATGCATGAGCAGAATATTATCTAACGTGAGCTTTTCATTTTGTGCCTTTTGATTGATATACGAGACCACACGCGCAAGATTTTTTGCCTCAAAAATCTCTCTTTCCGAAATATATCGATCCAAATCGATCTGCAAAAGGATTTTTTCAGTTTCCTCAAGGCTCAGTGTACTATTTTCAATAGCATTGGAATTATAAACTTGCTCAGCCACCTCTGCCTCTTCAATCATTTGCAGAAGCTGATTTTTGCCAATGGCAGCCTTGTAGTAGCGCTCCCTCAATTCGGCAATTTTGCTATAAAAACCAGATATTTTTGTCATATTCATATACTATCAGTTATTCACTGTTTTGTCCATAAAATCGTGAGCAAGTGGTCATTTTAGGCGCTCCTTCACGGTTTTGACCCTACGCATACTCCTTAATTATCTCAATAAACTCCCTACCATAGCGCTGCGCTTTAACTTCGCCAATGCCGTTAATGTTGATGAGTTGGGCGGTGGTTACGGGTAAAAAGTGGGCTAATTCAATTAGGGTTTTATCGGAGGCGATAATGTAAGGGGGCACATTGTTTTTAATGGCGAGATGTTTGCGGAGGGTGCGGAACTCTTCAAACAGGTCTTGGTTGTAGGATAGTTTGGATTTAAGTTTGGTTTTGGTGGCGGCACGCGCTTTGGGCTGGGGAATCTCGGCTTCGGTTTCGGGCTCGTCCATGGTTAGTTCCGGTGTGGCGTTATCTAAAAAGGTGACGCCTTTGTGGGTTAGGCTTAAGGTTGGGTACATGCCGGTTTCTTTTTTAAGATAATTTTCTTCAACAAGGGTGGCAATAATTTGGGCGAGATGGTCTTTATTAAAATCGATAACGGCGCCGTAACTAACCAGTTTATTGTGGCTGAGGTCGCGAATCTTTTTTAAATTTTTTCCTAATAAAATATTAATAATATGGCTGGCACCAAAGCGTCCGCCGGTTTCATGAATGGCGACAAAGACTTTTTGGCTTACTTCCGCTGCGTTAAAGGAGGTTTGGGTGTTTAGGCACACATCGCAACCTTGGCAGTTATCTTGCTCAAAGCTCTCGCCAAAGTAATTAAGGAGCTGTTTACGACGGCACTTTTTGAGTTCGCAATAACTCACCATTTGATTTAGTTGTTCGTAGCGCTTGTCTTGTTGATAGGGGTCTTGAATTTGTTGAATAAAATATTTTTGATTGAATTGATCCCCCGGTCCATAAAAAAGAACGCATTCGCTTTCCAGCCCATCGCGCCCGGCGCGGCCGGTCTCTTGAAAATAGCCTTCGATGGTTTTGGGTAGGCTATAATGGACGACTAGTCGAACGTCGGATTTGTCGATGCCCATGCCAAAAGCGATGGTTGCGGTAATGATGTCCACCTTATCATTGATAAAATCACTTTGGTTGCGGGCCCGCTTTTCCGGTTTCATGCCGGCGTGGTAGGGACGGGCGTTAAAACCCAGTGCGCACAGTTGCTCGGCAATTTTATCAGTCTCTTTTTTAGAAAAACAGTAAACGATCACCGACTCACCCTTAAATTTTGTGACCCAATGGACAAGTTTATTAAAAGCATTAGTTTTGCGCTCCACCCTATAGGTAAGATTTTGGCGATTAGAACTGGAAACAAAACGTTTGGCATTGGGGATGCCCAGTTGCTCCACAATATCGTCCGCCACTTGGCCGGTTGCCGTAGCGGTTAATGCCACCACAGGTAATTTAGGAAACTCCTCTTTAAGTAAACTCAAAGTTCGATAATCCGCACGAAAATCGTGCCCCCACTCCGAAATACAATGGGCTTCATCCACCGCAAACAGTTTGATTGGCAACGTCCGCAAAAACTCACGAAACTGGGGCAGGGCAAACCGCTCCGGCGCACAATATAACAGTTTAATCAGCCCATCCCGTAGATCCCTAATAATGCGTTCCGACTCTTCCTGCGTCAGAGTGCTGTTTAAACATGCCGCCGGAATCCCGTTACTTAAAGCAGCATCCACCTGATCTTTCATTAGAGAAATTAGTGGTGAAATCACCACTGTCAGCCCATCAAAAACTAGTGCCGGTAACTGATAACACACTGACTTACCGCCACCCGTGGGCATGAGCACCAAGGCATCGTTTCCCGCTAAAATTTGCCGAATAATCTCTTCCTGCAAAGGCCGAAACTCGGAATGACCAAAATATTTTTTGAGGAGCGAAGGCAGTTGGGGCATGCAAAGACGGTCCATTAGAAGATGAACCTATGTTAGCATGGATGGTTTAAGTTTTGTTAAAAAAAGTTCTATTGAGGTTCGCCGGCGGCAATCCACTCTTTTATGTATTTTATAAGTTTGTCTAAGCGGACATTGTCATTTTCATCCGCTTGCCAAGATGCAGTCCAATCACCTCGAGGTGCCGCATTTTGCAAATATGCAATAAATTCCTCAAATTCTTTTTCTTCTGCTCCTTTCCATGCCCTTTTAACTAGCTCACACATCACAAAAACCTTCCCCATCAAACTGTGCATCTCACTTTCGGTATGCTGACTGGCATCCTTGCCTGTAATTTTAAATTTTGCATCGCAATAAATCCCATTTATAATTTTCGTTAACTCATAGCGGGCTAAATTATTTTTAATTTTACGATCAAAATATTCTTGACCTTTCTCCTGTATAATTTTTTGCATTTAATAATGCAGAATCTTTAATGGTTAACTCTAAAAACACACCATCACTAATAACACCGTTAGTCATTTTGGTTGGAATAATATTCAGAGATGGATGAATAGGCACTATTCCATAATTAGTAAACTGACTAATCAGAGGATGCTCTCCTAGCGGTAAGGAAGCTCCATAATCCGAGTGTCTGAATGTTTTTGTTCCCAGCAGTTGATGAATTGTGTCATCAGCCAATGCAACGGGATGTAAGGGGCTGTCACCCCCTGTATTAACGTCATTATCTTCCTCAAGTCTAATAACCTGACGGGCT
>Ga0210044_10002409_pt1 | contig 27865 bp, 18 predicted proteins | sample CryGey13umfilter_2_FD_183959 | JGI IMG/M metagenome (GOLD analysis project Ga0210044, IMG submission 183959) | Groundwater microbial communities from aquifer in Utah, USA - Crystal Geyser 4/9/14 3 um filter (SPAdes) (version 2) | ecosystem: Environmental > Aquatic > Deep subsurface >... | reverse complement strand
TCGGTTAATCTCATGCAGCGGAGAGATATCCTCGAATTAGTGATGAAACAATCGCCTCCACCAAAACGACAACCAACTGAAAATTTAAACCAACTGAGCCTGATCAATGTTTAACCGGACAGCAGTGATATGTGTATTAAAAATGTTGGCATATATTGATGGTGGTTTGTCCGAAAAGAAACATAGTCAGTCTTGTTTTCTGCCTGTTCTCTTTTGTTGCAAGCGCAGAAGCCGAGCCTGTCACCCTGCAGTTGAAGTGGATGCACCAGTTTCAGTTTGCCGGTTTTTATATGGCCGCAGAGAAAGGTTTTTATCGTGATGCCGGCTTTGAAGTCGATATTCGTGCAGGTGAAGTCGGCAAAATGCCTGTTGATGCGCTACTCAATGGCCATGCTGACTTCGTCGTAGCGGATCCCGGTGTGTTGCTGACCCGTGCCGGGGGGGCGCCGGTCAAGGTGGTAGCGGCTATTTTTCAGCACTCCCCGCTTGCCCTGATCGTCAGAAACGATTCCGGCATCAACAGTTTTTCAGACCTGCGCGGCAAACGAGTCATGCTGGTGCCAGGCCTGAACGCCGATATTGATGCGGCTATGGGAGCTGCAGGCCTCACTTCAGCTGATTTTATCAGACAGGATACAAGTTTCGATATTCGTGATCTGGTCAACGGAAAAACCGATGCTTTTGCCGGTTATATCACTGACCAGCCGCATCAACTGGAGTTGATGGGTATACCTTATCGCATCCTGCACCCCAACCAGCAGGGCATCGATTTCTATGGCGATGTATTGATTACTACTGATGAGAACATCAAGGAGCAGCCGGAAAAGGTCCGGGCATTTACTCAAGCTTCGCTTCGAGGCTGGCAATATGCACTTGCGCATATTGATGAGACAATCGCTGTCATCCAAACGAAATACAATACGCAGAAACTGTCTCAGGAGCAGCTGGGATTTGAAGCGCGCAAGACAAGAGAGATGATCGAGAGCGATGTTGTTCAAATTGGTTACATGAGGCAGCAACGTTGGTCTGATATAGCTGCTGTTTACATCGCCCAGGGGCTGCTGCCAGCCAATTTTGCTGTTTCAGAGGCGCTCTTCCAGCCAAAAGAGAGTGTGTTGAAGGTCATTAAAGAACACAGCTGGACATTCGGCACCACATTGCTGATTTCCATCATTCTTCTGCTCATCATGCATGCCATCAGTTTACGCAGATCTGTCAGGAGCAGAACAGCAGATCTGGAACGCATCCGTTACCAGCAGAACCTGATCCTGAATTCGGCAGGAGAAGGCATTTACGGGCTGGATAAGCAGGGGAATACGACATTTGTTAACAATGCCGCAGCCAGGATGCTTGGCTACGCTGCTGATGAGCTTATAGGTAAACCTATGCATAATCAGGTTCATCACAGCCATACAGACGGATCACTTTATCCACGCGAACAGTGCCCCATGTATGCGGCATTTACCGATGGGCAGATCCATACCGTGGTAAACGAAGTACTATGGCGTAAAGATGGTTCAAACTTTCCTGTCGAGTATACCAGCACACCGATATATGAAGAAGAGATACTGGTCGGAGCGGTTGTCACATTCAGAGATATTACCGAACGCAAGCAAGCCGAGAGCGACCTGCGTATCGCCGCTATGGCCTTCGATTCGCAAGACAGCCTGATGATCACTGATCCAGCCGGCGTGATTCTGCGCGTGAATCAGGCATTTTCCGACAGCACCGGTTTTACAGCCGCTGAAGCCGTCGGTCACACACCGAAGATACTTAAATCCGGTCGACACGATGCGGCCTTTTATGCCCGCATGTGGGAATCCATCCTTAGCACCGGCTCATGGCAGGGTGAAGTCTGGGATCGCCGGAAAAATGGAGAGATTTACCCCAAATGGCTGAGCATCTCTGCAGTGAAAGGACGCGATGGTGAAGTCTCCCACTATATCGGATCACACATCGATATTTCCGCGCGTAAGGCAGCAGAAGAAGAGATCAAAAATCTGGCGTTTTACGACCCGCTTACCGGTCTGCCCAACCGCCGTCTGCTGCATGACCGGCTCACTCAGGCACTGGTTTCCAGTGCGCGTAGTGGACGGGAAGGTGCATTACTGTTCATTGATCTGGATAACTTCAAAATTCTCAACGACACGCTCGGCCATGATGTTGGAGACCTGTTGCTGCAGCAGGTGGGCGGGCGCTTAAAGTCCTGTGTACGTGAAGGCGACACTGTCGCCAGGCTCGGCGGTGACGAGTTTGTGGTATTGCTGGAGGAGCTGAGTACTCAGCCGATGCGGGCCGCTTCCCAGACGGAAATTATTGGCGAGAAAATTATCGCTACGCTGGGCGAGCCTTACCGGCTTGCCGCGCATGAATGCCGTAGCACCCCCAGCATTGGTGCAGCGCTGTTCAACAACAGCAATCTGGATACAAACGAACTGCTCAAGCAAGCCGACATCGCCATGTATCAGGCCAAGAAATGTGGCCGCAATGTGCTGCGCTTTTTTGACCCGGTGATGCAGGAGATCGTGAACGACCGTGCAGACCTCGAAAGCGAATTACGCAATGCACTGGAAAAGCAGCAGTTCCAGTTATTCTATCAGGTACAGGTCGACAGCTCACACCACCCGCGCGGCGCCGAGGCACTGATTCGCTGGATACACCCGGAGCGTGGCTCTGTATCGCCGGCACAATTTATCCCGCTGGCAGAAGAGACAGGGCTAATCCTGCCCATTGGACAGTGGGTGCTGGATACGGCTTGTGCCCAGCTCAAGGCCTGGGAGTCTGATTCCCTCACCCGTCATCTCAATCTGGCGGTGAATGTAAGTGCCAAGCAGTTCCATCAGGCCGATTTTGTCGATCGGGTGCATGAAACAGTACAGCGCCACGGCATTAACCCCATGCTGCTCAAGCTGGAGCTGACCGAAAGTATGCTGCAGCGTGATATCGAAGATACCATTAAGAGTATGTATGTGTTGAAAAAGACCGGTATCCAGTTTTCACTGGATGACTTTGGTACAGGCTATTCATCGCTGCAATACCTTAAGCGCTTGCCACTCGATCAGCTCAAGATTGACCAGTCTTTTGTGCGCGATATTGCCATCGATAGCAGTGATAAAGCGATTGTCGGCACCATCATTGCCATGGCCCATAATCTGGGGCTGGGTGTCATTGCTGAAGGGGTTGAAACAACAGAACAGCTGCAATCACTCAAGCATAGTTGCTGTACGCACTATCAGGGATACCTGTTCGGCAAGCCAGTGCCGGCAGCATTGTTCGAGGCGCAATTAACGCGGAAGTGAGCACGATCGATCTGCGTGATGGCTTGAGGAGGCATCCCCCATTTAGTTTGCCCTGTTCTGCCGTAAGCCAAGCTGCTGCAGGCAGCGGTCGATCCACTGTTTGGTAAGCTTCTCCTGCACGGATTGCTGTTGCAGGCGCTGCATGAGCATCTTGAAATCCACCTCATCCAGTAGCTGATCCTGATTAAAACAGGAGAAGACCACGCGGGTTGGTTTTCCAGTTTCCGGATCCTTGTGCTGCTGCATGCACTGGCCGCAGATCTTTTTCATCATGCACTGCATCGGCGAATTGATGGAGCCGAGTGCAATATGATCCGGTTTCAAATAGCGCTGGAGCACACCATGCCGGGCATCGGTAATAACGCTCATCAGGCCTGCGGAGCCGATGACAATCAAGCGGTCGATCTGATGCAGCGGTATGCCGGCACTGCCCAGCTCACCCCTGCCGTAAGCGGCCAGAGCCTTGATCATATTGCCGACAAAGGCGCTGTCCTGCGGCCTGCCGGGAGCAAAGCCCGGTGCCTGATCGCAGCACCAGACAATCTGATCGGCTGCCGCCTCGATTTCGGCCACCTTGTAGCGGTCGATCAACTGCTTGTAGCCGGCGAAATAGAGCACCCTGGAGCCCGCCTTGCGAAAGGCCGAACCGATGGAGAAGAGCACGGCATTACCCAGGCCGCCGCCAATCAGCAGCACATTTTCACCACCGACAATGTCGCTGGCATGCCCGGTCGGTCCCATCAATACCACCGGCTCACCCTCTTGCAGGTAGGCACATAAATCAGAAGATCCGCCCATTTCCAGCAGTATCATCGATACCAGCCCCCGCTCCACATCGACTTCGGCACCTGTCAGTGCTACGCCCTCCATGGCCAGCAGCGTCTCCGCCGCATGTTTGGCGTTCGCCTCATAATTTTGCAGGCGGTAAAACTGCCCGGGCTGAAAGGCACGGGCAGCATGGGGTGCATGTACGGTAACCTCGACGATATTCGGGGTGAGCCGCTCTACACGCTGCACGGTTGCGCATAACTCGTGCGCCAGACGGGCAAACAGCGCTGAGGCGCTGACCTGCGACGGCGGCTGTTTTGCCAGTATGCGATCTATCATCGGATACCCCTGTGTTGCACTGGCAATGGCCTTGACCACATTGCCGGCATAGGAGGGGTGCAGGTCGCCGAAAAAGCTGATGGCGCGGCCATCGTCACGGATATGGTTGAGCATATAAGCCCGGTCAGGCTTGGTGCTGCGCTCGGGCGTTACCGGATTGCCATCAATATCCACTGCCTGAAAATATTTACCATCGAGCGGGACTTGACCGGGATACTCCTCGCTCAGTACTACATTGGGTCTGGTGCCTGCGGCTACAATGATCGCATGTGCCGGTAGCTGTATCGTTGTGTCGACGCAGGCTTCGATTTGGCCATCTTCATTGTACTGCATGCGTTGCATATCAATGGCTTCGGCATGGCCGAAGCGATCCACCGCAATGGATGCGGGCGAGAGCAGCTCGCAGAAGCGGATCCCCTCCTGCATAGCTCTGGTGATCTCCTCATGATTCAAGCGGTAGCTCGGCGCATCGATCAAACGTCTGCGATAGGCCACCGTCGAGCCGCCCCAATTGTTGAGCAGATGCAGGATATCCGGCGTGCGTCCCGCTTCTGCCGCTGCTTCCCGCTCGCTGCGAATGGCGCGGGCGTGAGCGAGGAACTCATCAGCGATGATCGACTCCTCCTCACTCCAGCCGGCACGAACCCTGTCAGCGCCACGCTCTGCTGCCAGCAGCTCGTAACGACTGAGGAATTTCTCTACTTGCAGCGGATAATAGGCCAGAGCCTCGGTAGCTGTATCTATCGCTGTCAGGCCGCCGCCAACGACAACAACCGGCAGACGGATCTGCAGATTGGCGATGGAGTTGCTTCTGGCAGCACCTGTCAGTTGCAGCGCCATAAGGAAATCGGATGCCTGCCGAACGCCTCTGGCCATGCCGTTGGTGATCGGGATCGTGGTCGGAGCACCCGCACCGAGGCAGAGCGCGATATGATCAAATCCCATGGCAAAGGCATCATCGAAATTCAGTGTGCTGCCCAGACGTACGCCGCCGAACATGGCGAATTGTGCACGGCGCTCGATGAGCAGGCGGATGATTTTAAGATAATTTTTGTCCCAGCGTACGGTGATGCCGTATTCGGTGACTCCGCCGAATCCGGCCATGACCCGATCATCCAGTGACTCATACAGATCGCTGATGTTATGCACAGGTTTGAAGGTCACGCGTTTGTGCTGCGTGGTAACACCTGAAATATCGGCCGGCAGCGGCTCGACCTTAAGCCCATCGACAGCGACAATAGTGTGTCCCTCGTTCATCAGTTGATGGGCCAGTGTAAAGCCTGCTGGGCCAAGGCCTGCGACCAGCACCTTGTAGCCGGAATCTGGCCTGGGTAGCGGACGCGCCAGATTCAGTGGATTCCAGCGGGTCAACAGGCTGTAAATCTCGAATCCCCACGGCAGGTTTAATATCTCCTTCAGGATGCGTGACTCGATCTCGGGGATGCTCACCGCTTCCTGCTTCTGATAGATACAGGCTTTGACGCAGTCATTGCAGATACGGTGACCGGTGGCTGCCAGCATGGGGTTATTCACACAAACCACGGCCAGTGCCGCGAGCATATGCCCCCCGGAGGCAAGCATATTCATTTCGGAGATCTGCTCATTCAGCGGGCAGCCGGCCAGCTGCACGCCAAAAGAGCTGTCTCTGAAGGCGCCAGATTTTTTATCCAGCATGCCTGTGGAGCAGGAGTCACGTCCCTGATGATGGCACCAGACGCAATAATTGGCCTGATCAAGGGCCCCCGTCAGGTCGGTGCCGGCATCGGTTAGCTGAAAGCCCTCGCGATGGCGCAGTGTGTCACGTGGCCCCTGCATCTGCTTTGTGCCGTTGATCTCTACCTGCTCAAATGGCACCAACAGTCCGGGATTCACTGCCGTAGGCAGGCGGAACAGCACGCCATCGGCATATTGTCTTCTGCCACTCTCGCTCTTTACAGCCCAGACTGCGTAAGCACCTGCTTTTTCCAGGGCTTCGGCACTTGCATCGCTGCTCTGCAGCCACAGCATGACATGAGAGGCAAAAGCCAGCTCGCTCAACGGCTCGCCAAACATGCCTGCCAGCTCATCGGCAAGCAGCAGTGCTGCATCATCGCTCAGGTAATCGTTGGCGGATTTTTTGACGACCCGCTGCACAAACTGCTTTTTACATGCATACAGCGGTGTCAGTGCCGCCTGCCTGTCGGCCAGCAGCTTTATCTCCTTCTCTATGCCGAAGAAGCCGGCAATAAATGTTTCCAGAAATGGCGCCAGCCTGAGCAGCAGCGCGCTCTGATCTGTTTCTGCAGTTGATGCGGCGGTGGAGCGTGCCTGCAATAGCTGATGACAGAGATCGCTATCTGCTGCTCGCAACTGCTTGATAAACAGGGCATCGACCTGCAGCAGTCCATGCCGCTGATACAGATCCATGAATTTCAGGTCGGCGTTCAATATCAGCTCACGCACGTCGATGCTCCTATCCAGCATTGAATCAACCAAGCCTTGCAAGTATAACTGATCTCAGTCTTGATTTCGCGCTCTTGTGTGACCGGACCGGTCTGTCCGGATACGGTTATGGTGCGCCGCTGCTGCCTGCCGGATCCGGTATTTTGCCGGTGTTATAGATGGCATTGAGTATGGCCACGGTTTGTGGCGAAGCCCAGGGAAAAGCGCCGTTTATCTTTTCCACATACAGACCGCGCCGGTTGATGATAAAGGTCTCCGGGAATTTATAGGCCCCCAGCTGAGGCCCTGCCACCTGTTTGCCGCCTCTGTCCCAGTAGATCGGGAAAGGGATATGCTGCTCCTCGATAAATGTGCGCACGTCCTCAATCTGATTATCAGCGGCCAGCCCGACCACCAGGAATTTATTGGCCGGCAGCAGTCGGGAGAGCCGGATCAGATCCGGCATCTCCTTGCGGCAGGGCGGGCACCAGGTGGCCCATACATTCAGGATCACCACCTTGCCGGCAAACAACTTGTGACTATCCACAGCTTTGCCGTCCAGTGTGCTCATCTGGAATAATGGCATAGGCTGGTTCTTGACCGGCAGTGTCGTAGCAGAGCCACCGGGCTCACCCGAACAGGCGGCCAGCCAGCCGGCCAGAATCGCTAGCCCAAGGGCTCGTATCATGTAGCGCAGCATAGCTTAGTAGCTGTGGTACACGGTTGACTTGCCATCCTTGTCAAAGGCCAGCACATCATAACCCTCGGGCTTCTGGCCAACGCTCTGCATGCCGGGTGACTTCATCGGCATGCCGGGTGCTGTCAGGCCAACCACATTGGCCGGGCGCTCTTTCAGCAGGCGCTCCACATCAGCTGCCGGCACATGACCTTCGATCACATAACCATCGACAATGGCGGTGTGGCAGGATGCCAGCTTTCCGGTTACGTGATTCGTAGCCTTGATGGCATCCATATCGTCGCGCTTGTATTCGATGACCGAAAAGCCCGAACCCTTCAGATGATCGGCCCACTTGCTGCAGCATTCGCACCCGGGCGATTTATACATGACCACTTCTGGTCCCGTAGCAGCAGTGTCGGCCCTGGCTGCAACCGGTGTTGCCGGTGGTGTGCTGATTTCTGCTGTGCCGGTGGAACTGTCGCAAGCGGCCAGCGCCAGAGCTGCGCCTAATAACAGCCATGCCTTCCTTGATCTGTTCATGTTGATCTCCTTATTTATCATTTCCAAGTTAGAAACTGTTATCACGCATCGGTGCGTGCTTCCCTGATCTGCAGGATCATGCCGTATATTACAGGCAGCACGATCAGACACATCACTGTTGTTGTTACCATGCCACCGATCATTGGTGCAGCAATGCGCTGCATGACGTCGGAACCGGTACCCGCACCCATCATAATCGGAACCAGCCCTGCAATCACCGCTGTCGCGGTCATGGCTATCGGGCGCACGCGCTTGGCGACACCGCTCTGTACGGCCATCCGCAGTATATCAGGGCTCAGCTTGCCGCCGGCATCTTTACGCCGGCGCGCCACCTCCTGATCGATAAAGGTTAGCACCAGTACGCCGATTTCAGCCGCAACGCCCGCCAGCGCAATAAAGCCTACGGCAACCGCCACGCTGAGATTAAAGCCCAGCCACCAGACCAGCCAGAAGCCGCCGATCAGGGCAAAGGGTACCGATAACATCACCACCACCGGTGCCATCAGGTTGCCGAAGTTGAAGTAGAGCAGCAGGAAGATCAGCAACAGGGTGGCAGGTATTACGATGCGCATTTTTGCCGCTGCCCGCTGCATATATTCAAACTGACCGGACCACTCCAATGTATATCCGGCCGGTACCTTCACCTGATCACCAATGACCTGTTTGGCGCGGGCTACATAACCGCCGATATCGCTGGAGCTGATATCAACGTAAACCCAGGCATTAGGTCTGGCATTCTCGCTCTTGATCACTGGCGGCCCGCGCTGCACGCTGATTTCAGCCACAGCCGCCAAAGGAACCTGCGCCCCGGTCGGGGTTGGAACCAGCACACGCCTGAGCGCATCCGGGTTACTGCGGTAATCACGCGGGTAACGCAGGTTGACCGGGTAGCGCTCCAGCCCTTCGATCGTCTGCGTTACATTCATGCCGCCGATAGCCGACTGAATCACATCTTCTATATCACCGATGGTCAGGCCGTAACGTGCCGCCTTGTCGCGCTGGATGTCGATATCCAGGTAGTAGCCGCCTGCCGCCCGGTCACTGAAGGCCGAGGTGGTCTCCGGCAGTGTCTTGACCGCCCGCTCTATCTGCATACCAACATCCTGCAACACGCTCAGGTCCGGTCCCGATACCTTGATGCCGACCGGCGTTTTGATGCCGGTGGAGAGCATGTCGATGCGGGTCTTGATCGGATAGGTCCAGGCATTGGCCAGTCCCGGGAACTGGATAGCAGCATCCATCTCCTGCATCAGCTGCTGCGTGGTTTTATTAGGATTCGGCCAGGCGCTCTTCTCTTTTAGCCGGATAATCGTCTCCACCATCGCCAGAGGTGCTGCATCGGTGGCGGTAGCGGCACGGCCGACCTTGCCGAATACCGATGCCACTTCCGGAAAGGTTTTGATAATCTTATCGGTTTGTTGCAACAGCTCCTTGGCCTTGGTGATCGAGATGCCCGGGAAGGTGGTCGGCATATAGAGGATATCACCCTCATCCAGCGGCGGCATAAACTCCGATCCGATCCTGGTTAACGGTATGGCCATAGAAAAGAGCAGGGCGACTGCGATCAGCAGCGTTACCCATTTATACCTGACGGCCGCCGCCAGCGTCGGACCATGCAGCCACTGCAGGGCCCTGTTGACCGGATTGCTCTCCTCCGGCATCACCTTGCCGCGGATCAACCAGCCCATCAGCAGTGGTACCAGCGTGATTGCCAGGAGGGCTGAGCCGAGCATGGCGTAGGTGGCGGTAAAGGCGAGCGGTTTGAACATGCGTCCCTCCTGCGCCTCCAGTGTGAAGATAGCCATATAGGATACGGTGATGATCAGCAGCGAGAAAAATAGTGCCGGCCCCACCTCTCTGGAGGCACGCCCCACCGCCGCCCAGCGCTCGGCAGCGGTTAATGCCACCTCATAATCCGGATCTTCCTGATGCTTTTGACTTTGCTTGTCGTGCAGTGACTGCTCCAGATGCTTATGGGCATTTTCGATCAGCACGGTAGCACCATCGACCATGGCGCCGAGGGTGATAGCGATACCACCGAGACTCATGATATTGGCCGCCAGCCCCTGCCACTGCATCAGCATGAAGGCGATCAGCACGCCCAGCGGTAGTGTGATAATGGCCACAAGAGCTGAACGGGCATGCATCAGGAACAGTATGCAGACCAGCGATATCACCAGAAACTCTTCAAACAGCTTGCTCTTGAGGTTATCCACGGCACGCTCGATCAGGTCACCACGGTCATAGGTCGGAACCACTTCAACACCTTCCGGCAGACCGGATTTCAACTCTTCGATCTTGCTGCGTACGGCTTTGATTGTTGTCAGTGCATTCTCGCCATAGCGCATGATGATGATGCCACCGGCCACCTCTCCTTCACCATTGAGCTCCGTCAGCCCCCTGCGCAGCTCCGGTCCCAGATGCACATGTGCCACATCGCGCAGCAGAATCGGCGTACCGTGCGCATCGACTCCTACCGGAATGCTCTCCAGATCGGGAATACCTTTAAGGTAGCCCTTGCCGCGCACCATATATTCGGTCTCACCCATTTCGATCAGGCTGCCACCGACATCGTTATTGCTGCGTTTGATGGCATGTATCACCTTGGCCAGCGGAATGCCGAATGCGGCCAGCGCATTGGGATCGACCTCTACCTGATACTGTTTAACAAAACCGCCGATCGAGGCGACTTCGGAAACACCGTTCACCGTTTGCAGGGCATAGCGCATATACCAGTCCTGAATCGAGCGCAGTTCGGCCAGATCATGCCTGCCTGATTTGTCTACCAGCGCATATTCATACACCCAGCCTACACCTGTTGCATCCGGTCCCAGCGTAGGGGTGACACCGGCAGGTAAGCGGCCAGCCACATAGTTCAGATACTCCAGCACGCGCGAGCGAGCCCAGTACATATCCGTGTCATCCTCAAAGATGATATAGACGAAGGAAAAACCGAAAAAGGAGTAGCCGCGCACAACCTTGGCGTGCGGCACGGCCAGCATGGCCGTGGTCAACGGATAGGTGACCTGATCCTCAACTACCTGCGGCGCCTGTCCGGCATATTTGGTGAATACAATGACCTGTACATCGGAGAGGTCAGGAATGGCATCGAGCGATATATTTTTCACCGCCAAGGAGCCGGCAGCAATGATCAGTGCGGTGAACATCAGCACAATCAGTTTATTGCGCAGACCTGCATCAATGATTTTAGCGATCATGAGTCACAACCTGTAACTACAAAGGCATCAGGTGAATTGCGGAGCAAGAGAGAATCCTCTGGGGGACGAAGGCACAAAGCAGGAGTGGATGAAGCAATCATTGTGCTCCCTCCATATCCATGCCTTTCATTTTATCTCCGTTCATCTGCATACCATTCATGTGACTCGGGGCGTCCTGCCCCTCACCCTGCGGGTGGCCTGCGCCCATCCCATTCGGCTCTCCTGCCGAATGGGGATCCGTGGACATCCCGTTCATGTTCATGCCGGGCATATCCATCTGCTGCATGGCTGGCTGATTCGGTTGATGCGTCACTGAGGGATCCATGTTCATTGCGGGATGTATCTCTGAGCTCTCCATAGTGGGCCCGGGGGCCAGAGCGGGCGCGACCATCTTGGCGGCGGCCTCCCGGATGGAAGATTCGGAGTCGATCAGGAACTGGCCACTGGATACCACCAGCTCACCGGCTTTCACCCCGTCCAGTATCTCAACCTGCCCCTCTGCGCTTGTGCCTATTTTTACCGTGCGCGGTTCAAAGCGGCCGGGTTCGACCTGCACAAACAGATGAGCCTTTTTACCGGTAATCAAGACCGCTTCTCTGGGGACATAGATGCCGGGTTTGCTGGTGGACGAAGCGATAGCAACATCGCCGAACATATCCGGCTTGAGTGCGCCATCGCGATTGTCAAATTCGATGCGCACCTTGTTGGTACGGGTTTTTGGATCCAGATAGGGATAGATATAGGTGATCTTGCTGGTGAACGCACGGCCGGGCATGGAAGCAATCGTAAGGCTGGCCGAATCACCTGGCTTGACCCATGGGATCTCATGCTCATACAGGTCAGCCAGCAGCCATACGCGGGAGAGGTCTGCTATCTGGTACAACTCGGAAGCAGGCGTGACCCGCGCACCCTCGCGGACACCGATTTTTGTCACTATGCCTGCTGCCGGTGCATGAATGTGCATATTTTTTCGCACCTTGTGTGTTTGTTGTAGCTGGCGGATCTGATGCTCAGGAACATCGAAGAAGCGTAAGCGGTCCAGTGATGAATCCAGCAGGCGCTTGGCACCATCCCGGATATCCTTGTAAGGACTGGTTTTGAGCTGCTGCCAGTTGGCCAGTGCAAGCAGGTACTCTTCCTGGGTTGCGACCAACTCCGGTGAATAAAAGGCCAGCAGCATGGTATTTATCTCGACACTTTCACCTGTCTTGTCGACAAACAGCTTATCAACCCATCCATCCACTTTCGGATGCAGGGTAGTCAATCGTGTTTCATCAAATGTGACACGCCCCACTGTTGTAATGGCACGTGACAACTCTTTTTGCACCGCTCTGGTGACGCGTACGCCGATATTCTGTGTCACTGTCGGATCAATCCTGACGGTGCCGGCCGGGCCGGAAGCGGCACCGGCATCAGCGCATACCGGGATATAATCCATGCCCATGCCATCCTTAGCCGGCTTAGGGCTGGTGACAGACGGATTCATCGGGTTTCTCCACATCAAAGGCTTAGCGCCCCCCGCGCATGGTCCGTCGCCCCCGGCTGTTGTTTGAACCGTCCCCTGACTTTGTTGCTCTACCTGTTGTGTGCCGGAAATAAAGTAACCACCGGCCAGCCCGGCAAGCAATATGCAGCTCATCAGTAGTATGTTTTTTGTATTCATATTTTTCTCCCGGAAAAATATTTGCCATGACTCTGTAGATCGGTCGGTGTTTGCTTTGCGTGACAGGATGCCGCACAGGGTGGGCAGGCACGACTGGTCAAGGTTGTTACTATTGTTTTCATTCAAGACGCTCCTTACCTGCGGCGGCGGCCAGACGCGCCTCGGCCTGATGGGCTACAGAGACCAGTTGCCAATACTGGATGTCGAAATTGAATTCACTGAGCTGGGCACGCACCAGATTGAGGAAATCGACCTTGTTCACCTGATAACCGGCCAGCATCGATGCGGTGGTCTGACGTGCCTGTGGCAGAATGCCGTGTTCAAACAGACTAAGCTGTTTGCGCGCAAGGTGCAGGTCTGACGCTGCGGTATCTATCTCTACATCCACCTGATTGGCGGCGTCCTGCCAGGAAAACTCGGCTTTCGCCTTTTCCGCCATACGCTGATCCACGGCCCTATCCTGCTTGCTGCTGCTGTAGAGCGGCAGGGTCATGCTCAGCATTAACGACGCCATATCGGGCCGGGGCTGACGGTTGGTTGTGCCGGAGCGGAAGCCATAGGCAGCACCCAGTTTGAAGTCCGGATAATAATCCTTGTTGGCCAGGGCCAGCAGACTGTCTGAGGCCTCTATATGATCATGCATCGCCAGTAGCGCCGGGCGATGGTCTCTGGCCCAGTGCTTAAGCGCCGGCGTATCCACCGTGCGCGCGAGTGCGGGCTGCATCGCTTGCGTGTGCCCGGATGCGGGGAGCACGATGGCTATAGCTGCTTCACGGCCCAGCAGGCTATTCAGGGTTGCACGTTCCCTATCCAGAGCAGAATTGAGCTTCATCTCCTGTTCGAGTAATTTGGAGAGTTCCAGCTGTGCCAGCAGCACATCCTGTTGCAGCCCCTTGCCTGTTTTGTATTTTGCTTCGGCCGTCCGCACCAGATTACGCAGCAGATCCTGATTATGGCGGATGATGGAGAGCGCCTGGTGCAGATAAGCCAGATTCCACCAGTGAATGCGGGTATTGCGCAGCAGCAGTAGGCGGAACTCCTGCTGGTTCTGCATTGCCGCTGCTGCCATATGCTTTGCTGCTTCCGCTTTCAGCGCCAGTTTTCCGGGGAATGGAATGGCTTGCGAGATACCCAGTTGCAGCTGGGTCATCGCCTCCTGCGAGGTGGAAAATGAATCGGCCGGTAAATTGAGCATGTTAAATGACAGTGTAGGGTCAGGCAGGCTGCCTGCTTGCGACGGAACTGCTGCCATCGCCTCGGCTTGCCTGGTTACAGCAGAGAGTGACGGATTGTGTTGCAGCGCCATCAATTCAGCTTCAGCCAGTGTTAGCACTGCATCCCCGCCCCATGCGAGAGAGAGCGGAAAAATGGTGTAGATGATTGAACATGCCAGCAGATGCCGGACCGGTTTTGGGACATGCATGGAAACACGCCTCCTGCTTGGAGATTCGCATCGTGTCGGTAACGACAGATGCACCCCCGGCTCAGATGAGCGGAGGTATCAGCAGAAGGGTTAAATCAAATACGGATGCGTGGACTGGTGGTATAGAGAAGGGTTGATGAGCGCGGTGGACCGGTTGGCGTGCGTGAAAAGTACAATCTGCTGACATGGCTCGATGACTGCAGCGCATGATCGGAAATAATACCGGGCAGCAGGATTGCAATATGTAGCAATGATGAAAACGATGTGTTGGATAACTCATCCGGCTGATCGCAGTGGTAGCAGGCGCCGGAATGGGTCGGCAAATGTTGCTGGTGCAGTGGTGCAGCTTTGGCACAGTGCGTATCCATCTGGTCCGCAACGGCGTGTTGAACCATAGGCATGGCATGGGCTTCGGTTGTCAGCAGGCAGAAAGCGCCGACCAGAATCTGCATAGCAAACAGCCCCGCCATCAGGCAGGAGAGACGTCTGTAATACAGCTTATACCTCAACAACATGGGACGCAGAATACGCTGTGAAAAATGAAAGCACAATGAAGCCCTGTGGCGATGTGCTTAGATCATAAGGTGTGTGACGATCCAGAGCAGCCCGCCTGTGAGCAACGAAACGACCGCAAGTCCTGCCAGCCACTCCACGCCCCAGGCAAATATGGACCAGGCGATGATCATACCGCAAATAAATACAGCCTTGTTGATCGTTGAGCCATCATACCAAGGTATATTCAGCATGCCGGCCAGGAATTCAGGTGCCATGGAGCCGAACAGTGTGGTGCAGATAATCGCTGCAAAAATGTAGGCGCCCATGCGCTCTATCCATGCCTTGTTGCGCTTACGATCGGCAAACATGAAGACAACTACCGCAAATACAATAAAAAAGCTCATCCACGCAATGGAAACATATTCAGATATATGCAAGTCGCCCTCCTTCAGCAGTTAAAGCCGCAAGCTTCAACGTTTCGGGCCGGCTTAGCAATATCAAGCATCAACAGGGTAGAGAGCATGCATAGAAACAGATGAGTCGGGAGCGCTGATTTATCAGCGCTCCCATCATTGATCAAAGCTGTTTAATCAGCTGAGCTGACCATAAGAGTGCAGGCCGGAGAGGTACATGTTCACGCCGAGGAAGCAGAATACGGTGACCAGAAAGCCTGCCACTGCCCACCATGCCAGCGCCTTGCCATGCCAGCCATGTGAAACGCGTGCATGCAGATAGGAGCCATAAATCAGCCAGACAATAAGTGCCCATGTCTCTTTCGGATCCCAGGACCAGTAGCCGCCCCATGCTTCGGCTGCCCATGCAGCACCCAGAATGGTAGCGAGAGTAAAGGCCGGGAACCCGATAGCCACAGCCTTATAGGCCAGCTGATCGAGTTGATCGAGTGACGGGAAGATGGCCAGCATTTTCGACTTGCCACCGTTGGATTCAAGCCAGTAACGGCACAGATAGGCCATGCCCGCGCCACACGCCACGGCAAATGAGCCGTAACCGACGAAGTTCATTGGCACGTGAATCTTCATCCAGTAGGACTGCAGGGCCGGCACCAGCGGTTTGATATCCGCTTGACCCACAGAGTCCAGCCAGATACCGAAAAATACACCGGCTGAGACAAGCGTCATGACAAACGCGCCCATGGCTTTGGCCTGATAGCGTTTCTCCAGAGCCAGATAGACCGCGGCAGTTATACAGAAGAGCAGAATAAACACTTCATACAGATTGGATACCGGAGCATGGCCGATTTCCAGATCAAACAGGTAGGACTCATGCCAGCGCAACAGCAGGGCAGAGCCACCGAGAAATACACCGCTATAGGCTGACCATGTTGCTATCCGGCCGATAAACGAATCGGGTGCAAACAGGTAAGCGATATAGGAGACGGACGAGAATATGAAGATCACATTCATGGCCATAATAACGCGTCCTGCAAACAGATTGGACTGGTCATCATAGGAGATCGCTGCCTGAGCGGGTTCAAACAGGGCCCAGATCGAAGCCAGCGCCACCATCAATACAAAGCCGTCCAGCCATGGTACGAAATTACGTGCCGATTTGGCATCCTGCAGGGTAGGTTTAAGTGTGGAGGCAATCACAGCCAGACCACAGCCGGCCAGCGCGCCCGTACCACCCCAGATCACACCCTTCATGCTCAAAATCTGATACAGAAAAGCATTCTCTTCATAAGCGCCTACACCAAACATCGCCATGGCGGCAATGCCAACCATGGCACCCACATAGGCTGCAAAACGCAGATATGCCCAACGTCCCTGATTTAGTGCGACAAAGAAGCCGGATTCAGCAGTGGTTGCCGTCATAGTTGTTCCTCCAGAATTAATCAGCTTGATAACTTGGCGAAATCATCATCCAGTTTCGTGAACAGATCATGAAAATCCTTATCAAAAACAAGGTGATTGCGGTTGGCCATGCCAGCCAGAGTGACCGCCATGCCGTCATCCTGTGCCTGAATGATCAGCCACAATTTGCGGTGCGGCATGTAAAACATGATGCATAAACCGAGGACCAGCAGCGCACTGCCAACCCATACCACATTCATGCCGGGATCCAGTGCAAGTTGCAGGCCGGTGTAATAGTGCAGTTTGAAGTCACCGAGCATCGGCAACAGTGGCCAGGGGAGTTGCGGCAGCATATTCACCGCCTGCAGGGTGCGCATGGCCATAGCCTGAAAGCCCTCAGGCCGGTTACCCTCGCCAAACACGTCGTTCATGGCCGCCTTGAATGCCGCCAGATTGGCCTCTTTTGTCTGTTTGCCACCGCTTGTTGCTGCTACCAGATGACGCATAAAGGCGTGAAACAGCTTCCACTCCACAGGGTTGCTCAGATCCAGACCGAGTGCCACCGGTTTGAAATCCGCAGCATCTCCGGTCAGCGAAATCATCATAAATGATCCCTGATTGTTGCCGTCGCCATCGATGAAGGGATTCATGAATGCCTTGATCTTGACTGGTTTCAGGCCCGGCCCGCGCATTTCGTATTCAACCGCTGGTCCGAGATCCTGAAAGTTTTTGGCTTCACCGGGGTTGGCCATGTTTTCGACATTGTAAGGCTTGAAGTCGGTAATTTTCAGCTCAATACCGGAAGCCGGGTCCTTCCAGGTTTTGTACACCTGACTGGTGGCGGTGGTAATGGCTTCCGAGCCATCCATGTGAAACATCTTAAAGGTGATGTCCGATCCGCCATCGCCGAAGCTGGCCTGATAAATACGCACACCTTTGTAATAGAGCGGCTCATTGACGATAATATCGGAGGTCAGTACCTCCTTACCGTCATCAATAATGGTTAAATTACTGCGGAACTCTTTCGGTGCACCTGTCGGGTAGAAGTCGATAAAGAAGCTGTTGCAACGTACCTGGAACGGCATGACCAGATGACCTGTTTCCGTGCCCTGCAGGAAAGAGATCTCTTTCTCCGACTTACCCTCGGGTACGGCCATATTGCCGCGGAAGCCATACTGCGCGCCCATCCAGCCACCAATGAGCACAACCAGAATGGCAGAATGTACCAGGATATAGCCCCATTTATGCCAGCGTCCCTTGTCGGCACGGATATAATGACGTCCACCCTCATCAGCGGGGCGGAATTCCCAGCCTTGCAGCCGCTTCTCAAATGATGCCTGCAACGGCGCAATATCGGTTGATGCAGGCAGTTGCCAGCGTTTGGTATATTTGAAGTTCTTGAGTGCTTTTTCACTTAGCGTGGGTTTGCGTGCACGCATCTCCTTCAGCATTTTCGGCACATTTCGCCACAGGCAGGCGGAGACTGAGAGCATCAAAAAGCCCAGAATCGTCAGGAACCACCAGGTATGGTACATGTCGAACAGGCCCAGGGAGCGGAAGACCCAGTACCATAAGGGGCCGAACTGCTGCAGATAATCAGCCTGATCCTGATTCTGCAAAAGCACAGTGCCGATGACCGAAGCAATGGCCAGTACCACCAGTAGAATAATGGCCAGTGACATGGAACCCAGTCGCTGCCAGACATATTTTAGTAACTCGGGAAATGATTGCATGCGCGGCATGTTAGCCAAACATGCCGCTGACGTCATCGGCGAATGACAGTGGAATGATTCCCCCTTATCCGTACGATTGATGAGGCTTTTCCCGCAGAGGGGGCGCCTTGGATACGGCCGGCGAGATAACGATGCAAGCGCAGGTGTGCGCTTATGTCCGGCTGGCGCGCTGTCTTGCCCCTGCGATTGAGGCTGCTGGAGAGCAGCAGGCCGCCACAGGTGCGGGCCAGCTGGCGCGTCTGCAGGGAGCCATCGACGCGCAAGGCGACAAGCCCCTTGTGGTAACAGCAGGCCGGCAGGCCGGGGCGTGCAGGGAATACGAGGGTGACAGGTCCCGGCCATACGCTACGCATTTGCCGGCGCAATGCGGGGGAGAAGTAGCGCACAAGGCGAGCGGCAGTAGCTGCATGATCGGCCAGCAGCAGGAAGGGGCCGCGCCGCTGCTTGAAGTGGACCAGGCGGGCTGCTGCCTTGCGGTTATTCGCTGCAGCCGCAACACCGGGCAGTGTGGCGGTGTGATGGGCGATCACGCCATCGTTGCCCAGCAGGCGTGCAGCGCGCAGTGCGGCAAGCTTGAGGCAGGTGATTGAGAGGTGCCTGCCGGTAGCCGCTGTACAGGGGCTATTCAGCGAGTATTGCCTCAGCCTGTGTGCGGCGATCTGCCAGTAACTTCCCGGTGAGCTCTGCATCTGTCTGGGCCAGGATCTGTACCGCCAGCAGGCCGGCATTTTTTGCGGCATTGATGCCAACGGTCGCCACCGGCATACCGGGCGGCATCATGACCGTTGAATGCAGTGCGTCCTCGCCCTGCAGCGGACCCGATGCAATAGGCACGCCAATGACAGGTTTGACTGTCTTGGAGCAGACTACGCCGGCCAGATGCGCTGCCATGCCGGCGCCACAGATAAACACCTTGCAGCCTGCCTCTTCGGCATCCTTGACCGCCTGCATGGTTGCTTCCGGCGTACGGTGAGCAGAGCGCACCAGTGTTTTATAGCTCACGCCGAACTCATCCAGCACTGCCGCTGCTTTTTCCATGACAGGCATGTCGGATTTGCTGCCCATCAATATCAATACTTTCAATGCTTCCATCGCCTACCCCATTCGCTCAATGCAGCAGATGCAGGGGGCTTGCGCCACCCCTGCTTCCGGCATGCGTTCTGCTGTTACTGTTTGTTGGTTTCTCGTGCTACGGCGCGGTAGCCGATATCGCGGCGATAAAAGCCACCCGGCCACTCCAGTTTTTCCAGTGCCGTGTAGACCATGCGCTGCGCCTCGGCGGCGCTGCCCGCTACAGCCGTTACGCCCAGCACGCGTCCGCCGCTATTGACGATGACGCCATTTTTCTCCGCGGTGCCGGCATGGAATACGGTTGCGCCTGCAGCCTCCACAGCCTCCAGTCCGCCAATAGCTTCGCCCTTGTCGAAGTTGCCGGGGTAGCCGTTGGAAGCGACGACAACACAGAGGGCGGTGCCCGGCTCCCACTCCAGCTCTACGCCTTCCAGTCGTCTTTCGGCTGCGGCCAGCAATACCTCACCGAGATCGGATTTCAGCCGGCTCATCAGGGGCTGACACTCCGGATCGCCAAAACGGACATTGAACTCCAGTGTTTTAACCCCGTCATCGGTGAGCATGACGCCTGCATAGAGGATACCGATAAATTCAGCCCCCTTCTTTTTTAGCGCGGCAATAATCGGACGCGCGATCGTTTCCAGCACCTCTGTGGCAACTGCATCGCTTACACACGGAGCCGGAGAGTAGGCGCCCATGCCGCCGGTATTTGGACCCAGATCGCCTTCGAGCAGGGCTTTGTGATCCTGGGAAGAGGCCAGCGGTAAAATCGTATCGCCGGAAACCAGGAACAGGCATGAGGCCTCTTCGCCGATCAGACACTCTTCGATAATGACCTGAGAGCCGGCATCGCCGAATGAGTTGCCGGCAAGCATGTCGCGTGCGGCATCGATGGCCTCTTTTTCGCTCTGGGCCACAATCACACCCTTGCCTGCGGCTAGCCCCGACGCCTTGATGACGATTGGTGCGCCCCAGCTGCGAATGGTATCCACAGCCTCGTTGACATCGACATGGACTTCAAAACGGGCGGTTGGTACACCCGCCTCATACATCAGCCGCTTGGAGAATGATTTGCTGCCTTCGAGATTGGCCGCGGCCTTGTCCGGTCCGAAGACGGCAAAACCTTCGTCACGCAAGCGGTTGGCGAGCCCTGCGACCAGCGGTACTTCCGGGCCGATGACAACCAGATCCGGTTTTTCTGTCTCGGCCAGTTTCATCAGGCCGTCGATATCTTCGGCACCGACATCCACACAGCGCGCCTCGCGGCTGATGCCGGGGTTGCCCGGCGCGCAAACCACTTCGTCGACCGACGGTGAACGCTTCAGCTTCCAGCACAATGCATGTTCACGACCGCCGCCGCCGATAACCAGAACTTTCATGTATACCTCTATTCACCAGCGGCCATGACCGGCAAGCTGATATCTTCATCAAGTGGCTCAAGCTAGGAGTTTGCCCGGCTTAGGCAAGCCGTAGCTGCCTCAGCAGATCATCGCAGGGGAGAAACTATTGCCCTTATCCCCGGCTACAGATTCCGCAATATCTGTACGGCTTTAGCTGTTTGCGGCCGGATTTTCGGGGGCAAGCAGCTCATTCGCTTTGCTGATACTGCCGCTCAGTGAGCGTTTCAGGTAAATATTTTGGCGTTTGAGTATGCCTGCCCGTTTAAGTTTGAGTTTCACATCCGCCTCCATACCGCAGAAGATCAGAGCAATGCCCTTGCCGGCCAGGTTGTTGATAATCGACTGCATGGCCACCATGGCCGTCATATCAATCATCGGTACATCGCTCATGTCGATAATAACTACTTTGATCTCCTGGCGGATACTCAGCAGTGTTTTCAGTGCGTTCTGGGCCGCGCCGAAAAACATCGGGCCATTGATATCGTAGATCATGATCTCGTTGGGCAGGTCCGGATTGTCCTGCTGGGAAGCAGGGTTGATCAATTTGACGCCGGTAAGTTCCGTCATGCGTTTGATAAACAGGAAGCCGGCCAGTCCCATGCCGGCGGCAACGGCGACCTCCATATCGATCAATACGGTCAGTGAAAAACAGGTGAGCAGTACCATAATGTCGTGGCGTGGCGCGACCCTGAGCATGTTTATGAAGTGCCTGGCCTCGCTCATATTCCAGGCTACGACCATAAGCAGGGCGGCCATTGAAGCCATGGGAATTAGCCCCAGTAGCGGCGCCAGAGCCATGATGGCCAGCAGCACGAACAGGGCATGCACGACCGAAGAGAGTGGTGTGGTGGCGCCACTGCGCACATTGGTGGCGGTGCGGGCGATCGCCGCCGTGGCCGGGATGCCGCCGAAAAATGGCACGATAATATTGCCGATACCCTGCCCGATCAGCTCCCTGTTGGGATCGGTACGGGTGCCGGCCATACTGTCGGAGACCACGGCGCAGAGCAGTGATTCAATAGCCCCGAGCAGGGCTATGGCGATGGCGGCGCCGAACAGGGGGGTGAGCAGGAGGGCCGATATGCCGATAGGGTTGCCCTCTGCATTGGGCTGCTCCCAGGGCCAGAGAAATTGCGGGGCCAGAGGCGGAATGCCGTTGCCGGTGATTTCAGTGCCGCCGGGTACTGCCTCGCTGAACAGGGAAAAGCTGTAGTGAAATTGCGAGGCCACAGTATTGACCGCGAAACCATCAATGAACTGGCTGCCCAGCCATGCCAGCAGGGTGCCGGTTAGCAGTGCGGCCAGATGTGAAGGGATACGCGTGCCCAGTTTCTGCCAGGTCAGCAGTACGGTCAGCGTAATCAGCGCGATACCCGTTTCCGCCAGCTGCATGGTGGGCATAGCATACAGAATCGCCTGTACTTTCTCGATATAATCGTGACCGGATTCGGCTACCGTCAGGCCGAAAAAGTCCCTGACCTGGGTGGTGGCGATAACCACGGCAATGCCGGAGGTGAAGCCCACTGTCACCGGATAGGGCACCAGCTCAATTAGCGTACCCAGTCGTAACAAACCCATGGCAATCAGGATGATGCCGGCCATCAATCCGCTCATCAGCAGGCCGCCAAGGCCGAACTGCTGCACGATCGGTAGCAGGATAACCACAAAAGCGGCGGTGGGGCCCGAGATATTCACCCGGCTGCTGCCGGAGAGGGCGATGACAATGCCGGCAATGATGGCCGTATAGAGGCCGTGTTGCGGCGGTACGCCGCTGGCAATGGCCAGCGCCATGGAGAGCGGCAGGGCAACGATGCCGACCGTAAGGCCGGCAAGGATGTTCTGCCGCAGCGTGGCCGGGGCAAACAGCATTTTTATCATGATCCGGTGATTACCGTTGCCATCTTCTGCATTGTATTATTCCCCGATCTGTATCGTTTTAGTGTTTGAAATGGCGAATACCGGTGAAAATCATGGCGATATCCTGCTCATCCGCTGCGGCAATGACCTCGTCATCGCGAATAGAGCCGCCCGGCTGAATGACAGCAGTGGCACCAGCCTGCGCCAGTGCATCGACGCCGTCACGGAACGGGAAGAAGGCATCGGAAGCGACAGCCGAACCCTTGATGGATTCACCGCCATGGTGGGCGGCAATGCGGGTCGAATTGACCCGGTTCATCTGGCCTGCGCCGACGCCCAGCGTGGTGCCGTTTTTGGCAAAGACGATGGCGTTGGATTTGACATGCTTGGCGACTGACCAGGCAAACAGCATATCACTCCACTCGCTTTCAGTTGGTGCGCGCTTGCTGACCACGGTGCAGGCATCGCGGCTGAGGATATGGGCATCGCGCTGCTGTACGAGCAGGCCGCCGTTGACGCGCTTGAACTCGAAGCCGCCGGCAACAGGAGCGGCAGACGGTGCCAGCATCAGGCGCAGGTTCTTGCGCTCGGCCAGTACAGCACGGGCTGCATCGGTAAAGCCCGGTGCAATCACCACCTCCATGAAGGTCTCGGCAATCAGTGCGGCCGTGTCCGCTTCCAGAGGGCGGTTGAAGGCGGCAATGCCGCCGAATGCCGAGACGGCATCGGCGGCGCGTGCACGCTCATAAATCTCGGCCTGTGAGCCGCAGCCCATGGCCACACCGCAAGGGTTGGCATGCTTGACGATGACAACCGCTTCATCATTGAGGTCGCGTACCAGTGCAAATGCGGCGTCGGCATCGGCGATATTGTTATAGGAGATCGCCTTGCCCTGCAGTACCGGGCAGTCGGCCATGGAAAGACCCTCATCTTCCGGATCGGCATAGAAGGCGCCGGCCTGATGTGGATTCTCGCCGTAGCGCAGCTCATCGGCGGTCTTGATGAACTGGCGGGTGAAGATATCGGGAAAAGCGCGCTTGCTGCCGTCGCCATTGAGCGCCGAGAAGTGGTTGGCAATGGCGCCGTCATAGGCTGCGGTGTGGGCAAAGGCCTTGACTGCCAGGGCCCGGCGGCGGGACTCATCGAGTGTCCCATTATCGATGGAAGCCAGCACCGAAGCATAGTCGGCCGGATCTACAACGATGGTGACAAAACGATGGTTTTTGGCCGAGGCGCGCACCATGCAGGGGCCGCCGATATCGATGTTTTCGATGGCGTCATCGATGGTGCAGCCCGCTTTGGCTACCGCCTCGCGGAACGGGTAGAGGTTCACACAGACCAGATCGATCTGTTCTATGCCGTGCTCACGCATGGAGGCCAGATCGCCCTCATTATCACGACGGGCCAGAATGCCGCCATGTACTTTCGGGTTCAGGGTTTTGACACGCCCGTCCATCATTTCCGGGAAACCGGTATAATCGGATACATCACGGCAGGCGATACCTTCATCGCGCAGCAGTTTGGCTGTGCCGCCAGTGGAGAGGATGTCGACACCGCGCTCCAATAGTGCGCGGGCAAAATCAGCCACGCCTGTTTTATCTGATACGCTGATCAATGCACGCTTGATGGAAGCCATGTGACGCTCCGGATAGATGGATTTGGAAGGCGCACAGGCTACGCATTGCACGTGTCCACGCAACTGTGGCTGGAGAGCAGGCAAATAAGAACTCGTTTGAGGAGATCGTGTGGCTTGAGCGGGATCACCCTGAAATCGAGCATCATCCGCGCTACGGCACTCATCGGCGAACCCGTTCAGTGCAATCCCGGGTACGGTTCTGCGAAGGCAGTGCAGCCTGTTCTGCGGTTGCCGTTGACGCAGCTGACAATGCAGAAGATGCATTTCTGCCGACAGCCTTCTAGATTGCCTGCATGAACAGACCTCTTACCAGTAGTGATTTTGCCGCATGGTTTGCGATTGGATGCAAACCGCGCAGCCAGTGGCGTATCGGCACTGAGCATGAGAAAATCGGCTTTTGCATGGATACGCTGCGGCCCATCCCCTATGAGGGCGAGCGCAGTATTCGTGCGGTGCTTGAGCGCCTGGCCGGCGGCGACTGGCAAGCGGTCAACGAGAACGGGCTGCCCATTGCGCTGATAAACGGCATGGCATCGGTGACGCTGGAGCCGGGCGGGCAGTTGGAGCTTTCAGGGGCGCCGCTGGACTCTATTCATGCTACCTGCATGGAGACAACCGGCCATCTGCAGGCACTCAAGGCCATCTCCAGCGAGCTGCGTATCGGCTTTCTCGGTATGGGCTTTCAGCCTCGCTGGCAGAGGGACGATATTCCGTGGATGCCGAAAGAGCGTTATGCGGTGATGCGCCGTTATATGCCCCTCGTTGGCAATGGCGGGCTGGATATGATGCTGCGCACAGCCACGGTACAGGCCAATCTCGACTTCTCCAGTGAAGCGGATATGGCGAGAAAGATGCGCATCTCACTCTGCCTGCAGCCGCTAGTGACCGCCCTGTTTGCAGCCAGTCCCTTTGAAGAGGGCAAGCCTTCGGGCTATCTCTCCCGGCGCGGGGCCTGCTGGCTGGATACCGATGCCGCCCGTACTGGTATTCCTGCCTGCGCCTTTGAGGATGATTTCGGTTTTCAGGCTTATACCGAATGGGCGCTGGATGCGCCGATGTATCTTGTCATGCGTGATGGTCGTTATGTCGATTGTGCCGGCAGCAGCTTTCGCGACTTTATGCTCGGGCGCCTGCCGCAGCTGCCCGGTCAGTATCCGACGATGGATGACTGGGAAGTACATATCTCCACCCTGTTTCCCGACGTGCGTCTGAAGCAGTATCTGGAAATGCGCGGTGCCGATGCCGGTCCGTGGCCGTGGATCTGCGCGCTGCCTGCGCTCTGGAAGGGTTTGCTCTATGACACGCAAGCCGAGCAGGCGGCATGGGATATGATTGCCGACTGGAGCCATGCCGAGGTTTGTGCGCTGCGCCAGGCGGCACCCGCCACGGCGATGCGCACCCCGTTCAGGGAGAGCACGCTGCTGCCGCTGTGCGAGCAGATGGTGGATATCTCCCGTGCAGGACTGGAGCGATTGAATATATGCAATGAGGCGGGCGAAAATGAGGCACGTTTTCTGACGCCGCTGATGCTTGCCGTCGCATCCGGACAGACCCAGGCTGATCGCTGGCTGGCGGCGTGGCAGCATGAGTGGGATGGCGATATATCGCGCGTGTTTGCCGAGGCGATGCATACCTAGGCACCTGCCAGCAGTAAGCCTTTTCTTTTGTGCGGATATTCGCGATAGTTGCAATATCTCCTGCAATATCGGTGAAATAAGCGCAAAATAGGAATGCCCATGACACAGATCGTTTCAGCTGCACACCCTGTGTTGATCCTTGGCGGCGGTCGTGGCGGCACGGCTTTTCTGGAGCTGCTGCAGGGTGAAAAACTGGTGCGGGTGGTCGGTGTTTCCGACCCAAATCCGGTGGCTCCTGCGCTTGCCATGGCGCGAGCAGTGAATATCCCGGTTTTTGACAGCGCGGAAACCGCCCTGCATGCCTGCAAGCCGTGTACGGCCTTCAATTTAACCGCAGATGAGTCCATTTCAGAGCTGGCCGCCCATATTATCGGTCCATGCAGTATTGTCGGTGGCTCCGAAGCCCACCTGATCTGGAAGATCGTCAGTCAGTTACGGGAGACGCGCGATGAGCTGCAAGCCAGTCGCCTGCTGACCGAGGCTATTGTCAGGCATGCGATGGAAGGCATTATCCTGATTAACACGCGCGGCATCATCAAGGCATTCAACCCGGCGGCAGAGCGCATATTCGGATATAGTCTGGATGAGGTGATCGAGCAGAATATCAGTATGTTGATGGCCGAGCCGGACAGAACAGAGCATGACCACTACCTGCATCGATACATGACCACAAAACAGGCACATGTTGTCGGTATTGAGCGGGAGGTGGTGGGCCTGCATAAAAATGGTGAGCCGCGCTATCTCTCCCTGTCGGTCAACGAAATGACGTCAGGCAACGAGCACTTTTTTGTCGGTATTGTCGGCGATATCTCCGAGCGCAAGCGTAATGAAGAGGCGATCACAAAACTGGCACATTTTGATGCCAATACAGGTCTGCCGAACAGAACCCTGTTTTTTGACCGTTTCCAGTGCGCGATAGCGCAAGCCAGACGCTCCGGGCAACAGTTGGCCGTCATGTTTCTGGATCTGGATGGCTTCAAGGCGGTGAATGATACGTTGGGTCATGTTGCCGGAGACGCGCTGCTGACCGAAGTGGCTGCCCGGTTGCTGAAATCCATCCGGGCTGTCGATACGGTCGCCCGCTTTGGTGGTGATGAATTTGCCTTTGTATTGAACAATGCAACATCCGAGGCAAATATAGCCCTGGTTGCCAACCGGGTGATAACAAGCCTTGCCGAGCCATTCATGCTGGATGGTGTTTCGTGTCAGATCGGTGGCAGCCTGGGTATTGCCATGTTTCCGCAGGATCACGAAAGCATGGACACGCTGATTAATCAGGCTGATACCGCGATGTATGTGGCGAAAAAGGGCGGCAAGAATCACTATCGTTTCTTCACTGCAGATATGAGTGCGGCATAACGGCGGTCGCTGATCGCAGTGCCGGGCGCGCTACTGGCCGTCCAGGATGAAGCCTTTATGCCGGTAGCGGGATAACATCGTTTCGTTGCCGATCAGGCCGCCACTGTGCACATAGAGTACTGGGCCATGCAGCGGGCCGGCCTGCAGCAGCGTGTGCCACATCGCTGCGCCATAGATCAGATCGACCGTGATACCTGCCTCCTGCAACTCCTGCCAGATGGCGAGAAACTCCGCATACGGTTGGGCAAAATGATATTTCCGTGGGCTTTCGAGTATGTGCAGGTTTTGCGGCATGGGGCCGAGCATCTGCATCTGGGTCAGCAGATAAGCCTTGTCGCCGACCACCGGGGTGGTCAATACAGTGATATCGGGCAGTGCACAGGCCAGATTGCGTATTCCGGTCGAACGTGACACCTGATTCCGCTGGAACGCGGCACCCCATTCCGATTGAAGTCGGCACCTGATTCCGGTGAAGTCGACACCCCCGCTACAGGGTTCAAGATGTAGCTGATCTGG
>Ga0210044_10002406_pt1 | contig 27887 bp, 32 predicted proteins | sample CryGey13umfilter_2_FD_183959 | JGI IMG/M metagenome (GOLD analysis project Ga0210044, IMG submission 183959) | Groundwater microbial communities from aquifer in Utah, USA - Crystal Geyser 4/9/14 3 um filter (SPAdes) (version 2) | ecosystem: Environmental > Aquatic > Deep subsurface >... | reverse complement strand
AGACAAGGATAATTATTTAATAAATTAATATTTAAAAAAATTCGATGCAAAGGTTAATGGGTGTAATATTACCGGATGATAAGCGTATTGATTATGCGCTTACTTTGATTTTTGGAATTGGCTGGACAACTTCGGAGTCGATATTAAAAGAGACGAGGATCCCGGTTGATATGCGGGTAAAAGATATTACTGAGGAACAGGTAAAAAAACTATCAGAATTTATTGATAAAAACTTTAAAATTGAAGGAGATTTGAGAGAAGAAAGAAGCGTAAATATTAAAAGATTACGTGAGATTGGTTCGTATCGAGGTATGCGCCATAGTCAAGAACTTCCATCACGCGGTCAGAGAACAAGATCTAATGGTCGTACTAATCGCGGAAAGAGAAGAACTGTCGGAGCACTATCTAAGGAAGCATGGGCAAAGTTGGATCAAAATACGACAACCAAATAATATTAAATATAATCATGGCACAAAAATCACAAAAAAATATCAAAAAGAACACTAAGAAGAAGACAAAAATTGTTGAGGCAGGTAGAATCTATATTACAGCTACATTCAACAACACCTTAGTCACGGTAACTGATGAAAAAGGAAATACAATTGTTATTAGTTCATGCGGAATGCATGGATTTGCAGGAACTAGGAAATCGACTCCATATGCAGGAACTGTAACGATGGAAGCGGCATTACAAAGAGCGATTGGAGAAAATGGACTCAGAAGAGTAGATATTTACGTCAAAGGAATTGGTCCTGGTCGTGAATCATCGCTTCGCGCAGTACGCGGATCAGATTTGGAAGTAGGAAGAATTATTGATATTACCCCAATTCCTCATAATGGAGTTAGGCCTCCAAAACTGAGAAGGGTTTAATATTTTAATTACGAATGATCAATTACGAATTACGAATTTAAAATTACGAATTTAGCATTATTAATTGTTCATTGCACATTGTTAATTGTTAATTAAATAAAGTATGAGATACACTGGTCCTCGGAATAAAATAGCAAGACGTGAAAATCTAGATCTTGGTTTAAAAACTTCAGGATCTAAAGCTCACGCATCTCTATTTAAAAAATTAAATATTAAGCCTGGTCAGCATGGAGCTGGACGTGGAAAGCGCAGACGTAAAGATACTGAACACGCCAAACAACTACGAGAAAAACAGAAATTGGCTTATATGTTCGGCGTAACAGAGAGTAAGCTTAAACAATATTTCAAGACAGCGTCAAGAAAAAAAGGAAATACAGCAATTCACCTGGGCGAGCTTCTTGAACGCAGACTAGACAATGTCGTTTATAGGCTAGGATACACACCTACTAGGGCTGCTGCTCGCCAGTTGGTTAATCATGGGCATGTCAATGTAAACGAAAGCATTGTAAGCATCGCTTCATATCAAGTGAGAAATGGAGAAAAGATTGAGTTTGCAAAAAAAGAGACCCGAGAAATACCGTATATTGCCGAATTTCAGTCTCAAACTGATGCAATAATCCCTGAGTGGTTAACCGCAAAAAAAACCTCAGGAACTATAACTAGTACACCGGACAATTCTATAATTTCCCAGCAAATAAATTTGCGACTTGTTATTGAATTTTATTCACGGTAATTTTTTAATAATTGTATTTTCTATTATGTTAAAACCAATGTTTACAGTAAAAGTAGTTGAGAAATATCAAGATTACGGAAGTTTTATTTATGAACCATTACACACAAGTTTTGGCAATACGATCGGGAATGCTTTTCGACGCACCTTATTATCATCTCTTCCTGGATATGCGATCACAAATGTGAAATTTAAGCATGCATCACACTTTTTTACAACAATATCAGGAGTTAAAGAATCGGTTTTGGACATCGTCCTCAATCTTAAACAAGTTAGATTTGAATCTGAAGAAGATGGACCATTTGATGTAAAAATTTCTGCAAAAGGAAAAAGGAAAATTTTTGCAAAAGATCTTGAAGGGAATATAAAAGTCGTAAATGGAGATCTTTATCTTGGAGAAATTACTGATGCAAAGGGAGTCCTTGAAATGGAAGGAATTGTTCGCAAAGGATACGGTTATCAATCTGAAGAAGAGATAGAAGAAGTTACAGGATATGTCAGAATTGATGGGTCATTCTCTCCAGTTACTCGAGTAAACTTCAAAGTTGAAGAAGCACGAGTTGGTTCAAAAACTGATTTTGAAAGACTACTTCTCGAAGTATGGACTGATGGAAGTATTGATCCTGAAGAAAGTATTAAACAGGCAGGTACGATTCTCGCAAATCACTTTTCAGCGATCATTTCTATTGAAGAGCTCACTGATGAAGATAAAAAAGCTCTAATTGAAGCTTCAAAGCTTGATACAAATCCAAAAGCATATGAGACGATTATCGATGAATTAAATTTGCCATCACGAGTAATAAATGCTTTGCTTCGCGAGAATATCGAAACAGTAGCGGATCTTGTTGAGCGTGGTTACGAGGATCTAGTAAATCTCAAAGGCGTTGGAAAAAAATCTATCGATTTGATCGAAGAAGAGCTAAAAAAGATGGATGTCTCGTTAAAGTAATCAAGAATATTTGTTAAAAAGAAATTAGAAAATCATGAAACATCAAGTAAAAAATACTAAATTCCATTCTGGAGTAGACTCAAATCAGATGATCGTAAGAAAGCTTATGAAAAACTTTTTACGTCGATCAACGGTGGTTACGACTCATTTGAAGGGAAAAGTCTTGAAGATGAATATTGATCGTATTGTTAGCAAATCTCGAACTTTTACCCAGTCTAACAAGAACGTACTTTTAAAGTATTTTCCCGAGCCTGAGTATATTAAAGTATTATTTGAACAGGTTGGACCAGCTGTAAAAGATATTGCTGGTGGCTATGTTCGAATAATAAAACTTGGAATTCGTGAAAACGATGGAGCAAGTATGGTACGAGTTGAGTGGGCTCATCCTGTAGTCATTGACTGGGAGCAAAAGCCAAAAGCTAAAACAAAAGCAAAGATAGCAGCAAAAAACGTTATTGAAACAGTAAAAAATGCAGAAGTTAAAAAACTAAAAGCAAAAAAAGTCGTAAAAGCCTAAAAAAATTTATTATAATTATGGTATCAGTCACAACATCAACAAGATCAATTTCACAAACTGAAGTCGAGCGTAAGTGGCACCTGATAGACTTGAAAAATGTCGTATTGGGTCGTTCGGTCACTCAGATGTCTCGCCTTCTACAAGGTAAGGACAAGCGGAATTTTGTTCCATATCTCGACGCTGGAGATCATGTCGTAGTCATAAATGCAGCAAAAGTCAAGGTTACAGGAAAAAAAGAAGATGAAAAAGAGTATGATCAATACTCTGGGTATCAAGGCGGAAGAAAAGTGGAGACTTTTAAAAATATAATGTTACGCGATCCTGAAAAGATTATTCGACATGCGGTATCTGGGATGTTGCCAAAGAATAAACATCGCGATCCACGTCTTGCAAGATTGCATGTATACCCAGGCGAAAACTACCCATATGCTGATAAATTTAAGAGTAATAAATAAATTATTAATAAAGGTATAAATATAAAATAAACCATGGTAAAAAAAATCAAAGATATTGAGTACTACGAAGCAGTTGGACGAAGGAAAGAATCGTCAGCTCGTGTAAGATTGTATATTGTTAGTAAAAAAGATAAGACAGTCACTGTAAAATCCAATGTTATCAAGCAGGGACAGATAATGATTAACTCCAAGCTGTCAGAAGTTTATTTTCCATCAACGGTCGAGCAGAATATATTGGCCAAACCTCTTGTTCTAACGGGTGTTGAAGATCGTTTTGCAATAAGCATCCTTGTTCGTGGAGGGGGAAAAAGCGGACAGCTAGACGCCATAATTCATGGTATTTCAAGAGCGCTATGTCTCATAGATGATACCTATAGACCAAAACTTAAACCTGAAGGTATGTTAACGCGCGATCCTAGAGTTCGTGAAAGACGAAAAGTAGGAACTGGTGGAAAAGCAAGAAGACAGAAGCAATCTCCAAAGCGTTAATTTAAGCAGTCATTCCTAGTCCGACAAAAAGATGTATTATTTGATACCGTAGTCTTTACATTGCTATGCCAAAACTTTCAATCATAATTCTTTCTTTTAACACAAAAGAGATAACGCGCAAATGTTTGGACGCTCTCATTTCGAGTCTAAAAAAATCTTCCTTTTTATCTCAAATCATAGTCGTTGATAATGCATCAACTGATGGGTCGACTGACATGATTAAAGAGTTCAAAAAAAATAATACATTGGAAAATGTTCAGATATCTTCGATATTTAATCTTCAAAATGAGGGTTATCCAAAGGGAAATAATCGAGGAATACACAATGCGACAGGTGAGTACATATTATTTCTGAATTCCGACGCGATAATCAATAAAATAAATTGGAAAAAAATATTTAATTATTTTGATAAACATAAAAAAGTTGGCGCACTTACGGTACGATTAGAGTTGCCTTCTGGACAGATCGATCTTGCATCACATCGGGGATTTCCAACTGTATGGAACTCTTTTTGCTATTTTGCAAAACTTGAAGAGCTGGCAAATTTATTTCCATTTCTAAAGAGGTTTTTTGGAGGATATCACTTGACTCATAAAGACTTAAGAACAATACATGGAATCGATTCACCAAGTGGAGCATTTCTCTTATCTCCAAAGAAGGTTATTAACGAGTTGGTCGGATTTGACGAGACGTATTTCATGTATGGAGAGGATCTGGACCTTTCGTATCGCATGAAGGAGTTGGGTTATAAAATAATTTATGATCCTTGCCATACTGTCACCCATCTGAAATACCAAAGCAGTACTCATAATAGAGATATAAAGCGTAAGACAAAAGAGTACTATTACAATGCGATGCGTATCTTTTATAAGAAACACTATGATGACGAAAACAACTGGTTTATTAATCAATTGGTGTATTTTTTCATTAACCTCAAATCTAGGATATGAAAAAAATTGGAATAGACGCGCGGCTGTACTCTCAAACTGGAGTAGGAACATATCTGAGGAATCTTCTTCATTATCTTGTCAAAATTGATAATCCCGATATTATTTTCTATATATATCTATTGCCTTTGGATTTTGATCAGATCGAGTTTCCATCCAAACATTTTATAAAACGAATGGTAAGTGCCCGCTGGCATACGATCGCCGAACAGACTACGTTTTATGGCGAAATCATGCGCGATGACCTCGGCCTCATGCATTTTACTTATTTTAGTTACCCGGTTCTTTATAAAAGGCCATTTATCGCAACAGTTCATGATATTACGCCTTTGTTATTCAAAACAGGTCGCGCCTCAACCCTCAATTTCATATTTTATGAAATTAAGCATCAAATATTCAAATATGTTCTATCAGCTCAGATCAAAAACGCAAAAAAAATTATTACACCGACTCAAACGGTCAAAGATCAGTTGGTGGAGTATTACGGAAAAAATATTGAGCCCAAAATTGAGCCTATTTATGAAGGTGTTAATTTTGAGTTATTGAATGCTAAAAAGAATGAAAAGTTGAGAGCTAAGTTGACAACTCCATTTTTCCTATATGTTGGAAATTTTTATCCTCATAAAAATGTTGGGAGACTGGTCGAAGCGTTCAAACGTTCTCGTCAAAAATCCAAACTTCTACTTGTTGGGCCTGATAATATGTTTGCAAAAAAATTGAAAGATCAGATCAAGACTTCTAGGATTGAAAATATTGAATTTATGCATGACGCAAAAATCGATGACCTTGTTTATTTGTATAAAAATGCCAAAGCGCTCGTTAATCCGTCTCTTTCCGAAGGTTTTGGATTACCTCTCATTGAGGCAGTTCATTTCGGTTGCCCAATAATCGCCTCAAATATACCGGTTTTTCATGAACTAATGGGGGATGGCTATGTTTCATTTGATCCATTTAACGTCAATGATATTGCTGACAAATTACGAATTACGAATTACGAAAGACGAATTACGAATGGAGAATTTTTTTTTGAGAGGATGACGGAGAAGGTTATGAAGCTGTATATGCTGAATTAGTAGTTAGTTGTTGGTAGTTTAAAAAGCACTTCCGTTGAACTGCTGATGTTGGATATCGAGTCGTGATAAACAACCTATAGATATTACTGTTGTCTTATAGTAGAATACATATGCAATATGCATTATTACTATAAGATATTATGTCAGTAGAAAATCGGCCGGTTAGTCCACAAAAAAAAGGCAGAATAAAAGAATTTTTAAGAAAACGTCCAGAATTGGTTCTTGGAGTAGCGTTGATGACTTTTGGATTGATGCCTTTTATAACACCTGCTTTGAGTGCTGAGACGATTGTGCCAAATCGGCCAGAGAGTTGTGTAAAGGTGCCGCTTGGTGAATTTGAAAACTTTGATACTGACCCTAATCTACAGTCCAAATTTGTATTCACTCGTAACGTTGATGGATCACTTGATATTAAGGTTGACTTGGATGATACTTCGGAGTTCAAGTTTGAAGCAGGTGGGTTTCTAGATCCTATGATGACAGTAGGTGATTTGACCAATCCTCAAAAAGATTGGACACTCAATTACGATCATGCTTATTGGTCAGGTGATCCAAATGCTGAAAATGGACAAATGAATTTTGATGTGTATATTGCCACAGGAATAACTACGCCAAACGATATTACTGATGATGATTTATACAGTATTGCAATAACCCTTGTTACAGGCATCACTGAAGTGAGTTTAAATGACAAGATCGGGATGATGATTGACAATATTCCTGAACCAGTATATTCAGCAGATCGCGTAGCATTTGGTATGTCTTACTGGAGTGCTAGAAATGTTCAAAATTCATGGGATATAGGTGATTTAATTTTGACAAAGTGTCAAGAAAATGACATATCAACCCCAATTCCTTCTTCAACTCCTACCAGCGTGTATACTCCTGTTCCACCATCTCCTACTCCAATATTTACGCCAACGCCAACACCAAATAATCCAACTCCTACCCCAGAAATCACTCCAAGACCCATTCCGACTTCAATGGAGTACGATATCTCATCAGCAGGTTGCTACAACGTTTTTGCTCAAGATATTACAGGAGACGGAACATTTCATTTTGAAATATATGATATAAATCCATACGGGTATCCAGATCAGTATTATACATATGCATCGTCCAATCAAGAAGGTACCGTTCATATGAATGGAGTTTTAATGACTGTTGGAGATGGAGGATACATTGGATATTATTCTCCTCAATTTGGATGTATTGGGGAGGCAGGAACAAATAGAATAATTAATATTATGTTTGTAGACCCCGCAAACCCTGTTTCATCATCACAAAATACGATAAGCTGTGAAGAACATGGTGACGGCTGGAATCCAGAACTCCATGAAATCAAACTGGGAATTAATGCAGATCCACGATTGGTTTTGGCAAATGTAAACATTCAATCATCCGGAGATACGGGGGATGTCGTGGAGATGCCCGGCGGGATCATAAAATGTGACAAGAAACCAGTGCTCAAAGCAACTCCGATACCTCTCAATACTGCAGAGCCGCTTCCGACATCTACACCTGAGCCAGAGCCTTCTCCAACCTGTGTTCCAAGACTACCTACAGTAACTCCAGGGACTGCAATGCCACCATATCCTGAATTGGACTATCATGTGTATCTTCCGCAGACTTTCTCCGATGGCGGAATAGATTATTGTCCAGATGGGAGAAGTAATAATGGTTTACAGGCAACAAAAGATCAGAGTAAAAAAGTTGAACACAAATCAGTGAGGTTTGGAAAGTATGAAATAAAATTTCCAAAAAATTGGTGGGATAAGATGTTTGGAAGATAGATTTTATCTACCTCGGTTTATACGTGACTCTGGAAAATAGGGATAGTCCCGTTTCGGGACTATCCCTAAATAGGTTATCTGATGAATTCGATGTCTGCATTTTTGGAGATTGGAAGATGGGTCAGGTAGGATAATTCTTGGATAAACTTATGAGGAGGCTGTTGCCACCTCTGGCATAAACAAATCATGAAGGATCCCTGTACTGTACAGTTCATGTCTAAGAGTTGTGGTAAATCGGTGAAAATATGGCAAACGCGGAAGTGGAATATGGTTATCTACCCCCGTCCTTTGTGCCTTATGAATACTAGTCAATTCACAAAGCCCTCTAATTATATTTACCATTGGCACTGACATGTATGGACTTGATCTGAGAATATCAAAATAGCTTTCTTTTTTTTCATTTAGCAAATCATCTACTGATCTATTGGTTTCATGTGCGCGGGTTGTTGCCCATGTGACAAAGCTTGGTAATCCCAAAAGCGTATCTGGCTCTACACCTCGTGTATCGTCATCTATCTTCAGTAGCATCTCTATGGCATGCAGAGACTTCAATCTGTTTACTATGGGGAGATCTTCCACATGGGGTTCCATAGAAAGGAATGGCATATATTTTTTTATAAGTTGTTCTGGAGTGGCGACAGGTTGAGCAAAATCAACGCCAGCATGTCTGAGTACACTGGGAGCACATAATTGAATGCATGCTGCTTCAAATATTGCGCTATCAACTTCTAGAAAAACGTCAAACTTGTCTGAAAATTGAGCTCTATTGGATGAAAGTATCATCAAGTCAGCAGTAAAGTTATGAGCAACAGCTGCATGTTGAGGGTATTCAGATGTAAAAGCATCTGCTTTGCTTTGGAGTACTTGTTTGGTCATATTTTCCAAAGTGAGCAGCGAACTAAAATTTGATTGTTTATTGCCTCTATTTAATCGAGCTGAAATGCCAATATCCGCTGCTTCATTTCCAGCGATAAGTACAGGTGCAAAAGCATCAAGAAGACGAAGGGTTGAAGGTTGAGAATCGCACTCTTCTGGAAATGCCGCATTGATGCCATTGTAAATTGCCAGTGAAGTACGTGGTATTTGCATTCTATCTTTATAAAGGTGCATCGCATGAAGTAAGCTCTGAGTGGTAGATCTTGTTATATTGCATATCATTGCAGTGTGCTTGGGAGGGTATTCAGGCATATTGATTACATATTTAATGTGTAATAATTATACCAAATAAATGACCAAATGACTCATAATAAGTGGGGGATATTCTCTCCCATCCCCGCAATATTTCATTTTTGTCAGGTTTGAGGACTGTGGAAGGTAGGGTGTGAGTGGGGGTAAAGAATGAAAGTTTGTGGTGAGGAAAGGTATTGAGTTTATGAGTGTGAGGAGGGTGATAATCGCTGGTAAAAGAAACGATTTACTCATGAGGATTGGTCATTTGAACATATGACGAGACTGCTCCTATATCTCCAGCAGCAAGCCCATTTTGTACGGCTGAAAGATACTGGAATGCATCATCTACGCTACCGCCATTAAAGGGGCTATTGTCAAGTCTCGTGGTAAAAGAATCTATTAAAGCAACTGGCGCATCAGGCCTGCGCCTTAAGGCAAGAATATCTTCTGGATTTGGATATCCTGCATTTGCAAACAATTGTTTGCCAAGTGTTATTTGATCTGTTGTCTCGAGATAATGAGTATAGAAGGATATTCGTGTTTGAAGAAAATCCCGCTGAAGAGCATAAATACTTGCTTCGTCAATAGGACCAAAAGAATAAGCGGGTTGGTTAGTAGATAAATTCATACCCTCCATTGCTAAACCTGAATAGATGTTGTACATGAATCGTGATGGAGAACTTTGATATTCCCGAGGAGGATTAAGGGTGAGATTGCCTACTTCATAATGAAATGGCTCGTGAAGCGCAACATCAAGTAGGTGTTCTAATACCGTTGGGGCAAAAGGTTTTCCTGCTTTTATCGTTGCATCTACAACGTCTTTTCTGAATCCATAGGCATCTTTGTTTATTGCAATTCTCATCTTGCCATCTAGATCCATATATGTCTTTGCCGAAACTAGGTGATAGTCGATTGATGTAACTGCAGGATCTAAGAATGCGCTTTCCCAAAGTACTTGCATGCCGGCAGCATTTACAAGATGAGTAGAAGCAGCCATAACGTGTGGATCTGCATGGCTTGCAGTAAGACTAGTGAAAATATTTTCAGCATGGGCGATAAATCGTAATGTATTTTCATCATCATATTCGTATAGGTCTTTAAGCTGATTATTATTTTCAATTTCTTGCTGGATATATTGGAGCGAACCTTCAAGAGATTCAACACCTGGATCACGATCCATATTTCCTAGCAAATACGCAGCCATTGAAGCGGTAACTAATGCAGTAGGCAGCACTTTAAAAGCAAATGTTCTTCGATCCATCAGAAATCTACTACTTTTTTTTCCTCTCCTTCTCCTTTTATTTTCTTGGCGACGCGTTTTTCTTTCTGTCATCTGGAAAATATACTATAAGTTATAACGTTAATCAAGAGTAGCTTTGCAAAAAGACGAGATTGAAGGGGTTCATTGAGGTGAAATATTCTTATGGTTTTTTTCTTTCCCATGTTCGTCGTCAGTCATTAGACGTCAGACATTAGACTTCAGACTTTTACAATTAGATAAGTTGCTTCAGGGGTGTAGGGGATTAACATTTACTATTGTTGACAAGTAGTCAGGAAAAGTGACTTATTTGTTATAAAGTCCCATTATAGTAATTCGACAAAGACCTGTTGGTATTGAAAAATATAGTAATGTGAACTATCATGCCATCATGGAATATGGATATATTGCCGTTCCGAAGTGCCAGAAGATGAATGATATTGATTTTCCTGTTCTTCCTGCTGGGTGGGTTGATGCAATCCCTATAGTGTCCAATGATGAATTTGGTCACCATATTTCAAAAGGTGATCGATCAGAAGAACACGTAAGACAGCTTTTTCTCCTTCCACAATTTTACCCAATTTTTTCAGGAGTTTATCAAGCATCAAAAAATGCAGAATTGGACAGAGCCGGTATCGATCTACGAGCTGCAATAAATACTTCCACACAGTCGGGAGAGTACTTGCAGCACGTCGTTAACTCTCCTTGGATCGATATTCAAGTAAAATCAGGTGAACGAAAAATTTTGCAGGGATTTAGAAAGAAGAATAAAAGAGGACTTTCTGATTCACCTGGACCAATTGTCTATCTAAACGGGACACATCCTTTTGAGTATCTAACTGCTGATCTTGCATTGCAGATAATGGCACACACCAACAAACTACCTGATCCAGAGTTTGTATCTGAATTTCTGACCATATTTGACCGAGATATTCGAGATTGTATTACCCACCCACACATTATAAGGCCAATCGTAACTGCGCGAATGCCATTAATAATGAAGTTGTATCGTAGGGGGACCTTCTGTGAACCAATTCAGGTTTCAAAACTGCTTATTGAGGCAAATGGATTTTAGATTTAGTTATATTGCTAAACTGCTGAACTGTCAAACTGTTAAATTGCTAAACTGTTGAATTGCTGAAGTATGCATTTCTCTCTGGACTTTTATGACGGTCTGGAAAATAGGGATAGTCCCGTTTCGGGACTATCCCTAAATAGGTTATCTGATGATTTCGATATCTGCATTTTTGGAAATTTGAAGGGATTGGGCTGAAGGATCATAAAGTCCTGTTATCAAAACACGTTTGCCGACATAGCCATCCATTTGGATCGTTGAAGCAACATCCAAAAATGTTATTTTATTTTCATGATCGAGAAGGATGTATCTGTTGGTCTCAAATGTCCGCCCATTGATTGCCGCGGAATCTGTTGAATCTGTTGATTTCGGGGTGATTGAGGGGAGATAGTACGTTGATTGAATGATTCCAATGAAAGAACTTTTGTATGGGGATGGGGTGCCGGTGGGCATTATCACTAAAACCGGGGTCGGTGTGGGAAGCGATTCAATTTGTCTATTTTTTGCGAACTGACCAAGGCCAAAAAAGCTAGTCAGTAATGCAAGAATTCCAACAAAAAAAACTGGGAGTGCAACCAAGGGAACATTGATTTTCATATCAAATTTGGTTGCGTTATGTTTTTTGACGTACTCAAGCCACTGAAGAATTTTTTTGAAAGGATTGTTTATCGAAAATGAGAAAAGAGGCTCATTTATATCTGACTTCATTTTAACCTCGGGTTTAAGTGGGGAGGTGAAGGAGGATTTTTGAGTGAATTTGCCATCACCTGTCCTTTCTTGATCTTTTCCGTTGTCATCGCGTCCATCATCTGAAGAAAGCATAAAAATATTATGAAGGTTTGAGACATTTTCGTCAAGGGAAGATTGAATTCTAATAGTATGGATCTATTTGGTTTTCCAATCGAGCGGGATAGATTTGAGCTTAACAATATTAAGTTGACCTAATGGTAGTTTTCCTGGTTTTCTTGGCAAGTCAAATTCGATAAATCCTTCATCCCTCAGTTTGCAAAGATCAAAATACACACCCCAGGTCCTTTCATATAAATCATCCCAATTTTGATGTTTTGAAGCAATAGGATTATTTGTAACATCGAAATCAATATGAGCCCAGCCACCAACACTCAGGGCTTGGACCGCATTCAGTAGCGCAATATTTGGATGCGTAAAATAGCACCTCGCATAGTTTGAGACGATAACATCAAATTTCTCCCTCCATGAAAGTGGCATGGTTCAAAGGGTCATCCGGGACAACAAAAAATAACGCGATCCATAGCTAAGACTGTCTCTCGCTGCTTTATTCCTCGAATCTGTACGAAAAAAAGTAGTCTCATCGAATTCAAATGGATCTTAGAGAAGCCGTTGTTTTTGTGCTAGCGTCATAGCAACTCCTTCGGGAGCTATATCTTGTCCATCAAAATCAAAGACCAATGGTCTGAAATTCTCTAGGTGCTGAGCTTCAAATTCTGATGGGATCTGGTCGCATCTTCCAAAATAATACAGTGGCAAACATAATCTAGTGATAGATCTTTCATTCAAATGATAACTCCAATTTCAAAAGATGCCCCATCTTAAGTCTGCCATTTGTTGGTCGGGGTCTACTTTCAAATGCTTCTGCCGTAGGTGTATACTATACTATAGGTTGTGGCGAATCATGTGGAAAACGCCCTGTTCGTTGGAGATGATAAACGACGACTTGAAATTTTAGAAGTAAGGTTCATTAAAAGTATCGTAAGCTGCAGCGTGTAATATGTTTGAAATCTGATCAATAGCTATAAAATCATTTGAATCTATTGGGTTAAGGGCTTTGATTATGCGATATCTTGCTTTTACCATGTCATGAATTGCATTTTGGTCAAAGAATAATTGACGCAGTTCAGGTGTCATAAGTGCTACGAATTGTTCAACGATTATTGGATCGTAAATTTTACATGTGAGGCTAAACATTTGAACTGCTATGTCCATTGCAATTTTTGCCAGTGTTTCTTCTTCATCCCCTCCATTGCACTCTTTTGCATCAACAATTATTTCAGCATAAGATCTTCTAACACGATCTGATTCGACTGGGGAATTTAGAATCCGTTTTGCGATATAGTCGGTCCTTACGGATGCTTTATGCTGATTTATGGCAACAAGTATAGGTACGTTATTCATGCCGATAAGTTCACTCAAAGAAACGCCTATCGGAGCGCCCGTATCGATAGGGGTGAGCAATTTATGAGTGTCTTTATGCTTTTTTGACTTTCTTTGCGCAGCGTTCAATGTCAGGTGTCCAAACCATCTGTAAAAGTAAAAAGAGTCTACGGCATAAAAAGCATTTAGATCTGCTTTGCGAGCCTTAAGATTGTCACCGTTTATGGCCAGGCCATAAGGTAAATCAGAGCCATTCCAGGTTCGAGTTCTTTCTTCATGTACTTGGGCTGACTAACTTTCTAAGAAGAAGCTAATTCCAGACGAAGTTGGTATATTTGAACCTGGAGGATTTAATCGACCTGATAAGCGTCATGCGATTTCCATAGGTAATTTATACTATAAGTCATTTGAAAAAGCAAGTTGAATTGAGATTTTATAAGTGATTTATCCCCTTAAAAACATGCCGATTTTTACCGATTTCGGGTTCTTGTGACAATCTCCGCACCGATTAGAAAAATCGGCTAAATTTACCACGAATCAAATAAAATATTGTCAGAACAGCCTAAAGCTTTGTTTAATCCGTAAAAAATCGGCTAAAAAAACTTCACCGATTTCGGGGCTTTGGAACAATCTGATAATAAGATCGGTAAAAATCGGAGTAGAATCGGATGAAATCTTTTTGTGAAGCCCTAAGGCCATGTGCAAAAAGGCATTCAGCCGATTTTTTGGTCTTTTTTGAGTCAGGGCTCTGGGACAGTATTCTAGCCGATTTTATTAAATTATTTTAAAAAAATTCAAAGATTGAAAAGATCCCTTGACTCTGCTCGGAATGACAAACTGACCCTTAGGATGACAGGCTGAAAGTTTTCTACTATATAATACATTTGATGAAGAAACGGAAAATTGCAATTGTTTATGATTGGATGGATAGTTGGGGAGGAGTTGAGCGGATGCTGTTGGTGTTGGGAGAAATTTATCCGAGCGCCGATTGGTATAGCAGTTATGTCGACTTTGATAAAGCTGAGTGGGTTAGTAAATTGGCAATTACGAATGATCAATTACGAATTCGGACGTCTTTTATTCAAAAACTACCCAATTTCATTCGCAAAAACCGAATTTTATCGCTGCCTTTTTACCCAGTTGCATTTGAAACATTTAATTTATCAGGGTACGATCTCGTAATTTCAGTCACTTCATCATTTGCAAAATCTGTGATAACTCATCCTGGAACAAAGCACGTTTGCATATTGTTAACTCCGACGAGATGGCTTTGGGGGCAAGAAGCCAATTACGAATTACGAATTACGAATTTCCAATTTTTAATTAATTCTAAAATATTTAGATCTATTAAAACATTTTTCATTAATCAATTGAAGCGGTGGGATTTGGTCGCTTCAAACAGGCCGGATCGGATAATTTCCATCTCAAAAACTTCCGCCGATCGCTGCTTGAAATATTACGGCCGGAATTCTGAAATTATTTATCCTCCATTTGATATTGACTATTGGGAGGTAATAAAAAGCCAGTATTCAAAGATGCTGAAACAAGTTCGACATGATAATAAAATTAATAAGAAAAATATTGAAAACGTTTGGAATGACATTGATGAATATTACTTGGTCGTTTCAAGGCTTGAGCCGTATAAAAAAATCGATCTAATTATTGAAGCATTCAATTCGTTGACCAACAAAAAATTAGTGATAGTGGGCGCGGGAACAATGAAAAAAAAGTTGAAAAAACTTGCAGGACGTAATATTACTTTTATCGAAAACGCTACTGACATCGATTTATCAAAACTTTACTCAAATGCAAAAGCTCTCATCATGCCTCAGATTGAGGATTTTGGATATGTCGCGCTCGAAGCTCAATTTTTTGGTTGTCCAGTTATTTCCTACAATAGGGGGGGAGCCACTGAAACTGTAATTCCCGGGAAAACTGGGGTCCTTTTTAAGGAACAAACTGTCGATTCATTGATCAATGCGGTTGCAGAATTTGAATGCTATAAGTACAATTTAGAAGATAATATAAAGTTATTTGAAAAGTTTTCAAAAATTAATTTTGTAAAAAATATTAAAAAAATTATATGAAAGCAGTAATTTTTGCAGGCGGTGTCGGTACTAGACTTTGGCCATTATCCCGGAAAAAATCGCCAAAGCAATTCGAAAAAGTAATCGGCGATAAATCCACACTTCAGCTTGCTGCAGAAAGGTTAATGCCTGAGTTTAAGCCTGGTGATATTTTCATCTCGACTGGTGAAAGTTATATTGGAATGGTTCGCGAACAACTACCATTTATTCCATATGAAAATATTATTGCTGAACCTGCCAAACGCGATGTTGGGCCTGCAGTCGGGCTGATAATGGGGTATCTTTCCCAAAAATTTCCGGATGAACCTGTGGTCATACTTTGGAGTGATCATCTTGTCAAAAAAATCGATTTATTTAAGAAAATTGTTTATGAATCGGGTCAGTTTGTGAAAAAAAACGAAAATACAATCGTTTTCATAGGTCAAAAGCCTAGATTTCCATCTGAAAACCTAGGTTGGATCGAAGTTAAAGATGCATTTGAAGAAAGAAACTCTGTACGATTTTGTTCATTTGAATCTTTTAAATACCGACCTGATCTCCAAACTGCAACTGACTACATCTCAAATGATAAATACTGCTGGAACCTTGGATATTTTGTTTCAACGCCAAAATTTATCTACTCACTTTTTCAGAAATATGCACCTGAGATTTATGAGACTACTGAAAAGATTGTTCATGCAGCCTCAGCAGTTGAGTTCTTAAAACTATTGAAAAAACATTTTAAAGAGATGCCAGAGGCAAGTTTTGATGGAGCGGTTCTTGAAAAAATCGATAAATCATCGGCATTTGTGGTAGTTTCAGATATTGGTTGGAGCGATGTTGGAGCATGGGAAGCACTCAAAGAAGCGCTTGAACAACGACGTGAAGATAATATTACAAAAGGAAAAGTACTTCTTGAACACTCACAAAATAATCTTGTTTACAATTATGAAAGTAAAAAAATGATTGTTGGAGTAGATCTTGAAGATATTTTGGTCGTAAACACAGATGATGTCATCTTGGTTGCAAAAAAATCATCAGTTACTCATATAAAAAAGATTGTTGAAGGATTTCAGGGAACAGAAAACGAAAAATTAACCTAAATCAACTCAAAGTTAATTAAAAAAAGTAAATTTATGTCACAAATATCACTAATTTCAGGTTCAACATATCAGCGAACTACTAAAAGAATTCTTGATTTAGCAGGCTCATTGGCATTAATAGTTATATTTATAGTTCCAGCGATTGTAATTGCGATTATTATCAAGATTACTTCAAAAGGCCCAGTTTTTGCCGATGTTCCAGAGAGAATCGGTCAATATAATGAAAAATTCAAAATGTACAAATTTCGTTCAATGATCGCCAACGCACATGTACTGCTTCGCAAAGATCCAAAGTTGAGAGAGCTCTACAAAGAGTATAAAAAAGGAAGTTATAAACTAAAGAACGACCCACGAATCACTCCAATTGGAACTTTTATCAGAAAACACTCTCTTGACGAACTTCCACAACTTTTAAATGTATTAAAAGGCGATATGAGTTTGGTGGGGCCTCGTGCTTATTATCCCGATGAGCTGGAAAATCAACAAAAAGAGTATCCACATGTAAGAAAATTAGTTTCAGATGTGTTGTCAGTAAAGCCTGGGATTACAGGTTTATGGCAGGTAAATGGAAGGTCAAAAATTCATTTTGATGAGCGAATTGTGATCGACGCGAAGTATGTTAAAAGCATTTCTCTTTTTGAGGATATTGGAATTATTTTAAAAACTCCGTATGTTATGCTGACTGGAAAAGGAGCAGTTTAATACTACTTGCAATTCCTTAGCCAAATATTACAATTAATAATCTCACCAAATATATGAAAAATTTACTACGAAGAAACGACTCTGAAAAGGTCATGAGTCCACAAAAACCAAAGTCAAAATTCCGACTTAAGAAAAAAACCATGGCGATAATTGGAGGCTCAATTCTCGGAGTTGTATTGGTAATTGCTATTTTAGGTTATTTTTTTGTCTTCAAACCGGTGACAACAATTCGTGCAAAAGGGATGGAAGTCGTAGAAGTAGCAAAACTTCTCAATCAAGATATAAAAGCAAATGATATTGATTTAGTCCAATCAAGAGTAAAAGAGTTGACAAAAACGTATGAAAGTTTTGAAAATGAAGCCAAAATAGTTTACTGGGCAACTTTCGTGCCATATGTCCAGGATTTTAAAGATGGAGTTGAGGCGGGAAGATATATGATTGCGGCGGCAGATGAGTCCGTAACTGCAATTTATCCTTATGCGGATCTTATCGGTTTTAAACAAGGAGACCAGAATTTTTTTGATAAAAGCGCAGAAGAAAGACTTCAAACTGCAGTCCTAACTCTGGACAAGATGCTTGAGAAAATTGACGTCGTCGCAGACAATATAGAGCAAGCAGAAATTCGGATCGCAAAAATTGATCCGAATAGATATCCTGAAAGAATTGGAGATCAAGAATTACGCTCAAAAATTGTAAGCGCCAAGGATCAATTTGAAGGAATGGCATCATTATTTGTTGATGCAAAACCACTTTTGAAGGAACTTCCACAGATTTTAGGAGCTGAAGAGGAGAAAGAATATCTTGTGTTATTTCAAAATACAGCAGAACGTCGCGCAACTGGTGGTTTTTATACTTTTTATGCCGTTTTCAATATCAACAAAGGAAAGATTACGATCAAAGACTCATCTGATATATACGATCTTGATGACTCAATCTCAAATCATCCTACTGCGCCGCAAGAAATTCTTGATTATCACAAAAATGTTTCACGATTTTACATAAGAGATAGTAATATTTCCCCAGATTTTGTCAAATCCATCAGTTATTTTGATGAACTTTATCAAAACTCGGGTCGAAAAGTAGATTACGATGGGATTATTGCGATGGATTCAAAAGTATTAGTTGATATGCTTCGAATTTTTGGTGACACGCAGGTTAGCGGAATTAATTTCTCAGCTGAGATCGACGACCGCTGTGATTGTGCGCAGGCAATTTATACTTTGTTTGATATTGTTGACAGGCCTGTTCCATATTTGAAAGTTGATAGAAAAAGAATTTTAGGAAATTTGATGCTGGAGTTATTTTATAAAGCAGTTGGATTTTCACCATCTAGATATTGGGGGCAACTAGCGCAAACTATGTTTATGAATCTTGATCAAAAGCACATTCTTTTATACCTTACTGATAAAAAAGTACAGGCTGCAGTTGAAAAGATGAATTACGCAGGACGAATCGTGAAAGTTGAAGGAGATTACCTTCACATAAATAGTGTGAATTTCGCAGGCGCTAAATCAAATTTATTTATCGATGAAACAGTAACATCAGATACAGTTTTTGAAAGTGATAAAGTGAAAAGAACAGTAACGATCAAATTCAAAAATCCACACCCAGCTTCAGATTGTAATCTCGAACGTGGTGGACTTTGTCTTAATGCAACGCTTCGAAACTGGATTAGATTTTACGTTCCACAGGGATCAGAGCTGACATCTTTCAAAGGTTCAAAAACTGAAACCAAAACTTATGATGATCTGGACAAAACGGTTTTTGAAGGATTTATGACAGTCGATCCAGAGGGCGTTGCGACAGTCACGATCGAATACATTCTTCCAAATACTATCAAGAAAGATGGGTATAAACTTTATGTTCAAAAGCAACCTGGTGTAGAAAATCAGAAATTAATGGTTAATGTTAATGGAAAAGAGCAGTTTAATGATTTGCTAAAAGAAGATTTAGTCTTAGAATAAGGTTGATTTGATATGATCCAAACGCAATCATGTAAAGCTTTTGTTTTGAAAAGAAAACTTCTTTTGGAAAAAGACATCTCTCTAGCTCTTTTTACTGAAGAATTTGGCAAACTTACAGTACTTGCTAAGGGGGTACGAAAAATAACTTCTCGAAGATCGGCGCATCTTCAATCTGGAAGTTATGTTGATTTGAGATTGAACAAGTACAACGGAATTTATTATGTGCAGTCGTCAAGTCTTATTTCAGGCTTCATGAATCTGAGGACTGAAGATTTTATTGATGTGATTTATTTAGTTCTTCATACATTAAATTCCCTGCTTCCTGAAGAAGTTCCAGAAGTGGAAATTTTTAAAGAAGTTAAGTTATTTTTTATAAAACTTGGGAAAGGGGATAATAAAAAACAAGTTTTGGCGAAGACTCTTTCTAAAATATTACACATTTTAGGATACACAGATCGTGAAAATACTCTTCCAAAACTACTTTCAATAATCGAAGAGCGCAGCGATCGAAAGCTCCCACGTCATGTTATAATGTAAACTTATGGAAGAAATTGTTGCACTCTGTAAAAGACGCGGTTTTATTTACCCTACATCAAGCATCTATGGAGGTCTTGCCAATGCTTACGATTACGGCCCACTCGGAGTTGAACTTTTAAAAAATATCAAAGAATTATGGTGGAAAAAATTTATTCATAATAGACGAGACATAGTCGGAATTGATTCACAAATAATTCTTCATCCCAAAACTTGGATCGCATCGGGTCATGTTGGCACATTTAGTGACGCAGTTGTTGAGGACAAAAAAACTCATAAAAGATACAGAGCCGATCATTTGGTTGAAGGGTGGATGGAAGGAAAAAATGAATTCAAGAGGGTTGTTGTTGAAAGTATGAATATTACGGACCTTGGAAAGTTTATAACTGATAATAAAATCAAGAGTCCTGATGGAAATGAAATTACCGATCCAAAGGCCTTTGATCTACTGATGGAATCGAAACTTGGATCTATCGAAGGAGACAAAAATACAGTTTACCTGCGTGGAGAGACGGCTCAAGGAATTTTTACGAATTTCAAAAACGTTATTGATACGACACGTGTCAAATTACCTTTTGGCATAGGGCAAATTGGTAAAAGTTTTCGAAACGAAGTGACCCTTGGTCAGTATATTTTCCGAACTTTTGAGTTTGAGCAGGGCGAAATTGAATACTTCTTCGATCCAAAAGTCACAGATTGGAAAAAAATGATGAATGATTGGAAGGATGCGATGTGGAATTTCGTAACTCAAGATCTCAAAATAGATGAAAAAAATCTCAGGTGGCGAAGGCATACTGATTTAGAGCGGAGTCATTACAGTAAGGATACTTATGATCTCGATTTCAAATTTCCATTTGGTTGGAAAGAACTTTGGGGAGTAGCGTATCGCACTGATTACGATCTCAAACAGCAAATGGAACACTCAGGAGTTGACTTGCAATTTGTCGATCCACACTCTCATTTGAAAATAATGCCACATACGATAGAGCCAGCAGTTGGAATAAATCGACTCTTTTTAATGACGATTGCGGATGCTTTTACGGTTGAAGATAAAAGAATTTTTTTGAAAATTGCTCCAGAGTTAGCTCCATACAAAGCGGCTGTTTTTCCACTTGTATCAAACAAACCAGAAATCATTCAAACGGCAGAAAAAATCTTTGTAGATTTAAACTGTCAGATGCATACTTACTGGGATGACCGAGGAAATATTGGAAAAAGATACAGGTACCAAGACGAAATCGGTACACCCTACTGCATAACTATTGACTATGAGACAATTAGTGATCATACTGTAACTATAAGAGATCGCGATTCGATGAAACAAGTTCGAATCGCGACTAAGAAAATTCAAGACTTTCTAAAATCAAAAAAGACAGTTTAGAATTATTAATTGATATTTAGTACTATGAATCCGCAAAAAATTTTTTATATTGTAATTGGTGGAATTATTTTGGTTTTACTTGTTGCTGCAATCTACTTTTTTACATTGCCAGACAAGGCATCGTCTGAAACTAGAGATAATAAAGATTCGGTTTTTGAAGAGCCAAGAGAAGTAATTCCAACTGTCGATTCGTCAGTAAAAGTTACAATAAAAGGTAAAACAGAGGCAGTTATTGAGCTTTCAGGAATTCCTGATGGAACAAAAGAGATTGAATACGAACTTTCCTACAATACCTCAACCGGCAGTATTGAAGGGGTATTTGGACTTATAGAGGTTGATGGAAGTACTAAAGCCTCAGAAGATGTGACATTTGGAACCTGTTCGTCTGGAGTTTGTAGATATCATGCGATTGAAGGGGAAGTGAGTGGAACATTCAAGTTTTCAGGTTCATACGGTGAGAAGCTTCTCGAATCAACCTTTAATCTAGATAAGTAAATTTATTTAGAAAAAGAGTCTAGTTATCAAAAAAAGGTTGGTATAATAAGTATCTTATAATTTACAAGTTATAACTTCCCCCCTTTATATGTGGGGATTTTATGTACAATGAAAGGAGGTGTAATTAAAATATTATATGCCAAATATTAAATCAGCAAAGAAACAGATGAGACAGGACATTCGAAGGACTGCAGAAAACAAACATTACAAAGATGTAGTTGATGATGTAGTGCGAAAAGCTAAAAAAGGTGTTGCGACAAAGAAAAAAGAGTTTGTAAGTAATGCTTATTCGACGATTGATAAAGCTGCCAAAAAAAATGTAATCCATGTGAATCGTGCAAGCAGACTTAAAAAAAGAATTACAAGATTGGTAAAATAAGCAACATGAAATATCTGATAAATCTTTTCCCTCAACAAGAAAAAGATAAAACGGAAAAGATTGTTTTTTTTGCATTTCATTATCTTCGTTATATTCTTGTGATAACTCAGTTTGTAGCAATTTGTGTGTTTTTTTTCAGATTTCGCATAGATCAGGACATTGTTGATTACAAAGAGAAATTGAGTCAAAAGCAATCTATCGTGGCTGCAACTTCAGGACTTTTAGATAGAGTTCGTGAAGTTGACGCTAAAATGGGCCGAATTCAAGAACTATTTGATAAACAAGACTTGTTTTTATCTCAATCTGATTATATTTTTTCAATGATCCCTTCGGAAATTTTTATATTAGGCCTTGAAATTGATAACAGATCAATATCTCTTCAAGGCAAATCTTCATCAATAATTCCTATAAGAGAGTTTCATAATACCCTCAAAAAAGATAAAAAATTTAATTTAATAGAACTTAGTAATATCGAGAAGACCAATATAGAATTCATTTTTGATCTGAAATTAGCTGATTTCCAGCAAGCACCATGAATAAAGACAAAATTCTTGCACTTTTAAAAGATAAAAAGACTCAGGACTACACATTTCAATTTTTCTTTTTTGTAATATTTGCGGTTTTTGTCGTTGTTGCAATACGTCCGAATTTGATTACGGCATTTAATCTTCAAAAAGAACTTCAAGATGTAAAATTAAATAATAAAGTTGCTGAAGAAGTTATTCAGCAGATAGTGAATTATCAATCTGTTATTGAGTCTGAAAGAGATAAATTATTATTACTTGACGATGCTGTTCCATCAACTCCAGATCTTTCAAATGTAGTTGATCAAATAACTCAAACAGCTTCTTCCTCAGGTTTAATTGTCACAAATTTAAAAATTGAAAATATTTCTTTTAAAGGAGTGCCAAATGTTGACGAATTTGAAGAAGAAGAACTGTCTATCGATGCTCCGGTAGATTCTTCAACACCGTCTGATTCCTCCACTACGGTAGAAGATCCAGCAATTTCTGTTGATGTCATTGAAGGTGCGCCTGATTCTACCGCAATTCCCGTTGCAACAATTAATCTAAAAAAGTACTCTGTTGTTGTAACTGGAATTGGACCGGGAGCGAATGTTGCAGAATTTATTCGTCAAATTACAAGTCAAAGAAGACTAAAAACTATAAAATCTTTAGTAATTACTGGAAATCCAGGTGAAGAAAATAAATTTGAAATTACTATTAATACTTACTACATATGAAACACAGAGAGATATACTTATTAGCAGTGACAGTTTTTTTGACTATTCTAGCATGGGTTTTACTAGATCTAAAAAATATTAACGAAAATACGCCAACAGATTCTCAGATTGATAGCTTCTCATTAAAATATAACATTGATATTGGGATCCTTGATAAATTACAATTAAAGCGACCTTAGCTTATGTACTCAGATCTTTATATTAAACACAGGTTCCAAAACAAAAATCTTATCGCAGTTGTTAGTGCTGTAATATTGTTTGTTATAGTTTTTTTTGTAGCTGTACAAGATTCGTCTCCAACTCGTGCATCAAAGTTAAATATTCTCGAGCATCAGATAGTAAATATCTCTCCTCACGAGTTTGGAGTATTATGGCAGCTTGATGAGGCAGATTCGGGATGGTTGATTTACGGAAAGACGAGAAATAAAATGAATGAAATTATTTTTGACGAAAGGGATAAAGCAACGAGCAAATCAAAGCGAAAGTATCATTTTGCAAGCATTACAAATTTGGAGCCGGGCACCAAATATTTTTACAGAATTATCAGTAATAATGAGGTCGTCGAAAGTGCTGGTGAAGATGTATATTCAGTTACTACCTTACCGAGAGAGACCGTTCCATCAAGACGTTCTCCGATATACGGAAAAGTAGTTTTTTCGAACAACGATCCCGCAGCAAACGTTTTTTCGAGACTTATAATTGGGAATACATATTCGCATATTACACTGACTAGTAAGACAGGTGAGTGGCTAATTCCACCTCAGTATATAGTTCGAGAAGGTACAAATACACTGTATTCCATTGAGGATAATATTCCAGTAACACTTCAATTTTTTGACGATGATTTTAGCTCGACAGTCAGGACTACTTTTGATCGTTCTCGACCCTTACCTCAACAAATAATGCTTGGAAGTAATTATATATTTGTCGATGAAGGAACTGATGCATTATCTGTAGAAGACAGCGTTAAAAATCGATCGACTACGCCACGCTTTAATGTTGATCTTCGTTATCCAAAAGAGAACTCAGTAATTCCAGGTCAAACTCCTCTGATTAAAGGGATTGGAGTTCCAGGAAGTGTAGTTTCAGTTTCCATAAATACCACGCCTGTATTCTCTGGTCGTAGCACAATTGGCGCTGACGGCGATTGGAGTGTAGTAGTTAAAAAGCCGTTCAATCCAGGAACGTACACAATTTCGATGCAAACGACTGATAGAAACGGTCAGATTGTGACCATTACACGGAACTTTACTTTGATCAAAAGCGGAGAGCAAGTTTTAGGCGATTCGACTACCGCGACCCCATCCGCGACTATTGTACCGTCAGTCACTGTCATCATCCAAACTCCAGCGCCGACAGGAGTTATTTCGTCTGCGCCAATTCAAACTATCACTCCAGCACCACCTGTTAGCGGAGTTGACGTATCGCCATTTTTGTTGGCAGGATTTGGTTTGATCACTATCGCAGTAGGAGTTTTATTGCTTCTTTAAATATTTAGTTTTGACTCCATTTAGTATTTCTGATATAATAAACATATGAAAGTTCGTAATTCCCACAATTTTAGTTTCTATTATTTTACCGTCTCGGGCGGCGTGGGAATACGTCTCTAAATAAATTAACTAAAAATACCCACCCCGCCAAAAGAAGCGGGGTTTTTTTATGGGTGAAAAAGTAATTTAGAAATTATCAATCAGGAATAGTTTATGAAAAATACATCAGTCATGATCATTGCTGGGCCGTGTTCGGTGGATGAACACAATCTCAAAGAGATTCGTGAAATCTCACAGATCGAGGTCACTGCGATGTCAGGAAAAAAACAGCAAGCAATTGCGGGGACGCGGATTGTGGGCCTGAAGTCGCGCACCGAACTCGAAGGCTCGGGTGAAGGAATGGGTATCGATTATGACGTCTACCGCAAAAACAGTGATATTATCATGCAGGGTGGGGGGATAGGTGATATGAAAACCTTACCGAGTGCATACCTTGCTGAAGAGATTTCACATGACACGGGGATGATAATTTCGACAGAAGTGATGAATCCGATTATCCAGCTTCCATCATATGAAGGTCGTCTTGGCGCTGGAGCATTCATGCCGTGGAATCCATCAGTCAATCAACTTGGCTGGCATGTGGAGCAGACTGCGCAATTTACCAAGAGGAATGGTTGGATGATCGGACTCAAAAATGGAAAATGGCTCGGTGATCATCTTCAGGCATCAGATCACCAGGATTACAAAGGAAAAACGACGATGGAAAAAACATGGTCGGGCCTCGTCAAGTACATCGGTGATCATGAGCATGATATCGTTCTTATCCACCGAGGGGTTGATGTCCCTGGAAAAGGAGATTTTAGAAATGCTTTGATTCATAATATTTCAAAAAGAGTAAAAAAGGATAAACATGTTAAGTTATTCTTTGATCCAAGTCATACATATGGTCCAAAACTTAGATCTCAGATTGTTGACGCCACGACAAAAGCGATGCGTATGAAATTGAGCGATGAAGAATTTTTATATGACGGAGTATTGATTGAAGTTGGTAATTCAAAAACAGATACAGAGCAACATATTACAATTTCTGAACTTGAGGGTATGGTCAAAAATATTTCCAAGTTCCGAGATCTTGTGGCACCACTTTCTAGCAATTAATAATTAATAATTAGAAATTAGAAATTAGGAATTAGAAATTAGAATTTTGTATAAATTTATATGAATATTAAAAATCTAAGATCAGAGATAGATAGGATAGATAATAAAATACTTAAGTTACTTAAGTATCGTTTTCAAAAAGTTGCCGATATTGGCAGGATCAAACATGAAAGTAAAACTAATCTAATTGATATGAAACGTTGGGATAGTCTAATGGACGAAAAAATAATGATTGCAAAAGAACTTAATATCTCAAAAACGTTAGTTGAACGTATCTGGAATTTGATTCATGAAGAATCATTAAGAATTGAAAAAAATAATAAATGAATATAAGTACCATTGGAGTTATTGGGCATGGCAGATTTGGATCATTTTTTTCTGATCTTGTCCTTCCTATGGTTTTCCCAAAAGCGAAAATATTTATTTCATCTAGAACTTCTAAAGACAAAAGAGTAGTTAATTTTGATATTGTTGCCAACTCTGATTTAATTATTCCAGCAGTCCCGATCCGTAAAATGCCAAACGTATTAAAAAAACTTTCAAGAAATATTTCAAAATCATCTATCGTTATGGAAGTTTGTTCTGTTAATAAACTACCTGTTGAATGGATGAAAGAAATCCTTCCAAAATTTACTCCTTTAATATCCTCTCATCCATTATTTGGCAGATCGTCTTATGAAAAAGTAAGAGGCGATCTTTCAAAACTGACAATGGTCATGTACCCGGTTAGAATTAATAACACCCAATACACATTCATTAGAGATGCTTTTTCAAAGGTTGTAAATATTGTTAGGATGTCACCTGACAGCCACGATAAAAAAGCAGCTAAATTTCAATTTCTGTCTCATTTGATCGGGGGAGTTTTACATCGACTAGATTTAAATAGAAGCGAAATCGACACAGAGTCTGCCTCAAGAATGTTTGACATGATCGAAGTACTAAACAGTGACTCACTAGTTCTTTTTGAAGACATTTATAAATTTAATCTTTATGCAAAACATGAACTTGAGAAATTTGACAAAGTTTATAAAAAAATTAACGGTAAATTACTAAAATGAATATTTATTACTTAGGTCCAAAAGGATCATACTCTGAGGTCGCGGCGAAAAAAATATTTTCTAAAAAAGATTACAAACTTATCTCAGTTGATGAGTTTATTGACGTAGTTGAAAAAACGAAGGCTGATGGAATTGGAATTCTTGGAATCGAGAATTCAATAACCAGTTCAGTCCACACTAGCGTCGACTATATGTTTGCTTCAAAGATAAATATAATTGGCGAAGTGATGATGAATATTGATCTGTATTTAGGTGCGAAGAAGAATGTGAAACTGCGTGAAATTAAACGTGTATTATCTCATCCTCAAGCTCTACTTCAATGTTCATCTTTTATAGATGAACATAGTTTTCAAAAAAATAAAACTTCAAGTACAGCCGCAGCTATAACGCAGGTTTTAGATTCAAATGACTTGAAATCTGCAGCAATTGGAGATGCGGAGTCATTGAAGAAAAGTGGCCTTGAAATATTGGCCAAAAATATTGGTAACTGGCAAAAAAACATGACGCGTTGGATAATTATTTCAAAAGATAAAAAATCTTTAGAGCGACCCATTAATAAAACTACATATATATTTAAAGTGTTACATGAGTCAGGAAGTCTTGTAAAAGTTTTGACGGCTATCGCAAGCGCTGGTGGAAATATGACAAAAATTGAATCTCGACCAGTTGCAGGAACTGACTGGGAATATGAATTTTGGGTTGACGTTGAAGTTGAAAATAGAAAATTAAAAGCACTAGATAAAGCAATAAATGAGAATACGTTAAATTTTAGAAAAATCGGAGCTTATAAAAAGGGAAAATTATATACTAATAACATATGAGAAAAACTATTTCAGTTTCTATTAACCATTTATCAA
>Ga0210044_10002403_pt1 | contig 27898 bp, 21 predicted proteins | sample CryGey13umfilter_2_FD_183959 | JGI IMG/M metagenome (GOLD analysis project Ga0210044, IMG submission 183959) | Groundwater microbial communities from aquifer in Utah, USA - Crystal Geyser 4/9/14 3 um filter (SPAdes) (version 2) | ecosystem: Environmental > Aquatic > Deep subsurface >... | reverse complement strand
GTTTACGAAGCCGATCGCAGGGATCGTCCTGCGGGCCAGCTCGGTCGCGATCCCGTCGAGGCGGGAGTCCTCCGCGTGTATCCGAGGTCCGACCCCTGGGAGATCGTCGACCGTGATCGCGACGCGCCGGTCGGGCGGGGCCGCGCTCGCGGCGGCGGTGAGCAGGAGCAGGGCGTGGAGCATCGTGGACTCTCTATCGCAGGAGGATGGGCTCGAATCGAGCGGTCCCCCAAAGAGGATGGGGTCGAATCGAGCAGCGCGCGCGCAGAGGGCTCGGTGTGGCGGCGAAAGTCGGCGTTGGTTCGTTGAGGCGTGGGCCGCTCGGGCGTCGAGTGCTCGATTCACCCCGATCCTCTTGGGTGGGGTGCTCGATTCGCCCCGATCCTAATGGCGTGGGACGCCCTCCGGTGGCCAGTGCGTCCCGCGGCCGGCCGAGGAACGCCTGCCCTTGCGCGTCCGAAAACACATAACGCCGCAACACGAGGGCCTCTCGGTGGTAGCCTGCGCTCACCGCTTGGAGTCCACATGCGCTGTGTTGCCTTGCTCGCCCTGTTGTCTTGGTCTGCCACTGCCCTCGCGGTTCCGCTGGAGTTCTCGCACCAGGGGCGCCTATACGACGTGGCGGGCGCGCCGCTCACGGGCGTCAACACGCTCACGCTGACCCTGTACGACGCGCCCTCGGGTGGCGCCGTGCTTTGGACAGAGACCCAGGTGGATGTGCCCTTCGCGGACGGGTTCTATAGCGTCCATCAGCGAGGTGCGCATCAACGGGCAGCTCCTCGCGGATGGCGCGGGGATCCAACTGCAGCCGAACGTCCACGCGCACGACGCTGGGGACGTCACGACGGGTGTGTTCGCACCGGCGCGCCTGCCAAACCACACCCATGACGCCGCGGACCTCGCCAGCGGCACGGTGGACATGAACCGCCTGCCTGTCGGCACCAGCCAAGACACCGTCGCGCGCGGCAGTCACGCGCACACCGCCGCCGAGGTTGGCGCGCTTCCGGTGGGCACGACGGCGGTGGACATCGGGGGCCTCGCGAGCACGACGCGCGCGGTGGACATCGGCGGCCTCGCGAGCACGACGACGGCGGCAGACATCGGCGCGCTGCCGGCGATTCAGCAGGGCGGCGTGTTTGGCGCGGTGGGCACGTCGGACTGCGGCGGTGTCGCCCCGGCGGGCTCGGTGCGGTGGAGCGGCGCCGATCTCGAGGTCTGTGACGGCACCGCGTGGCGCGCGCTGCGCATGTCGGGCAGCGGCGACGGCAGCAGCAGCAGCTCCGCCGCATTGAGCTGCAAGGACCTGCACATCAAGTACTCGGGGTTGACCGACGGTCTGTACTGGATCGACCCCGATGGACTGAACACGGGCAACGCGCCCTTCCAGGTCGTGTGCGACATGGACCTCGACGGCGGAGGGTGGGCCTTGCTTGGCAAGTTCAACCTCGACGCGACGGGGCCGGTCTACAACGGCGTGAACTGGCGTGTGGACGGGGCGGTGAACACCAGCTTCCTCAACGGCCCCGATGACGACCTCTCCTTTGGCGCGGGGCACCTGTCGCTCACGCAGGTGACGGCCATCGTGAACGCGGGTGACCGCCGGATCATGACCCACGTCAAGCAGCACTCCACCCAGCTCTATAAGTACTGTAACAACCACTACTCAGGCGGAATCGACTCAAACTGGAGCTTCAAGAGCGGGCCGTCCTCTGCGCCAGGGGTCGGCTCCTGCGGACTTCTCGGGTGGGGCTATGGAAACTCGTGCGGCGCGACGTCAACCACCTGCGTGAGCTACGACGCGAACTACACGATGAACTCCCACTGGATGCACGCGAACGGCTTGAACTCGGGCACCCTCGGCGGCACGATTCAGACCTACTGCGGCGACAACAGCACGTCCGGCATCGGCGCGTCCACAGCCCCCACCGGCGCGCGGCGCGGCACCTGCTACCTGTGGGGGCGTTGACCTACTCCCCCGCCATGCCTCTCCGCACCTTCCCCCACGTCCGGTACGGCAGCCCATAGAGCTGCAAGAAGCCGCCCGCGGCCGCGCGGTCGAAGGTGTCGCCCGTCGAATACGTCGCCAGGCCGTCATCGTAGAGGGTGAACGGGCTGCGGCGCCCGGCGATCTGCACGCTGCCGGCGGAGAGGCGCACGCGCACCTCGCCGGTGACGTGGGCCTGGGTGGCGTTGACGAAGGCCTGGAGCGCCTCGCGGAGGGGGCCGAACCACAGGCCGCCGTAGATCAGCTCGGCGAAGTCGTGAGCGACGCGCGCTTTGTAGCGGGAGGTGGCGCTGTCGAGGACGAGGGCCTCGAGCTCGCGGTGGGCGGCGACGAGCACGGCGGCGGCGGGGTTCTCGTAGACCTCGCGGCTCTTGAGGCCGACGACGCGGTTCTCGATCATGTCGGTGCGACCGATGCCGTAGCGCCCCGCGAGGGTGTTGAGGCGGTCGATGAGCGTCACGCCGTCGAGGGCGGCGCCGTCGAGGTGGGTGGGCACGCCCTTGGTGAAGCCGAGGGTGAGGACCTGGCTGCCGGAGGGGGCGGTGGCGGGGTCGGCGGTCATCTGCCAAGCGTCGGCGGGGGGCTCCGCCCAGGGGTCCTCCATGGCGCCGCACTCGGTGGCGCAGCCCCACAGGTTCTGGTCGATCGAGTAAGGTTTTTCCTTGGTGACGGGGACGGGAATGTTGTGGGTCTGCGCGTAGTCGAGCTCCGACTCGCGGGTGGTGAGCTCCCAGTCGCGCAGCGGCGCGAGGACCTTGAGGTGCGGCGCGAGGCAGTGGGCGGCGACCTCGAAGCGCACCTGGTCGTTGCCTTTGCCGGTGCAGCCGTGGGCGATGGCGTCGGCGCCGTGGGCGTCGGCCACCTCGCACAAGCGCTGGGCGAGGAGGGGGCGCCCGAGCGAGGTGTGCATCGGGTAGCGGCCCTCGTAGAGCGCGTTCGCTTGGAGGCTCGGCCAGATGAACTCGGTGACGAAGCGCTCGCGCAGGTCATCGACCTCGGCGAAGCTCGCGCCCGTGCGCAGGGCCTTGGCGCGCACGGCGTCGAGGTCCTCGCCCTGCCCAAGATCGCCGGTGTAGGTGATGATCTCGGCGTCGTAGCGCGCCTTGAGCCAGTGAACCATGACGGAGGTGTCGAGACCTCCGCTGTAGGCGACGACGATCTTCATAGGGCCTCCAGAGAGGCGCGAGCCTACGCCCGGCAAGCGTCGGCGTCTAGCGTTACGCAGCACGGCAGGAGGGCGGATGCAGCGGGAGGTCGCGGACGAGGCTCCGATCTTCGTGGTCGGCACCGGGCGCTCGGGCACGTCGCTGTTGCGGGCGATGCTCAACGCCCACCCCGACCTGTATCTGGCGCAAGAGGCCAACTTTCACGCGTGGCTCGGCCTGTTGGGCTGGGAGCGGGAGCCCGAGTGGCTGCTGCGCGAGTGGTTTCGCTCCTTCGGCTTCGCCTGGCTGCGCGTCGACGCCGTCGCGCTGCGCGCCGAGCTGCCCGCGACGCTCACGCACGCTGACGTACACCGCGCCTACGAGCGCGCGCTGCAGCTCAAGGCCGAGCAGCACGGCGCCCGCCGCTGGGGCGAGAAGAACCCGCTCCTCACCATGAACCTCGGCGACCTCTTCGAGCGCTACCCCAACGCGCGCGTCGTCTACATGGTCCGAGACCCGCGCACCAACGCCCTCAGTCAGGCGTCGATGCCCTGGTCCACGAGCTCGCTGTGGGCCGCGACGCAGATGATCCGCGACCAGTACGACAAGGCGCGCCCCTTCGCGGACCGAATGCTCTTCGTGCGCCTGGAGGACCTGCTCGCCGACCCCGAGGCGCAGATGCGGCGCGTCCTCGACTACTGCGGCCTGCCCTTCGACGCGGCGGTGCTCGACCACGCGAGCGGCCCGCCCGACGACGGCATCCCGTTCCCTTGGCTGCTCCCTGCCGCCGAGGCGCGCAAGGAGCGCCCGACGCGCAAGGCGCAGGCCCTCTCGCCGGCGTGGACCCGCTTGGTGGAGGAGCGCTGCGGTGCGCTCATGGATGACCTCGGCTACGCGCGGGCCGAGCTCCCCGCCGAGCCCGTGTTCGGCGCCCGCTTCTTCGCGATCTTCTTTGACTTTCCGGCGCTCAACCTCTACCTGCTGCGCCTGATCGCCGTGACCGCGAAGGTGCGCTGGGGCCTGCCCGACGCCGCCGAGGCGCAGCGCCTGTCCTGCAGCACCAACCCCGCGGCCTGGAAGCTGCACCCCGACTGGACGCTGCCCGAGCCGCCGCCTGTGCAGCTGCCGTAGCTCAGCGCGTCGCCACCGCCGGGGCGCGGCGGCCCCAGCCCTCGATCTCGCTGCGGAGCTGCTCGAAGAGGATGGCGTCGAGGTTGTTGGAGCTGACGCGCCCGGTGACGCCGTGGTCGGCGGCGCTGGCGGCGGTGCTACCGTACTCGATGAAGATGAACTTGCCGCGCGTGAGCTGCGCCGTCTGGCGGAAGGCGAGGCTGCCGAAGTCGTCGAGGCCGCTCGCGGCGACGGTGTGTACGCGCACGCCGCGGGCGAGGGCGGCGGCGGCGGTGGTGCCGTAGGGCGTGTCACCCTGGTAGTCCATATGCGGGGGCGCGTCGGCGATCAGGAAGACGACCTTGGCCGCGTCGCTGCGCCAGTCGGTGTCGCCGATGGCCACCGCGAGGCCCTGGTTGAGCGACTCGGGGCCGTCGCCGCCGCCGTCCGCGCGAATGCCCTGCACCAAGCCGTCGAAGGCGTCCACGTCGCGGGTGAGGGGGAGCGCGCGGGTGAGGTACTCGTCGCCGATGTCTCGGTAGAGGACCGCGCCATATTGCAGGTCCACCTCGCGGTCTAGGCCGCGGATGCGCTGAGTGGTAGCGAGCAGCGTCTCTTGCACGCGCTGAATCTCGTCGCCCATGGAGCCGGTGGTGTCGATGAGGAAGACCACGTCGAGCTTCACGGGCGCTTGCGCGCTGCGGGCGTCCAGCGTGACCGAGAGCATGTCGCCCTCGGCGCTCCAGGGCGAGGTGGTGGTGACGCCGTGCCACTGGGCGGTGACGGCGAGGGGCTCGTCCGAGGCCTCGATGAGGTGCGGGTAGAAGGGCGCGCGGCCGTCGCCGTAGGTCGTGCCGCTCCACAGCGTCTTACCGCTTAGCGCCCCGCGAATCGCGAGGGGGACGCCGGGCAGCGGCGCGCCGGAGGCGTCGAGGACCTCGACGAAGCGCCGGTCGCGCGCGTCGAGGAGCTGGGCGCGGCGGCCGACCTCGGGGCGCCCGCTCCAGGTGTCCATGAAGCTCAAGAAGGAGCCGTACTCCTCGTTGTCATCGGTGGTGCCGGCGCGCAGCGAGGGGCTGCTTTGCGCGAGCCCGTCGACGACGGAGGACGCCTCGGAGCGCGCGACGGACGGCGCGGCTTCGGCCTCGTACGCCCGGTCGTCCATGGCGCCCGACGGTGCGCTCGGCGCGTACCTGGCACCCTTCATCATGCCTCCAATGCCGCCCCAACCGGTGCTCTCGCGCTCCATCGCGCCGACCGTGCGGCTTCGCCACGGGCCGACCTTGGAGGCGATGACGGTGTCGCCGCGGAGCTTCTCGCTGAGGACGAGCGGCGCCGGCGGCTTCACGGGATCGACGCTCGCAGCGCTCACTTCGCCGGTCGTGCCGACGTCGGGGAGGGCGTCCGTGTCGGGGAGCGCGTCGATGTCCGCGCCGTGGCAAGCGATGAGGGCGATGAGGGCGAGGGGAGTGAGCGTGCGCATGAGGCCTCCAGGCGGTGGGAGCAGGTGTTCGCCCCCTTCGCGACGGACAACGCAGCCCGAAGCGCCGCGCTTACACGCTTCGTCCAAACTTCTCGAAGATGCCGTTAGAACCGGAACTCGTACACGACGTTGCCGCTGCTCTTGTGGTCGCCCGCGGTCGCCTCCAGCGTGAAGCCGGGCATGCCGGGGAGCGTCAGCTCGCCGTGGGTCTCCTGGTTATTCAGCTCTGAGCTGTATTGTAGACGCTGCGTGTACTCCAGGAACAGGTAGCGCGACGCGGGCACGCCGATGCGCACGGTGCCGTCCGGCTCAAACGAGCCCTTGATGTTCGCGAGGCTGCCGCTGGTGTTGCCGAGCAGCAGGCCGAGGCCGGTGGTCATGAGCGTGTTGAGCGCCTCGCCGCTCTTCGCCGACAGGTCCTCGGGGCGCTGGCCGGTGAGCAGCATGGTGAGCACCTGCGACTCGTCCGCGTAGCCGGGGCTCGAGGGGTGGAAGGTGGGCGCCGAGGGCGTGCCGCCGATGTCGACGGTCACGTCGGCGCCGGAGATGGCGGTCCACGCGTGAAGATCGAGGCGCGGCTCGAGATAGTCGTTCCCCGAGAAGAGCAACGTTCCTTCCTTGAGGGTCATTGACCGGTGCAGCATGCGGACCGAGCCGTCGAGCACCTCCACCTTGCCCCGGAGCGCGAGCTCGCCGCGCTCCACCGACACCGCCACGTGGCCGCCCACGCGCGTGCGCAGATCGGTGCGGAAGGCCTGGGCGAGCAGCTCGCCGTAGTTGTCCACGAAGGGCATGAGCACGGTGGCTTCGATGTTGCGCCCGAGGTCTACGTCGACCGCCACGTTGAAGCTCTCGTAGAGCGGCGGCGCGCTCGGCGCCTCAGCGACGTCGGTGAGGGTCCCCTCGCGGTGGATGCGCATGGACGGGTCGAGCTCGAGCGGCGCGGTCTGTTGGAAGGAGACGACGTCGCGCAGGACCTCGGCGCGGGTGACCTCGACGGCGCCGCTCACGCTGAGCGCGGGCCATTCGCCGCCGATGGTGAGCGCCTGATGGGTGCGGGCGTCTTGCGTGCCCGTGACCACGAGGCTGAGCTCATTGGTTGAGGACAGGAGCGCGTTGTGGAGGAGCACCTGCCCGGAGACCCGCTCTAGGCCCCAATCCTTGAGGGTGGCGGAGCCAGCGATGACCACCGAAGGGGCGTTGCTGCCAGGCTCAAAGATCTGCTCGTCGAGGCCCTCGGCGGTGGCCCAGACCGCCTGGGCGGCGCCGTCGACCAAGCTCCTGGGGCGGGCCGACGTGGTGGCGCTGAGCTGCTTGAGGCGGAGGCGCTCGTCTGTCGCCTCCATGTCGAGCTCGATCTTGCTGACGCGCAGGCCGAGCGGGGTGTAGTCGAGCGCGCCCCCGTGGACGCGAAGGGCGACGTTCGGCGCTGGGGTGTAGAGCTCGCCGTGCACGGTGCCGTCGAGCTGAAGCTCGCCCATGGTGCGGGTAATTCCGGGATCAACCACGGAGAGCAGCTGCAACGGGACGTCGACGCCGGAGACGCTGAGGTCCCAGACGCCGCTGCCCCACTCGGCGACGTCCAGGTGCGGGTCCACGCGAACGGGCACACGCCCGCGCACGGCGAGCATCGGCTCCGGCGCACCGGCGGGGCGGGCGGCGGCGGGGAAGTGAACGTCCAAGCGCACCGAGTAGCCATCGCCGAGGGACTTGGCCTCGAGCGTGGTGGCGCCGAGCGCGACCCCCGCCGCCTTGGCGCCGGTCCAGGTGCCGTTGACGGCGATGTCCGGCAGGTTGGGGCTGCCCGTAATCGTCGCCGTCCCCGTCAACACGCCGTCGACGGCGATGTCCGAGCCGGCGAGGTTGCCCAGGGCCGCGGCGGGCACGCGGTCGAGCTCCGCCTGCGCGAACAGGTTGTTGGCGAAGAGCTCGTAGTCGTCGAGCGGCGGCTCGGGGCCGTCGCCGATGAGCCAATCGAAGAGCTCGTAGAGGCGGTTTCCGCTGGTCATCGCGACGCTGCCGCGGTGCGTAAAGCCTTGGTACAGCTCCGCACGAGCGAGGGTGAAGCCGCCCAAGCGCCGGACGTCGAGCTCGGTGCGACCGCGGTCCTGCCAGCCGGGTACGTCCGCCTCGATGACGGCGCGCAGGCGGAGGCCGGGGTCGTAGAGCAAGCCGGTGAGCTTGAGCTCGGCGGAGGCGACGCCCGTCGGCAGCGCGGCTTCGGTGAAGGGCGCGAGGCGCTCGATGCGTCCGGGCTCCAACAGCACGTCAAGGGCGATGCGCCCGCGCGCGTCGAGACCTGGCGCCGAGAGATCGAGCTTCGCCGGTAGCTCACCGCGGACGCTGGCGAGCGGGCCGTCGGTGGTCGCCACGCGAAGCGTCGGGTATACGAGCCCGTCGGCGGCGCGCACCTTGCCCACGACGTCGAGGGGCACCGGCAGGCTGCTGTAGCCCACGCCGCGCGCGTCGACGGTGGCGTCCAGCACGGGCTCGGCGCCGGTGCCCGACGCGGTGAGGTCGAGATCGAGGGTGCCGGCGAGGCCAGGATCGAGCGACGCGATCGCTTGAATCCCGGCGAGATCGAGGTGCTCCAAGCGCAGGCGCGCGTCGAGGGGACCGGAGGTGCCGAGGGTGCCGTCCAAGCGGACCGCGCCACGGCGGGAGCGCAGCGCGACGTGCGCGTCGGCGACGCCACCCGCTGTGAGCGTGAGCCTGAGCGGATCCTCGGTCTCCCAGGTCGCGTCGGGCAGCGGGCTCCAGCGCATGCGGCTGAGCACGAGGCGCGCGGTGTCGAGCTCGTAGCGGCCGTCGGTCTCTAGCCAGCGGCGGTCCTTCGCGTTGAGGAGCACGCCGAAGCCGACGTCCGCGTCGCGCATGTGCACGACCGCGCGGCCGGTGTCGGTGCGCTGTCCGAGGGTGGTGAAGCCCGTGAGCGCGAGGTCGGCGTCGATGTTCGTGGCGCCGCGAAGATCGCGGTCAAAGCGCCAGGTCCCCGTGGCCCCGTCGAGGGTCCAGGTGTCGGCTTGGTGGACAGCGACGGGCGTCGCGGTGCCGCTCGCGCTCATGGTCCCGTCCGGGAGCATCGTCACGGCGACCGCGGGCACCGCGAGGGAGGCCATGTCGACGCCGTAGGTGACGCCCGCCGTCGTCTGCACGTCGGCGCTCACGTCGGTGCGCCCCGCGCGCGTGTGCACGTCGTAGCGGATGTCCGCGCTGTCGAAGCGCACGTCAGAGGTGTAGCGGAAGGGCGCGAGGTGCACCGCGCCGGTGATCTGGAGCGGCGCGCCCTCTTCGCGTGTGTTTCCGCGCACGCGTGCCTGAAAAGCGCCGCGCCCACCTAGGTCTTCGACGTTCAGCTCGCGCAGCTTGGCGGCGTCGACCTTGCCCACGAGGCTGAGGTCCAGCTCGCCGCTCACGGCGTTCACGTCGCCGGTGATCGCGGCGGTCGCGTAGCCGGTCGCGAGCTGCGCGGCCTCTAGGTGGACGACGCCGCCATGAAGCTGAAAGGGCAGGTTCGCCTGGCCGATGACGTAGTCGCGCACGAGCGCTCGTCGCAGCAGCAGGGCGCCTTCGATGTCGAGGTCGTTCGGGTAAGCGAGGCCATCGCCACCGCCGCTAAAGTCGCCGTCGAGGGTGAGCGGACCGCCGACGCCGGGGTAGAGCGCCTCCACGTCGAGCCTGTCGAGGTTAGCGGAGCCGGTCCACGCGACGCGGGGCGCGGCGACGTCGGCGACCAGATCCAAGCGGGCGGTGCCGCCAGCGAGGGCGGTGCTGCTGAGGTCGCCCTGCAGGTGCAGCGCCGACAGCGGGCCGACGGCGCTGAGCGAGCCCTCGAGGCCGCCGCGGAGGCCGACCTCGCCGATGAGCGCGTTCACCTCAAGCAGATCGAGGGGCGAGGCGACGAGGTTGAGCTGCGCGTCGAGGGCGGAGCTCAATTGGTTGAGCTCGCCGCTGAGGGCGAGGTGGCTCGCGTCGGTGTCGAGGGTGACGCCGTCCAGCGTGAGGCGGTCGCCGTCCCAGGTGGCGTGACCGTCGAGGTGCACGGAGGTCTCGGTGGGCTCGACGAGGGTGCCCGACGCCGTCAGCGCCTTGACGTTCACCAAGGCGTCGTCGGTGCGCACCGCAGCGGCTGCGTTTACGTCGCGAAGCTCCCACGCTTTGTCGCCAGCTGCGTAGCGGATCATCCCATTTGTGACAGCGATATCGCGAGCGATGACGTTCACCGGGAGCCCATCCCAGGGCGCGCCCGGCTCGGTGCTCGCGGGGCCGAACAAGCGGGCGAGGCCGAGGCGCTGGTCGTCGCCGACCTCCAAGATCAAGCGCAGGCCGTCGACGTGGAGCGTCGGCACGCTGAGGTGCTGCCCCAGGAGCGAGAGCGGTCGCAGCTCCAGCTCCGCTTGGTCAAAGCCGAGCAGCTCGACGCTGGCGTCGTCGCGCAGGCTGGTGCGCTCGATGACCACGTGGTTCCAAGCGTTGGTGTGCAGCGCGCCGAGCTCCAGGTCGCCCTCGGCGAGCGCGGCGTCCACGCGCACCTCGATGGCCGTTCGGATGACGCGATTGCCCGCGTCAGAGCGCAGGAAGACCCACCCGCCGGCGAGCCCAACGAGCGCGACCGCTGGGAGCCCGACGAGCAGCCCGAGGCCGACCCGCCGCCAGCGGCTGCGCCTCGCGGGCTGGGCTTGGGTCAAATCGGGTCCCCGAGGGTGAGCAGGATTTGAAAGACGGGCGACTGAAGGGTGCTGTACTCGCCGAGGCGGGTGGCCGGGTCGCGCGTGCCGAAGCCGTAGGGGCGCGCGAGCTTGTCCTCGTTCGCGCAGTTGACGTACTGCGTCGGCCGCGAGTCTTCGGGAACGGACGGTCGCAGCGCGACATCGAGGCGGATCGGGCCGATGATTGTGTCTTGGCGCACGCCACCGCCGTAGCCCCAGCGCGGGAGGACCGAGAGCGGGGCGTTGTCCTCCATGCGGGTCACGAGCACGCCCGCGTCCACAAAGACCTGCACGCCGATCGAGTAGGCTGGGAGCAGCGTCTTGCGCAGCTCAAACGACGTGGTGGCGCCTGCGACGCCGCCCCGCGACAGGTAGCGCTGGGTGGCTTGGAGTCCGGCTTGGGGCTCGCCGGAGAAGGGGTCGCCCTCGGTGCTCGGCTCGTACAAGCAGAGCAGGTCGTAGGGCCCGACGTAGCCACGCCGGAAGGCGCGGATGTCCTGCGGTCCGCCCATGAAGACGCGCTCAGGGTAGGGCACGGTGCCGCCGTTCCACGCGTGCACCGCGCGGCCCTTGAGGCGCCCGACCGCCACAAAGCGCCCGAGGACCGGCACGTCGAGCGGCTGATAGCCCCGCGCCTCCGCTGAGACGTCGACGAACAGCGGATCTTCGGCGGCGAGCGGCACCGACTCGCGAAGGGCCGCCGTCCAGAAGGAGCCGCGCGTGGTGTTGGTGGGGTCGTCGCGCCAGTCGACCGTGAGGTTGGCGTCGATCGAGGCGAGCTGGTAGCGGCCGTCGAAGGAGCGCCCGAAGACCGCGGCGCCGGCCATGCGCGCCTCGTAGCTGCCTTGCCCCTCGATCAGCGCGGGCATGGTGTACAGCTCCCAGTGCGGACCGAGCTGAAAGGTGGTCGCGTCGCTCGCGTGCCAGACGACGTCGGCGTCGAGCTGCGGGTTGCGGTACAAGAACATGCCGTTCTGCAGGTCGCGGTCGTAGGTGACGGCGGTGCTCAGGTCGACCTTGGGGTGCTGGAACTGCGGCACGCTCACAGCTGCGCGCAGCCCGTAGAGCAGGTCGTCGCTGCCGAGCGAGCGCGAAGTTGAGGTGAAGCGGTTGTAGCCGAGCGACTCTTCGAGCTCGACGCGCACCAAGCGCTTGGCGACGTTGGTGTGGACGAAGGTGCTGGAGACGCGCGGGGTGAAGCGCACGCCGTCGTACTGAAAGCCGCCGCCGATGCGCAGGGTGCGCGCCTTGGACTCGGTGAGGTGTACCGCGAGCGGGATGCGCTCGGCGTGTGCGTCGCTCATGTCCGCGTCGAGGGTGACCGAGGAGAACACGCCGAGGGCGAAGAGGCGCGTGCGCGCCTGCTCGATCGCGCTGAGCGAGTAGCGCTGGCCCTCCTTGAGGCGCAAGGCGCCGCGGACCTTGTCCTCGGGCACGCTCGCGAGGCCGTCGACGGTGATGGCGCCGAAGGAGAGCGTGCGCGCGCTGCCCATGTCGATGACGATGCGCACGTCCACTGCGTGCTCATCGGGGAAGACCTCGGAGCTCATGGTCGCGGTGGCGAAGGCGAAGCCGCGCTCGCGGAGCTGGGCTTGGAGCTGGTCCGTAGCGAGGCGCACCTGCTCCAGGTCGAAGCGGTCGCCCTCGGCGAGGTCGAGGCCGCTGAGCACGGCCCGCACGACGGTCCCGACGTTGTTGTCGTAGCCCGTTATCGCCAGGTGGCGGACAGTCGTGGGCGAACCGGGCGTCATATAGCCGACGACGTCGACCACCCCCGCGGCCTTCAGCGCGCCGCTCTTGCGAACGCGGGCGGGGCGGACCTGAAGCACCTCCCAGCCCTCAAAGCGAGCGTCAAACCAGCCGTGGTGGGCGTACCAGAGCTCCAGGCGGTAGGCGTCGCGGTTGAGCGCTCCGGGCACCCACTCCGCGGGCTTGGCGGCGAAGGTGACGGGGGTGGTGAGGATGAAGGGCGGGCTCTCCTCTTGCTCCATTTGAATGCGCAGCAGGCCGTCCGGGCTGTCGCCGAGCACGCTGCCGTTCCCGCGGAAGCTGATGTTTCGCACGATGTCACCGTCCGCTCGGTGCCGCGCGTTGCGGAGCAGGGCGAAGCCGCCGTCGTCAGCGAGGGCGAGGTGAGCGAGCAGGAGCAGCATGAGCGCGCGAAGCCTTTGGAGCCGGTTTCTCCCTCTCTAACGGGGCGCGCGTCGCGCGGCTTAGGGCGTGGAGCACTCGTTGACGACGGGGGCGCCGTCGCAGGCTGTCCACCCGGCGGGCACGCACCCGCCGAAGACCACGCAGGTGCCACCCTCGGGCGGCTGCGCGTAGCTGATGACCGCTGGGCAAGCGAGCTCCGCGCTCTGGCAGGCGAAGCCAACCTGTCCGGCGCTGTAGTCGACGCAGAGGCCGTCGGCAGCGTCGAGGGTGGTCTCCCAGCCGGAGACGACGGAGCAGCCGTCGGTGGTGGCGCAGGTGTCGACGTCTAGGGTTGCGCAGGTGTCCGCCGGCTGGCTAGGGCGCTCGAAGGTGAGCACCACATCTAGGAAGTACCCGCCGCAGCAACCGCCCTCGGGGATGATGGTCACCGCTTGCTCGAAGGTCTGTGTTTGTTCGCCGACCCGCACCTCGATTCGGTAGAGCCCAGGCTCCGATACCGGCGCTACCGCGATCCAGCAGTCCTCCGTCGCGCAGTCGACGTCCCGGACGAGCACATCGTCTTGGTACACCGTGACGTGGTCGGGTTCGAGCCGCTGACCGTCCGCGTCGAACGCGATGAGGTAGATGCCTGGCGCCAAGCAATCCTGCGCAGGGATCAAGGCCGGAGTCGACAGCGGGCTCATCGCCGGAGTCCACAGTGGACTCACCGCCGGAACCTGCGAGCCTGCAACCGGGCAGCAGGGTCATCATCAGCCACAGTCCGTGCGTCGCGTGCATGGTTTCCTCGGAGCTCTTCGTGGTCGTTCGTGTGCGAGGCATAATACACGGCCCGCGTTGGCACTGGCAGCATCCCTGCGGCTAGAGATGACGGGCTCGCGCTCGCGACAGCGATGTCGCGCCGCTGGAGGGATCTCATGGCCATTCTCGCATCTCTCCTCGCCGCGCTGCTCCTCGGCTCCGCGCACGCGGCGCCCGTCGACGAGCTTGGCCACTGGCTGGAGCACGTCCCCGTCGTCGCCACGCCCGCAGCGGAGCGCGGCGGCTACCACAGCGCGCGTGAGGTCTACGAGGCGCTCTACCTCGCCGCCCGCGCGAACCCCGGCCGCGTCGCGGTCGAGCGCATCGGAACCACGCACTCCGGTACGCCGATCTGGGCCTTTCACATTACGAACCCGGCGACACCCGGCGTCGAGCGCAAGGTGCTCATCTTCGCGGGCCTGCACGCGATGGAGTGGATCGGCGCGGAGACGGCGCTCGCGACGGCGCTGGAGTTCATCGCGCACCCGCCGGATCACACGCTGATCACGGTCGTACCCATCGCGAACCCGGACGGACGGGACAAGGTGGAGGCCGACCTGCTCGCGGGCGAGAACACCTGGCGGCGGGGCAACCGCATCAACGTGGACTTGAACCGAGACTTTGCGGTGAACCGCGACAGCGACGCGGTCTGGGCCCACGTCCCAATCGCCAAGCGCTACTACTACACCTCGCCGGGGCCGCTCTCGCAGCCGGAGTCGCGCGCCCTCGACGCGCTCGCTGCGCGCGAGCGCTACGACCGCTCGGCCAGCTTGCACGCCTATGGCGGCTTCTTCTACTACCCGTGGGCGGGGCGCTTTGCGCGGCCGGACGACCGCTACGACTTCGAGCGCTTGGGGCGAGCGATGGAGGGCGCGCAGGGCGGGCACGCGTACAACACCAAGCAGCTCGGCCGCTGGCTCTTCGCCTTTCGAGCGCTCGGCACCGAGATCGATCACCTCTACGGCGAGTACGGCACGCGCGCCTTCCTCATCGAGCTCACGCGCACGGGCATCTCACCGCTGAAGCCTTGGGAGTGGAAGGACCGCTTTCAGCGCTACAACCCAGAGGATCGCGAGGAGCACGTCGAGCGCGGGTGGCGGGCGCTGCGGGCGCTCGTGCTCACCGACCTGGAGCCCGCGTAGGGCGCCTAGAGCAGACGCCGTCCGAGCGCGTCGACGGCGAGCACCGGCGTCGTGTGCAGGCCGAGGCGCAGGTAGTCCGGGTGGTACAGCGTGTAGACCACGGAGTCGGCGAGCTGTCCGTCGCTGTCGAGCACGCGGCGCTTGAGGGTGAGCTCGTGGGTGAAGCCGAGCCGCTCTGGGATAGCGCGCGAGCGCGAGTTGGCGGGATCGGTGTGAACCTCCAGGCGATCGAGGCCGTAGAGCTCGAAAGCGAGCCGCGTCATCGCGCGCACCGCCTCGCTCATATAGCCGCGGCCTTCACCGTCGCGGGTCAGCCAGTAGCCGAGCTCGCGCGCGTGGGGCCCGCAGCGGTCGTGCACCCCCACCGCCCCCACGGGCGCTCCGTCGCGCTCGAAGAGGGCGTAGGTGAGATCGGATCCGCTCCAAAAGCGCTGGTTCCAAAGGAGGATCTGCGCGAGCTGCTCGTCGAGGGTGGGGATGAGCTTGCCCCACGGGATCCACGGCGCCAGCCGGGCTTGCTCGGCGGCGCGAATCGCCAGGAGCGTGCGCGCGTCGGCGGGGGCCCACGGGCGCATCACCAAGCGCTCCGTCTCCACGAGCAGCGCGGGTGTGCGCGCGTGCGCGGTCGCGGGCGGCTGTGCGGCGAGGTGCGCGGCGAAGTCGAAGGTGGGAGAGGGGGTCATGGGGGCTCTCGGTGGGCGAGCATTGCGCTGTCGGAAGGTACATCCATTGTGCCGCTCGCCGTCAAGCCCGTGCTTTGACGTGAGCGTGCGCGGGCCTACTGATACACTACCTGGGCTTCGTGGAGAACCCGTGCTGCTCCGACAGATCTCGTTGTCTCACTATCGGTGTTTCCGCGACTCGCAGAGCATTGAGTTTGGTCGTTTTACCTTGCTTTACGGCCGGAATAGCGCCGGAAAGTCGGCGTTGTTGAGACTCCCAGCGCTCCTCGCTCGCAGCATGTCGGGACCGCCCGGCTTGTTGGTCGCGGACGCCGTGACCAACGGCGCGTCCTTTCGCGAGCTTTGTTGGCGCGGTGGTCGAGACGGCGAGCTGCTCGGGCTTGGATTGGAGCTTGAGAGCGGCAGGACGTGGCGCTGGGAGCTTGAGTGGAGCGAGGGGCTCGGTGAAGGCGCGCTGCGAACGGTGGAGGGCCCCCGCGGCGGGCAGCCGTGCGCGATGACTTGGGTGCCAAAGCGCGGCGCGGCGCGCAGCGACCAGCGCACCTTTGCCACGCCGGATGGCGAGCAGGTCGACACCATCGTCAGCGGTTTGGTGCCTGAAAAAGCGGGGTTTGACGGCTTGGACGAGCTGCGCGCGCTTGGCGCCAGCGTGCAGTGGTTGGGGGCGAGCAGGCTCGGCCCATCGCGCGAGGGCGTCGCGCTTGGACGGCGGCCGAGCGCGCAATCGGCGGGTGGTGAGTGGGCCGAGGCGCTGGTCGCGAGCGATGAGCGGCTTCGTGAGCGCGTATCGAGCTGGTACCGCGAGAACGCCCAGGCGGAGCTTGTGATCTCGGCGCCAGAGAACAACGTTCGTGTTCGGCTGCGACACGTCGCCGAGGCGAGCCCAGACGTCCCGTTTCCGGACGTCGGTGAGGGGCTTCAGCAGGTCTTTCCGCTGCTCGTCGCGGTTGAGCGGCTTCGAGAGGCCGGCGGCATGCTGTGCGTCGAAGAGCCCGAGTCGCACCTTCACCCAGCGCTCCAGCGCATGCTCGCAGAGCGCATCATCGACGTGCTTTGCGACAATCCGCGCGCGCAGGTCGTCGTCGAGACGCACTCCGAGGTCTTCCTCTACGCCGCGCTGTTCGCCGCGGTGTCGCAGCTCCGGGGCGACGTCGCAATTCACTGGGTAGCGAGCGGCGCTGACGGCGCTTCGCTCGTGAAGCTGGTGGAATTGGATGACAATGGGCGTCCTGTGGATCAGACCCTCGAGCGCGCGTTCGACGCTATGGGGGTCTTGCGGCGCGACCTCATCGCGGAGCGACGCGCGCATGCAGGCTGAGCTGTCGGACGGGGTCGCGAGTGGCGCGTTTCAGCCGCTGTCCGTGCTTCAGCTGCTCGCGATGGGCGCCGAGGGGCGGCATCGCGTGCGCGCCAATCGCGAGGTCATCCGGCCTTGGCTCCAGACGTTGCCCCCAAGCTTGGCAGACGAGGCGGTCGTCGCGCTGGACTTGGGTGAGCAAGCAGAGTCGCTCGGCCCCGCGGTCCCCGTGGTGAGGGTCTCGACGGAAGACGCCTCCGTTGACAAGACGCCGCTCAAGGTCACCCCCCGTCGAGCAGCGAACCTGCTCTCAAGGCCGTTTCACGTCGTGCTTGAGAACGGAGCGAACGACGGCGACTTCTTGCTCGCGTTCGCTCGGAACGATGAGCGCGTGCCCTTGGAGGCTGCGCTCAACGAGGGCTGGCTGGAGTACTGGAACGGTGGAGGGATCGCTGGGTGCCTCGCTCGCGCAGAGCAGCTTCAGGGATCCGCGGCTATTTGCGCGCGAACCTTCGTGATGGTGGACTCGGACGCGAGGAGCCCCGGCCAGGAGGACGAGGCGGCTGGCAAAGTACGCGCTGCGCTCAAGGCTGCTGCAGGCGATTGGACTTCGCTTGGACATGTGCTCAAGCGGCGCGCGATCGAGAACTACGTGCCGGCGGAGGCGTTCGCGTCGTGGTGGGCGAAGGGGCACCTAACCGCAGCGGCCGAGGCGGACGCGCGCGAGTGGCTTCGCGACGCGGACGAAACGGCGATGGCCGGCCTCGCAGGTGACCATCACCAACGCGTCTGGATCTGCGCGATGGTGTACGCCACCGTCGACGACAAGGTGCGCGACCACTACGACGTGAGCCTCGGTCGAGGCTCCTCAGGGAACCTGCGCACCGACGACGCCATATGGAATCAGCTCACCCCGTGGCAGCAAGAGGCATTGAAACACGGCCTAGGCAAAAAGAACGTGCGAGCCTTCTACAAAAAAGCGCGAAACCTGGGTGAGACTGCGCCCGAAGTCGCCGACATCGTGCGGCGCATCCTACGGAGCCTGTGATGGCCCAACACTTTCTTCAACAACCCAGCGTTGTGCGGCTCCCGCTGCTGCTGCAGGAGCTCCGAACGGGAGAGCTTCGAATTCCACCGTTCCAACGTCATTTTGAATGGCAAAGCGAGCAGCGTCTGCACCTGTTCGACTCGCTTCGCAAGGGCTTGCCGTCGGGCAGCGTCATGGTGTGGCGTACCACGCGCACGTTGCAGAGCGACGCGACCCTCGGCCCGCTGACCACGGACTTTCCCGAGGTGGGAGCGGGTGTTGTTCGCCAGTATCTCCTGGACGGTCGTCAGCGGCTCACAACGCTGTTCGCGGCGCTCGCTCCCGCGTTGTGGACGAGGGAGGAGCAACCGCTGCCAATACCCTGGGACGAGCGGGCGCCTGACGACGCGCCGTGGCGCGTGTTCTTCGACCTCAATCGCGAGGAGTTCACCTTCGCGGATGCAGACGAGGAGGGCCCGCCACACCTGCCGCTGTCGCGGCTGTTCGACGACTTCGCCTTTGATGAGTGGCTTCGCGATCACGGGGGAGCGAATCGCGAGCACTGGCGCCGCGCGCGCGCGCTCAAGTCGGCGGTGAACGACTACTTGATCCCCGTGCTGCCGCTGGTCACGGACGATCTGGACATGGTCACGCTTACGTTCAAGCGCGTGAACCGGGCTGGGACGCCTATGGGCGACCTGTCCATGACGCGCGCCCTCACGTGGACGCATGACGGGTTTGACCTTCAGCAGCAGATCGACGACATCATCGCGGCGCTCGCGCCGGCAGGGTGGGGCGAGCTCGCTGGCGACACGGTGCTTAAGGTGCTCGCTCTTATTGTGGAGTTGGAACCAACTGGGATTGACGTGGAGAAGCTCGCTCGGCTCGTGCGAGGCGACCCGGACGTCGCCATGGCCGAGCTGAGGAGCCGGCTCTCGTCCGTCGTCGAGCTGCTCAACGGGATGGGCGTCGCGGGACCAGAGGCGCTCCCCTACGAGCGTGCCTTTGTGATGGCCGCTTGGCTGCTGAGCGACCTCGATGCGCCCTTGGACGAGGAGGACAAGCGGCGCGTCCAGAGTTGGCTTGCGCGCGCGTGCATCGCCGAGGCGTTCGGAAACGCTCCGCCTCACGTATTTCGAGCGCTTCGAGTTGAGGCAAAGAGGTGGTTTGCTGGCGAAAGGCGCCCGAGGAATGCTGCGCGGCGCTACACGGTGCGAGCGTCGCGCAAGTTCAGCATGGCGTGGGCTCGCAGTCGTGTCACGGCGGTCGCCATGGCCGGACTCCTTCCGCTGCGAGCGACCGGTGAGCCCATGTTCGAAGACGCGCAGCGGGCGCTCGGCGAGCGCGGAAACGCTGTCCTGTGTTTGCTGCTTGAGCCCAACGGCGCCGGGCTCCCCAGTGAGGTACAAGCGGCTGCTGCGCTCCTCTCGTCGCTGCACCGCGGCCTCGCGTGCAACCGAGTGCTGTGCGAGCCGCAGCACCTCGCGGCCCTGCGGGAGGCGCTGTTCGGTGGCGAGCCTCGCGTCTGTAAGTCGCACGCGTTCCCAGTCGACTGGGAGGGCTCGGACTTGGTGCAGCTGCTGACCAAGCGCGAGGAGCTGCTCAAAGAAGCGGAGGTCGGCTGGTACGTAGCGCTCGGGGGAGCGCCGGCGGCTGATTGGGTGAGGTGGGGTACAGAACAGGAGCTGCGTCTGCTTCGCTGAGCTGTCCCGCCGTCGCTGACCTGGGGTCCGCTACCCTTCGAGTGGCCCCAGCAGCTCCATCAAGAACGGGTGCGACGAGCCTCGCAGCGCCGCGACGGTGCCCTGCTCCACGATGCGTCCGTCCTCCATCAGCACGACGATCGGCTCCCACGCGAGCAGATCGCGCAGGTCGTGCGTGATGACGACAGCGCAGCGGTGCGGGTGGCGCAGGTGCGTCGCGAGCAGCGCGCGGGTGCCGCGGCGCACCGCGACGTCGAGGGCGGCGGTGGGCTCGTCGAGCAGCAGGAGCTCGGGCTCGGTGGCGAGGGCGCGGGCGAGGGCGACGCGCTGCTGCTCGCCGCCGGAGAGCTGACCCGGGCGGCGCGCGGCGAGGTGGCCGACGGCGAGCTGGTCGAGGAGCGCCGTCGCTCGCTCATGACGCTTTGAAGGGCTGATCCCACGCATGCCATAGCTGACGTTGTCCCGCGCCGAGAGGTGGGCGAACAGCCCGTAGCGCTGGGGCAGGTAGCCGACGCGGCGCTCCTCGGGGGGAAGCGCGAGCTCGCCATCGACGAGCGTCCGCCCCAGCACCCTGGCGTAGCCGGTCGCCGCCAGGCCGCCCGCGAGCACGCGCAGCAGCGTGGTCTTGCCGGCGCCGTTTGGCCCTACGAGCGCGATGGGGCCTCGGTCCACGCGCAGGCGCACCGCGAGGGTGAAGGCGTCGGCGCGCGCGGTCAGGTCGAGGTCGAGGTCAGGCGTCACGGGCGGCCCCGAGCGGGGTCAGGCGCACGCCGAGCAGCAGCGCGACGGCCAGGAGCACGAGCAGCACCGAGATGGCGCGCGCTTGGGCGAGGTCGCGCTCCAGCGCCCCGTAGATCGCGAGGGGGAGCGTCTGGGTGCGACCGGGCAGGTTGCCCGCGAAGAGGAGCGTCGCGCCGAACTCGCCGAGGGCGCGCGCCCAGCCGAGGGCTGCGGCGGAGACGAGGCCGGGGGCGGCCATCGGCAGCGCCACCGTGAACCAAGCGCGGGTGGGGCTCGCGCCGAGCGTGCGGGCCACGAGGATGGCGTCGTCGTCCACCACCCGAAAGGCGGAGACGGCGGTCAGCACGAAGAGCGGCGCGCCGACGAGCACCTGCGCGAGCACGACGGCTGCGCTGGTGAAGGGCAAGGATAGACCGACAGAAGCGAGCGCAGGCCCCAGGAGTCCTCGGCGCCCAAAGGTCTCCAGCAGCGCGACGCCGAGCACCGCGGGCGGCAAGACGACGGGCAGCTCGACGACCGTGAGCGCCCAGCGCCGCAGTCGTGGCGAGGTGCGCGAGATCGTCCACGCGAGCGGCAACCCGAGCAGGGCCATGACGCCGAGGGCGACGGTCGTGGTGCGCAGCGACAAGGCGATGGCCGCTTGGGTCGAGGGCATCGCGAGGGCGCCGGCGAGCTCGCTCGGGCTGCTGCCGGCGACGAGGCCGACGGCCGGAAGCGCGAGCAGGACGAGCAGCAGCACCGCGGCGAAGCGGGCGGCGTCGCGCGCGGGGCGGATCATGGGTGAGCGCGGCCGACGAGGAAGCCGCGCGCGGAGAGCGCCGCGCGTCCCTGTGGCGACGCGACGTAGGCGAGCCAGGCGTCGGCGAGCTCCGGCGCCGGTGCGGCGGTCAGGCGCGCTTCAAGGTAGGCGGAGCGCGGGGACAGGCCCTCGGGCAGCGGCACCGCGCGCGCGCCGCTCATCGCCGCGACGTCGGTGGCGTACACGATGGCGGCGTCGGCTTCGCCCATCGCGACCTTGGTGAGCACCAGCCGCACGTTGGGCTCGCGCGACACGATGCGCGCCTCGACCCCCGCGCGCCACGCGTCGCCATAGCGCGCTTGTGCCGTATCCAACAGCGTCTTGGTGTAGCGCCCGACCGGGACCTCGTCGGCGCCGACCACCAGGCTGCCCACGTCGGGAAGGTGCTCCAGGTCCACAGCGCCGCCGAAGGTCTCGGACACCGCGAGCACGAGGGTGTTCTCGGCGAACGAGCGCGGGGCGAGCACGAGCCCCTCGCTCGCGAGCGCGTCGATGTGGCGCGCGTCGGCTGAGGCGAAGACGTCGGCGGCGAGGCCGTGGCGAACCTGCGTCGCGAGCGCCTGGCTGCCCGCGAAGGAGAGGGTCACGTCCACGTCGGGGTGCGCCGCCTCAAAGCCGCGCTCGATGTCCGTGAAGGCGTCGGTGAGCGAGGCCGCGGCCAGCACGGTCAGGGGGCGCGTGCGCGCGGGTTCGGGGTGCGCGCCGCAGGAGGTGAGCGCTGAGAGCAAGGAATACAGCGGGACGTAGCGCATCACGCGGCGTCCACCCGGCGGAGCTTCCCGAGCGGGCTCACGTCGTAGGCGCCCATGCTCTGCACCTCGTGGGCGAAGTGCGCGGTGTTCAGGTGGGCGAGGAGCTGCTGGACGCCGGCTTGCTGAAGGTGCTCGGCGCGCAGCACGAGCTCAAAGCGCTCCTCGGACAGCGGCAAGAAGGGCAGCCCGAACGCGGCGGCGACCGGCTCGATGACGACCGCCGCGTCGGCCGCGCCGTAGAGCACGGCGCCAGCGGCGTCGCTGTGGGTGGCGACGGCGGGGCCGGTCGTGTGCGGCGAGAGCCCAGCCGCCGACAGGGCGCTGGCGAGCACATGGGCGGCGCCGGAGCCCTCGGGCCGCTGGCCAATACGCAGCTCTGCGCGCTGTAAGTCCCCGATGACGCCGAGCGCTTTGGGGTTCCCGGGCGCGAGGGCGAGGCCTTCGCGCCACCGCACCAAGCCGATGATGACGACAGGCACGCCGGGGAGCAGCTCACGAACGAGCTGATCGTGCTGCTCGGGTCGGTCGTGCGCGGCGAGGTGCAGGCCCGCGAGGTGCACGCGCCCTTCGGCGAGCGCGCGAAGCGAGGCGCGGCTGGAGGCGTGGATCCACCGCGCGCCGACGCCACCGAGCCGCTCCAGGTGGCCGACGAGGGCGCCGAGCACGGGCGCGCAGCCGGAGATGAGCACGCGCTGTTGTAGGCGCTCCTGTGGGAAGAAGGCGCGGATCGAGCCGTCAGCCAGGACGAGGGCGTCCGCTGCGTCGGTGCTCGCCGCGTCGAGCTGGTGCGCGACCCAGCGCTCAGCGACGAGCCCGAGCGCCACCCGCGCGCCCGTGAGCTCCGGCAGCCGCAGCGCTCCGACGCTGGGGGTCGGCAGGGCGAAGAGGTCCTCGACGCTGCAGTGCAGCGCGCGCGCGAGCCGCAGCGCGATGGCGGTAGAGGGCGTGGCGCGCCCCGCTTCGATCGCCGACAGCGCCTGCCGGCTGACGCCGATCCGCTCCGCGAGCGCTCCTTGCGCGACCCCGAGCGCTTGGCGTCGGGTCGTGACGGAGGTCTGTAGCTCGCTCGGGCTGGGCATCGCCTGCCCAGTAATGCAAACACGCCGCTAGGTAAAGCAAACGCTACTGGCTCGGCGCATCGCCGACGTCCAGCCAGCTATCATCGGCTTTCACCCACTCGAAGCTGCGAGGGGCGCCATCACCCAGCGTGAAGCTGTGCACGCTGCGGCGCTCGCCGGTGCGGAGCTCGACGCGGTGCGCGCCGGCGCTCAAGATCACGTTGGTGATGGGCGTCGGCCCGAGCGTGCGCCCGTCTACGACGACGGTGGCGCCGAGCGGGGTAGAGGTGATGCTCACGGGCGCGGTGACGAGCGGGCCCGCCGGACGGAGCAGCGCCGGAGCGCGCTTGCTGCTGTGACTCGTCGCGTGGCGCGGCGCGGGTGGGGCCTCGGGGACCGGGGGTTCGGCGAGCGCGACCTCGGGGACCGGGGCTTCGTCGACCGGGGCTTCGTCGACCTGGGCTTCGTCGACCGGGGCTTCGTCGAGCACAGCCTCGGCGGTCGCGGGCTGGGCGACGTCGGGAGCGGGCTGTGGCGAGGCCATGGCGAGCGCCGCGAAGGTCGGGCTCGGCGGTGCCGCATGCTTCTCAAAATACAACCAAAACCCACCAGCGATGCCGGCTCCTAGCGCGAGCGTAGCCATGGCGACGACTAGGCCCGTGCCCCCAAGCGCGAGCAGGGCGGCGCGCCAGCGCGTACTGGCGGAGTCGGACTCCGCTTCGACAGCGGCTCGGTAGGGCAGGAGGGTCTCGGTGACGAGCTCGCCCAGCATGGGGTCTTCGTGGGTCTCGGTGTGGGGGGGCAGCGCGCGCTCAATCCAGTCGCGCAGCCACAGGTCGCCGCTCGCGCGGCGGAGCTCGCGGCAGGTCTGCTCGACCTCGCGGGCTCCGAGGCGCTCGCGTGGGTCGCGCAGCGTCATGCGCCGGGAGAGCGCGAAGGCCTCGGCGAGCAGCCCCTTGGCGTCGCGCTCGATGGGGTGGTCGCCGGGCGAGTCGAAGTCGGTGGGCGGGCGCCCGCCCGCGAGGAGCACGTGGAGCACGACGCCGAGCGAGTAGACGTCGGCCTTGGGGCCCTCGTCGCCGCACAGGCGCTCGGGGGCGATATACCCGGGTGTGCCGCCGATGTGCGTGGTCGTCTTGCTCTCGCGCGCTTGAAAGTCCGCCCTCGCGATGCCGAAGTCGAGGATCTTCACCTCGCCGTGGGGCGTGAGCTGGAGGTTGCCGGGCTTGATGTCGCGGTGCAGCAGGCGCACCGGGCGCCCATCCGGGCCGGGCTGGTCCCAGGCGCGCTGCAGGGCGCGCGCGACCTCGCCCACGATCTCGACGGCGACGCCTACTGGAAAAGTACCGTTGTGACGAAGTATCGCGGAGCAGGACGCGCCGTCGATGAGCTCCATGACCACCGCCCACTGCCCGCCGATGCGCGTGGGCGGATCGACGCCGACGATGGCGCGGTCGCGCAGGAGGCCGAGGATGCGCGCCTCGTCGCGGAAGCGCTGCACAGCGGGCTCGGGCAGGTCGTCGCCGAGGAGCATCTTGACGGCGACCTCTTTGCTAAAGCCGCTGTGGTCTTCCAGCCGCGCTCGGTAGACCTTGCCGAAGCCGCCCTGTCCGAGCACGTTAATGATTCGGTATCGACGAAGAGGGGGTTCGTGCATGGCTTCATAGTACTTGAGCGCTTCGTTATGTTGTGCGCGTCATTCATTTTTCTGAGCTCAAGCCGCTGACTGTGCGCGATCGCGCGATCTTTCGCGCGCAAGCTGGCGGGCGATCGCGGTTGCGCGGGGCGATCCTCGCGCTTGCGTTAGGACCGGCAGACCATGACCACACCGTCCCGTCTGCTGCACTTCGACCACGGCACCCTCGTGCTCGAGCACTTCCCCCCCGACGACGTGCCCACGGGCTTCGTGCACGACCCGCGCGTGGGGCTGCCGCGCGCGACCGCCGACCAATACCACCGCGTGGTGATGGACCTTCACCAGCGGCGCGTCCCCTACGAAGATCGGGCGCGCGCTTACCAGGTGCTCGAGCGCGCCCATCACACCGACCGCGCCCCGCGCGACTACCAGCGCGGCGCGCTAGAAGCGTGGCGCCAAGCGGGTCGTCGCGGCGTTGTCGTGCTGCCTACCGGCGCGGGCAAGACCTTCGTCGCGGAGCTGTGCATCGCTGACGCGGGGCGCGACGCGCTCATCGTCGCGCCCACCCTGGACCTCGTGAGCCAGTGGTACGACCAGATGAAGCGCGCGTTCGGCGGGCCGATCGGCGTGCTCGGCGGCGGCATGCACGAGATCCACCCGATCACCGTCGCCACCTACGACTCGGCCTGGATGCACATCGAGCGCTATGGCAACCGCTTCGGCTTCTTGGTGTTCGACGAGGTTCACCACCTGCCCGGCGCGTCCTATAGCGCCGCTGCGGTCGGCAGCTTGGCGCCCTTTCGCTTGGGGCTCACGGCGACCTTGGAGCGCCCGGACGGCGCGCACTTGGACATCGACCGCCTGGTGGGTCCAGTGTGCTTTCGCAAGGAGATCACGGATCTCGCGGGTGAGTATCTCGCTGAGTACGTCACCGAGCGGATCACCGTGCATTTGTCGGACGAGGACCGCGAGGCCTACGAGGAGGCGCGCCACGCCTTTCGCTCCTTTGTGGACGATGAGGGCATTCGCTTGGGCGGCCAAGGCGGCTGGCACCAGTTCCTTCGCGCGGCGGCGCGCTCCAACCGCGGCCGGCGGGCCCACAAGGCGTGGATGGAGTCGCGGCGCATCCTTCAAGGGGCCCCTGCAAAGCTGCGCTATTTAGAAGCGATCCTGCGCGAGCACCGCGACGGCCGCGTGATCGTGTTCACGAACGACAACGCGACGGTCTACGACTTGAGCCGCAGCCTGCTCGTGCCCGCCATCACCCACCACACCGACGTGAAGGAGCGCAGGCGCTACCTCGACGCCTTCGCTTCCGGGGAGCTGCGCGTGCTCGTCACCAGCCGCGTGCTCAACGAGGGCGTCGACCTGCCCGCCGCGGACGTGGCGGTGGTGCTGTCGGGCACCGGCACCGTCCGCGAGCATGTGCAGCGCTTGGGCCGCATCCTGCGACCGCAAGCGGGCAAGCGCGCGGTGCTCTACGAGCTCGTGGTCGCGGACACCGCCGAGGAGCGCACCAGCGACCGCCGGCGCGACCATGTGGCCTACCGGCAAGACGAGGGAGAACCTACAGAGTGACGCCCTCGAAGGCGTAGCTGTCCAGGCACCAGGTCTCGCCGCCGTCGACCGGCGTGGAGTGGAGCGTGGTCGGGTCGATGGTGACCTCGATGAGCTTCACGTTCTCCAGCGTGCCCTTGAGGTCGGTGCCGTCGGCGTTCCCGAGCGAGGTGACGTTGAGCGTGCCCGACTCCGCCAGGAACATCTTCTGGCAGGTGTCGGTGGTGGTGCAGCCCTTGGCGACGGTGAAGCAGGTCGTGCAGGTCTCGTAGTTCTCACCGGTGAAGGTGGTGATCTGCGGGCCGGGGGTGGCGCCGTCTACGAAGCGCCACTCGATGGTCATGCCATCCCACGGCACGTCGCTGCCGCTCGCCGCGCCGTACACGGTCCAGTCGTAGAAGGAGGTGTAGGTGAACTCCTCGCTCGCGGCGGTGAAGCCGTTGTTGTCGCAGGTGGCGGCGGTGTCGCTCCCGGTGTCGCTCCCGGTGTCGGTGCCAGGATCAGTGTCGGTGTCGCCGCCGCCGTTGCAGGCGAGCGCGAAGACGAGGGGGAGCAGGGTGAACGTGCGGGTCATGGTCGGTGTCCTCCGTGGCGCGATGGGCCTCGCGGCAGGATACCTCGGACCGACGGCTGCGCCTACCCGTGCGTGCGGACCTACTCCCGGCAAAAGCGGCGGGGCGGGACCGGCGCGGCGTCGCCCGGCGAGGTAGTAGGAACCGGCCCGGACACGGGCGACCAGGAGCTCGCATGAGCGACGACTTGAGCCCGATGCTTCGCGAACTCACCCATGAAGGCCGTCGCTTTCGCGCGGTGGTCAAGCGCTGTGGGCACGAGGGCTGCGACGGCGAGCACCTCTACCTGGACGAGCAGAACGACGCGGGCGAGCGCCTAGACGGCGGGCTTCGCTTCAAGACCGCCTTCCCCATCCCCGATGAGGACCTCGACGACGCCGAGCCGCTGGTCATCGCGCTGTTGGGCAAGCTCCCAGGCCGCTGGCGCGAGTCCTACGCCGGCGAGCTGCTCCCCCCCGACGAGGAGCACTTCGCGAAGGTACGTTTCCCAAAGGATCATGTTCGCAACGGCTACTTGCAGCCCTACCTCGACGTGGTGCAGCCCGAGGGCTCGGTCATGGTCGGCGGCACGCACGTCGACTTCGCCTTCGACTTCGAGGGGCGCTCGATCGTCGTCGTCGAGATGTTCTGCCCGTCGCCCGAGTGCGACTGCGGCGTGGGCAGCTTGGTCTTCTTGGAGGAGCAGGTGCTGGGCGAGGGTGAGGTGGAGTTCACCGACCTCTTCCGCGCGGACGTCACGCTCGTCGGCGAGCGCCGCGACGTTGTCGGCGATGAGCCCCAGCTGGAGCCCATCTACGCCGAGTTCATCCGCTTGTTCGCGCCCGATCTGACGCACCTCACGCACCGCTACGAGGCGGTCCGCGTCGTCGGCCGCCGCTCGCTGGAGCCGCGCAAGTTCACCAAGGCGCCGTCCAAGAACGCCCTATGCCCCTGCGGAAGCGGCAAGAAGTACAAGAGCTGCTGCGGCCGCTAGTGCCGCCGCGCCGACTCAGCCCGCGAACGGGAACTCGGCGGTGGCGAGCTTCACGGTGACCTGACCGACGTGAAAGTTCAGGTGCGTCGAACCCACAGCCGTGATTCGCGCCACGGCGAGCCAGAGCATCTGCTTTGCGTGAACGCCTTCCAGGTCGCGAACGGTGCCGTGGCTGATGGTGCCCGAGATGCGCGGCTGAAATCGCACCCGGTAGCCTCCGTGGTTGCGCTCGACGGTCTTCGGCAGCTGAACCCAGAAGCGCCCGTCGTCGGCGACGTCACCCTCGATGATGCCCTCCGGGAGCAGGCCGTCTGGTAATCCGTGCTCGCGAAGCACGCGGCGAGTCCGCTGGTCGTCCGTCTCCGACATCGACGCCTCCTGCGGCAGCTATGTAACCGTCCCGTCTACCCCCGCTATACGCGCTCCACAGCTCGGAGTACGGCTGGCAGCTTCTACGCGGTGTCGAAGTAGGGCTTGTAGCCGAGCCCGCGCGAGGTCTTCCAGTTCCATGGGAGCAGGTCTTCGGCGAGCAGCCCGCGCTCGGTGACGGCGAG
>Ga0210044_10002400_pt1 | contig 27922 bp, 20 predicted proteins | sample CryGey13umfilter_2_FD_183959 | JGI IMG/M metagenome (GOLD analysis project Ga0210044, IMG submission 183959) | Groundwater microbial communities from aquifer in Utah, USA - Crystal Geyser 4/9/14 3 um filter (SPAdes) (version 2) | ecosystem: Environmental > Aquatic > Deep subsurface >... | reverse complement strand
CGAAGCTCCGTCTCCGCCCGCTTCTGCCCGGTGATGTCTTGGTTGACGCCAAAGGTTCTGACCGTGCGGCCCTCACTGTCTTTTTCGATGAAGAAGCGCACGGCAATATGCCCGCTCTCCCCGTCGGGGTTATTGATCTCATGCGCCACGCCTCCGCCCATCGTGCCGAGGGACTCCAGTCGTTGCTGGTGGGCGAGCTGGGCTTGGAGTCGGGTGCGCTCTTCCTCCGCCCGCTTGCTGTCGGTGATATCGGAGAAGACGGTCGAGAACCTGCCCTTGGCTGGGCACGACACCGTTACGTGCAGGTGTTTGTCGATGGGCGCGAAGTAGCTCTCGAACTGCGCCGGCTCGCCGGTCTCGGCGACCTTTGCGTAGACCTCCAGAAAGGGCGCCTCCCCCAGCTCATAGAGCTCGGACGCCAGCGCGCCGACGGCTTGGACCTTCCCGATGCCGAGAATCCGTTCGTAGGAGGGATTGATATCGAGGATCCGGCAATCAACCGGGAGGCCATTCCTATAGACAACCTCGTCCAGACAGCACGCGGCCGCCATGTGATCGAAGATGGCGCGGAATTTCTCCTCGCTCTGCCGCAGCGCCTCTTTTGCCCGATTCCGCTCGGTGATGTCGCGTCCTGTGGAGATCGCGCCCACCACTCGACCCTCGGCATCGCGGAGCGCCCGACACCACCAGGCCAACAGACGGCTCTGTCCATCACGACGCCGCTGCCAGCTCTCAACGTAGAAAGTCTGCGTGTCGCCATTGAAGAGAGGCTGCACAGCGCCGTATGTTTCCTGCTCGCCCTCGAAGTAGTGCTCCGCCTCCCTGCCGATCACATCGTCGCCGAAGAACTCGTAGCCGGCGGGGTTGGCCCAGGTGTAGACCTTGCCGGCATCCACCACCATCACCACATCGGGGATCTCAGTCAGGATCGCCTCGTGGCGTGCCGACAGTGTGTGGAATGCCTCGTCCGCCCGCTTCCGCTCGACGATCTCCCAGGTCACGTCGGCAAGCAGGGAGACGATCTCCACGTCCTTCTGCGTGTACTCGGCTGGCTTATTGCCCACTCCCAGAATCGCGCCCACCTGGTCATTGCGCATGACCGGCACGACCAGCTCACGAACGACCTCGGCGTGACCTTCCGGCAGTCCCTTCTTGTGGGGCAGCGAAGCGTAGTCGTTGTGAACCACCGGCCCTCGCTCGCGCACGCAGTCCACCCAGACGCCCGCCTGGTCGAGACCGTAGTGCGCCCCCCTCCCGTCGGCCCGGCAGAACTCCTCGAGCGTGCGGGTGGACCACTGCTGCAGGAAGACAGTCTTTTGGTCGGGCTCGACAACGTCGTAGAACCCGATGGGGCTGTCTACGAACGCCCCGACCTCGTCCAGCGCGCGGGTCAGCAGCGCCTCCAGCGAGTGGTTGGCGGCATACTCGATGAGCGACAAACGCGTTTGGATGAGGCGCTGCGTCAGGCGCTCCTCGGTCTGGTCGCGGAACGCCAGCACCACGCCGGTCAGGTTTCCTGCCTGGTCGCGGATCGGCGCCCCGCTGTCGGCGATGGGCACCTCGGTGCCGTCGCGGGCGAGGAGCACCGTGTGGTTGGCCAGCCCCACCACCACGCCCTCCCGCATCACTCGTCGCACCGGACTCTCGGCCGCCTCGCGCGACTCTTCGTGGACGATGCGGAAGACCTCTTCAACCGCCTTGTCGACCGCTTCGGCCTGCGACCACCCGGTGAGTTGCTCAGCCAGTCGTGAGCAGAGAGCGCATCAACCAACTCCTACCGGTTGTGAACGTCATCCCCCCCACCTCCCGCAAGTCGCCCGATCGCGTCATCTACCCCAACGAGGTCGCCTTGCCCGCGGGCACTGCGAGTCTCAGCGTCGAGAGCATCGCGCTCTGCCACCAGATCCGCACCCTCGACAAGAGCCGCCTGGCACGGCACCTTGGCGAGGTGACTGAGGACCGCCTCCGCCGGGAGGTCCTTGAGGCTCTGCGGTTCCAGTTGGAGCTCTAACCGCCTGTCGTCACGGCGCCCACGGGCACCCTCCTCGTTGGGCCCGACTTCCGCTGTCCTGGAGCCTCCCTCGCTCAGCTCCCACCCCGCGCCCGCCCGGCGACAAAGTCGGTCCGGCGCTGGACTTCCCCCCCCAGCCGGTCCAGCAGGGCCGTCGCCTCCGCGAGGTCGTTCTCCCGGCCTGCCTGCTCAAGGCGCTCCGCGGCGTTGGACAGCGGCGGCGCGGCGATGTTGGCGGCGGCGCCCTTCAGGGAGTGGGCCAGGCGCTGGAGCGAGGGGGCGTCGCGCTGTTCTGCCGCGGCGCGCATTCCGGCCGCCGCAGCGTGCGCTTCTAGCGCCACCATGGTCAGCAGTTGGTCGAGGAACTCCTCATCGTCGGCGGTCTGCTCGCGGGCGCGAACGAGGTTGACGGGAGCGGAGACGGCCGGCTCCCGCGGCGTCTCGGGCGCGGGTGGCGTCTCGACCGACTGGGTGTGTTTCTCAAGGGCTGCCAACAGCTCCTTCGGGCTTAGCGGCTTGGACAGGTAGTCGTCCATGCCGGCTTCGAGGCAGCGCTGCCGGTCCTCGCTCATGGCGTGGGCCGTCAGCGCGACAATAGGAATGGCGTGGTTGCGGACGGCGGACTGCGGGGCGCGGATCCGGGCCGTCGCCTCAAGGCCGTCCAGCTCCGGCATCTGTACATCCATCAGGACCAGGTCGAAGTTCTGGGCGGTCAGCAGGGCAAGGGCCTCCTTGCCGTTCCCTGCCAGCACTGCCTCATGGCCCAGCTTGCTGATCAGAGTCTGCATGAACATCTGGTTCACGCGGTTATCCTCGGCCACGAGAATCCGCAGGCGCGCAGCCACCTCCCGGAGCGTGTGCCGGGTCACAACCGTCGCCACCGGCGCGGTCGCCGAAGCGCCGCCCAGCAGGGACTCAAGCGCGCGTCGCAGCTCACTCGACGACACCGGCTTGGTCAGGCAGGCGGCAATGCCGACCTCCTGGCAGCGGGCCAGGTCGCCGCGCATTCCCCCCAAGGAGAGCATCCTGATCGTGGCCGGCGCCAGGTCGGGCGCCTCATGCAGCCGTTCCGCGAGGGTAAAGCCGTCCATCTCCGGCATCATGGCATCCAGGAGCATGAGCCGGTAGGCTTCGTCGGTACCGGCGGTCCGCTCCAGCTCGGCCAGTGCCGCGGAGCCACTGGCGACGGCGACGGCCGGCATGTTCCAGCCTCGCAACGTGTCCTGCAGGATGCGCCGGTTGGTGGAGTTGTCATCCACCACGAGGACGCGGCAGGAAGAGAGGTCCACCGAGGCTGTTTCGCCAATCGCCGGGGTGGCTTCGGCGTTCCGGAACCACGCGGTGAAGCGGCAGACGCTCCCGCGCCCGACTTCGCTCTCCAGGGAGACCGCCCCTCCCATGAGGCCGACAAGCTGGGAGGAGATGGAGAGCCCCAGACCCGTGTCACCGAAGTTCCGGGGGGCGCTGCTGTCGGCCTGAGTGAAGGCGTCGAAGACCAGCGCCTGCTTCTCGGCAGGAATGCCGATGCCGGTGTCGCGCACCTCGAAGGCAAGCTGAGCCCGGTCGGGCGACTCTTCCTCAAGGGTCACGCTCACGCCGACCTCACCCTCCAGGGTGAACTTGAGGGCGTTGCCGATGAGGTTGACGAGAACCTGCCGCAGCCGGCCGGGATCGCCCGAGAGGCTGTCCGGGACCTCGGGCGCGACTTCGTAGAGCAGCTCCAGGCTCTTCTCGGCAGCGCGCAACGCCAGGGACTTGAGGGTATCGCCGACGCACTCGCGGAGGCTGAAGGGCAGAGACAGCAACTCCAGCTTCCCGGCCTCCACTTTGGAGAAGTCGAGGATGTCGTTGATGATCTGCATCAGCGACTCGCCGGACTGCTTGACCAACGCGAGGTACTCGCGCTGTTCCTGTGTCAAGTCGGTGTCGAGCGCCAGGTCGGTCATTCCCAAGATGCCGTTCATCGGGGTGCGGATCTCGTGGCTCATGTTGGCGACGAACTCGCTCTTGGCCCGGCTGGCGGCTTCGGCTCGCTTCTGAGCGTGGACGTACTCGGTTATACCCGCGAAGGTTGGGAACACACCGAAGTCCCGGTGCGACTTCGGCTCCGTCTGGGAGAATACCCTCTGTCCTACGTCTGCTGCACGCCTGCCGGGGAAGTTCCGCGAACTTCCACTTCGGTGTGTTCCCAACCTTCGCGGGTATAGGTCGATCACGTTGAACACAACGCCGTCATATGCCCCGTCGCGGTAGATGGGCTGCATCCGCAAGGCGACCTCGGCCCCACCCAACGGCCGCTGCAGCACGCACGGTGGTGACCCCGGGTGGGCCCGAAACGCCTCGATCTGGCCGCTGACGTTGGCGAGAATCTGGCCGGTGTGGATGTCCTCGATCCGCAGCCCGAGAATCTCGTCTCGGCTCTTCCCCACAAACCGGCAGAAGAAGCATTGACCTCAACCACGACACCGTCGGCGTCGGCGAAGACGACGCCCTCCTCCATACCGGAGATCATGGAGGAGAGCTTGGCCGTCTCGTGCTGGAGCGCCTCCTCTGCCCGCTTGCGCTCGGTGAGGTCCACGAAACTCTCCAGGATGTGGACGCCCGTCCAGGGTCACGCGGGTGACGGTCTTGAGTATGGGGAGTCGTGCGCCATTGGCGGTGAGCAAGACCCGCTCTGTGGCGTCTACCTCCTCGCCTGAGTCCGTCACCGGGCAGCGTCCCTGTTCGGCAGGGCAGATATAGCGGTGGCAGAGCCTGCCCACGATCTCCTCCCGGGGTCCCCCGATCATCTCGGCCGCGGCTCTGTTCACGTCGGTAATCAGGTGTGTCTCTGCGTCGACGATGACAATGCCCGCCTGGATGGACTCCATGATGGTCCGCAGCCGCTGTTCGCCCTCCTGCAACGCTTGCTCCGTCTGAGTCCTTGCCTGCAGTTCTCGGGGAGCCCGGTCATGCAGCCTGGCCTGGGAGCGCAGGATCAGTGCTGTCGCCCCCAAAGCGACGAGCGCGCTGAAGACGATGGTCGAGAGGTGCGACTCCCAAACCGTGATGTCTCGGTGGAAGGTCTGTTTGGCGCACTCGAATACCGTCATCAAGCCCGCGGTGACGGCGCTGGCGAAGATCGCTCTGGCGGCGGTGGAACGGGGCACGGCTTCTCCCTCACTCTGTGGCAGGGCCGCAGGACGGCTCCCGTTGGCCCCTCGTCAGCCCACTCGGCGTGCCGGCCGGCAAGTCGGCAACGAAGCGCCCTTCTGCTCGACCCGCCAGGCCCGGCAGTCAGAGTTACCGGACGCTGGCCTCCCTTGGCGACTGCCTGCTACTCTCCGCCCGTCTTCTCGCCCAACTTCAGCGGCTTCCCGTCGCGGTCGGTGAAGCGGGCGCTGCAGGCCCAGTTGCCGCCGCCGTTGAGGACTTTGAGGAGGAGGGTGTTGCGGCCGGCTTTGAGCGTGACCTCGGCGCTATTCTGGTCGGGCGCCCACGGGCGAGGGTCGTGGCACTCGGCCACCTGTTTGCCGTTGAGCCAGCACACGAAGTCGTCGTCGCTACCGAGTTTGATCACGGCGGGCTGCTCGGCTGGCGAGGTGATTTCGGCGTAGGCGTAGCTGCCGACGTCGTTCTTGCGGGCGAGCGTCGCCTGGAGATCAAGCATCCCGGCGGGGTCGGTCACGGGGGCGTACTTCCACGCGCATACCGTGTCTCCGTCTGCAACCGGTTTGACCGTGTCGACCTCGGCGGCCGGGTCCAGCAGATCGTGGTTCAGCAGCGCCTGCCGGGTGCTCAGCGGGCCGACCACCCACCAGTCGGTGACCAGGCCGCTGACGGCGAGCAGGTCTTTGTTGGTGAGCTGCCGGAGCCGGAGGGGCTCGCCGTTCCGGTCGGTGACGCGTACGCTGCACGCCCAGCCACCGCCGCCGTTGAGCACCTTCACCAGAAGCGTGTTCACGCCTGGATTGAGGGTGACTTCGAGGGTAGTCTGATCGACGCCCCAGGCGCGGTCACCCAGGTACTCGCCCGCCCTGACGCCGTTGAGCCAGCACACGAAGTCGTCGTCGCTGCCGACCTTCAGCAACACCGGTTGCGCTGTCGGCGAGGTGAGTTCTGCATACGCGTAACAGCCCACGTTGTCCTGCTGGGCGACGGCGGCCGTGAGGTCCAGCATGCCCAACGGGTCCTGAACCAAGGCGTATCGCCAGGGGAAGTCCGTCTCTCCGACGGTCAGCTTGCCGACCAAGTCGACGGGCTGCGCAGGATCCAGTACGTCGGCTGCCTTCAGGTCGCCCCGCTTCCCCACTGGGCCGCAGACCCACCAGTTGGCGACGAACCCGGCGTCGGCGGCAAGGTCGACAATGGTGCCGAGGTCTCGCAGCTTGGCGAGGGCCGGGTTGAGCACCGTGCGGTCGGTAGAGTACTTCACCACTTGCAGGAGCAGCTTGGTGGCGCCGGCACGGTCGCCGGCCTCCACCAGCTTCTCGCTGACCGGGAACAACGCCGCGGCCGCTTGGGCGCGCAGGGGACCCGCTTCGAGGTAGGGCAGCAGGTCGGGCAACGATTCCGGGCTGCCCACCTCGCCGAGGCCGTTCAGGGCCAGCTTGCGTTCTTCGTCGGTGGGCGCCAGCTTGAGGGCTTTCCGGTAGATCGCCAGGGCACCGGCTTCGTCGGCGGTCTGCAGCTTGTCGCCCACCTGAATGTAGCTGCGCACCGCCGGCGCCTTGAGCGGCTCGGAACCGTTCTCCGCCAAGTTGGCCAACAGCCCGGCGGTCGACTTGTCGCCCAACCTGCCCAGCGCCTCGACGCCCGCCAGCGCGAGGGCTTCGTCGGGCGACTTCGCGGCAGACAGGAAGGTCAGCAGCAGCCCCGGCTCAGGCGCTCGGCCGAGCACGCGGACCAGCGAAGCCCTCGCAACAGTTGGGCTGTTGTCGAGCCGGGCAACCGCCGGGCCGCGCACGGCGTCTGGCGGCAGCGTGGCCAGGGCGTCTTCCCCCGCCTGCCGAACGCCTTCGTCCTGGTCTGCCAACGCATCCAGCAGGACGGCGGTGACCAGCTTCGGGTCCCGCCGCTTGAGCGCACCCAGCAGGAGCGCGCGCACCTCGGCCGGAGCGCCCGCCAAGCCCTCGAGGATCGCCTGGGTCGCTTCGGCGCCCGGGAGGCGCCCCAACACACTCACGGCGCCATAGCGAACCGCCTCGTTCTGTTTGACCTGCAGGACCAGCGCCGGGGCCGCCGTCGGGTCTGCGAGCCTGCCGATTCCGTCGAGGGCAGCCGACACGACTGCCGCGTCGGGGTCTTTCAGCGCGGCGACCAGCACCGGCGTCGCCTCCGGCCGGCCGCGCAGACCGAGAACATCCAGCAGCTCCACACGGAATTCCGGAGCCGCCTCCGGCAGCCGCAGCGCCACCTCCTTGGCGACCCCTTGCGCGTCCAGGTCGATCAACGCCTGGCGAGCGGCGAGCCGGATTCTCGGTTCCTTGTCGGACAGCGAGGTCAACAGCAGCGAGAGCGAATCAGCGCCACCGGTCCGGGCCAAGCCGAGGAGACCGGCCGCGCGAACGGGCAGCGGCAGGGCGCCTCGCTGCGAGACTCGTCGGTACATCTGCCCCGGGGTGACCTTGTCGCCGGCGTCGAGCAGAGCGTCAGCCAGTCGGAGGTACGCTTCCTGGGCTGCCTGACGTTCCGCCGCGTCGGCCGCCGTCAACTGCGCCAGCAGGAGCGGCTCCGAGTCTGCCGCAGGCAGTCGGGAGAGCGCGAACAGCGCCGTCGCGCGCACCTGACTGGACGGGTCTTTGAGGCACTGTCGAACCCGGTCCAGGGCACCGAGGTCGCCCCGCTCGGCAAGGGCAGTGAGCAGCGCCACCCGCAACTCCGGCGAGGCGCCGTCGAGCGCGTCGGTGAGCACCTGGGTCGCCGCCTTGCCGGGAAGCCGGACAAGGCACCGCCGGGCCGGCTCCTGCAGCTCACCCCTTAGCAGCCAGGGCTTCAGCGCGGCCGCCTGCGCATCGCCGCCCACAAACGACAGCATGAGCAGAAGGTGCTCGCCGAGGGCAGGAGCGCAAGGAACCGCCAGTTGGGTCACCAGCGCGTCGGCAACCTCCTGCCGGGCCGTGTTGCCTGGAGTCGCGGCGAGATGGCAAACCGCCTCCAGCGCGCGCTGTGCCCACAGATCGACGGTGCGGTCCTCGTCACCCCGCAGCGCGCACAGCGCAGGCACGACGGCCGCGCCCAGCGGCGCGAGGGCTTCCACTGCCGCCGTCCGCTCGTCCACGTCCTGGCTCTGGAGCTTCGTCAAGGCGGTCTGCGCCTCCGGGCTCAGCTCCGCCCGGAGCGGCCCGGCAGATAGCAGCGCTGTAGCGAGGAGGAAGGACGCGAGTGTCTTCATCGGATCACCTTCGGTAAGCGGGAAGTTCGCGCCCCGAGCAGTCGCAGCCGCACTGCGGCAGACGGCGCTCAGAGGTGCCAAGGAGCGCGGTAGGGTCGGGAAAGCCACCGGTTCGCCTCGTCGTCGCCAACGAACAGCTCCTTCACCGGATCCCACTTGAGCTTGCGGCCCAGGCGGGCGGAGAGGTTGCCGAGATGGCAGACGCTGACCGATCGGTGCCCGATCTCGACATCGCAGATGGGGCGCTCGCGGGTCTTGAGGCACTCCAGCCAGTTTCCCTTGTGCCCGCCGCGCGGGCGGGGGAGGTGGAGATCGTCGGGCTTGAGTTCCAGGTTGCGCAACTCGGGCGGATCCGTCTCCAGCTCGCCGCGGGTGACGAAAACGGTACCGTCGCTGCCCTCGAACGTCACCCCGCCGCGGTGGCGATTGGAGCAGTTGGACACGATGCCGCTGGCGTAGGTGTACTTCATCTCGAAGTCGGTGAAGGTCTCGAAGATGCCCTCCGCCGGCGACTTGCCCCACCCGTCGATTTCGACGGGGCCGGTGCCGTCGGCGCCGAGCCCCCACTGGGCGATGTCATTCATGTGATGACCCCAGTCGGTCATCATGCCGCCGGAGTAATCCCAGAACCAGCGGAAGCTGCCGAGGCACCGCCTGGGCGTGTAGGGCGCGACGGGGGCCGGGCCCAGCCACTGGTTCCAGTCCAACCCGGCGGGCGGGTCCTGGTTGGGCTCCCACCCGCAGGAGGGCGAACCGCCGATGCCCACCTTCACCGCCTGTAGTTTGCCAATGTAGCCGTTGCGCACGAGTTCGACCGCCTGCCGGAACTCCCCGGAAGAGCGCTGCTGGCTGCCTGTCTGGAACACCCGCCCGTACCGCCGAACAGCCTTGATGAGTTCCTGCCCCTCAGTAATGAACAGTGTGAGCGGCTTCTCGCAGTAGACATCCTTGCCCGCCTGGCACGCGTGAATGCTGACCAGCGTGTGCCAGTGATCGGGCGTGGCCACAACCACGGCGTCAATGTCGGCGCGATCCAACAGCTCCCGGTGGTCGGTGTACGCAGTGCACTTGTCACCCGCGTCTTTCTGCGCCCGCGCGCGGTGCGGCTCGTAGACATCGCACACCCCGGCAATGTCGCAGACATCGCTGCCCAGGTAGGAGCGAAAGTGCCCGTAGCCCATCCCGCCGACGCCGATGAACCCCATCACTAGGCGGTCGTTGGCGCCGAACGCCCGGCTCGGGACATAGTACGGCGCCGCCACGCCAGCTCCAGCGACAGCGGCCGTTCTAAGGAAACTCCGTCGAGTCATGTCTGTCATCGCGCCGCAATGCCTCCCGCAGAGTGTCATCAGCCCAGTGGACTTACAGTGGACAATACAACCTTTCTACCATTGCGCGGGGAGGGAGGTCGGCGGCGCTGACCACTCGCCCCTCGGCTCCTCGTGTCAATGGAGCGCCGCGATTCATTGACAAAGAGGGGTGGCGTCGCTATACTACTTTGTTCGCGTTTCGCCGGCCCGCTTGAGGTTAGACCGAGGGCGTCGGCCGAATGAACTCCTCGCTACGGCGGATGGGGTCGCTGGGCCGCCCCCTTTGCGCTACTTGCACCTGTTACCGGAAAGCCCGGTCGCGTGCACGCCAGCGCTTGCGGCGGTTCCCCCCCCCCGTGCGTGTGCGACCGGCACAGCTCCTACCCTTTCCACCCGCGGCGGAGCGACGGAGCGAGACGCGTTCTCGGAGGTGATGGTGGTGATCCTCGACCTCACCGACATCGTGGAGGAGACGGGAAAGCGCTGGGCGATTCCTCTCGACTTCGCTCCGGCCCCGATTCCAGGGGCGCAGTTCGACGGAACGGCTGCCGGCGAGGTTGTCGTGTACAACACCGGCACGGAGTTGGTGTTTGGCGGCCAGGCCACTGCTGTCCTGCAGGGGGTGTGCTCGCGGTGCCTGACTCCGCTCGAGCTTCCCGTCACAGGGGAGATCGAGGCACAGGCGCCGCTCTCCCTTGTGGAGGCGGTGCTCGTTGGCAAGCCCGTTGAAATGGAACTCGACCTGGCCGCCGTGCTCTCTCCCAGCGGCGCCAACTTGGCGGAACTGGTCGGGCAGGCGCTGGTCCTTGCGTTGCCGATGCACGCCGTGTGCTCGGAGGAGTGCCGCGGGCTGTGCGCCGGCTGTGGACAGAACCTGAATACTGAGACGTGCCGATGCGAAGGGGCCAATACCGACCCCCGACTGGGCGCATTGGCTCAATGGCGGCGCGCATAGCCTGCTTGCTCCCAGCAGCCGGAGCGTGTTGCCGGGCGCCCGCAAGCACCTCAACCGACTGGCTCAGCGCCAGGTAAGGAACGAGATTCCATGGCACTACCCAAGAGAAAGATGTCTACGTGCCGCCGCGACCGGCGACGCAGTCACTGGAAGATCACGGCGAAGGCCGCGACCCGTTGCCCGCAGTGCGGAGCAATGACGCACTCCCACCGCGCCTGCGCGGGCTGCGGTCAATACCAGGGACACCAAGTCCTCAAGGTCAAGGAAAAGCACCACAAGTAGACATCCCAAGCCAAACAGGCGGACCCGACACGCACGACCGGTGAGACAGAACACGCTCTGCCGCGTGCGAAGTGTCGGCGTTGCGGCCAAGTTCCTCCCTTGCCTGAGGCTGGACCGGGGCAGGGCGACCGCGCGCGGTTCAGGCGTTCGGCCGACCGTGGTCCAGCTCGCTCTACAACGGTCGCCTCGAAGAGACACCCCACCAAGATGAGCAGAGTCGCAGTCGATGTCATGGGTTCGGATGCCGGCGTCGGGCCCATTATCGACGGCGCACTGGCCGCAGCGGCAGCGCACCCCAACCTCCACGTCATCCTCGTGGGGCATGAGCGGGAGATCCACGAGCACCTCGAAGAGACCTCTCCCCCCGACCGCGTCTCCGTCGAGCACGCGAGTGATGTCATCCACATGGATGAAGAGCCGCTTGCGGCCCTGCGGCAGAAGCGAGGCTCCTCCGTTGCGGTCGCAGCTCGGCTGGTGCGCGACGGGAAAGCCGACGCCATGGTGTCGCCGGGCAACACCGGCGCAGCCATGGCAGCCGGCACCATGCTCATCGGCCGCCTGAAGGGCGTCGATCGCCCTGCCATCGCTGCCATGCTTCCCAGCCTCGAAGGCAATGTCCTGCTCTTGGACGCCGGCGCCAATGTCAACTGCCGCCCCTCCAACCTCCTCCAGTTCGGGCAGATGGGAAGCGTCTACGCCGAGAAACTGATGGACCGGCCAAAGCCGAGCGTCGGGCTGCTCAGCGTCGGGGAGGAAGAGACCAAAGGCGACCGCATCACCAAAGCAGCCCACAACCTCCTTCGCGACAGCTCGCTCCACTTCGTCGGCAATGTTGAGGGGCGCGACATCGCGTACGGGCTCGCCGACGTGATCGTGTGCGACGGGTTCGTGGGCAATGTGGTGCTCAAGGCGGCGGAGGGCTTTGCCGAGTTCTTTGTGCGCTCCCTGAAGGCGGAACTGACCAGCACCTGGCGCGCCAAGCTCGGAGCGCTCATCCTGCGTCCCGGTCTCAAGCGGTTCGCCAAGCGGCTCGACTACGCCGAGTATGGCGGCGCGCCCCTACTGGGGATCAACGGCGTGTGTATCATCGCCCACGGCAGCTCCAACAGCCGCGCCGTCGCGAACGCGGTTCGCTGTGCTGCGCTCGCCGTAGAGAGCAAGCTGGTCGAGACGCTTCGCGAGTCCATGGTCTCCGAGGCGCTCCAGCCACCTGCGGAATCGCCGGTGGCGGCCGTGGTCGAATCGTGACCGACGCTTCTCGCCGTACCCCTCGCAGGCTAAGATAGAGTCCCCTTGTCGCAGCAGCAGTCACAGACCCGCAGGAGCAACGAATGAGCGAAGTGACGCAACCCAACGGCCCCGGCGTGACGCAGGTTCAATGTGTTCGAGGCGCCCGTGTCGCCTCGGTGGCCTCCGCCGTGCCGGCCCAGATCGTGACCAATCAGGACCTCGAGAAGCGAGTAGACACCACGGATCAGTGGATCCGCGAACGGACCGGCATCGAGGAGCGCCGGATTGCCCCACCCGAGTTCTCCGCCATCGACTTTGCACATGAGGCCGCCGAGAAGGCGCTGGCCCGGGCGCAGGTCTCGGCCGACCAGTTGGACCTGATCGTGGTGGCGACGTTGACCCCCGACCACCCGTTCCCTGCTACCGCCTGCCTCCTGCAGAACAAGCTCGGCGCCAAGTGCGGCGCCTTCGACCTGGAGGCCGGCTGCACCGGCTTCATCTACGCCCTGACCACGGCGGCGCAGTTCATCCAATCGGGCGGGTGCGACACCGTCCTGGTGGTCGGCGTCGACCTGCTCTCGCGAATCACGGACTGGAAGGACCGCACCACGTGCGTCCTCTTCGGCGATGGCGCGGGCGCTGCGGTCATGACCGCCTGCGAGCCGGGCGACGGGTTGCTGGCCTGGGATCTGGGCTCGGACGGGGCGGGCGGCCCGCTCTTGATGGTTCCCGCTGGCGGCTCCAAGCTCCCGATCACCGCGGAAGCCGTCGCCGAGGGCAAGCACTACATCGCCATGAACGGGCGCGAGGTCTTCAAGTTCGCCGTGCGGATCCAAGGGGAGTCGGCGGAGCGCGCGCTGAGCCGGTGCGGGCTGACCGGTGCCGACGTGGACTGCTTCGTGCCCCACCAGGCGAACTTGCGGATCATCGACGCGGCGATGAAGCGTCTCAGCATCCCCCGCGAAAAGGTCTACGTCAACGTCCAGCGGTACGGGAACACGTCGGGCGCCTCCATCCCAATCGCGCTGGACGAGGCGCAGGACGAAGGGTTCGTCTTCCCCGGTGCCACAGTGGTCTGCTGCGGCTTCGGGGCGGGGTTGACGTGGGGTTCTTGCGTGCTCCGCTGGTAAGGCGGCCGCCCCCGACCTGCCTCAGAATCCCAGGTGGTTCCCCCATGATTGCATTCCTCTTCCCCGGACAAGGGTCGCAGACTGTCGGCATGTGTCGCGAGCTGCACGACGCGGAGCCGCTCTTCCGCCAGACAGTCGATGCCGCTGAGGCGCGCCTGCCGTTCGCGCTCTCGCGGCTCTGCTTCGAGGGACCGCAGGAAGAACTGACGCTGACGCTGCACGCGCAGCCCGCGCTGTTGACCTTCGAGGTGGCGTGCTGTAGAGTCCTGCGGCAGCGGGAGGTACTGCCCGCCATTGTCGCCGGTCACAGCCTCGGCGAGTATGCTGCCCTCGTCGCCGCCGAGGTGCTTGGTTTCGAGGACGCACTCGAGTTGGTGGCGCTTCGCGCCCGCCTGATGCACGAAGCCCCCAAAGGCTCGATGGCTGCGGTGCTCGGAGGGGCCCGCGCCGACGTGATTCGGCTGTGCGACGCCGTCAGCGAGTCGGGCGTTTGCCAGCCGGCGAACTTCAACGCGCCGGATCAGACGGTGATCTCAGGCTCACCGGAAGCCATTGCGGAGGCCGTTCGACGGGCCCCCGAGTTCGGCGCGAAGCGCGCAGTGGCACTGCCGGTGAGCGGGGCGTTCCACTCCGAGCTGATGAAAGCTGCCGGCGAGGAGTTGACGGCTGCGCTAGAGAAGGTTACCCTTGCCGAACCGAGGACGCCCGTAGTGCCCAACGCAATCGGCGTGCCGACAACGGCCGTGGCGGACCTCCGGCAGGCGCTGTCGCGGCAGATGACGTCCCACGTTTTGTGGGAGGACACGGTTCGCGCGATGCTCGAAGCTGGTGTCACGATCTTTGTGGAAGTCGGCCCGGGCAAGGTGCTCTCGGGCTTGGTGAAGAAGATCCACCGCGACGCCCAAGTCTGCAACGTACAGGACACGAAGTCCCTGGAGGCGACGGTGGCCGCCTGTCACGCTGACGCATAGACCGACACGAAGTCCGTTGCGTTGCCTCGGACTCGTGAGGAAGAGAGGAAACGAGCTTGCAGCTAGAAGGAAAAATCGCCCTGGTAACCGGCGCCTCCCGAGGCATCGGGGCAGCGATCTCCCTGAGACTGGCCCGCGAGGGTGCCGACCTCGCTCTTTGCGATCTGTTCACCGAGGGCGCCGAGCAGGAAGTCGCGCCAGCGATCCGTGAACTGGGCCGGCGAGCCGAGGTATTCCAGTGTAACGTCGTGGACTCCGAGGCCGCTACGACCACAGTGAAGAAAGTCCAGACAGCCTTTGGCGGTCTCGATATCCTGGTGAACAATGCCGGCATCACCGATGACTCACTCCTGCTCCGCATGTCGGACGAGCAGTGGGACCGGGTGCTCAAAGTGAACCTGACCGGCACGTTCAACTGCACCCGCGCCGTGGCGCGCCTCATGCTGAAGCAGAAGAGCGGCGCCATCATCAGTGTCGCTTCGGTCATCGGCGTGATGGGGAATGCCGGTCAGGCCAACTACGCCGCCTCCAAGGCCGGCATCATCGGTCTCACCAAGTCCATCGCGAAGGAATTCGGCTCGCGGGGCATCCGGGCAAATGCCGTCGCTCCCGGGTACATCGCCACCGAGATGACCGAGAAGCTATCGGCCGAAGCCCGCGACCAAATGCTGAGCCAGGTTCCCTTGAACCGGCCGGGCACCGCGGAGGACGTGGCGGACGTTGTCTGCTTCTTGGCGTCGCCCGCGGCCTCCTACATCACCGGGCAAGTCCTCCACATCGATGGCGGCATGGTGATGTAGGTACCCGGCGCGTGCCATTGCGGCCGCGGCCCCAACTTTGCGTCGCGCGGGGGGTGTTCGCCGCGCGGCTCCGTGTTATCCTGACATTCTGCGCATTGCGCAGAGAGAGAACCAGCACACAGAGACGAATCTCTGCAGGGAGGAACCCAACACAATGGCAGAAGGCATTCTGGACAAAGTCAAAGAGATTGTGATCGACGAACTTAGCGTCGACGCGGATCAGGTGACCGAGGACGCGACCTTCGTCGACGATCTCGGCGCGGACTCGTTGGACGTCGTCGAACTGGTCATGCGGCTCGAGGAGGAGTTCGACATCGAGATCCCCGACGAAGACGCCGAGAAAATCACCACCGTCTCGGAAGCCGTGGTCTACATCAACGCGCGCGTCGAAGACTGACGCCCCACCCCTCCGAACGCCCTCGCCGGTGCGGTCTCCCGTGTTGCGTCATTGAGGACACAGCCGGCCGGTGGACCGCAACGACGAGGCTGTCTTCGCGGCAGCGACGCTGCCGCGAAGACAGCCTCCGCAGGCGTCGATGCCTCAAGCAAAACACACTTTCCACGCACCATGGAACAAGTCGCAATCACCGGAATGGGGTGCGTGAGCCCCCTCGGTCTGAACGTCGAAGACTACTGGCAGGCCCTCTGTGCGGGCACGTCGGGTGCGGGCCCCATCACCCAGTTCGACCCCACCGACTACCCGACGCGGATCGCTGGGGAGGTCAAGGGATTCGACCCGGCCGACTTCATGGACCGCAAGGTGGGTCGCCGCCTGGATCGGTTCATTCAGTTCGCCGTCGCCTCGTCAGGAATGGCGTTGGACGACGCGCGCTTCCCGCTCAACGAGTCGACTCGAGACGGCGTCGCCGTCATCATCGGCTCGGGGATCGGTGGCATCAAGACGTTCGAGCATGAGCACGGCGTGCTGTTGGAGAAGGGTCCTACGCGCGTGTCTCCGTTCCTCGTCCCGATGATGATCGGCGACATGGCGGCAGGGCAAGTCTCCATCGTGTTCGGCGCCCGGGGGGCCAATATCGGCGTCGTCACCGCGTGCGCCAGTGCGGGCCACGCCATCGGTACGGCGGCCATGTACATCCAGAGCGGCCGCGCCCTCGCCGCGCTTGCCGGCGGCACTGAGGCCGCCATCGCGGGTACCGCCGTGGCCGGGTTCTGCAACATGAAGGCCCTGACGCGCCGAAACGACGAGCCCGCAAAGGCCAGCCGGCCGTTCGATGCCGAGCGAGATGGCTTCCTCATGGCCGAGGGAGCGGGGATTGTGATGTTGGAGGCGCTCTCGCACGCTCAGGCTCGGGGGGCACGGATCTACGGCTTGCTGGCTGGATACGGCGCCACCGGCGACGCCCATCACATCGCTGCCATGTCTCCCGATGCCGAAGGCGCCATTCGCGCCATCCGCGAAGCGCTCCGCACCGCCGGGCTACAACCGGAGGACGTAGACTACGTCAACGCCCATGGCACCTCCACGGAGCTGAACGATTCTTCCGAGACTGCCGCCCTCAAAGCAGTGTTCGGTGAGCGGGCAAAGTCCATTCCCGTCAGTTCCACCAAGTCGATGACCGGGCATCTGTTGGGCGCCTCCGGAGCCGTCGAGTTGATCGCCACGCTGAAGGCCATCGAGAAGGGCGTTCTGCCTCCCACGATCAACCTCGAACACCCGGACCCCCTCTGCGACTTGGACTACGTTCCGGATCTCGGGCGCCGGGCCGAGATCCGAGCTGCGCTGTCGAACTCATTCGGGTTTGGCGGTCACAACGCCGTGCTGGCAGTGACCCGCCCGCCGGCATAGCGCCACTCCTGTACTCCCGGACGGTCTTCACCTGATGAGCCCCTCTCCCAATTCCCAGCGGTCACCTGAACGAACGGCGCAGTTGCTGCAGTTCCAGCGCCAGTTAGGGGTGACGTTCCCCAGCACGGAGCTGCTGGACTTGGCACTCACCCATCCCTCCTACCTCGGCGAGGCCCACGAGGAGGACGCCGAATCCAACCAGCGTTTGGAGTTCCTCGGCGACGCCCTGTTGGGGCTTGCCGTCAGCGAGTACCTGTACCACCGCTATACCGAGCTCCCCGAGGGCGAACTGACGAAGATCAAGGCCGCGGTCGTCAGCGAGCCGGCACTGTGCCAGGTGGCCAGGAAGCTGTCGGTCGGCGAGCAGATGCTCATGGGCCGAGGGGAAGATGCCAGCGGGGGCCGCGACCGTGCCTCCGTCCTGGCCGATGCGCTCGAAGCGATCATCGGCGCCATCCTCGTCGACGTCGGCACCGACGCCGCCCGCCAGTTCGTGCTCCGCCACCTGGGAGAGGACATCGAGGTCCAGGGCAGCCACGTTGGCAGCCACGACCACAAGAGCCGGCTCCAGGAACTCACCCAGAGCCGCGCCCAGGGCACGCCTACGTATGAGGTCGTGGGCGAGGAAGGTCCGGACCATAGCAAGACCTTCGTCGTCGAGGTAAGCGTCGCCAGTACGCTCTTGGGGCGGGGCAGAGGCGGCAGCAAGAAAGAGGCGGAGCAAGAGGCCGCCAAGCGGGCGGTCACGGGGCTCGAGGCTGGGCCGTCTCTTTTGGGCCCGAGCCGGCGGCGTGGGTCGCGACGGGGGGCCTGAGCCTCTCCGGTCTCACGGCGGCTGGCACTCCGGGCAGGGCTTGAGGTTCCGGTCGAGGGCTTCTTGGCGGGAGACGGCTTTCTTGTACCGGACGAGTCGGCGGCATTCCTCCCGGTGGTACCAGTTCCCATAGTCACCCAAGTAGACACTTGGCCCGGATGACCTCCGCGGGGGCCGACGGCCTGAGCTGGTAGGGGACGATGTTGAGGGAGCGCCCGCGGGGTACTTAGGTCGCTTGGCCGCGCCCTTGCCGGAGTCCGGAGACCGCTTCGCCAACTCACGGATCGCTCCGGGCAGGAGCTTCACCAAGGTCTTCCGTGGGGGTGACAGCAGAAGGGCGAGTAGCAGAGAGGCGAGGACAATCGCCGTCCCCAACCACATCCGGCGCCACGGGGAGAACAGCCGGGGACTGGGGTCGGGCACGAGGGGGCCCGGCTCCGGTGAAAGGGACTCCGCGCCCGGCGAGGGAGGCGTCTCGGCGCGTGGCGCGGGCGACCGGAGCCGCGCGCCACAGTCCCGGCACAGCAGCGTCGCAGGCGGATTCTCGTAGTCGCAGCGCGGGCAAGTGATCATGGGCTCGCCTGGATTCGTAGGCCGACACGGGTTCGCCCGGCGGCTCTCAGAACCTTCCCTGAGCGTATGCTCCGGTCCAGCCGCAAGCGCCGCTCACTTGCGCAGCGCTTGCACCAGCCCTTCCAGCCTGTCCCACACCGGGCGCACTTGCTCAACCGCGGCGACCGGCAACTCCGCTCCGGTGTACGCCGCCTCGATGTAGAGCCGGGTGACCACGGTGAACTCGTCCTTCACCTCACAGAGTCCTTCGGGAAGTCCGCGGAGGAACTCCAGGGGTGTCTGGTCTTTCCGCCGCTGACACCCCTTCAGCTCGGCATACCGCAGCAGCGCGTGATAGCTGTGCTCAACCACCAGGCTCGGCGAGAGACGCTCGAGCAGCGACCGGTCGGCGAAGGGATTGGTGAGCGGGTCACTGGGCAGCGCTGCGGCCGGGTCGTCGTCGATAGCTTCCCCCCGCTTGAACAGCCGCCTCCAGAACTGCGACAGCCGACCCAACAGCGCGCGCGCAGGTGAGAGCAGATCCAGGCGCAGGTTGACCAGCTTGCGCAGGAAGCGGCCGAACGCCGGGATCAACCGCGCCAGCGCGTAGAGCACAGCGAGCGCCCCGACGGCGATCCCGACCCAGAGCAGCAACCGCAGATCGGGCGGCGGTCCCGCCGGAGAGGGCGGGGGGCTGGCTGCGGGCTGGTCGGCGCCGCTGGCTTCTGGCTCGCTGGACCGCTGCCCTTCGTCCTGGGACCGCGTCTCCTCGCTGCCGGGGCTGTCCGGGGACGGAGTCTCCTGCGTGGCCCCGGGCTCGCCGCTCTTTTCGGTGTCGGGCGTGGCGGGGGGAGCCGTTCCTGGGGTGTCCCGCTGCTCGGTCGGGCTCTCTCGTCCCTGAGCGTTCGGGCTCTGCGCTCGCCTCTCTCCGCTCGGCTGCTGCTGGTCCTCGTTTGGTTCGGCTGGCGACGCGCCCTCCTTGGCACCGGGGTCATCGGCCGAGCGCCGCTGCTCCGCCTCCTCAGCCGTCGGCTCCTCCGCCTTGCCTGCCCCTTTTCCCTCGCCTTTGCCGGGGCGACTTCCTTCGCCCTGGCCGCTGGAGCCGGTCCCTGCCGAGGCGCTTCTGTCCCCAGTGGCGCCCTGTCCAGCGGAGGTTCCGCGAGCCGTGTCGCCCTCCCCAACGCGCCCGTCTCCCTCACCCGACTTGCCAAGCACTCGGCCGCCGTCAGGCGTGCGCACCCCTTCCACCGGCGAGTCCACCGGCAACTCCTGAGGCGAGACGCCGAATCCCTCGTTGACCCGCCGGACGATCAACTCGCCCCCGGAGTCCACCACCCGCGGCATCAGTGCCGCCAGACCGAGAATGGCCGCAGTGGCAGCGGCACTGGCGACCAGCCATGCCGGCGACAGACCGCGATCGAAGGTCGCCCCCCGCCGCCGCACGTAGAGCTTCAGTCCGGAGAGGCTGGTCAGTGCCAGCAAGAGAAGCGTGAAGAGCAAGTAGGCGACCATGTAGCCAAACGCGCGCCGCGCCACCTCCGGTCCCGAGTGCTCTACAGCGGGCTGGCTGAAGGCGAACACGCACAGCGCAGCGATTCCCAACACAATCACCTGCCGGCCCGGATGCCGGCGCCGCCGCTCCCCATTCGCGCTCCGACGCCGAAAGCTGCTCAGCAACCCCTCTTCCGACTCGTCCGCGCGCTCTTCCTCGACGGTGCACTCATCGGTCAGCCGATGAATGGCCCACCACGCCAGCGCCACGATGGACAGCATCAGCAGCGCGCCGCTCGCCTGGCCGCTGCCGGCCAACGCCCCAAACCGCACCACGAACAGCGCCATCACCATCCCCAACGCAATCGCATACGGCGCGGCAACCACCTCGCCGCCGTACTTGGCCCGCAGCCGGGAGATGCACACCACGGCGACCAGGAACCAAGCGAACACATATTTCAGCAGTTGGTTCCCTCCGGCCAGATACGCCGCGCGCAGCTCGATGAGGAAGTACGTAAACGCCGCCACCATCCCCAGGATGCACAGCGGGATCAGCAGGTCGGTGAGGTAATCGAACGCCGCGGTTCCTCCCAGCGGGTTGGCGCGAACGCTCGGCTCCGGCGTTTCCTCGGTCTCGTTGATTTGCTCGCTGGGTTCAGCCATAGCGCTGTGGAGGGGTGCAGCCCGTCGGTAGACGCAGCATAGCGCAACCGCCCTCGCCGCCGCAAGTGCCTGCTGAGGTCGCCGGCATTGACGCACCGACACAAGTTGAATAGACTTCTCCTCAGACCCCAGCGGGATCGGAGGAACAGCAGTGAGAAACGTACGCAGTTCGGTAGCCGTAGGAGTGGGCTGTCTGGTGTTGGTGGGCGCAAGCAGTGTCTTCGCGCAGGACTGGCCACAGTGGCGCGGACCCAACCGGGACGGAGTTGCGACCGGGTTCACCGCACCCGCCGCCTGGCCGGCGGCGCTGACCCAGGGATGGCGCACAAGCGTGGGGACGGGCGATGCGACGCCCGCCCTTGTGGGCGACAAGCTGTACGTCTTCACCCGTCAAGGCGATGACGAGGTCACCACGTGTCTGAACGCAAGTGACAGCCAGCAGGTGTGGCAGGACAAGTATGCGGCGCAGGCCGTGACCGGCGCCGCCAGCCGCCACCCCGGCCCCAGAAGCGCGCCCGCAGTGGCAGACGGAAAAGTCGTGACGCTGGGCGTGGCGGGAGTCGTTTCCTGTCTCGAGGCCGCCACGGGCAAGCTGCTGTGGCGGAAGGACCTCTTCCCCGGCGTGGTGCCGAAGTTCTTCACCTCCTCCTCGCCGCTCATCGTCGACGGAACAGCCATCGCCCAGCTTGGCGGACAGGGGAGCGGAGCGATCGTCGCCTTCGACTTGGCTACCGGCGACACGAAGTGGCAGTGGGCCGGCGATGCGCCGCAGTATGCCTCGCCAGTCCTGCTTACCGTTGGGGGCACGACGCAGGTGGTGACCCTGACAGAGGCGAGCGTGGTCGGGCTCAACGTGGCGGACGGCAAACTGCTGTGGCAACTGCCGTTCGTCCCGGAGGGAAGAGCGTATAACTCCGCCACCCCGATCGTCGACGGACAGACGGTGATCTACACCGGCGCCGGCCGCGGCACCAAGGCAGTGCAGATCAAGCAGCAGGGCGACGGCTTCGCCGCCAAGGAGCTTTGGAGCAACCCCGACCTCGCCTCGCAGTTCAGCACGCCCGTGCTCGCCAACGGCTTCCTCTTCGGACTCTCCAACCGCGGCAACCCCTTCTGCCTCAACGCCAAGACCGGCCAGACCGCTTGGACCAGCGATGCGCTATTCGACCGCGGTAGCTTCGGTCCGATCGTGAACGCGGGCTCCGTCCTCCTAACTCTCCCCAGCAGCTCGGAGCTGATCGCCTTCGCGCCCAGCGACAAGCAATACACGGAGCTGGCCCGGATCAAGGTCGCCGACACGCCGACCTACGCGTTCCCCGTCCTCGCCGGCAACCGCGTGTTTGTGAAGGACCAAGACGCGGTTACGCTGTGGACGCTGCCATAGGCTGACGAGGGTCAGGTCACCCCGCCGCATGGGTCAATGCCCCTCGATCCCGAGTCTGGAATCCATTACTCCGTCCCCTCGACGACCTCACTCGCCGCCTCCCCACCCATCATATCCACCGCCACCACGCGGAACTGCGTGGGCGGCGGGACGGGGAGCGGCGTGCCGGTCCAACTTCCGACGGTGGACTCGGAGAGGGTGGCGAGGGTCTGCCACTCTCCCATGCCGTCAAGCTGCTGCACGGCGAAGTGGTCGAAGGGCGGCTCGGGCAGGTTGTCGAGCCAGCTCCACCCGATGTAGAGGTCGCCGCCGGACTCGTGGATCTCCGCGTGTTGGATTACGGGCGCTTGGAGCGTGCCGGGCGCGCCGCCTTCCTGCGTGATGGGGAGTTCGTTGCTCGCCTGCGACTGCTCCTCCATGTTGTAGACGACGACGCGGACGGTCTGGGCGGGGTCGAGGCCCAGGGCGGGGCCGGTCCATTCCTGCGTCTGCGCGTCGAATTCCGTGGCGAGGAGCGTCCATTCGCTCATCAGGTTCTTCTGCTGGATCTCGCATCGGTGGAAGCCGGCGGGGCCGGTCCAGAACCAGACAACGGTGAGGTTCTGCGGGCCGACTTGGGTCACCGACTGCAGCGTCGGCGGGTTGAACGGCATCGGCGATCTGCTGCGCCCGCGTCTCGCCCACGTAATCGGTTCTGAAGAGGAACGTCGCCACCGAAACGTAGTTCTGCGCCGCCTCGAGGGCGCTCAGCAGCGCGGGGAAGAAGAGACTATCCCGGTAGATGACCGTCTTGGAGCTTGCCATCGCATTGACCTCCCTGTCGATTCCGTAGGATAGGTTTCCAACCTGTCCTCTGTAGCATAGGTTTCCAACCTGTCCTCAAGCCTCCCGGGGCCGCCAGGTTTGACAGGTTGGAAACCTATCCTACGGGGGCTTGCACTGTTTGACAGGTTGGAAACCTATCCTACGGGGGCTTGCACTGGAGGACGAGGTCGGTGCGCGAGCCTGACAGCACTCCCGCACCGACCCGCGCCCCCGTCCCCTGCTGTTGATTGCGCCGGCGGGTCAGCTTTGGCAGCGTGGTAGCCGGCGCCGAATGCCGTCCAGTGGTTGACAAACTCCTGAATCAGGGGTCCCCAATCGGACCATGCCATTCTCATCCCGTTCCTCACCTCCTTTCGCCCAACCGAAGATCAACAAAAGCCGCAGAGCGTGTCGGCCAGGCCAACAAGCATATCGGCCGGGCATACTCGGCTGCGGACGGGGTATGGGCTACACCGGAGCATGGAGCCATGGCTCCCGTGTGCTCACGGGTTGACACATTTCGGCCTGGGGGGAGATCAGCGTAGTGCGAGAAGACACGCGACCGGGCGCGGAGGGACCTGCGGGGATGGCCACATCTAGGTTGTCGCTGAGGGGCGCTCATCCGGGAACCTACCGCCACGGGGCGGCCGACTCGACGACAGGACGGTTGGGCAGTGTACAACAGGGGGCGTTTGGAGTCAAGCAGCAGTGAGCGGGTGCCCTACCGGAATGCGCGTCGTCCACCGTTCTGGCGCAAACGGCGCCTCACTCCGGCTCCGGCAGCCCCTCGCAGTCGATGTAGAGCCGGTCCTTCTCCGCGTTCCACCGGACCGGCATCTTTAGCAGCCTGGTCACCAACACGACTGGGAGGTACGGATGTCCGTTGACCGTTTCAGGCGGCACGGGAAGCTGGAACGGCACGCCGTCTTGTGTCGCGTCGAGACTGCCGACCGTGCAGACGATCGGGTCGGCCGCCTTCTCCAGCACCAGCTTCCCGCTTGCCTCCTCGAAGGCGATCTTCGCGCCAATACCCTCCAACAGGATCTTCGAGATCAGCACGTGCTCCCCACGGACAATGGGCTTCCGTATGAGATGGATGTATTCGCCCTGGAACAGGAGATGGGGGCCACTTCGGTACGGCCGCGTTAGCGGCGGCTTCTGGAACGTGAGTGACCAATCGCCGAGAGCGACATTGCAGACTTCGCCCGTGATCGCGTCAACGTCAACGGGTGTCTCCATCTCTCGAACCACCTTGTCCAAGGCGGGGTCTGTGACCTCAGCCCGGCCCGACAGCTCAAGAGCGTAGATGAGCCGTTGGTCGCCCAACGTGTCTTCCTCAAGCATCGGTCCACCGGTGACATTGCCGGTCGGATATGCCAGTATGGCCCGCGCCGCGCGCTCAGCTTCCTCTCGTGTCACCAGGGGGACTGTGGGAACATGCACTTGGCGCTGCCATCGGGTGTAGCTACACACTTCGCCACTCGCAGCGTCGAGCCAGACCGTTGCGCCAGTGCCCAATGCAATGCCGATCTCGTTCACCTCCCCGAACCCCACCATGATTCGACCGTCCTGCGCGAAGTGCGAGCACTTCAGAAGGCTCCAGTTGCCCAACTCGCTGTCGCGGGGTCTCAAGAACTCTCGGGCCTGTGCCACTGCCTCGTCGTCAGTGAGTCGCCTCCTTTGGTTGGCGCTGAGGCGCGCCGTCATCCTACGTTGTAGCCAACTCGCGTAGGTCACCTTCCCCGTCTGCGCGTCGACAGTGACAGTAATGTCCGGCGTCCCCCTTAGACGGTAGAAGATACCGCGACGCGGGCTACCTCCACGGCTGAGGGTGACATCCGAGAACTTCACCCCGGGCTCCCGAAGAAACCCCTCGGCAGACCGGACGGCTTCCTCCTTGCCAATCCGAGGTTGCGGCACCAGTGCGCCGGCAATTGCCGGGTGGGGGGACCAGAGCAGCGCGACCATTCCCGGCAGGAACGTGCAAGTGCGGAGCATCAACTACACCTCTGTCGCGAGACCCCAGGCGAGGAAGAGGCAGCCCCGGTCTCACCGAAGGGTGCGATCAGGGCTGATGTACCTGGGCGTGAAGGTGGTCTCGTTTGCCTTCCACCACGTCAGCCATTCCTGCTTCTTCGCCTCAAGGAGCGCCCGGTCGATCTTGTCCGGTCCCAGCGCCGACATGTCCGGGGGTCTGAGCGTTGGCGTCGTGAAGGTCAACAGGGAGCGGAGCGCCCTCGCCCTCACGTCGAGCTCCTCCCGCTCCAGCAGCGCCGCCAGCAGGTACACCGCCTCTTTGCTGCCCTCGAGCAGATTGCTCTCCCCGATTCCGGCGAGGGCGAGGAGCATACGTGAGTCGGGGTGGGAGCTGCGCCAGAGCGCAATCTCCCGCTCGTCGGTCACAGCGCGGTCTGCATTGTCAAACTGCGCCACCCCCGGGTGCTCCCGCAGCCAACCGAGGATCGACTGCACCTGGGGTCTCAGGACGCCATAGTCCCCCACCGGCTTCAGGTCGCGAAGGGGAACCGGCAGTGCGAGGGCCCCGAAGCTCGCCGTTCGCCGCAGTGAGGAATAGGCCGCGTATCGGACCCAAGGGTCTGGGTCAAGCAACAGGCGGAACGTGGCGTCGACGTCGCAGCGCCAGTAGGCTTCCATACACTCCCGGCGCTTCTCGCAGAAGCGCTCAAACCTGTAGTCGGAGTACCTGCGGTCGAACTCCCTCGCGGTCCACCGGGCAATCTCCGCCTCCTTGTAGTCTGGCGTCTGAGCAATGGCGCCAGACGCCCTCAACGAGAGAACCAGCAGGACGGCGAGGCGGCGTCCTGCCGCGCTGCGTTTGCTCAACTTCACCTCAGTGCTCCGGGGGACTCCCCCGATGCACGGGAGGACTCCTCCGATGCATGGGGGGAAGCCGCTGACGCTCCGGGGGCCTCCCCCGGAGCATGTCGGGACACAGCGGCCCCCTGCGTTGACAACTCTGCCGCGTAGCCGTCAATCCGACCAAGTGCGAAGTGGACGGGCGACCCCTTTGGGGCCTTCGACTCCAATGGGTAGGCGCAGTATATTCGACCCGACTTCGACACCACGAAGCCTGAGTCGCGCATGTAGAACCGCTTGATTTGCGGGATTGCTCCCAGTGTTTGCAGAGCGTGGTCCGGGCGCATTGCGCACAGTCTCATTGGCAGCCCACGGTACTCACCAGACCCTGTCCGTCGTTCGAAGTGTGCGAGCATGTACAGGGCGGATGTTGCGGATGCACCCAGAAGTGTCAGACCGGTGCAGCGGTCATCCGGACTGCCAACTGCCGGGGTGCACCAGAGTTGCCGGGCAGGCTTCCCCTGCGGCGATGAGGACAGCCAGAAGTCACCGCGGGGATCGCGAGTGACGAGGTGCACCGTTCCGGTAGGGTCGACACAGACACGCCCGCGCAGCCGAGCAGGGGTTGATTCGGCACCAACCGGGAGGGTCTGCAGACGCATATCGCCCGACGTGCTCACACGCACGATGCGCTCCCTCCCACCCGCCCGGCACAGGAAGTACCAGTCGCCGCCGTTCACAGGCCACACTCGATAGACCGCCTCCACACTTGTTCCGAGGGCGCCTTTCAGGTCTATCGCACCAACTGCCGGGCCCTGGTCCCCTATCCTCCAGCGGAAGAGACGGGGCCCGGGAGGGAGCAGAGCAAGGAGAAACGAGCCGTCGCTGGCGATAGGACCCCAAGGGATGGTCTCATTGGTCTTGGCGTCTGCCGAGTATACGCGAACACGGTGCCCATGCCAATCGCTCTCGACCACTGACACTGCGACCGGTCCTTCCTCTGTGACCAGAACGCGCTTGCCCTCGTCAATAACCAGACCGGACGGCCCGTAGTAGAACGGACCGTCGCTTTCTGGATCCACCCAGCCTGGAGACAGGGCAGGCGCAATCGGCAGGTCGAGCACTCTCGTGAGGATGAGTTGTGGCTGAGCGTCGTCGGCCGCCGGTTGTGCCATGTCTGGAGTCAGGAACACAGCGGCTGCCAGGGCAATCGCCACCGACATGCCACGCGCGATAGACCTGTTCGTTGGGCCTGCTGCGCAAGGTGGTCCCACCGTCGCACCCACAGTGATTGTCATCGGAAGCGCCTCCAGCAATGGTTGAGCTGGAAGCCAGCTTGCTCTTTGTCCTCTCTCCACTGCTCCCAGTCGTCAGCAATCACGCACCGCATCATACCCCTGCTACTGCTCCAACCGCCGGACGCCCAAATGGCTGCAGAGCCGCCGGCACAGATCATGCTGTGGTCGTAGGTGCCATCAGGTCCGTTCGGGGGATCTTCGCTCTGCTGGGTGTGGTAGTCCCAGAAGACCAGATCTCCTTCGATGCCTTCCACGCCCGGCTCGGTCATCGTGCTGCTCGTCGCCAATCCGTGCGCATTGGTGTAGCCGAACGGGTGCGAGGGATGCGCCTTGTTGTGCGCCGCGGTGAGCAGATCGGCGCAATCGGTGCCTTCGTACTTCTCCACCTCGTAGTCGTAGCTTCCCATGATGAACGGCACATCCAGCCACGTCGTACCCCACTGGGCCACCGGGTTTGCGTAGGCGCTATCGCGGACCGACATGCGGAGAGCCTTTGCCCCGCGTGGTGTATCGAAGGAGGCGCCATTGAGGCTAACCTTGACGGCGTAGCGAGTCGTGCCCGCCGGGAAGTCCTGGGTCGGCCCCCACGCGGGGTACGTTACGACCGTTTCCACGTACTGGACCTGGGACGGGTTCGTGTACCTTTGGGTGACGTCCGCCTTGATGCGTCGCCAGGCGAACGAGGGTGCACCCCAGGCGGGATCCCACTCGCCGGTGGGGGTCAAGGGCGGGCACCAGCAGTTCGGGTCTTCCTGTGTGTAGGGACTGTGGCTGAACCAAGCATTCCCCTTCACGGTGGAACGCAGCATCGTCAGACGATCGTTCAAAGGGTACTCGTCCCTGTCGTAGTGAGCACTATGGTCCTCGGCCGGGTGGTAGTGGAGCTTTGCGCGCTTCAACGTCCCGAACCCTGTCCTGTCGTTTACCGCCAGCATCCGCTTTTCGCAGTGGTCGCGGTAGTCGGCCCCATGCGCGTCGGCGCCGCGGAACACCGCGATGTAGGTGCCGGCAGGGTCTTGGTCAGCCAACGCAAATATGCTGTTGGCGAGGTGCGGTTCGTTCACCGTCCTCGGCAGATCCTGCGAGCTGGGATCCGTCCTCAAAGCCAGCGACGGGTCCAGTAGATCGACATGGAACTCCGTTGCGTCGGTATCATCTTGCAGGAAGTAATCCACCATGGCGCAGAGCTGGTCGTTCTCATCCATCTCGAAGTACAGCTCATGCCCCTTC
>Ga0210044_10002398_pt1 | contig 27926 bp, 23 predicted proteins | sample CryGey13umfilter_2_FD_183959 | JGI IMG/M metagenome (GOLD analysis project Ga0210044, IMG submission 183959) | Groundwater microbial communities from aquifer in Utah, USA - Crystal Geyser 4/9/14 3 um filter (SPAdes) (version 2) | ecosystem: Environmental > Aquatic > Deep subsurface >... | reverse complement strand
CCTCGAGGCCGGGCGCTTCATGCTGCGCGCGACCAACACCGGGATGACCGCGGTGGTCACCCCGCGCGGCGAGGTCGCTGCCGCACTTCCCCCATTCACCGCCGGAGCGCTGCGCTCGCGGGTGCGCGCCTACGCGGGTGCGACCCCGTATGTGCGCTGGGGTGATGCGCCCGCGCACGCTCTCGCCGGGCTCGCGGTGCTGGCGGCGATCCTGGGCCGCGCGCTACGATTTCAGCGCAAGCTCTGAGCGGCGCGAACGGCCTGCCGGTTCGGACCAGGGATTTTTTCGGCGGCCGGTCCCGGCGCCGACCGGACGTTGCCGGTGGCGGTCACCGGCGGCACCGGAGCGCATCGGCGGGCCGATTGGACAAGATCGTGACCGACGCATCTTTCTCACTGGCGGAACAGGTGCTCAGCCGGTAGAGCGTCGTCGTCCCGCCCACGGCGCTGCGCAGGGCCGCCACATCGGTGAGCGCAACGGAGCGGGGCTGTTCAGCGGCCAGGGCCCTCGCCGCGGCTTCGAAGCTGACGGCCCGATTCATGGCGTTGAGATGAAACTGCAAGGCGTACGGGTCATCCACGTGCAGCAACGGTGGCAGGCTGGAATCGCCTGCCAGCCGTCGGGCCAATGACTGGATGCCTTCGGATCGTCTTGCCTCGGAGGTTCGAGCAAAGACGACATGCAGATACGGCGCGTACGCGCCAAACACCAGAACTGCCGTCGCCAGAGCGCGCAGCAGGAGCTGTTTCGACGTCCAGTGCCTCAGCCAGCGGGCGATTTCCCGGCCGGCGAGCAGCGCGGCGGGGGGATCGAGGGGCAGCGGAAGATCGCCGCGCTGATGGGTCGCCAGCGAGAAGATCAGGAGTCCTCCAAGCAGCCAGCAGAACAGGAACCGCTCGAAGCGCCGCTCCATCTCGTCTGCCGCGGGATGCATCCACACTCGCAACAGGCCCACGAGGGCCACGATGCTCCAGGGAAGAAACCGCGTGAGCCAGTAGAAGGGCGCTTTCACGAAGCCGATGCCGAAGCTGCCGTGCTCCGGACTCACCACGTGAGCGACGAGTTCGCGCCCCACCACCTTTGCGATGAATCCCTGCCCGCATTGCTGATAGGCCAGCCAGAACCAACCCAGGGTGATGGTCAGGAACAGCGCGATCCCGATGAGGTGCGCCGGCCCCAGACGCGACGCACGCTCGACGTCCGCGGTGCGTGTGTCGTGGCGGCGGCCGGTGCTGCGGCGATCGAACCTTTCCCAGATCACCGCGAGCATTCCCATCGACCCGAGCAGAACACCCAGCGGGCCTTTCGTCAGTGTGGCGAGTGCGGCGGCCAGCCAGAATCCCGTCCACCCACGCCCGCGCTGCCACGCGAGGAAGCCGAGCAGTCCTGTCAGCGCAACGGTGGCCGCGAACAGCCCGTCGGTGCGCGCCAGTGCGATGTGCTTCGCGCCCGCCGGAGAGACCAGATACAGGAGACCGGCGAGGAATCCGGCTGCCCATCCGAAACGGTTTCGCCCGAACAAGAACAGCAGCACGACCGTCAGGGCGATGGCCACGAGGCCGGGAAAATAGAGTGACCAGAGGTTGGCGTGTCCGGCCGCAAGCGTCGCCAGGGCTGCGATCCAGGTAAACAGCGGGGGCTTGGACATGACCTCTCCGGTCCAGTCCGTCTGACACCACCAGTGGCCGTGCAGCACCACGTCCATCACGTAGGCGGCCGGCCGTTCCTGGTCGTTGTCCGTCAGGTCGGACGGACCGGATACGCGCAGGGCGAAGAGCAGGAGGGTGAGTCCCGCCAGCAGCACGATGGTGCTGCTGGGCCTGGGTGCGGCGCTCACCGCTGCGTCGGATGCACGGGCGGTCACGGGGTGATCGGCTCCATTTCCACGGTCTTGGCGACTGCCGGCGGTCGGCTCGATCTTTCGCAAATTCGCCTCCGCATGACTTCGGCGCGTGACCCGTGCGCGTGGCTCGCCGGCTGGCGTTCCGGGCAATTCTCATCCATTCCGGCGGCGGAGTCGACGCGACGGCAGGGCGCGCCGGACATCACCGGCGCGGCGTGTCGGTCGCGGCGTCCCGCTTCCTCTTCACAGTCCTTGTCGTCGGCGGCGCGCGCGGCCCGTGTGTGCGCTGGGGCGATACGCCCGCGCACGGGCTCGCCGGGCTCGCGGTACTGGCGGCGATCCTCGGCCACCACAGGCGGGCCGCCTGAGTCAGACGTGCGCCTGCACGCCGGTCACGATCCAGAAACGGGGCGCTTGACTCGCCCGGACTAGTCAACTAGTCTGTTGAACACTCTATCGATCCACAGGGAGGCGACCTCATGAGCAAGTTCCTTTTCATCCTCAACGAAGCACCCTACGGCGGCGAGCGCACCTACAACGCGCTGCGCCTTGCGCGCCAGATGCTGAAGGCCGGCGGCCATGAGCTCAGGATCTTCCTCATGGGCGATGCCGTGTCCGCGACCAAAGCCGGGCAGAAGGTTCCGCAGGGCTACTACAACGCAGGCGACATGCTGGGCGGGGTCGCTCGGGCAGGCGCCGAAATCGGCGTGTGCGGCACCTGCATCGATGCGCGCGGCATCGCCGAGGGCGAGCTCGTGGAATGCGCTTCCCGTGGCACGATGGAGATCCTCGGCGCCTGGAGCGCCTGGGCCGACAAGGTGCTGGTGTTCTGATGGCGCATAGCGTCCTCGTACTCGGCACCGGTCTCGGGGGGCTCGCCGCCGCCGGGACGCTGCGCAAGCTCCTGCCCGCGCAGGACCGCGTGATCGCGGTGGATCGCAATGACCGCCATTTCTTCCCGCCGTCGCTGCTCTGGCTGATGGTCGGCGAGCGGCGACCGGAAGACTTCACGCGCCCGCTGAGCCGCTGCCCCGGGTGGTGATACGGGAGCCGAGGCGGCTCTGGCACCTGGGCAAGCTCCTGTACGAGAAGTACTGGCTCTACCGCCGCTTCTGACAGCCGGTCCCGGCGGGCCGGCTCTCCCGGCACCGTGGCCGCTCGGCAACGGGTCCTTGCGACGGCTCCAGGAGTGTCGCTCGCGCTCGTTCGAAATCGACCTCGTCCCCGCCCGGTCGGACGAGGTCCGCGAGGCGTCGGAGAGGGATTTTGTGATTGCCGCGAGAGCGCCGGCCCGCCCCCCGGGCCGTAATCGCGAAACCAAGTAAAATCGCACTCCCCTCGACCCGCACGGTGCGCATGGCCAGCTTTCAGGAAATCATCCTCCGCCTGCAGGAGTTCTGGAACGGGCACGGCTGCGTGCTGCTCCAGCCCTATGACATCGAGGTCGGCGCGGGCACCTTCCACACCGCGACCTTCCTGCGCGCGATCGGGCCCGAGCCGTGGCGGGCCGCCTATGTCCAGCCCTCGCGGCGGCCCAAGGACGGGCGCTACGGCGAGAATCCCAACCGCCTCCAGCACTATTACCAGTACCAGGTGGTGCTCAAGCCCTCGCCCGACGACATCCAGGAGCTGTATCTCGACAGCCTGCGCGCGCTCGGCATCGACACCTCCGCGCACGACATCCGCTTCGTCGAGGACGACTGGGAGTCTCCGAGCCTGGGCGCGTGGGGGCTGGGCTGGGAGGTGTGGCTGGACGGCATGGAGGTGACGCAGTTCACCTACTTCCAGGAGGTCGGCTCGCTCGCCTGCCGTCCGGTGCTGGGCGAGATCACCTACGGGCTCGAGCGCCTGGCGATGTACCTGCAGGGCGTGGAGAACGTCTTCGACCTGGTGTGGGCGCCGGGCGTGACCTACGGCGACGTGTTCCATCAGAACGAGGTCGAGCAGTCGAAGTACAACTTCGAGCACGCCGGCATCGACTGGCTGTTCGCACAGTTCTCCGGCTTCGAGTCCGAAGCCGGGCGCCTGATGGGGCTGGCGCTGCCGCTTCCCGCCTACGAGATGCTGATGAAGTGCTCTCACACCTTCAACCTGCTCGATGCGCGCGGCGCGATCTCGGTCACCGAGCGCGCCGCCTACATCGGCCGCGTGCGGGCGCTCTCGCGCGAGGTCGCGCAGGCCTACTACGACTCGCGCAGCCGGCTCGGTTTCCCCATGTGCAAGGCGCAGGCCTGACATGCGCGATACCCTGCTGGTCGAGCTGCTCACCGAGGAACTGCCGCCGAAGTCGCTGGTTCGACTGGCGGCCGAGTTCTCGAACCAGATGCGGCATTCGCTTCTGGAGGCGGGATTTCTGAGCCCCGAAGCCGCCGGCCGCGACCCGATCTTCTTTGCGACTCCGAGGCGGCTGGCGGTTCGCTTCGACGATGTCCTCGACACCCAGCCCGACCGCGTCATCGAGCGCAAGGGGCCGGCGGTGGCTGCCGGGGTCGACACGGCAGGCAGGCCGACCAGGGCGCTGGAGGGTTTCATGCGCTCGGCCGGCGTCACCTTCGGAGCGCTCGGGCGCATTCGCGACGGCAAGGCCGAGTATTTCGTCGCGCGCATCGAGAAGCGTGGCGAGCGCATCGACGCGTACCTGGGCGCCATGGTCGAGGCTGCGCTGAAGAAGCTGCCGGTGGCGAAGCTCATGCGCTGGGGCGCGGGCGAGGCGCAGTTCGTGCGGCCCGTGCATGGCCTGGTCATGATGCACGGCCCCCGTGTGGTGCCGGGCGCGGTGTTCGGGCATGCGAGCGGCAACCTCACGCGCGGCCACCGCTTCATGAGCACGGGCGACATCGTCCTGCCGCATGCGAAGGACTACGCCATCGTGCTCGCCGCGCAGGGGAAGGTCATCGCCTCGTTCGACGAGCGTCGCGCGAGGATCCGAGCGCTGCTCGATGCGGCCGCGGGCGAGGCCGAATGGCTGCAGGACGAGGCGCTGCTCGACGAGGTCACCGCGCTGGTGGAATGGCCGGCGGTCTACGAGGCGGGCTTCGACGAAGCATTTCTCGCGGTGCCGCAGGAATGCCTGATCCTGACCATGAAGGCGAACCAGAAATACTTCCCGCTGATGAAGGCCGGAAGGCTCACCAACCGTTTCCTGGTCGTCTCCAACATGGAGGTCGCCGATCCGGTCAACATCGTGGCCGGCAACGCCCGCGTCGTAAGGCCGCGGCTCGCCGATGCCAGGTTCTTCTTCGAGATCGACAAGAAGACGCCGCTCGCCGAGCACGCCCGCCGGCTGGCCGGTGTCGTCTATCACAACCGCCTCGGCAGCCAGGGCAGCCGCGTCGAGCGGCTGGCGAGGCTCGCCGCCGTCATCGGGCGGCGCGTTGGCGCCGACCTCGCGCGCATCGAGCGCGCCGCGCGGCTCGCCAAGGCTGATCTGGTCACCGGCATGGTCGGGGAATTCCCCGAGCTGCAGGGCATCATGGGCCGCTACTACGCGCTCGCAGGCGGCGAGCCGGATCCAGTCGCGGACGCGATCGAACAGCACTATCGGCCGCGCTTCGCAGGCGACCGCCTGCCGGAGGGCAACATCGCCTGCGCGGTGGCGCTCGCCGACAAGCTCGACGCGCTGATCGGGATGTTCGCGATCGGCGAGGTGCCCACCGGAGAGCGCGATCCCTTCGGGCTGCGCCGCGCCGCGCTCGGCGTGTTGCGCATCCTCATCGAGACGCCGCTGCCGCTCGACCTCGGCGAGCTGGTGGCTGCGGCCGCGAGCGGCTATCCGGCCGCCATCGACACCGGCGATGCGGTCCGCGTGCGAGTGTTCGACTTCATGATGGAGCGCCTGCGTCACCTGCTGCGCGAAGCTGGCCATGCATCGGAAGTGATCGAGGCCGTGCTGGCGTTGCGGCCCGGGCGCGTCGATCTGGTGCCGGCCAGGCTCGCCGCGGTGACGGCCTTCCGCGCGGCCCCCGAAGCCGACGCGCTCGCCGCCGCCAACAAGCGCATCGTCAATATCCTGAAGAAGGCGGACGCGGTCGCCGCCGGGATCGACGTGGCGCTGTTCCAGGAGGCGGCGGAGCGCCGGCTGTTCCGCGAGATGAACGAGATCTCGCCGCTGGTGCGTTCGCTGGTGGCTGCGGAGGACTATGCCGGCGCGCTCAAGCACCTGGCGGGCCTGCGCGCGGCGGTCGATGCCTTTTTCGACGATGTCCTGGTCATGGCCGAGGAGCCGCTCACGCGGGCGAACCGCCTGGCGATGCTGCGGGAGCTCGCGGGCCTGATGGGGCAGATCGCCGACATCTCCAGACTCTGAGGGTCCAGACGATGAAACTCGTCATCCTCGACCGCGACGGCGTGATCAACGAGGATTCGCCGGAATTCATCAAGTCGCCGCAGGAGTGGAAGCCCATTCCGGGCAGCCTGGAGGCGATCGCGCGGCTCACCCAGTGGGGTTACCGGGTGGTGGTGGCGACCAACCAGTCCGGTGTCGCGCGGGGGCTGTTCGACATGGATACCCTGTGCGCGATCCATGACAGGATGGTGCGCGAGGTGAACCAGGCGGGAGGGCGCATCGACGCGATCTTCTTCTGTCCGCACGTGGATGAGGATGAATGTCGGTGTCGCAAGCCGCGCGACGGGATGTTGCGCGAAATCGCGGCGCGCTACGGTGTCGCGCTCAACGGCGTGCCGGCGATCGGAGATGGCCTGCGCGACATCGAGGCGGCCGTCGCGGCGGGCGCGCAGCCGCTGCTGGTGCTGACCGGGAAGGGCGAGCAGACCCGACTCGATCCGCGGCTGCCCGCGCAGACCCGGATTTTCCGCGATCTGGCGGCGGCTGCAGATGCACTCACCGACGCGGTGGAAGGCTCCGGAATCAGGACCGGATGATCGTCCTTCGCGCGATCGTGCTGATGGCGGTGGTCGCGCTGATCACGCCGCCCTTTTCGCTCATCGCCATCGCCACGGCGCCCCTGCCTCGCATCGTGCGCTACCGGGTCATCGCACGATGGGCCGACATCGTGCTCTGGGTGCTGCGGCACGTGTGCCGGCTGGACTACCGGGTGCTGGGCAGCGGGAACCTGCCGCAGCGTTCGGCCGTGATCCTGGCCAAACATCAGTCGGCTTGGGAGACGATGGCTTTCCAGCAGATCTTTCCGCCGCAGGCCTATGTACTCAAGCGGGAGTTGTTGCGCGTGCCCTTCTTCGGCTGGGGACTGGCTCGTTTCCCCAACATCTCGATCGATCGCGGCGCCGGGAAGGACGCACTGACCCAGGTGCTGGAGCAGGGTGGCGCACTGCTGCGCGAGGGCCTCTGGGTCGTCGTCTTTCCCGAAGGCACGCGCAGCGCGCCCGGAACCACCCGCCGCTACAAGGGCGGCGGGGCGGCGCTGGCCGCGGCAAGCGGCGCGCCGGTGGTGCCGGTCGCCCACAATGCCGGGGAGTTCTGGCGCAAGGGCAGCTTCCGGATCCGTCCCGGCACCGTGACCGTCAGCATCGGCCCGGCGATCGATCCTTCCGGGCTGACCGCGGCCGAGATCAACCGGCGCGCCCAGGACTGGATCGAAGGCGAGATGCGACGGCTGTTTCCCCACCATTACCCGGAGCCGGCCCGTTGACTGCACGGCGCCGGCCACGATAAGAAGAATTTGTGTTCCCATAAACAACCTCAGTGGAGCATGGCCATCCGCAAGGTATAGTTCGATCGTCCGCTGTCTCCGGCCGTTTCAACCCTCTGGCCGGCGATGGTGGGCCGGCCGGAGTCCGTGACGAAGGCCCGGAAGGTCTGCCAGATCCGATCTCTGGCCGCCCCGCGAAGGGGATGGGGAAAGCCCCTGTCCCCCATTGGCTCGGAGCCGAGTGGTGCCCACCCAGCGCACCTTCGGCTCCGATGCCAGCTCGTGTCGGGGCGGCTGTTCCCCGTACGCAAGGAAATGCCCGACGTGTCCGTAATGGTGCACACCGGGGTAGGCGTCGTGAATGCGTCAGGGGGGTTCCATGTTGCAGGGTGTCGCGCTGGCCGGCAGCTTCATGGCGGTGCTCGGCCTCGGTCTGGCGGTGGCTCTCGCGGTGGCGAACCGGCGGCTGCGGGTGGTCGAGGATCCGCGCATCGACGAGGTCGAGGCCATGCTGCCGAAGTCGAACTGCGGCGCGTGTGGCGCTCCCGGCTGTCGCGTGTTCGCCGAGAAGCTGGTGGGCGGCGCCGCCCAGCCCGTGCAATGTACGGTAGCCGCGCCCGAGCAGCGGGCGCTCATCGCGGACCGGTTGGGCGTGGCGGTGGGCGAGCAGGAACAACGGCTGGCGCGCCTTTCCTGCGCCGGGGGGCGCAACGTCGCCTGGCGCAATGCCCGCTATGACGGGCTGGCGAGCTGCCGGGCCGCGGCGGCGGTTGCCGGCGGAGGCAAGGCATGCCCGTGGGGATGCCTGGGCCTGGGCGACTGCGCGGAGGTTTGCACCTTCGATGCCATCCGGATGGATCGACACGACCTGCCGGTGGTCGATCCCGACCGCTGCACCGCCTGCAACGACTGCGTCGAGGTCTGCCCCAAGGGCCTGTTCTCGCTGGAGCCGGTGAGCCGCGAGCTGTGGGTCGCGTGCCGGAATCTCGCCGACGGCGATACCGCCGAGGCGCAGTGCGAAGTGGCCTGCACCGCCTGCGGCAAGTGCGTGAGCGATTCGGCACCGGGTTTGGTGGCGCTGGCCAATAATCTGGCCGTCATCGATTACGCGCGCAACGATCTGGCGCAACGCAAGGCCATCGAGCGCTGTCCGACCGGAGCCATCGTCTGGATCGAGGACGGCGATCGCGTTGCACGCGGTGCCGCGGCGAAGAAGATCCTGCGGGTGAGCGACCTGCCGCTCGCGGGACGACCATGAGGGAGATAGCGATGCTGAGGAAGCTGCGCGCGTTCAAGCTGCTCGAGCGCTCGGCCGGCGGCCGCGCCGGGGCCAGAACCTTCCGCTACCCCGGGGTGCGCGAGGCCGTCGATGGCAACGCCGCGGTCATCGCCTGCGAACGCGAGGCCTCCGATGCGGCAGGCGCCTATCCGATCACGCCTTCGACCCAGATGGGGGAATACTGGGCCGAGGCGGCGGCGCGCGGCCACATCAACGTGTCCGGGCGCAAGCTGATGTTCGTCGAGCCCGAGAGCGAGCATGCCGCCGCCGGGGTGACGGCGGGCATGGCGATGACCGGGCTGCGCGCGACCAATTTCTCCTCCGCGCAGGGGGTGGCCTTCATGCACGAGTCGCTCTACGCGGCCGCGGGCAAGCGGCTGCCGTACGTGCTCAACATGGGCTGCCGGGCAATCACCAAGGCGAGCCTCAACGTGCATTGCGCGCACGACGACTATCACTGCGTCGATGACACCGGCTTCATCCAGGTGATGGCCGCCGATGCCCAGGAGGCGGCCGACCTCAACCTCATCGCGCGCAAGACCGCGGAACTCTCGCTCACGCCCGCGATCGTCGCCCAGGACGGGTTCCTCACCACCCACCTGATCGAATCGGTGCGCCTGCCCGAGCGCGAGCTGATCGCCGAATATCTCGGGCGGCCGGAGGATTCGATCGAACCGCCCACGGAGGCCCAGCGGCTGCTCTACGGCGAGCGGCGCCGGCGCGTGCCGGCGCTCTGGGACGTCGACAACGTCATGCAGTCCGGCGTGGTGCAGAACCAGGATGCCTACATGCAGGCGGTCGCGGCGCAGCGGCCGTACTTCTTCGATCATGTCGCAGCGCTGGCCGAACGGTGCATGGACGAGTACTTCGAGCTCACCGGCCGGCGCTACGCGCGTGTGAGCGGCTACCGGACGGAGGACGCCGAATATCTGCTGGTCGGCATGGGCAGCATGATCGTGCAGGCCCAGGCGGTTGCCGACTGGCTGCGCGAGCGGCGCGGGATCCGGGTGGGCGTGGTGAATCTCACCATGTACCGGCCCTTCCCCGGCGACCGGCTCGCGCACCTGCTGTGCGGGCGCAAGGCGGTGACGGTGCTGGAGCGCACCGACCAGCCGCTCGCCGAGGATCTGCCGCTCATGCGCGAGCTGCGCGCGGCGCTCGGCAAGTGTATGGAGAACGGTGCCGCCGGCGGCGCCGAACCGCCCTATCCAGACTACCCGGTCCTCGCCCGCATCGCCGACCTGCCGGCGCTGTATTCGGGCTGCTACGGACTCGGTTCGCGCGATCTCCAGCCCGAGGCGCTGATCGGGGCGGTCGAGAACATGCTGCCCGGCGGTGCGAAGCGCAGATTCTTCTACCTGTCGGTCGATTTCGTGCGCGCGCATCCGGCCAATCCGAAGGAAGAGATCCGCCAGCAGAGGCTCATCGATGCCTACCCGCACATCGCCGCGCTCTCCGTGCATGGGAGCGAGAATCCGGACCTGATGCCGAAGGGCGCGATCACGGTGCGCATCCATTCGGTCGGCGGCTGGGGCGCGATCACCACCGGCAAGAACCTCGCGGTGACCCTGTTCGACCTGCTCGGCTACGAGGTCCGGGCCAACCCAAAGTACGGCTCCGAGAAGAAGGGTCAGCCCACGACCTATTACCTGTCGGCGGCGCCGGAGCGCATCCGCATCAACTGCGAGTACCGCTTCGTCGATGTGGCCATCTCGCCCGACCCGAACGTGTTCGAGCATTCCGATCCGCTCGCCGGGCTGAAACGCGGGGGCGTGTTCATCGTCCAGAGCGTGCACGAGAGCGCGTCCGAGGTCTGGGCGAGCTTCCCGCAGCGTGCCCGCGCCTACATCCGAGAGCATGACATCCGGGTGTTCTGGCTGGACGCCTTCCGCATCGCGCGCGAGGAGGCGAGCAACCCGGAACTGCAGTTGCGCATGCAGGGCAACGCCTTCCAGGGCGCGTTCTTCGCCGCCTCGCCGGTGATGGCGCAGGCCGGCCTGACCGAGGAGCGGCTGTTCACCGCGATCCGGGCGCAGATGGAGGCCAAGTTCGGGGGCAAGGGCGCGCGTGTGGTCGAGGACAACCTGCGGGTGGTGGAGCGCGGCTTCCGCGAGCTGCGCGAGCTCGGCGCGAAGCCGGAGGAAGCGGCTGCGGCGAAACAGCCGCTGCAAGCCGGCGCCGGGCTGCCGCTGATGCTCGCGCGGCTGCCCGAGGGCGACGGCGGAGTGGCGGACGTGCAGCGCTTCTGGGCCGAGACCGGCAGCTTCTATGCCGGAGGCAAGGGCGGCGACATCCTCGCCGACCCGTTCGTGGGCGTTTCCGTGATCCCGGCGGCCACCGGTGCGCTGCGCGACCTCACGCAGATCCGCTTCGAGCATCCGGCATGGAAGCCGGAGAAGTGCACCGCCTGCGGCAACTGCTACGTTGCCTGCCCCGACTCCGCCATGCCGGGGCTGGTGAGCACGGTGGGCGATGTGCTGGACACTGCGTTGAGACGGGTCGAGACCGGCGGGCGCCCCACCCGTCACCTGCGCCGCGCGCTGCGCGCGGTCGAGAAGGACCTGCGCGCCGCGATCATGGCCGGGCCGGCGCCGGATGTGCGCGCACTGCTGGATGCGGCAATCGAGGGCGTGATCGGGCGCGCCGGAGAGGAACGCGACAAGCTCTCCGCCGAGTTCGAGTTGCTGCGCGCGCAGTTGGGCGAGTTCGGGTTCGCGGTCACCAAGCCGTACTACACGACGCGCGAGAAGAAGGCGCCGGGCAGCGGCGCGCTGTTCAACATCGGCATCAATCCCTACACGTGCAAGGGCTGCGCCCTGTGCGTCGAGGTGTGCGAGGACGACGCGCTCGAGATGGTGCCGCAGACGAGCGCGAGCGTGGAGCGGCTGCGCCGCGACTGGCGCTTCTGGCTCGACCTGCCGACGACGCCGCCCGAGTACATCCGCATCGACAGCCTGGACGAGAAGATCGGTGCGCTGGAGACGCTGCTGCTCGACAAGCGCAACTACACCGCAATGGTATGCGGAGACGGCGCCTGCCTGGGCTGCGGGGAAAAGACCGCGATCCATCTGTTCACGGCCACCGTGCGCGCGCTGATGCAGCCGCGCGTGAGGGCCTTCGTCGCCCGGCTGGACGAGCTCATCGAGCGGCTGGAGAAGCACATTCGCATGAAGCTCACCGAGTCGCTCGACCTCTCGCAGCCTTCCGCGCTGGCGGAGGCGGCAGCGCGCGGCGGCGATCTCACCCTTGCCAGCCTCTCCGCCCGGCTCGCCGAAGGCAAGGCGGAGGCCATGCTGGATCCGCAATGGGTGCGCTCTGCCGGGAGCCTGCTCGATGCGCTGCGCGAGCTGCGCGCCCGCTATCGCGAAGGCAAGGGCGGGAGTGCGCGCGCCGAGATGGGGATGGTCAACTCGACCGGCTGCACCTCGGTGTGGGGTTCGACCTACCCGTACAATCCCTACCCCTTCCCGTGGACCAGCCATCTGTTCCAGGATTCGCCCTCTGTGGCGATGGGCGTGTTCGAGGGTCACATGGCCAAGATGGCGGAGGCGTTCAAGGTGGTGCGACGCGCCGAGCTGGAGCTCTCCGGAGAGTACGACCCGGCGATTCACGACACCTTCTTCCGCGCCTACGACTGGCACGCATTCAGCGAGGAGGAATGGCGGCTGTGCCCGCCGGTGGTGTCGCTGGGGGGCGACGGCGCGATGTATGACATCGGATTCCAGAACCTGTCGCGGGCGCTCATCTCCGGGATGCCGATCAAGGTGGTGGTGCTCGACACCCAGGTGTATTCGAACACCGGCGGCCAGGCATGCACCTCGGGGTTCATCGGCCAGGTCTCCGACATGGCGCCCTGGGGCGCGGCGAAGCACGGCAAGCAGGAGACGCGCAAGGAGATCAGCCTGGTGGCCGCGGCGCACCGCACCGCATTCGTGCTCCAGGGGTCGGTCGCGCACCCCACCCATCTCATCGAGGGCTTCATCGACGGGCTGAACAGCCGCCGGCCGGCGCTGTTCAACCTCTATGCCGTGTGTCCGCCCGAGCACGGCGTGGCGGATGATCAGGCGGTGGAGCGCTCGCGCATCGCGGTCGAATCGCGCGCCTATCCGCTGTTCCGCTACGACCCCGATGCCGGCGTTCGCTTCCAGGAGTGCGTGAGCCTGGAGGGCAATCCGTCGCCGGATTCGGACTGGCCGCGGCTGCGCCTCGCGTATCGGAACGAGGACGGCTCCGAGGGTGCGCTCGAAGTGGCGATGACCTTCGCCGATTTCGCCGCGGGCGAGGCGCGCTTCGCCAAGCAGTTCCGGCCCGCGCCTCCCGAGACCTGGAACGACGACATGATCGCGCTGGCCGATTTCCTCGAGCTGTCCGAGGATGCGCGCGAGGGCCGGGTTCCCTTCCTCTGGGCGGTTGATGCCAGAAACCGGCTCGTCCGGCTGCTGGTGAGCCCGGAGATGGTGCGCGCGACCGAGGAGCGGCTGCGGCTGTGGCGGCAGCTCAAGGGGCTCGCCGGGCTGGACCGCACCGGCCTGGACGAGGAGGGAATCGCGAGCCGCGCGCGCGCACAGGTGGTCGAGGAACTCGCCTCCACCCTGGCCCGGATCGGGGGCGCCGGCTTGCCTGTGGCTGCGCCTGTGGCGCCGGCCGCGGCTGCGGGTGCTGCGGCCGGCGATTTCGAGCCGGCCTGGGTGGACTCGCCCGAGTGCACCGCCTGCGACGAGTGCACCGCGCTGGCTCCGAAGGTCTTCGCCTATGACGAAAGCAAGCACGCGCGGGTGATCGACCCGAAGGGCGGGCGCTATGCCGACATCGTCAAGGCGGCGGAGAAGTGCACCGCGGGCTGCATCCATCCGGGCACACCCTGGAATCCATCCGAGCCGGGACTGGACAAGCTCGTCGTCCGCGCGGCGAAGTATCACTGAATGGGGGCGAAGACCGTGTCCGCCTGTCCCGGCCCGCGCGGATGAAGCTGCTGTCGTATTTTCGCGGCGAGACCTTCGCGCGCGGCATCCATCCCGCCGCGCACAAGGAGATGGCGAGCCGGCCGATCCGCAGGCTGTCCTTCGCGCCGCGCCTGGTGGTGCCGCTCTCGCAGCACATCGGCAAGCCCTCGAAGCCGCTGGTGCGCGCCGGCGAGGAGGTGGTGCGCGGCCAGCCGATCGCCGAGGCCGACGGCTGGCTCTCGGTGCCGCAGCATGCGCCTGCCACCGGCGTGGTCGAGGCGATCGAGCTGCGCCCCTCCGCGCGCGGCCCGTGGATGCAATCCATCGTCCTCCGTGTGCACGAGGGTTCGGGCCAGGAGGTGCTGTGGCGAAATCCGCGCGACCCCGACGCCCTGGCGCCGGCCGAGCTCGTGGCCGCCATCCGCGACACCGGCATGGTCGGCCTGGGGGGCGCCGCCTTCCCCAGCCACGCCAAGCTCGCCGTGCCGAAGGGCGCGACGGTCCAGGCGCTGGTGGTGAACGGCTGCGAGTGCGAGCCCTATCTCACCTGCGACCATCGCCTGATGGTCGAGCGGGCCGCGGATCTCGTCGCCGGCACCCGCACCGCGATGCGCGCCTGCGGGGCGCCGCTCGCGGTGATCGGTGTCGAGGACAACAAGCCGGATGCCGCCGAGGCGATCCGCGCCGTCCTGCCGGATGACGGGAGCATCGCGGTTGAGCAGGTGCCGACCAAGTATCCGCAGGGCTCCGAGAAGATGCTCATCATCGCTTTGTTCGGGGTCGAGGTACCCTCCGGCGCGCTGCCGATCTCGCTCGGCCTGGTCGTGAACAACGTCGGTACGCTCGTCGCGCTGGGGCGGCTGCTTCCGGCCGGCGAAGGGCTGATCGAGCGCGTGGTGACCGTCGCCGGGGCTGGCGTCGAGCGGCCGGGCAACTACCTCGTGCCGCTCGGCACGCCGCTCGCCTTCGTGCTCGAGTGCGCCGGCGCGCGCGGCTGCGTGTGCGAGCTCGTGCTGGGCGGGCCGATGATGGGGCAGGCGGTGGCCTCGCTGGATGCGCCGGTGACCAAGGGTGTCTCGGGCGTGCTGGTGCTGCGCGCCGAAGATCTGGCGTCCGGGCGGCGGCGCGTGTATCCGTGCATCAAGTGCGGGGAGTGCGTCGAGTCCTGTCCGATGGGACTCAACCCTTCCGCACTGGGGATGCTTGCGGCGCGGCGCGAGTACAAGCGCATGGCGTCCGAGTTCCACCTCGGCGACTGCTTCGAGTGCGGCTGCTGCAGCTACGCGTGCCCGTCGGGCATTCCGCTGGTACAGAGCTTCCGCGTGGCCAAGCAGGTGCTGCGCGAGCGGGCGACGGCGTGAGCAGGGAGCAGGGGCCCCGCGCAGCGGGGATGCGACCGCCCGCGAGCGCCGTCCAGTCGCCGACCCCCCGAAACGTCGGACATCGACGAGCGCAAGGAGGCGACGGCGTGAGCAGGGAGCAGGGGCCCCGCGCAGCGGGGATGCGACCGCCCGCGAGCGCCGTCCAGTCGCCGACGGCGTGCGGGTCGATCTGCGAAATGAGTCCGGAGGCGGCCGCCTGAGCATGGCCGAGGGCCTGAACGCCGAGATCCGCAGCGCGCCGCATGTGCGTGCCGCGCGCAGCGTCGAGCAGATCATGCGCAACGTTGTCCTGTCGCTCGCGCCGATCTGTGTGTTCTACATCGTCCAGTACGGGCTCTCGGCGGCCGCCTCCCTGCTGGTGGTGACCGCCTCCTGCCTGGGCGCCGAGCGGCTGTTCGTGCGCGCGGGCGGCCAGGCGGGCGACCTGCGGGATTTCAGCGCGACCATCACCGGGCTGCTGCTCGCGCTCACGCTGCCGCCGGGCTTTCCGCTATGGATGGGCGCGGTCGCCGGCTTCAGCGCGATCGGACTGGGCAAGGCGCTGTTCGGCGGGATCGGCTGCAACGTGTTCAATCCGGCGCTGGTCGGGCGCGCATTCGTGCAGGCCGCCTTTCCGGTGGCCATCGCGACCTACACACCCTCGTTCCTCCCGGGGCGCTTCACCGAGTTCATTCCCTCCTCGCTGGCGATGCCGCTGATGAGCCCGGTCGAACCCGGGAACTGGCTCGCGGCGATGCACCTCGATGCCCTGACCGGCGCCACCCCGCTCGCGCTGTGGAAGTTCGAGGGTACCGTCGCCTCGGCGTGGGATCTGCTCACCTCGGCCTCCGGCCATATGGCGGTCGGCCCGTCGCCCGCGCTGGTGCTCGCCTGCGGCGCCTATCTTGCTGCCCGCCGTTTCATGGACTGGCGCATTCCCGCCGCGGTGCTGGGCGCCTCGGGGCTCACCGCCTCGGCGCTCTACGCGCTCGACCCCCTGCACTATCCCGATCCCTTTTTCATGCTGTTCTCGGGAGGGCTCATGCTCGGCGCCGTGTACATGGCGAGCGACATGGCGACTTCTCCGGTGACGCCGCGCGGCATGTGGATCTACGGCGGCGCAATCGGCCTGCTCACCGTCGTCATCCGCTATTATGCGGGCCTGCCCGAAGGCGTGATGTATGCCATCCTCATCGGCAACGCCGCCACGCCGCTGATCGAGCGCTACACCCAGCCCACGCCCTACGGCGTCGGTGCGCCGCGCCGTGCCCGCCGCGCCGCCTCCTATGCGCTGCATCCGCGCTACATCTCGCGCGAGGACGACGTCGCGGGGAAGGGCGGCCGGAGGAAACGATGAACGCTCCCGCAGCCGCGGCACTGGAGAGCCCGTGGGCGATGATCCGCACCCTCGGTGTGGTCGCCACCTTGTGCGGGGTGATCATCGTGGCGGCCTACCAGTGGACCCTTGCGCCGATCGCGGCCAATCGTCGCATCGTGATCGAGCGCGCGGTGTTCAAGGTGATCCCGAGCGCGCACCGCATCGAGCCGTTCATTGCCCTGCCGAATGGAACCATTCAACCGGCGGGCGAGGCGCTGCCGCAGGGCGCGATCCGCTTCTACGCGGCCTACGGCAGTGGCGGGGCGCTCGCGGGCATCGCCGCTGAAGGCGCCGCGAAGGGTTATGCGGACACGGTGCGCATCCTCTTCGGCTACGTGCCCGGCTGCGCCTGCATCACCGGCATCGCCGTGGTGTCGATGCGCGAGACGCCCGGCATCGGCACCAGGATCCTCACCGACCGCGAGTTCCTGTCGAACTTCCAGGCGCTCGACGTTCGATTGAACCGCGAACTGAGCGGGCTCGCGAATGCGGTGCAAACCGTGAAGCACGGCACCAAGACCCGCCCGTGGGAAATCGACGCCATCGCCGGTGCGACGGTGACCTCGCGCGCGGTCGGAAGGGCGATCGACGCCGGAGCGCAGCGCCTGCTGCCGCGCCTGGCGCCCCATCTCGAAGAGCTCGCGAGGCGGCCATGAGCGCGTCGAAGGCATCCGCGGCGCCGACTGCGGCGAACTGGGACGAGTTCATCGAAGGACTGTGGCGCCAGAACCCCACCTTCGTCATGGTGCTGGGCATGTGCCCGACCCTCGCGGTGAGCGTGTCCGCGGTCAATGCCCTGAGCATGGGACTCGCGACCACCTTCGTGCTGGTGTGCTCCTGCGGCCTGGTTTCGATGCTGCGCCGGATGGTGCCGAAGCAGGTACGCATCGCGACCTACATCGTCATCATCGCCACCTTCGTGACCGTGGTCGACTACCTGATCCAGGCGATCAGCCTCGCGCTCTACGAGGCGCTGGGTGCCTTCATCCAGCTCATCGTGGTCAATTGCATCATCCTCGGGCGCGCGGAGGCCCATGCCTCGCGCCGTCCGCCTGCCCCGGCCATGCTCAATGCTTTCGGCATGGGCCTGGGATTCACGCTCGGACTGTTCGCGCTCGGCTCGGTGCGCGAGATCCTCGGCGCGGGGTCACTGTTCGGAGTGTCGCTGTTCGGGCCGGATTTCCAGCCCTGGGTGGTGATGGTGCTGCCGCCGGGCGGGTTCTTCGTGCTCGGCGGCTGGCTGCTGCTGTTCGCCTGGCTGCGGCGGCGCGGCGCGCACGCCGTGGCGGGCGGGGAGCATGTCCATGGCGCCTGAATCCGCGCTCCAGATCCTGGCTGCCACGATCCTCGCCAACAACTTCGTGCTGGCGATGTTCCTCGGCCTGTGCCCCTTCCTGGGCGTGTCCGGCAGGCTGGAGACCGCCTTTCCGATGGGACTCGCCACGACCTTCGTGATGCTGATCGCGTCCCTGTGCGCGTACGGACTGAACCTCGTGCTCGGCGCGCTGCACCTGGAATTCCTGCGCCTGATCTCCTACATCGCGGTGATCGCCTCGGCGGTGCAACTGGTCGAGATGGTGATCAAGAAATACTCGCCGGCGCTGTTCCGGGCGCTCGGCATCTATCTGCCGCTCATCACCACCAATTGCGCGGTGCTCGGGGTCGCGCTGTTCCAGACCGCCAGGGAATACGATTTCGTGCAATCGATCGCCTTCAGTTTCGGCGGCGGCGCCGGATTCACCCTCGCGCTGGTGCTGATGGGCGGGCTGCGCGAGCGCCTCGCTCTGGCGAACGTTCCGGCGGTCGTGCAGGGTGTGCCGCTCGCGCTGATCCTGGCGGGCCTGCTCTCGCTCGCCTTCATGGGCTTCGCGGGACTGGGGGGCTGAGATGCTGACCTATGTTTTCAGCATACTCGTTGTGGCCGCGCTGCTCGCCGGCTGGGTTGCGGTGCAGGCTGCCTACCGGCGCTTCGCGCGACGGCACCCCGAGCGCGGACCCTGGCGCGGGGAGGACGCCGGCGGCTGCGGTGCCTGCGCGGCCGCAGAGTCCTGCACGCCGGAGGATGCGAAACCGGCTACAGGCCGAACCGGCGCAGCTTGCGGTAAAGCGTCCGCTCGCTGATCCCGAGCGCGTCGGCCGCGCGGCGGCGGTGGCCGCCGTGGCGGGTCAGGCACTCGCCGATCTGGCGGCGTTCGAGATCGGCCAGACGCTGCGGCTGAGGCGCGGCTGGCGGCTGCACCGGGTGCGTGGCCGCACGGCCGGCAGCGCTGCGCAGGCGGATGTGCGAGGCGCGGATCGTTCCGTTCGAGCACAACGCTGCCGCGCGGGTGAGGATGTTGCGCAGCTCGCGCACGTTGCCGGGAAAATCGTAGTCCATCAAGAGTGCGAGTGCGTCGCGTCCCAGGCGGTAGCTGCGCCTGCCCTGGGTGGAGAGTTGTTCCAGCAGGATGCGGGCGAGCTCCGGAATGTCCTCGCGGCGCTCGCGCAGCGTCGGCAGCACCACGTCCAGTCCGGCGACGCGGTAGTACAGATCCTGGCGAAAGCGTCCCGCGTCGGCCAGCGCGAGCAGGTCGCGATTGGTGGCCGAGACCAGCCGCACATCGACGCTCGACACGCGGGTGCCGCCGAGGCGGCGCACCTCGCCGGATTCGAGCGCGCGCAGCAGCTTGGGCTGCATCGGCTGCGGAATGTCCCCGACCTCGTCGAGGAACAGCGTCCCGCCGTTGGCCTGTTCGAGAAAGCCGGGCTTGCGTCCCAGACAGCCGGTGAAGGCGCCCTTCTCGTGACCGAAGAACTCGCTCTCGAACATGGTCTCGGGGATCGCCGCGCAATTCACCGCCACGAACGGACCCGCTGCGCGCGAGGAGTGCTGGTGGACGAAATGCGCCGCGAGTTCCTTGCCGACTCCAGATTCGCCGTAGAGCAGGATCGGCGCATCGGATTCGGCGAGCCGCAGGAGCTTGTCGACGCATTTCAGGAACGCCGGCGAGCGCCCCGCCATCTGCATCCCCGAACAGGCCGGATCCTCGCACGGGCCGATCGAGGAGATCAGCTCTCCCAGGTAGAGCCTGCCGTCGGAGCCCCGGACCGGGTAACCCTTCAGCCGCACCCGCTCGACCCGGTCGTGCGGGTCGTAGTGAACATGCAGGGCCTCGCACGCCTGTCCGGTCGCGAACACCTGCTGGTGCGGGCAGACTTCCCCGTGCTGGAAGCAGGGCTTGGACGAGTGATGGGAGACCTCGTGGCAGAGCCGCCCCACGATCTCCTCGGGCGTGATGTCGTGGCCCGTGCAGTAGGCTCCGTTCGCAGCGACGATGCGGTACTGCGCATCGATCAGCACGAACGGCGTCTCATGCGTATCGAGAAGGGAAAACGAATCCAGCGCCAGCCTGTCACCCATGGCGCATCCTTGTCATGACAACGCGTCCGCGAGTATGCGCGCCGTGCGGCCCGCGACGCAAGCGGCGGCGTGCCATTGGCGCCGTGCGGACCGGCTGCCAGCACTGTCATGACAGCATGTCAGACAAGAGGGCTGTCCGGACGGGAAACTCCATCGGATCATCGCGTTGCGGCCATGGCCCGCGTCTTGCTACAGATCGAAACACCGTCATGGGCTGGAGGCGGTCGGAAAGGGACGGATGGCTGCGATCGTCATCATCGGGGCCGGAATCGGCGGCATGTCGTGCGCATACGAGATGCGCGAGCGCGTACGCCCGGGCGACAGCGTCACCGTCGTCTCAGATTCGGAGAGCTTCCAGTTCACTCCCTCCAATCCGTGGGTCGCCGTCAACTGGCGCAGCCGCGGCGAGGTCACGATTCCGGTCGGCCCGTGCCTGCAAAAGAAGGGCATCCGCTTCATTTCGACCGGCGTCCGGCGCGTCCATCCGCAGGACAACCGCATCGAGCTCGGGGACGGCAGCCTGCTGCCCTACGACTACCTGGTGATCGCGACCGGTCCCGAGCTCGCCTTCGACGAGATCCCGGGCATGGGGCCCGGAGGCCACACCCACTCCGTGTGCACGGTCGCCCATGCGGAGGCCACGGGAGCGGCGTGGGAGGCTTTCCTGGGTGCGCCCGGCCCGGTGGTGGTGGGGGCGGCGCAGGGCGCCTCCTGCTTCGGCCCGGCCTACGAATTCGCCTTCATCATGGAGACGGACCTGCGCCGCCGCAGGCTGCGCAACAAGGTGCCGATGACCTTCGTCACTGCCGAGCCCTATGTCGGCCACCTCGGACTCGGCGGAGTGGGGGACTCGCGGCACCTGCTCGAGTCCGCGATGCGAAGCCGACACATCAAGTGGATCTGCAACGCGAAGGTGGACCGCGTCGAGGCGGGGCGGATGTTCGTCACCGAGCACGACGAGGACGGGCGGGCGAAGAAGCAGCATGAACTGCCCTTCGCCTTCTCGATGATGCTCCCCGCGTTCAGGGGCGTGCAGGCGGTGTCGGGCATCGCGGGACTGACCAATGCGCGCGGCTTCGTCCTGATCGACGAGTTCCAGCGCAATCCGCGCCATCCCAATGTCTATGCCGTCGGCGTCTGCGTCGCGATTCCGCCGGTGGAGCCGACCCCGGTGCCGACCGGCGCGCCCAAGACCGGTTACATGATCGAGACCATGGTCACTGCGAGCGTCGGCAACATCTGCGATGCGCTCGCCGGCCGGCCGCCCGCCAGCAAGGCGACCTGGAACGCGCTGTGCCTGGCGGATTTCGGCGACACCGGCGCCGCCTTCGTCGCGCTGCCGCAGATCCCGCCGCGCAACGTGAGCTGGTTCAGGCAGGGCAAGTGGGTGCATCTTGCCAAGGTCGGCTTCGAAAAGTATTTCCTGCGCAAGATCCGGAAGGGCAGCACCGATCCGATCTACGAAAAATATTTGCTCGGCGTGCTGGGCATACGGAAACTGCAGTGAACGCAGCGTCGTCATCGGGCGGAGATCCTGCCGCCCATTTTTCAGCCAAAACGCAAGGAGGAGCATCATGAGTGAGTGCATCAATCGTCGTGACTTTCTGAAGATGGGCGGCGCCGCCGTGGTGGGCGGTGCGGCCGTGACGGCCGGCTGTGCGAGCGCGGGCCCCGCCGCAGTTTCGGCGGGGTTCAAGGCCGCGCTGCCCAGGGCCAAGGGGCCCCGGCTGGTCATCGTCGGCGGCGGCACCTCGGGCCTGACCATCGCCAAGCACGCGAAGAAGGAGTATCCGAAGTTCGATATCGTGCTGGTCGAGAAGCGTGACATGTATTCCTCGTGCTTCTCCAGCAACCTGTGGTACGCGGGACTCATCAACCTGGAGTTCCTCGCCGACCACAGCTTCCTCGACGCCGCGCGCAACAACCATTACATCTACTTCAACGCCACTGCCACCGGTCTGGACCGGGCCGGCCGCAAGCTCATCACCAGCGAGGGGGAAATCGACTACGACTTTCTCGTCGTCGCGCCGGGCATCTCGTACGACTACAACCGCATCGGCGTTAAGGACGAGGACACCATCGATGCCCTGCGCACGGGCTATCCGGGCGGCTTCATCTCGCCCACCGAGCACGTGACGATCCGGCGCAAGGTACAGGAATTCGAGGGCGGCCTGTTCCTGCAGTACGTGCCCAACGGCAACTACCGCTGCCTGCCCGGGCCCTACGAGCGCGCCTGCATGATCGCCTCGCACATCAAGAAGAACAAGCTGAAGGGCAAGGTGCTGGTGCTCGACGCCAATCCGGAAATCACGATCAAGAAGGACGGTTTCCACGCCGCATTCAAGGAGCTGTACAACGGCATCGTGGAATACAAGCCGGGCAGTGCGATCACCGGCGTCGATCTGGCGAAGAAGACCGTCAAGACCGAGTTCGACAGCTACCGTTTCGAGGACGCGTCGATCTACCCCGGCGTGCGCGCCTCCACGCTGATCGAGCACCTCGGGCTGATGGATGCGAAGAGCCCGCAGAAGGAGGCGCTCATCAGCCAGCTCAAGTACAACTACATCGGCGACGAGCGCGTGTATGTGACCGGAGACTCGCGCCCGCACCCCTATTCCAAGAGCGCCAACACCGCCAACACCGAAGGCAAGTACGTGGCCAAGGTGCTCGCCGCGCGCGCCCAGGGCAAGGACATCACCTGGTACAGCCCGCGCACGGTGTGCTACTCGATGGTGAATGCCAATCCGCCCGAGGCGATCAGCGTGGATGCCGGCTATGTCCTCAACAAGGAGGGCACGGCGGTCGGCGGTTTCTCGCCCGACACCAAGCTGTTCGAGAAACGCGACGCCGCCAAGGGACGCGGCACGCTGGAATGGGCGCGCGGAATGTACCGCGCGATGTTCGAAGGCTGACGGGCTGGCCGCCGGCGCCTGGGGCCGGCGGCCTCCTCTGGAGGAGCGTATGCATAGACGCAGATTCGTCACGCTGTGCGGCGGCAGCGTCGCGATGCTCGCCGCGGGACTGCGCGGCGTGCGGGCGGAGCCCTTTGTCGATTTCCCCAAGGTTCGCCTGGTCGATGCCGCCGGCGCGCCGCTCAAGGCCGCGGCGCTCGCCACCGACGACGCCTATGTGTTCCATTACCCGCTGCGCAGCTTCCCGTGCTTCCTCATCAATCTCCGCAAGCCGGCCGGCGAGCCCCGCGAAATGACTTCCGAGGCACTCGCCTACACCTGGCCGGGGGCGGTGGGCACACAGAAGAACATCGTCTCCTACTCGGCGGTGTGTACCCACGAGCTGAGCTATCCGAGCAAGGAGGGCAGCGAGATCCGCTACGCCGCCGAAGCCAGCCCGCTTTCGGGCAAGCCGGGCATGATCGTGTGCTGCGCGCATGACAGCATCTTCGATCCCGCCGCCGGCGCGCCGCGACTGCACGGCGAGGCGCGCGACCCGCTGCTGCCGGTGCGGCTGGAGTACGACCCGGCCGAGGATGCGATCTATGCCACCGGTCTGGCGGGCACCTGGCTGCTCGATCGCTTCCTCAAGAGCTACCGGCGCCAGTTGATCGCGGAGTATGGAGCCGGTGTCTACAAGGAGCCGGTAGGAGCGACTTCCGCCGCCGTCCTGCTCAACACGTATTCGGGCGGTGCGGTGAGCACCTGCTGAGCGGACGGGCTATCCGCGCGCCGGTTCGATCGTGGCGTCGAGGTTCAGCTCGTCGCAGTAGTCGAGGAAGTCGCCGCGCAGGCTGGCGATGTGGGTCGAGGCCGGAACGCCCACGGTGATGCGCACGGAAAACATCGCGGTGCCGGTGTGCGGCGCCGAGTAGCTGTCGGTCGCCATCTCCTCGATGTTGATGTGCCGTGCGGCGAAGAAGCTTGCCAGGCTCTGCACGATGCCGGGGTGGTCGAGCGAGATCGCTTCGACCTGGTAGGGGATCAGCGGGTCGCCCGCCTCGCGCGTCCGGGTGCGTTTGTGGACGATGGTCAGTTCGAGCTCCTTGCCGATCGCGTCGAGCTGGCTCTCGAGGCGGCTCAGGGCATTCCACGGCCCGGACAGCAACATCAGGATGGCGAACTGTCCGCCCAGCACCGCCATTCGGCTTTCCTCGATGTTGCAGCCCGCCTCGGTGATGCGCCGCGTGAAGCGATCGACCAGGCCGACGGTGTCCTCGCCCGAAGCGGTTATCGCCAGTTGATCGGTTCCCTTGGCTGCGTTCATCGTCCGCTGCGCCTCCCTGCACCCGCATGAGACCAGAAAATTCCCGCCGTGGGAAGTCGACTGCGGGCCGGCAGGGTTCCATCCGGTCGCCGTCTCCAATACACTGTCGCACGCGGCGCACGGGCGGAGACCGCGAGGCCCGAACGCGGATTGCACGGAGCGGCTCGACATGATCTTCCAGAATCCCGGCGGTGCGCCGGAGCTTGCCTGCGAGCAATGCGGCTGCCGCTGGTTCGACCGCATGACGAACACCTGCTACGAGTGTGGCGCCGAGGTCCCGGCCGAGGCGGTGGCCGAATTTCTCGAGGCGCTCGCGCGCTTCAACGAGCGCCATCCCGGCGCGGAAGGAGGACAGGAATCGTGACGACGAGTGTGCCGGGAGGTGCCCGCAGATGATGCTCGAGCACAAGGTGGCGGTGGTGACCGGCGCGGCGCAGGGGATCGGCGCGGCGATCGCGCTGGCGTATGCCCGCGAAGGCGCGGCGGTGGGGGTCGTCGATCTCTCCGAGGCGGCGGCCGAGGAAGTGGCGGCGGCGATCCGCGCCGCGGGAGGCGATGCGCTGGCGATCTCGTGCGATGTCTCCGAGCGCGAGCGGGTCGATGCCATGGCCGAGCGCATGCGCAGCCGCTACGGGCATGTCGACATCCTCGTGAACAATGCCGGCATCATCCGAACGGCGATGTTGCACAAGATGACGCGCGAGCAGTGGGACGCGGTGCTCGCGGTGCATCTCACCGGCAGCTTCAACTGCCTGCAAGCGCTCGCACCCGGGATGATGGAGCGCGGGTGGGGGCGCATCATCAACGTCACCTCGACCGCGGGCGTGCTCGGAACGATCGGCCAAATCAACTACAGCGCCGCGAAGGCCGGCATTCTCGGCCTGACCAAGTCCGCGGCCCGGGAACTGGCGAAATACAACATCACGGTCAATGCGGTGGCGCCGGGCGCGGCGACCCCGATGACCGAGGTGATCCGCACCGACGAGCGCTTCCGGGACAAGTACCTCGAGCGCATTCCGATGGGCCGCTGGGCCCAGCCCCACGAGATCGCGCCGGTGTTCGTGTTCTTCGCGAGCGAGGGCGCCGGCTACGTGACCGGACAGGTGCTCGCGGCCGATGGCGGCATGACGATCTACTGACATTCGCCGCGGCGCTCACCGGCGATCCTGTATCACTTCGATCCGGATCTCGCGTCGCGTTTCGAGAGTTCTTGTCCGGATCGCCGTATGACTTATAATGCATCATATGTGTTATAAAGCATCAGCCCTGTAACACTTCGCCGGCCGGCGGCGGGTGGCGAACCGACGGGCGCGGAAAGGATGGTTGGCGAGATGAGCAAGCCTGAACACGGATCGCGCTTCCGCTGGGAGGATCCGTTCCTGCTCGAGGACCAGCTCGGCGAGGACGAGCGCATGGTGCGCGATGCGGCGCACGAATACTGCCAGGGCAAGCTGATGCCCAGGGTGGTCGAGGCCAACCGGCACGAGCGGTTCGATCGCGAGATCTTCAACGAGATGGGCGCGCTCGGCTTCCTCGGCCCGACCATCGACGGCTACGGCTGCGCCGGCGTGAATCACGTCTGCTACGGGCTGATCGCGCGCGAGGTCGAGCGGGTGGATTCCGGCTATCGCTCGATGATGAGCGTGCAGTCCTCGCTGGTGATGCACCCGATCCACGCCTATGGCAGCGAGGCGCAGCGCGCGAAGTACCTGCCCCGGCTCGCGCGCGGCGAGTGGGTCGGCTGCTTCGGGCTGACGGAGCCCAACCACGGCTCGGATCCGGGCAGTATGCAGACGCGCGCGCGCAAGGTCGAGGGCGGCTACCTGCTCCAGGGCTCGAAGATGTGGATCACCAATTCCCCGGTCGCCGACGTGTTCGTGGTCTGGGCGAAGGATGACGACGGCGTCATCCGCGGCTTCGTCCTCGAGCGCGGCATGAAGGGCCTGTCGGCGCCGAAGATCGAGGGCAAGTTCAGCCTGCGTGCCTCGATCACCGGCGAGATCGTGATGGACGAGGTGTTCGTTCCGGAAGAGAACCTGCTGCCCAACGTGAGCGGCCTCAAGGGCCCGTTCGGTTGCCTGACCAAGGCGCGCTACGGCATCGCATGGGGCGTGATGGGCGCGGCCGAATTCTGCTGGCACGCCGCGCGCCAGTACACGCTGGATCGCAAGCAGTTCGGTCGGCCGCTCGCCGCCAACCAGCTCATCCAGCTCAAGCTCGCCAACATGCAGACCGAGATCGCGCTCGGCCTGCAGGCCTGCCTGCGCGTGGGCCGGCTGATCGACGAAGGCAAGGCGGCTCCCGAAATGGTCTCGCTCATCAAGCGCAACTGCTGCGGAAAGGCGTTGGAGATCGCCCGCAATGCGCGCGACATGCACGGCGGCAACGGCATCGCCGACGAGTACCACGTCGTTCGCCACATGATGAACCTCGAGGCGGTCAACACCTACGAGGGCACCCACGACATCCACGCGCTGATCCTGGGCCGCGCCCAGACCGGCATCGCGGCCTTCGGCGGCTGAACCGCCGGCGCCTGGAACCTGAAACCTGAAGCCGGTTTTTCGCCCGATGCTCTCCGAGTTCTTCCAGTTCCTGTTCTCGGGCATCACCAGCGGCTCGATCTACGCGCTGGCTGCGCTCGGCTTCTCCATCATCTTCAATGCCAGCGGCGTGATCAACTTCGCCCAGGGCGAGTTCATCATGATCGGGGGCATGGTGACCGTTTTCCTGGTGAAGCTCGGGGTTCCGGTGTGGGCCGCGGCGCCGGCCGCGGTGCTCGCCGCGATGGCGGTCGGCCTGGCGCTGGACAAGCTCGCGATCGAACCTGCACGCAACGCGGGGGTGGTCGCGCTCATCATCATCACCATCGGCGCCTCGATCTTCCTGCAGGGGATCGCGCAGGTGCTGTTCGGCAAGGGCCAGCATGCGCTGCCGGCCTTTTCGGGCGATGTGCCGCTGCGGATGATGGGCGCCACGCTGCTGCCGCAGAGCCTGTGGGTGATCGGCGTGACCGTGGTGATCGTGGCGGCGATGTGGTGGTTCTTCAGCCGCACACTGACCGGCAAGGCGATGCTGGCCACCGCGGCGAATCCGCTCGCCGCCCAGCTCGTCGGCATCGATACCCGCTTCATCCTGCTGCTGTCGTTCGCGCTCGCCGCCGTGCTCGGCGCGGTGGCCGGCATCATCGTCGCGCCGATCACGCTCACCTCCTACGACGTCGGCATCATGCTCGGCCTCAAGGGCTTCGTCGCCGCCACCCTGGGCGGGCTGGGCAGCTTTGCCGGCGCGGTGGCCGGCGGCGTGCTGCTCGGAATCGCCGAGGCGATGGCGGCCGGCTACCTTTCGTCCGAATACAAGGACGCCGTGCCGTTCGTGCTGATCATCCTGGTGCTGTTCTTCCTTCCGCGCGGGCTGTTCGGGGCGCGCGTCACCGAACGGGTGTGAGCATGTGGGGCGATCCGCGCAAGGGCCCCCTCCTGCTCGTCGCGATGATCGTCGCGGCGCTGCCCCTGGTGCTGCCCAACACCTTCTATTTCGACGTCGCGATCCGCATCTACCTGAATGCGGTGGTCGCGGTCGGGCTCAACCTGCTGATCGGCTACGCCGGGCAGATCAGCCTCGGGCATGCCGCCTTCCTGGGCATCGGCGCGTATGCCTCGGCGATCCTGACCAGCCGCTACGGCTGGCCTCCGGTGGCGGCGATGCTCGTCGGCGCGCTCGGCGTCGCCGTGCTCGCCTTCGTCGTCGCCCGACCCATCCTCAGGCTCAAGGGCCATTACCTGGCCATGGCCACGCTCGGCATGGGAATCATCGTCTACATCGTCCTGGTGACCGAGTCGGCGTGGACCGGCGGGCCGGACGGCATGGCGGTGCCGGCCTTCGGCGCCTTCGGCG